>Ga0137371_10004654_pt1 | contig 10745 bp, 8 predicted proteins | sample SagtaG_7_FD_104919 | JGI IMG/M metagenome (GOLD analysis project Ga0137371, IMG submission 104919) | Vadose zone soil microbial communities from Sagehorn Ranch, Mendocino, California, USA - Sage1_R_40_16 metaG | ecosystem: Environmental > Terrestrial > Soil > Vadose zone | place: USA: California... | reverse complement strand
TAGCCATACCCACTCCGATGCGGCGGATAACCCTTTGTGCTAGCAGTGTTCCTGCCAGAGCACTGACTCCTCCCGTTGCGATGAAAAAGCCAATCAGGGGTGGTGGTGCATGTATATCCCGTACAATATAGAGTACATAAAGGGTGCCGATGAAGTTCCCAAAGAAGTTGAAAAGAGCTGCGCTGATCACCAGGGGACGTAGTAGATGGTTCTCGCGTATCATCCGCAGTCCTTCGCTACTCTCGCGCCATATATTCTGTCGCTGTTTATCTACCTGTGGTTTCGGCTCATATCTACGAATTACCCCAATACTCAATGCCGACAACAGAAACGAGAGCGCATCGAACCCAATAGTCAGAGGCGCACCAAGCAATTGCACCAGCGCACCTGCACTCCCCGGCCCTCCAATCTCAGCCAGCGCATCACTCATCCCCAGCTTGCTATTTGCCTCCACTAACTGTTCGGTTGAGATGAGCGATGGTAGAAACGATTCGTATGCTACGTTGAAAAAGACTGTCAGTACCCCTGTTAATCCGGCCACAATATACAGTTGCCCCAGATGTAGGGTGCCTAATAGTGTTGCAAGTGGAATAGAGCCAAGCAGAACTGCTCGTCCGATATCAACTACGATCAAGATAGGTCGGCGGCGTAAACGATCAACCCACACGCCAGCCACTAACCCAAATACAAACACTGCTGCACCATCAAGCGCACTCAAAATGCCCATCTGTGTGGGAGTAGCCGCTAGCACCAAAACTGCCGTGAGCGGCAAGGCTATACCCGTAATACCACTTCCAAAATTAGAGATTGTCTGCCCAACCCACAATTTCACAAAATCGCCATTATCCCATAAGCCCTTCAGGTGCCACCTCATGAAAAAACCTTTCGGTATTGCCACAACTTACAGAAATGTCGGAGCAGCGAAGCCGTATATAGTAGGGACGACCCTTGCGGTCGTCCTGCGGGGCGGTAGGCTGGTCCTCTTATCTTCTCCTACGCACTTCTCCCTGCAAAATCCGTATCATGCCCAGTAGCACGGCAAACAATGCGAGCTGCAAGAGAAAAAAGCCTTGTCCTCCGACTCCTACCCCTGGTAGAGCCATTACCAGCAACAAGGCAGGCATCAATCCTAACAAAAATGTTGGCCCCGGTTGCGTTCGCCAACATGAGGGACGTGACCACCATACTAAGACACAAAAGACTAGCAGCACTGCCGATGCCGCACTTTCAGCCAAAGTCAATGAGCCATGTGTGATAAGATAGGCCAGCCCAACCGTTACAATTACAATGAGCGCCATAAGGCGGAAAAACCAGCTATCCCACCTTCTCAGCGGTGTTCTCTCTACTGAAAAACACATGTACATGCCTAGCAACGCACTAGCAAGAGGCGCATTGACATGGGCTGGTAATGGCGAACCAGGAGCAAGGGTATAAAACGTCAAAGCCTGGCTAATGCTCATGAAGATCGCCCAGACAATCCCAAAAATACTTCCCAGGCGTACCCAATGTGAGTGCGTCACTACTATCACAGCAATCAAGCACCCTACGATCAACGCTATATGTCCAAATGAAATCCACGCTTCCGCGTAGAAATGATTCTCCCAGCCCCGTACCAGAAGACTTTCTGTACTTAATCCAAAGACAAGGATAAGTGTAAAGATGACGATGAAGCGAGGTGTCCAGATGACGTTTGCAGGTGTTGGTTCTGCGACTTCTGGTGTATTGGGCTGCTGAGCCTGAGTATCTTGTTCATTCTCTTTAAGGGCTTGCTCGCTATTTGGTTCAGTTTCATTGGTATCAGGTTGTGTGATGCTATCGGCCATGAGTGGCACTTCCTTTTGGGTGGTGTTTGTTAAGTGCATTGTAACTCATGGAGCGGGAAGTTGAAAACAAGTTTAGAATGAACATTACGCTTTCCCCTTATCTCACCTCACCGGCTCCCACAACCACGCGTACTTCGCAGGATGTACCTTCAATATATACAGAATCCGTATCAATACCACCGTCAACTGTGTTCTCAATAGTCCCCACTTGCGATGTCGTCGGGCTGAGGTTTCTACTTCGTGTTCAAGTAGAACTACCTTTCCTAGCTTTCCCATGCGTTCGCTGTAATCCACATCCTCCATAAAAGGCCAATCGCGATGACCTCCCAGTTGCTCGAACGTACTGCGGCGCGTGAAAATCCCCTGATCTCCTGTATAGCTTTGCGTTCTGAGTGAACGCTCTGTGACATTTGCCCCGATGCGTTTATAGATGGGGCGTACATCATCAAAACGCATGCGAAATGCTCCTCCAAGCACATCTTCATCCTGCTGTATCACCTCTAGCAGTTCTCTCAGACCTTCCTTATCAGGAATTGTATCCGCGTGCAGGAACAGCAAAATATCTCCCTGTGCTGCCTGCACTCCTGCATTCAACTGTCCGCCACGCCCACGTTTCGTGCTGATCACCTGTGCATGTTGGCTGGCGCGTGCAATTGTTGCGTCGCTACTGCCACCGTCTACAACAATCACTTCAGCATCAGGAGTCGCCTCTTTCACTGCAAGTAGGGTGCGCCCAATCAGCTTTTCTTCGTTGAGCGTTGGAATGATGATCGAAAGCTGTGCCATATTGCCTCTCATCATTTCTGCTCTTAACGAATATCAACGTACATGCGTTGTAGTTGTTCTGGCGAGACCCCGAACTTGTAAAGTGTCCGCAGATACCACATAAACAGCACGCTACGCAATAGACCAACCTTCTCGTGCCGCCTTGCTGAGGTTGTCACATACTGGGGCAGTAGTAGTACCTTACCGAGCTTGCGTAAGCGAAAAATAATCTCCAAATCCTCCATGAGCGGTTGATCGGGATAGCCGCCCACTGCCTGAAAGCTTTGGGTACACACAAAGTAGGCTTGATCCCCTGTAAAAATTCGGCGTAGCTGTGAGCGTAGATTTGTTGTGAAGGCTACGAAGCGATATGACCACTGTTGGCAGTCGAAACACAGACGAAACGCTCCACCCACAACCTCTGGTGAGGCCAAGGCTTTTTCTATCGCACATAATGCCTCATCAGGTAACTTTGTATCAGCATGTAAAAAGAGTAGCACGTCTCCATGCGCCGCCACTGCTCCTGCATTCATCTGTTTCGCACGCCCACGCGGAGCATGGATCACACGACCATAACGTTGAGCGATAGCTACCGTCTCATCAGTACTTCCGCCATCGACAATCAGCAGTTCGTATGCATATCCAGTACACTGACGAGTAAGATGGACAAGTTGACTCTCCAGGGCCTCGACTTCATTCAATACAGGCATAATGATCGAGAAGAGCATGAAAGCCTCCATACAAATAAGCTTGAATTAGAGAAAAGTTGGGCGTTAGAGTGTCATCAAAGAAGGGCATCGAGGTGATGCCCTTCTTTGATGACACTCTGTTTGAAGTTTAGTGCGTCGCCACCTCTTGCTGCTTAGGACGGCGTGTAGGCAGAGGTATAAAGGCTTTTTCCTCAGCGTGTGGTTGGGCCGGGCGCATCTTCGCATTCAAGGCACAGAAGGACATTACACCACGCGGCGAGGCATTGTGGAAACAGCAGCGTTCAATGCGGCTCATATCAATGTCGCTCTCATCCATGAAGGGCTTGACGAAGAGGGTCAGCGTCTTGCGGCTTGTCCAGAATGAGGGATCGGTACCGATATGCGGCCAGAGCGTCTTCATCAGCTTGAGGCTGCCGCCAATGTTGGAGACAATCTGCGGCAATACGGCGGCACGACCACGAGTGAGCATACGCAAGGTCATATTGGGTCGTGGCCCCATGACGTCCATGAAGTCCTTCAAGGTGAAGTTGGGCGCGATAGGTTTGTAGCCGTCCCTGGTGTATTTGAGTAACGAGAACGTATTGCACAAGGGGGAGCCTTCCCCAACCGGGAAGAACAAATCCTGTGGGACTCCTGCCTGCTCCTCAATGAGCTTTAGAATCTCCGGCATACGCAATTTGCGTGGTGGGGCTGGCGGTTCTGCACTGCCATTTCCGTTGCCGTTCTTACCGACCTCGAAGCGTCCAAAGGGGGTAGCAGCTTGGAAGGCAATAGCGCATACCGTGTTTGGATGCTCCCATGCAAAGTTAATCACCTGCTGTATCTGATCGCTATTGAGTCCATCATAGAGTGAAACCGCTAGCGTTGAAGGCAGCTTCACGCGCTCAAGAGCTGCGATAGCTTTCACACGCACATCCCACAAATCTTCTCCACGCAACTTCTGAATATCTTCAGGTCGGGTGCTATCGAATTGTAGGTAGACAGAGGTAAAGCCCCATTCGACCAGCTTCTCGGCGAAATCAGGTTCGCGAGCCAGGCGAATACCATTGCTCACCATTTCCAGTTGTCCAAAGCCCTTTTTCTTGACCAGGGCTGCAATTTTATCCAGGTCTTTGCGTACCGAAGGCTCTCCACCGGAGATTTGTAGCGAGATACCTTTACCCTCCACCGCAATCAACTGATCTAGGCGCATCTCGATCTCTTCCAGGGAGTAGTCACGCTCCGATGGACTGGAATAGGCATAGCACATGGGACAGGTGAGGTTACACCGCTCGGTTACCTCAAGGATTGCTAACCCTGCTGGTTTCCTCAATGGGAAGGGCGAAAGTCCGCGAGAAATATCCGTGTTGCCACCATCCCCGTAACGTGCAATCATCAACTTCTCAACCTCAAACGACTTACGATAAAAGTTTGCGTGATAGCCAAGGTCAGTATTAACTGTACCATGCGTTGGGCAGTGACGTGTAAAAAATACTTGCTCGTTATCACGCACTTCGTATCTAGCGGGAATAGTTTCACCGCACGTCGAACAAAGGCTTCTCGTCTCTTTGAGGATTTCGGCCAAGGTCGTACTCCTTATCTTGTATCACAAACAAAATGTGGGCAAACAAAAAGTGCCGTATCTCTATAGAGATACGTAAAGAAGAGTGCGCGGATCACATCTTCTCAGACATCCATTGTGGATGAATTTGAGCCGACCAGTTGTGCCGCTTGTTTGCCTAAAGCCTGCAAGCCGTCGCTGAAATGTACGGAATAGGGTTGTTCGACGGAAAGCTCTCGATACTCGGCTGGCAGCATAGCTACATTCTGCTGGGCTAACTCGCGTATCTCCGAGAGCGGTGGCAAACTGCCTGGAATCATTTCTCCATTGCGCATCACCGGGCGTAACAGACGGTGATAATTTTCCGGTCGTGGCTCATGGGCTAACTGAATAATATCCTCTTTCCATTGTGGGTGCCGATAAATTTCCTTCTTGCCCGGCCAGGTCGTCTTGGGCCCGGCAATTTTTACTTTGGGATATTCTGTGCCTGTCTCATCTACATACCACACCTCTTTATATACAGCCCCTAGTGCCCCACCGGCGATACCACGCTCTACCGAACCAGCCCCACTACCCAGAGCTGTTCCCACGCCAAAGGAATCGATCTCCGCACCTGCTTCAAGCAACTCAGTGATTTTCCATTCGTCCAGATCACCGCTTGCCAGGATGCGCACACTATGCAGACCAGCCTTATCAAGCTGCTCACGGATGTAGATGCTGTCCCCAACGATATCGCCACTATCCAGACGTACTGCTGCCAGCGTATGCCCCCATATCTCCTGAGAGCGCAAGGCAACCTCGATAGCCGTATGAATTGCATGACGTGGATCATACGTATCAAGCAGAAGCGTGTAACGATTGTATGCCTCTGCGATTGCCTCAAACGCCTCCGCCTCCGTATCGAAGACTTGGATCAGAGCATGGGGGACCGTACCTGTGGCAGGCAGGCGAAATTCATAGGCCGCATTCAGCAGGGAAGTACTGGCACAGCCACCGATATAGGATGCGCGTGCAACGGTTAAGGGTTCTTGAGCACGCCGGAAAGCAAACTCTGCCACACGGCGGGGATGACCTTTTTCAGCAGCATAGACAATACGCGAGGCTTTCGTAGCGATCAACGTCGAGAGATTAATCGCCTGTAATAGCCCGGCTTCTAACAGTAATGCCTCCCGAAAAGGAGCCGTGACCCGCATAATTGGCTCATTCGGAAAAGCAATGGTTCCCTCCGGCAGGGCCAGTATCTCACCGGTAAAACGCAATGTTGCCAGCTCATCGAGAAAAGCTGAGTTGTAATCGCGGATAGTGGCCAGGAATTTCAATTCTTCGGCGGTATAGCAGAAGGCCTGCACAAACTCCAAAGCCATCTCTAAGCCAGCCACCAGTAAATATGCCCCCCCAAAGGGGGCCGTACGTGTATACAGATCAAACGTTGTCAGGCCATTGCGACCAGTACGCCAACTCACATAGGCAGAATCTGGATGATACATATCTGACATCAATCCTGGATGGAAACCTGGAGCACGACGATGCATAACAATACCCTCGTTCAGTGGTTAAATAGCTAGTTAGTGTAGATTGTACCATATGTGTGCAAGCAGAACACCCCCTCGGCCCCCTCGGCCCCTCGCTCCCCCGGCCCCATGATGACCGCAAGGGTCATCACTACTATATACGGATGCATCAGCCTGCGAGGCTGTCGTATATAGTAGTGATGACCCTTGCGGTCATCATGGGGCTGTGGTTGGTGAAGGGGCATGTTGCTCTGTAATGTCTTTCAGAAACATCTCACATCTCCTAGCTGCTTTTGGCACAATAGCCCTAGCAAGCGAACTATAAAACAATTGACATCTGACGTGTAGATATGATACGCTCTAAGGTGTTACTTACTTTTTATCTGTAGCACTATGTACCTCCTGGCACTGCTACAGGTAGGAGCAATCCACTATTTGGAAGAAGTCCTAGTTAGTCACGTCATACCCACTCTTCAGGTGGGCTAATAGCGAAACACGATCCTCAATTGTCCGTTCGTTTGTGCTATCCCTGAGTGTATTTCTTTATTTTCCTGGAAAGGTAGGTACCACCAATGACGACGAAGCGCGATATCAGTGTTACTGTGAATGGGGAGCAACATCATTCACAGGTGGAGCCGCGCATGTTGCTGGTACATTATCTGCGTGAGGTTCTGGACCTCACCGGAACTCACATCGGCTGTGATACCTCTCAATGTGGGGCCTGTACCGTAATGCTCAATAGCGAATCCGTCAAGTCCTGTACGGTTCTGGCTGTACAGGCAGATGGCTGCGAAGTAACCACCATCGAAGGCCTGGCCCCCGAAGGCAGTCTCCACCCCATTCAAGAAGGCTTCTGGGAGAAACATGGTCTGCAGTGTGGCTTCTGTACGCCCGGCATGATTATGGCCTCGTACAATCTTCTCAAGAACAATCCCAATCCCAGTGAAGAAGAGATTCGTACTGCCCTCAAAGGCAATATCTGCCGTTGCACCGGTTATCAAAATATTGTCAAAGCTGTGCAGTATGCTGCTGAACACATGCAGGCTGCTGCTACTCAACCTGTTGGTGCGGGTGAGTAAGCTGGCCTGCTAGAAGGCATACAATTGAAGGTTTTCCCAACTACTGTTCCTCACTGATGAGAAAGGATAAGTGTAGCTATGGGTATCTCAGCTATGCTTGGTTCGCCGATTAAACGGCGTGAAGACCCTCGCTTGATTACCGGTCAGGCGACCTACGTTGATGATATCAAGATTCCCGGTATGCTGTATATGGCTGTACTTCGCAGCCCCTACGGACATGCTCGCATCACAAGCATTAATACTGATGCGGCTCGTCAATATCCCGGCGTGAAAGCCGTCTATACAGCAGTAGACATGAAAGGTGCCGTTGGCAATGTTGTGGTGGCTGTTCCTCTAGGGAAAATGGGCGAAGGTATGGGCATTCATGGCCCCCTCGCTGAGGGCAAGGTACGCTTCTATGGCGATCCTGTTGCCGTTGTGATTGCTGATGATCGTTATACCGCTCGTGATGCACGCGACTTGATCGACATCGATTATGAACCTCTCCCAGCTGCTATTGATGTCGAAAAAGCCATGCAGTCTGATGCTCCGATTTTGTATGAAGAATTTGGCACGAATGTACCTTTTGGCATGCATCCTCCTACCGATGATATCGACAAAGTCTTCCAGCAGACTCAGGCTGATGGCGGCGTCGTTGTCAAGGCACGCATGGTCAACCAGCGAGTCGCTCCTGTTGCTATGGAGACACGCGGTGTCGTGGCCGAATATCGCAAGGCCAACAAAACCCTGACCGTCTGGAGTTCCTCGCAGATTCCCCACCTGCTCCGCAACATCCTAGCGGCACTGGTTGGTCTACCTCAGCATCAGGTGCGTGTCATCGTCCCCGAAGTCGGCGGTGGCTTTGGTTCCAAACTCAACGTCTATCCTGAAGAGATGGCGGCTGCCTTCGCTTCCATGAAGTTGGGCCATGCAGTCAAATGGATCGAGGATCGCAGTGAAAACATGGTTGCTACCATCCATGGTCGTGATCAGGTTGACTATGTTGAAGTCGCTGCTAACAAAGATGGCAAGATCACCGGCCTGAAGATTTACGGTATCTCTGACCTTGGAGCCTACTCTCAACTCTTCACCGACGTGATTATGATTGCCTTTGGTTTCCCCGTATCGTGCGGATCATATGACATTCCAACTATTCACATCAGTGGTGATATCGTCTTCACCAATAAAACTCCGACTGATGCCTACCGTGGTGCCGGACGCCCCGAAGCTACATATATTGCCGAGCGGGCTATAGACCTGGTGGCGCATGAACTGGGCAAAGACCCGGTCGATGTGCGTCGTATCAATTTCATCAAACCAGAGCAGTTCCCTTATAAGACTGCTGCCGGAGCAGTCTATGATACTGGTAACTACGAAGGTGCACTGGATAAAGCTCTGCAAATCGTGAACTACGAGAGTCTGCGTGCCGAGCAGAAACAGAAACGTGCCGAAGGCAAGCTTATGGGCATTGGCCTCTCCTCCTATATTGAGATCTGCGGCTTTGGTCCCAAGGGAACGGCTCCTGTAGGTCTCTATGAGAGTGCGCGTGTACGTGTCGAGCAGAGTGGTACTGTCATGGTCTACACTGGCTCCTCTCCACATGGTCAGGGCGAAGAGACAACCTTTGCTCAGATCGTCGCTGAGGAGTTTGGCATTCCGGTCGAGAACGTTTTGGTCATGCATGGGGACACCGACTCTACGCCAGAGGGGCGCGGCACCTATGGCAGCCGCACCACGGCAGTTGGGGGTAGTGCCGTTTACAACGCTGTGCAGCGACTCAAAGAGAAGATGACGCAGATCGCATCCCATATGCTGGAGGCCAGCGCATCCGATGTAACATTAGAAGAAGGCAAGTTCTCAGTTGCTGGATCACCTCAAAAGGCTGTTACCTTTAATGAGGTCGCCGCCACAGCCAACCTCTCCAACACACTTGCTCCCGGTATTGAGCCTGGTCTGGAAACAACCGTCTTTTTCGAGCCAGAAGCCTGTGTCTTCCCCTTTGGCACTCATATCTGCGTTGTCGAGATAGATAAAGAGACCGGTGAGGCAGAGATTACGCGCTTTGTGGCCGTCGATGACTGTGGACGCCAGCTCAATCCTCTGCTTGTGCAGGGCCAGATTCATGGTGGTATTGCTCAGGGTGTGGGTCAGGCCATGTGGGAGCAGGTTGTCTACAGTGAAGATGGTCAGTTGCTGACAGGTTCGCTGATGGACTACGCCATGCCCATTGCTGAGGAACTGCCTACCTATGAACTTGATCACACGATCACCTTGACCCCTGTCAATCCACTTGGTGTCAAAGGTGTAGGTGAGGCCGGTACCATTGGTTCTACGCCGGCCGTGGCCAATGCCATCGCTGATGCACTTGGTGTCGCGCACGTTGATATGCCCTTCACACCTGAGAAGCTGTGGAAAATCATTCAGCAGCAACAGCAGCAGCAATAACCAGCAGAGTAAAAAGGAGAAAAAGATATGTCTCTTCCAGCAGAATTTGACTATCATCCTGCGCAATCAGTGGATGAAGCTCTTGCACTTCTGCAACAATATGGTGATGAGGCGAAGCTCCTGGCTGGCGGACACAGCCTGCTTCCTACCATGAAGCTCCGGCTTGCACAACCGGGACACCTCATCGATCTGGGCCGCATTGGGGGTCTCTCCTACGTGCGTGAGGAGAACGGTACAGTTGCCGTTGGTGCCATGACCACTTATACTGTGCTTGCCCAGTCCGATCTCATTCGCAAGCATTTTCCCATGCTCATTGAGGGTATAGCGGTTATTGGCGATCCTCAGGTACGCAATCGAGGCACCATTGGAGGCAGTATCGCCCACGCTGATCCTGCCGCTGACATGCCAGGCATGGTGCTAGCTCTTAAAGCCGATATTCTCGTGCAGAGTTCGCAAGGTGTGCGTACCATCAAGGCCGATGATTTCTTTACCGGTCTGTTTGAAACTGCCCTACAACCCAATGAGATAGTCACCGAGATTCGCTTGCCCATTCCCACCGGTCGCAGCGGCAGTGCATATATGAAGCTTGAGAACAAAGCTTCGCACTATGCTATCGCCGGTTGTGCCGCCGTCGTTTCCCTCGATACCGATGGTACCTGCACCTCGGCAAGCGTTGTCATCACCGGAGCTGCGGAAAAAGCCTCCCGTGCTAGTGGCGTCGAGTCTGCTCTCGCTGGCAAAAAACTCGACGAAGCTACCGTCGCTGGAGCAGCTACCCACGCTCCTGAGGGACTAGAATTCGTGGAGGACATCCACGGCTCCAAAGCCTATCGCAGCCAGATGACCGTCGTTATGAGCCGCCGCGCCATCCTGCGAGCCGCCCAACGAGCGTA
>Ga0137371_10004651_pt1 | contig 10750 bp, 9 predicted proteins | sample SagtaG_7_FD_104919 | JGI IMG/M metagenome (GOLD analysis project Ga0137371, IMG submission 104919) | Vadose zone soil microbial communities from Sagehorn Ranch, Mendocino, California, USA - Sage1_R_40_16 metaG | ecosystem: Environmental > Terrestrial > Soil > Vadose zone | place: USA: California... | reverse complement strand
GACGCCATCGGTGAAGTAGTGATGGATATTGAAGAAGGCGCTGATGGCAAACCCCACTACTTGACCGGGTCGCGATCCCAGCCAGTTCGTCACCACCGCCATGGCTCCGAGCGGCAACAGGATCGACGCCACGATCGAGCCCACCAGCAGCACGATCAGATAGATCATGATCTGGAAGGCGACGAGCTGCGACGCCCCAATCGCACGGCGTGTCCGGTTCACTTCCACGCGGAACGGAAAGATCAGATACTGCAGCGCGTGCGCGATCTGCACGATGAAGAGCGCGGCGAGACCGACGCGCGCCATCGCGGCATACCAGACGAAGATCGCGATCCACGGAATCCAGGCGCGGAGCGGTGCGATGCGGCGGGTGCGCGAGCGGTGCAGCGCAAAGCCGGCTACGCCCATCGCCAGCGCCACGGCCGTGAGCGCACTGAGTCCCACGTAGAGTGGTGTGAGATCGACGTAGTGATCGTAGCCCAGGTAGAAGAACCACACGACGTGCCAGGCGGCGAGGATATAGAGCGACGAACGGACCAGGCGGCGCTCGACTGCGTTGAACGGATTGCCGTCCAAGTACGTGAACGTCGCCACCATGCCCCACGCCTGGCTCGTGTAATGCCACGCCAGGTACGTGCTCGAGATCGTGAGGAGCGCGGAAATAGGAATGTCGGTCCAGCGACTCGCGACGACCGCCGAGATGCACGCGATCAGCAGGAGCGTCGGGACATATATGGCGGCCCAGGGATGGGCGTGGATGCTCTCGCGGGTCCGGTACACCATCCGGTAGGAGGCGAGGAAGTGCGGCATGTTCACGAGCGCGCCGAGCCACGATTGCACGCCGACACTGAGCACCAACACGTCGGTTCGTCCCATGACCAGCAGAGGCACGAGCACGAGCAGGGACAGGCCGCCCGTGGCGAGCGCGTCAACGAACGGCGAGACGATCGCCGGCGGCGCGGGGGCAGGAGCGGGGGCGGGGGGGGCGACCCGCACGGGCATCGCGCGGGCAGCGACTTTCATCGTGGCGCGCTCCCGGACTGCTGCTGGCGCCGCAAGTCGAGCGTGAGCTGATCGCGCAGCGCGCCGATCGCTCGGCCGCGAATGTTGAGGATGCCGCCGGGAAGATTGTCGAAGCGATAGCGCCGCAGCACCACGAGATAGACCCCGGGGTTGCGATCCACGACGGCCGTCAGGTCCACGGCCGTCTCGAAATAATGGTCGGCATAGATCTGCTTGGCGGCGGCCAGGGTCATGCCCGGCAGCTCCGGCGGCGTATAGACGACCAGGTGGGTCACGCTCAGGATCGGCCTGAGCCGCGGCAGCACGTCCTCCGACCAGAAGATGATTTCGGCCGCGCCGGCGGGAAGTGCTCCGCGAGGATAGCTCGCGAAATAGGTTCGCAGGGACGGCACCGTCTGGTAGATGTACGGCGATTCGGCGAACTGCGCCGCGAACGCCTCGCTCGAGCGTACGGTGAGATTGCCGCGATCGTCGTAGAGCGCCATGGCCGAATCGCCCCGCGTGCGGTAGTCGGTGACGTACTCGACCAGCCGGCGTCGCGCGTAGGCGCTCAGTTGCGCCTGCAGCTCGGCGGCGGGCGCCGACCAGTTCATCTGCTCGCGAATGCGGCGCATGTCGGTGGCCGGTAGCTTGGCGACGCAGTCGCCCGGCTTGCAGTTCTTCATCTCCGCGACGTCACGGGGGGTGATCGTCACCGCCGCGAGGTCCGCCTCGGTCGCGGGATTGCTGAAGATGCCGAGCTCGGTGCGCGTGGGTGTCCGCAAAGAATTGGGGAAGTCGCGGAGCGCGCGCATGTACTGCTCGCGTGAGACGGGCGCTGTGATGATGCCGAAGATCGCGACATCGCGGCGATCTCGCGTCTCGAGCACCTTCACGACCGGCTCACCGCGCTCGATCGCCTCCAGCTGCGTGGCGTCGAGCCGGATGCTCTGCTCCAGGAATTGAGTCAGCTGCGCGGGTCGCTGCGCTGCGGCCTGCAGGAAAAGCAGCAAGGTCAGCATACGTCTCCGGTTAGATCAGTGGTTCGATCGGCAGGTGAGAGAATAATTTCGCGCCGAGGGGGCGCCAGAATCCCGCCTCGGGCTCATCGGTGTAGCCGCCGGTCCATTGCAGGCCGCCGTTGGCACCACGTTTGACTTCGTACGCCAGCTCCGGGCTCGACCAGCGCTCGAACAGCGCCGCCACTTCGCCGGCCAGCTCGGCACTCGTGACGAGCACGCCCACTTCGGTGTTCTGATCGAGCGAGCGGGGATCGAGGTTGACCGAGCCGATGAACACCGACGTGCGATCGAAGACGAACGTCTTGCCGTGCAGGCTCGCCCGTGAAGAACCGATGACTGCCTTGGACGCACGGGGGCGCGTGGCACCCGCCGCTTCGGGGCGGAGCTCGTAGAGTCGCACACCCTGCTCGAGCAGGGGCCGGCGGTATTTCATGTAGCCAGCATGCACCAGCCAAACGTCGGTGGCGGCCAGGGAATTGGTCAAGACGCTCACGCTCACACCGTCCTGGCGCCGGCTGCCGAAGAATTCGACACCGGCCTTTCCCGGCACGAAGTACGGCGAGACGACCAGCAGATCGGCCCGCGCCGCGCGCGCGTAGGGGGACAGCTGGCCGCCGAGGTAGGTCTCGCTGCGCGTGCCCACCGGTTGCGTCAGCTTCTCGGGAGGGTCGGCGATCACGCGGGCGGCAGCCCAATGCACGTGCAGGTCGTCGGCGCGCAGGTCGCGGGCGAGGTGTGACTCGACGAGCGCGCGTCCGTAGACTGAGTCGCTCAAGGACTCACAGCGATCTCGCAGCTGTGTGCGGGCCGCGGGGAAGAAACTGGGATCCGGAGCAAACTTGCCGAGCTGTGTGATGGGGACGGCAAACTGGCTGTTCCAGTACGTCTCGAAGCTCGTGGTCGACTGCCGCGCGATGGGCCCGGCGCCCAGCACGTCGACGTCCTGGAAATCGAGCTCGCCGACGCCGAAATATTCGTCGCCGATGTTGCGGCCGCCCAGAATCGTGGCGATCCCGTCGGCGATGAACTGTTTGTTGTGCATGCGGCGATTGACGCGCGCGAAGCTCGTCAGCAGCTCGGCGAAGCGGTACAGGCCGGAGCGGTGCGTGTAGGGATTGAAGAGGCGCACCTCGATGTTCGGATGCGCATCGAGTCCGGCGACCGATTCGTCTTTCTTTTCGAGTGTGCCCCAGTCGTCCAGCAGCACGCGGACGCGCACGCCGCGGTCGGCCGCGGCGATGAGGCGATCGACGATGAGCGAGCCGGTCTTGTCGAGATGGAAGATGTAGTACTGCAGGTCCAGCGTGCGTTCGGCGAGCTCGATCAGGACGGCGCGGGCGACGAACGCCTCGAGGCCCGTCGCCAGCAGACGGAACGCGGACCGGGCGGGGTCACCGCCACCGTTCGCCGCGACGCGCGGGGCAATCCATTGCTCGAGTCGAGTCAAGTCCTCGGAAGGTTCCTATCGTAATCGCGTCGCGCAAGGCATCCTTGGGATCGTGGTTTCCTTTCCCGACATCCCTGGGTCTTCACAGAGGGGTATCAGAGAGCGAAACGCGACACACTTCTCACTGGAGGACACCATGAAATCGCTTCCCCTGATGACGGCGGCCCTGTGTCTCATCGCCGCCCCGCTCGCGGCGCAGGACACGAGCCACGCCCGACATCCACGGCCGCGCGCCGGAACGGCGCCCCACGGGATGATGCAGCGGGGCGACGACATGATGGCAATGATGCGGGAAATGATGGCGCCGCTGATGCCGATCATGGCCTACACACCCGATCATCTGCTCGGTCACCGCGACTCCCTGAAGCTCACCAGCGATCAAGTCACCCAGCTCACCGCCATTCGCGACGCCGCGAAGGGCACCCACGACGCCGCGGCCGCCGATTTCACGACCCACATGGGCGAGCTGTCGAACGCGTTCCAAGCGGCCGCGCCCGACACCGGCGCGCTGCAGCCGCATTTCCAAGCGGCCCATGCCGCGATGGGGAAGGCGCACTGGGCGATGCTGGCTGCGGCCGCCCAGTCGAAGGCCGTTCTGACGGATGCACAGCGTCAGAAAGTCGATGCGACCGTGAAGGCGATGATGCAGCGCGAGCACGCGATGTAACTGCTGGCATCAGAGCCGCACGCGCTTGAGGAGCTGCGCGTTCGCGGCGACGATCACGGTGCTGGCCGACATCAACACCGCGCCGACTGCCGGGCTCAGCAGGATACCGCGGCCGGCCAACACGCCTGCCGCCAGGGGAATCGCGATGACGTTATAGCCCGCCGCCCACCACAGATTCTGCACCATCTTGCGGTAGGTCGCGCGCGACAGCGTCATGATTCTCGGAACGTCCCGCGGATCGGAGCGCACCAGGACGATGTGCCCCGCCTCCACGGCCACGTCAGTGCCGGCGCCGATGGCGATCCCGATGTCGGCCGTCGCCAGCGCCGGTGCGTCGTTCACGCCATCGCCCACCATGGCGACCTTCCGCCCGCGTTTCTGCAACTCCGTCACTTTCGATTGTTTGTCCTCGGGCAGAACCTCCGCGAACACCGTGTTGATGCCGAGGTCTTTCGCGACGGCCTCGGCGACCGCACGCGCGTCGCCGGTGAGCATCGCGACTTCGATGCCGCGGCGATGCAGCGCGTCGATCGCTTCGCGGCTCTCCGGGCGAATTGCGTCCGCCACCGCAAACACGGCGAGTGCCGCGCCGTCGCGGAGCAAGTAAATGGCCGACTGGGCGCGGCGCGCCGCGGCGTCCGCCTGCTCCGCGAGTGCGGGCGGCACCCGCCCGTCCTCGGCCTTCAGCAACGCCGGTCCCCCCAGCCGATACTCGACGCCTTCGACAGTGGCGGCCACGCCCTTTCCTGGCAGCGCGCGGAAACCATGCGCTGCGGGGACCCGGAGGCGCCGCTCCGCGGCGGTCTTCACAATGCCGCGCGCGATTGGATGCTCCGATTCACGCTCGATCGCTGCGGCCACGCGCAACGCATCCTCCGCGCTGGTGCCGTCCACCACCGCGACATCGACGACGCGAAATTCCCCCAACGTCAGCGTTCCGGTCTTATCGAAGATCACCGTATCGACCAGGCGCGCTTCCTCGAGGCCGCGTCGATCGCGGACGAGCAGTCCGGCGCGGGCGCCGAGCGTTGTGGAAATCGCGACTACCAGGGGAACGGCGAGCCCCAACGCATGGGGGCATGCGATTACGAGGACGGTTACGACCCGAACAATCGAGAAATCGACGGGCGCGCCGAGCAGCTGCCAAACCACCATCGTGAGCAGGGCGGCAGCGATCGCGACGCCCGTCAGCATCTGGGCCGCACGATCGGCCAGATCCTGGGCCCGGGACTTCGATCGCTGTGCCGCGGCCACGAGACGCATGATCTTCGACAGCTTCGTGTTCTCGCCGGTGCCCGTCACGTCGACCCGGAGCGAGCCTTCTCCATTGATCGTCCCGGCGATCACCTGATCGCCCTCGCGCTTCTGCACCGGTCGGGACTCGCCCGTGATCAGGGACTCGTTGACCGCACTCTCGCCTTTGCGCACGACTCCGTCCACGGGCACGCTTGCTCCGGGCCGCACGAGGACGATTTCGCCGGTCCGCAGCTCGCCGATCGGGACGACTTCCTCGTGCCCTGCAGTGATCCGCGTAGCCGTCGCTGGAAGCAGCTTCGCGAGCTCCTGGAGCGCGCCTTCCGCGCGCTGAATGGACCGCATCTCGATCCAGTGACCGAGCAGCATGATCGTCACGAGCGTCGCGAGCTCCCACCACAGCGCGTCGGCGCGGATCAGCTTCAGTTCCACGATCCAGGAGAAGACAAATGCGACCGTAATAGCCAGCGAGATGAGCGTCATCATACCAGGCAGACGCGCCCGCAGCTCGCGCCAGGCGCCCTGGAGAAACGCGCGACCGCCGTACAGGAAGACGAGCGTACCGAACACGGCCGGGATCCAGTTGGCTCCCGGCACCGCCGGCGCCCGGTAGTGCAGGAGCATTTCGATATGGCCGGACCAGATCACCGCCGGAACGGTGAGCATGGCCGAGATCCAGAAGCGGTCGCGGAACATGCGAGGCGAGTGTCCGGCATGAGCGTCATGCGCGTGCGGTATTGGCGCGCGAGCGGGGGCCGCCTGCTGGCCGTGTGGACCGTCGTGGTGGACGGCGTGTTGATGCCCGGGATGGCTCATGTGAGTTGGGAATGACAGACCAGTATGAATGCGAGCATGGGTCTTCCTTTCAGTGTTGATTCGGCATGGTCATACCAGCGGCGGGATGCGGCGCATGGATCGGGCGGAGCCGCACGAACACCGTGGCTCCGAACGGTGTCCGCGATCCGTAAATCGATTCGAGCGCTGATGGGACGGCGTTCACGGTTGCTTGCAGTCCGACACCGAAGGTCGTCGCCGAGCCGCGCACAAGGTCGCGGATGTATCCTGCCGAGATGGCGGCGACTTTGAATTTCGTCTGGGGCGCGACGCTGCCGATCACCAGGTCTTCGGCGGTTTTCTGCGTTAGCTCGATCCGCCCGTAGATCGTGTTGCGTCGATCCACGATCGCTTCCGCCTCGACGAGCGCCGCCTGCGCGGTCGCTCCCGCCTTGCGATTCGCTCCCCAGACGATGGCCGTCGCGAGCTGACCGTCGCGCCCGATCCTGCGGCCATGCAGCACCGACGCGGTGATGCGATGCACCGGCTCGCCCGGATGCAGCGCCTCTGGACTCTTCAGGTATCCGTATCCCGCCGACACCGTCCAATTCGAATCGAGGTGCGCGCTGAATCGGCCGGAGTACGAGTCGAGCCGGATGGGATCGAACCCCCATCGCTCCTCATTCGGCTCGCGACCGTTGAAAACCGAGCCTTCGAGCTTCCAGTGGTGCCCGAAGATGCCGGCGGTGAGCACGCCGAAGCTGATGTGCGTGGCATCCTGCCAGTGATGGCCGAGCGGCGCGACCGGATTGTCCATTGCAGACGGGCGGTGCATGAACGCCACCGGGCCGAGTGCCGGCTCGCCGGATGGAGCGACGTACGCCGTGATGCCGATGCTGGGCGAGAGCGCGCGCTCATACATCGCCGCCAGCTCCATCCAGAAATCATGGGGGTGCTGCCGGTCATGCAGGGGCTGGCCCCGGTAGCTCTCACCGCTTTGGAGAAGCAGCGGGTAACCTCGATTGGTGACGGTCGCCGGGTCGAGACTGAGCATCGTTCTCGCCTGAAAGCGGCCGCCGAAGAGATCGCGGCTCGCCATCAGCATCGCCCAGTTGAGTGAGCCGAACTGGTCGTCGCCGCGGGGTCCACCTTGTTTGTCGTACTGCACGAAGCCGAACCCATGCAGCATGATGAGCCACGAGCCGGTCATGAAGTGACGCGCCGGAAGGGGAACCGCGTCGGGAATCCATGTGGTCCCCGAGCCCATCCGCTCCATCGAAATGCCGAGCGGGTCGTTCATGTTCATCGCCATCCCAGGTTGCTGCTGTGTCATGCGATGCTGAAGCGCTGCAACCAAAGCAAGAACCGCGAGCATGATCAGCCTCTTATCCAGGAGCCCAAAGTCGAAGTCCGCAGCGAGGGAGACCTCGCCGCGCACGGGACACGTCTGTCGTCTCGAGCTAGGCTCTGGGAGGGGGTGCTTCTGGGGCCGCGGTGCGGGATTCGGGGGAGCGAACCGTCATCGCGCTGTAACGGCTGAACGTCGCGCCCCACAGTGCCGCTGTGTCAGGTCTGGCCACGTCGACAGTTAGGGAGCAAGATGTGAGTGCCTGGCAGCAGATCGGCACCGGCGGTGTCGACGCCTTGTCTGAATGCTCCTGCTGCCGGTGATGGTGGGCCGGAGCAGGAGAGTTTTGGCTGGGCTCATGACCAGGCACGCAGCGGGATTCCCGGGCTACGAACCCGAGGTGTAGAATGAGCGCCACTGCACCGCTGGCGAGCATCTGCCGAAGCGTCACGACCGAAGTCTAAACCTGAGGAGCTTGATGCGGAAGCAAATCGTAGTGGCCGCGATCCTCCTGCTGATCAGTACGTCCGTCTTGCTGGCGCATGACCTTTTTCTAAAGCTCGACTCGTTCTTCGTGCCTCCGCGTACTGCGGTGCGGGTCGCGGTTTTGAACGGAACATTCTCGACGAGTGAAGCGGCCGTGGCGCCAGATCGGCTGCGCGACTTGAGCATCGCAGGCCCCAACGGTCGCGTCGTACTGGCGCGCGACGCCTGGCGACCGCAAGGCGATACGACGTGGCTCACCCTGACGACCGGCTCGACCGGCACCTACGTTCTCGGCGCCTCGCTTCTCCCTCGCGAAATCGCGCTGACCGCCGAGCAGTTCAACGCCTACCTGGAAGAAGACGGTATTCCGGACGTTCTGGCCGCGCGCACGCGAGGTGGTGAGCTCGCGAAGCACGCCCGCGAGCGTTACCAAAAACATGTCAAGGCGATCCTGCAGGTCGGCGATACGCGAACCGACGCCTTTGGAACGGTGCTCGGCTATCCCGCGGAGATCGTGCCGCTCGCCAATCCATATCGACTCGTCGTGGGGGACACCATCGCCGTGCGCTGCCTCGTCGACGGAAAGGTGGTGGCACGGCAGCTCGTCATCGCGGGCGGCGAACGGGACGGGCAGGCGATTGCCGACGTGCGGGCGCGAAGCGATCGGGACGGCGTCGCGCGGTTCGCGTTGCGTGCGCCCGGAAAGTGGTACGTCAAGTTCATTCACATGGTACCGGTCAGCGGTGACAGCGTGAACTACGAATCGAAATGGGCCACTCTCACCTTCCAGGTGCGCTAACGATGGAGACATCAGCTCACACCGTCCTGTCGCAGTGGGAAACGTTCTACGTCATCGTTGGGTCGTCGGGTGCCGCACTCACCGGGCTGATGTTTGTGGTGATCACCCTAGCTGCCGACTCGAGCGTGCCACGCACGCCGGAGACACTCAATGCGTTCGGCACGCCGAACGTGATCCACTTTGTCGCGGTGCTGCTCCTTTCCGCCATCCTCACCGCGCCATGGCAGCGCTTCCGCGATCCGGCCCATGTCCTCGGCGCGACTGCCATTGCCGGGGTCGTCTACGTACTCGTAGTCCTACGGCGCATGCTCCGTCAAACCGGATACAAGCCCGTGCTGGAGGATTGGGTGTGGCATTTGGTCCTGCCGATGCTCGCGTACGCGGCGTTGTTCGTTGGTGCGGCCGGGCTGTCGCACGAGCAGATATGGGCGCTGTTCCTCATCGCAGCGGTTTCCTTGCTGCTCTTGTTCATCGGGATTCACAACGCCTGGGACACGGTCACCTATCTGGCCACGTACCGCCGAGAGAACGGGGAGAAGTCCAAATGACCCTGCCACGCCGCCAACTCCTCAAGTCGCTCGTCGCCGCGTCACTCTTTCCCTCGATGGGGCGAGTCAAGCGCTTCGAGGCACTGGCGCCGAGGCGGCGGCTAGGCAGCCTGAGTGGAGAGCCCGATTGGCTCGCGATTCGCGACCTCTTTCCACTGGCCCCTGACTGGACGCACCTGTCGAGCTTCCTGTTCGTCTCTCATCCCAAACCCGTCGCCGACGCGATCGACCATTTCCGGAGGAAGCTCGATTCCGACGCGATGTGGATCGAGATCGCGGCTTTCACCGACGCGGAAGGACGCCCCTTCGCGGCGGTCAAGCGTGCGCTCGCCGACTATACAGGTGGGAGTCCCACGGAGATCGCGTTCACATCCAACACGACGAGTGCGCTGGCGATGGCCTACCACGGCCTGCGCATTCGCGCCGACCAGGAAATCCTGACCACTGAGCACGACCACTACTCGCATCACGAGTCGATCCGTTATTCGGCCGCGCGCTCAAGCGCGAGCGTCCGGTACATTCCGTTGTACGACAGCGGGGCTCTTGCCAATGCGGACCAGATTGTAGACCGCATCGGCCGTGCGATCACCGCCAAGGCCCGCGCGGTGGGTGTGACCTGGGTGCATTCGTCGAGTGGTGTGAAGCTCCCCATCGCGCGCATCGCGGAGGTCGTGGCGCGCGCCAATCGCGGACGGGCGAGCGCGGATCGCTGCCTGCTGATCGTGGACGGGGTGCATGGCTTCGGGAACCAGGATGTGGACGTCGCGCGACTCGGCGCCGACTTCTTCGCGAGCGGCACACACAAGTGGCTGTTCGCGCCGCGCGGCACCGGCTTCCTGTGGGGCCGCGCCGATGCCTGGCCCGAGCTGCGGCCGACGATCCCGAGCTTCGATCCGGACGGGATCGACACGACGTTCGACACGTGGGAGAATCGCACAGATCTGCCGCCGACGCAGGCGTCGTTCGTCTCGCCGGGCGGGTTCCTCGCCTACGAGCACCTGCTTGCCGTCCCTGCCGCCGTCGAGCTGCATCGCGCGATCGGCCGCGACCGAATCGCAGCGCGCATTGCAGAATTGAACGCGGCGTTCCGGGCAGGGGCGGCCGGCATTCCCGGCCTCACCCTGCACACGCCGCGCGATCCGGCGCTCTCGGGCGGGATCTCCTGTTTCGAGGTGCGGGGTATGACTCCGGGTCAGGTCGTGGCGCGCCTTGCGGAGAAGAAGATTCGCACGACAACATCACCCTATAAGGTCTCGTACGCCCGCGTCTCCGCGGGTATCATGAACAAGTTGGAAGAGATCGAGCTGGTGCTGCGGGAAATCAGAACCCTCGCTGCCTGATGGAGGAACCGTGCAGTCTCAGAACTATGATGCGATTGTCGTAGGGTCGGGGATCTCCGGCGG
>Ga0137371_10004647_pt1 | contig 10752 bp, 10 predicted proteins | sample SagtaG_7_FD_104919 | JGI IMG/M metagenome (GOLD analysis project Ga0137371, IMG submission 104919) | Vadose zone soil microbial communities from Sagehorn Ranch, Mendocino, California, USA - Sage1_R_40_16 metaG | ecosystem: Environmental > Terrestrial > Soil > Vadose zone | place: USA... | reverse complement strand
TTACCTGACGATGTGGATCACTCGTTCCATGCCGAGCCTGGTGTGGTCGCGGCCGTCCTGGGTTTCCATGAAGCACGCCAGCACGTACCAGCCGCGGTGGTTGCGGATGACGAGCTGCTGGTAGGTACCGTGCGATACCGGCCCGGCGAAGCTGCCGAACCCGGTGGCCAGGTGCTGCGCCCTGCCCTGCTTGCCTTCGCGCAGGAACCGGGCGATCTTACGTGCGTTGTGATGGCTGCGGGCGGTGAGGAAGACGGTCATGTGCACCAGGAACCCGTGATTGGCGAAGCGGACCAGGTCGCCGCGGTGCAGCCGACGAGGGCCGCGGAACCCGAACTCGATCGCGGCGATGGTCGCGGCCGGGCGCGGCAGGGCCACCGGGTGCGCGGCCTTAGCGATGGTGAAGGGGACCAGGGGCGGCTGGCCGTTGCCCGCGACGTCGAGCGCGACGTACTGGCCGGCTTTCAGGTTGGCCTGCACCGTGCTGGTAGCTCCCCTGCTGACCTGCACGTCGGTCACGATCGAGGCGATCCCGTTCAGGTTGTTGGGGTCGGCGGCGGCGCTCGATAGCACCGCGAGGAACTGCTGCAGTGTCACGCCGGGATCGAGCCGGACGAAGATCGGCTCGCCTTGCCGCTCATGAGTGACCGTCGAGACGATGCGGACTCCGCCGGACCGCAGCGCGCCGCTCACCGTGATCTTCTTGCCGTTCATCGCCACCTTGATCTTCGGCAACGTCGCCTGCGCCGCCCGCGCGGCATGGACAGTGCCGGTGGCCGGGCCGGTGGCGGCGGCCAGCGACAGTCCCGCCGGGACAGCCATCGTGGCACCGGCGGTGACAACCGCTATAGTGCCGGCCACCGAGATGATCCGTTTCATTTCCCCTCCAAGGAACTGAGACTGGGTTGCGGCTGCGAACGCCGGCCCGCTGGGCACGGACGGCCTGGCCAGCCGTGAGAATGACGGTATGGCCGACCTGCCAGGCGCGGCGAGGATGGTGCCTGGCCCATCCGGGTGTGCTACCACCACCGCGGCTCCGCAAGCCTGCTCACTGGCGGACCTGCACTGGCGTGCGGACACTAGGGGGATGGAGCAACAATCCCGCGCCCCGGGGATCGGCCCGATCGATGTCTTCCTCGCGGACGACAACCTGATCGTGCGCGAGGGCGTGCGTGCGCTGATCGAGCGCCATCCGGACCTCAGGGTGGTCGGCGTGGCGGCCGACTACGACGAGGTCGTGGCCGGCGCCGCTGCCACCCTGCCGCAGGTGCTCGTCACCGACGTCCGGATGCCGCCGTCTTTCCATCGTGAGGGCATCGACGCGGCGAAGGAGGTGCGCAAGCGCCACCCGGGGACCGGCGTGGTGGTGCTCTCCCAGTACGACGATCCCGAGTACGCCATCGCGCTGCTTGCCGAGGGCTCGGCCGGCTACGGCTACCTGCTGAAGGACCGCGTAGCCGAGGGCAACCAGCTGGTCGACGCCATCCGGTCGGTCGCGGCCGGCGGTACCGCGCTCGATCCGGCCATCGTCGAGGCGCTGGTCCGGCCGGTCGTCTCCCCCGGCGGGCTGCACCCCGCGGAGGAAGCGCTGCTTGGCATGGTTGCCGAGGGCAAGACCATCAAGGCCATCGCCGCGGCCAGGAAGGTCCCTCCCGAGGCGGTCGCCGCCGAGGTGGAAGCGGTCTTCATCAAGCTGGCCGGCGGGGTGTCCACCGGCGACCAGGGCGCGCTGAACCGCCTCCGGATGCTGCACCAGGCCATCGTCGACCGCGAGCAGCAGGGCGAGACGCTGTCCAGGCTGCTGCCGGGCGGGCTGGCCGAGAAGCTCAGGCGCGAGACCCGCAATATCGGGGAGACCGAGCGCGTCGAGGTGACCGTCCTGATGAGCGACATCAGGTCCTATTCGACGATCGCCGAGCACGCCGACCCGAGCCAGCTGGCCGGGCAGCTGAACACCCACCGCGCGGCGATGAACCAGGCCATCCTCGGCGAGGACGGCACCGTGATGCAGTTCGTCGGCGACGCGGTCATGGCGGTCTTCGGCGCCCCGTTCGCGCAGCCGGACCACGCCGACCACGCCGTTGCCGCGGCGGCTGCCATGCATGTCCTGCAGGCCGAGATCAACGCCAGGTGGGCGGCGGACGGCATGCCTGCCTTCGGGCTTGGCATCGGGCTGTCGACCGGCGTGGCGGCGGCGGCGCTCCTTGGCTCGGCGGAGCGGCTGGAGTACACCCTGGTCGGCGATACCGTCAATCTCTCCCAGCGGCTGCAGCAACTGGCAGCGGCCGGCGAAACTGTGCTCTCCGGGGCCACCAGGAAGGCACTGACCGCGCCGGTCAGCGCGGTCGAGCTGCCCGCGCAACTGGTCAAGGGCCGGGACACGGCGATAATCGCCTACAAGATCATGCAGTCTGCCGCCCAGGCCGGCCAGGCCGGCTCCAGCGGCACCACCCACCAGGCAACGACTAAGACGGGGTCACGATGAGCGACAGCCAGGCCGTGCTGACTATGCAGGGCGTGCGTAAGACATTCGAGGCCGAGAACGCCCCGGTGCGGGCTCTCCGCGGCGTCGACCTGACCGTGGCCGGGGGCGAATTCGTCGCGCTGATGGGGCCATCGGGTTGCGGGAAGTCCACGCTGCTGAACCTCGTGGCCGGGCTCGACGTCGCCGACGAGGGGCGGATCATGGTGGCCGACGAGGAGGTCACCGGGCGCAGCGAGGACGACCTCGCCCGCCTCCGCCGGCGCCACATCGGCATCATCTTCCAGTTCTTCAACCTGCTGGAAGGCATGACGGTGCTAGAGAACGTGGCGCTGCCCGCGGTCATCGCCGGCCGCAAGCGCCGGATGGCCGAAACCAGGGCCCGCGACCTGCTCGACCTGCTCGGGATCGGCGATAAGGCGGCGGCCGTCCCCGGCGTGCTGTCCGGCGGCCAGCGCCAGCGGCTGGCCATTGCCCGGGCGCTGGCGAACGAGCCGACCCTGCTGCTCGCCGACGAGCCGACCGGGGCACTCGACTCCGACGGCGGAGATGAGGTCATCGAGCTGCTGACCCGGCTGCACGCCGGCGGCCAGACCATCATCCTCGTCACCCACGACGCGCACGTTGCCGCGGCCGCCCAGCGAATCGTGCGGATGCTCGACGGGCGCATCGCATCGGCACCGGCAGCCGGCGAGCCGGACCGCGGCGCGATTGTCAAGACCCAGGCCGGCTAACCGTGCGCCGGCCTGCGGAGTGATGATGAACACCGCCCTGCGCGATCGCCCCGCCGTGCTGCCGCCACGGGGCGGCCACACCGCGCGCCGCGTGCTGGCCGGAGCGCTGCTGCCCGTCATCACGGCGGCGCTCGCCGTGATCGGGCTCCGTGCGTCGGTGCACGCCAGCCTCCCGGCCTTGCAGGCCGTCGCCTTCAGCCTGGTCCTGGTGGGCGCATTGTCGGGCGCCGTCCTGGCCAGGGCACCGGAGCAGGTGCCGCAGTGGCAGGTGGCGTTCGGCGCGCTGATCGCGTCGATCGCGCTGACCGCCGCGCGGATCGGCGATGAAGCGCCTGCCGGGCAGCATCAGGCCGCCCGCACCGCCGCCACGCTCGCCGGGCCGGTCATCATCGCTATCTCCGTCCATCTGCTGCTTGCCTTGCCCGACGGCCGGCTCGGCGGGCGAGGAAGGCGCGCGGGCGCTGGCCTGGCCTACGCTGCCGCCGCGGGCACCGGCATCTCGCTGGCGATCGCCGGCCGGCCATTCCCGGCAGCGGCGGCGGCGCTGATCTGGCCGCTGGCGGCGGCGTGCGCTCTCCCGGCGGTGCGGCTCCGCTACCTGGCGTCGGCGGGACGCGACCGGCAGCGGATGCAGTGGATGAGCGTCGGCGCCGTGCTCGCGGCCGACACGGCGCTTGTGGTCGTCGTGCTGCATTTGCTCGTCGGCTGGCCGGGACCGGTCGCGGCCGTCGCGGCAAGCTGCGCGATCTTCCTCCCGCTCGGCATGGTGGCCGGGGAGCTGCGCGGGCTCGGGCCCTACGGCGGCCGGTTCCTGGTCCAGGTGCTGTCGATAGCCGGATTCACCACCGTGGTCGCCGCCATCTACCTCGTGATCGTGCTCGGGATCGGGACGCCGCCGGACAACTCAGGGGACCGTACCGTGCTCGGGCTGTCGATGCTCGCGGCGGCGGTGGCGGCGATCGGGTACGTGCCGGCCAGGGACAGGCTCGTCGACTGGGCCACGCGCTTCGTCTTCGGCGCCCGCCAGGCGCCCGATGAGGTGCTGCGGACCTTCGGCAGCCGGCTCACCCGTGCCATCACGATGGACGAGCTGCTGCTGCAGCTAACCGAGTCGCTGCGCAAGACCATGGGCCTTACCAGCGCCGAGGTGTTCACCGGGACCGGGGATGTGCTGGAGCGGACGGCCGCCGTGCCAGACACCGGGCCAAGGTCGATCGTGGTCACGGCGCGGGAGCGGCCCGTCGTCACCAGGGCCGGCGTATCGGGCAATGCGTGGGCGTCCGTGTGGCTGCCGATGCTGCTGGACGGGCGCGAGCGCTGCCACCTGCGGGTCGCGCCGGTCAGCCATGCCGGCGAGCTCCTCGGGCTCATCGTGGTCGAGCGCCCGTCGGCGGCGGACGTCTTCACCGAGGACGACGACCGCGTGCTCACCGAGCTGGCCCGTCAGGTGGGCCTCGCCAGCCACAACGCGCAGCTCGATACGGCTCTGCAGACGACCCTGGACGAACTGCGCAAGCAGGCCGACGCGCTGCGCGAATCGCGGGCCAGGATCGTGGCCAGCGGTGATGCCGAGCGCCGCCGGGTGGAACGTAACCTGCACGACGGGGCACAGCAGAATCTGGTCGCGCTGGCGGTGAGCCTAAGGCTGGTGCGGGATATCGTCACCGACGATCCCGCTGCCGCCGCTGAGATGCTCGGCCAGATGGCCGACGACGTGAAGCAGACGATCCAGGAGCTCCGGGAGCTGGCGCACGGCATCTACCCGCCGCTGCTCGCGGACAGCGGGCTCGGCGAGGCGCTGCGGGCCGCTGCCAACCGGAGCCCGCTGTCTGCCGGGGTGGTCAGTGACGGCATCGGCCGGTATTCGCCCGAGGTCGAGGCCGCGGTGTATTTCTGCTGCCTGGAAGCACTGCAGAACGCCGCCAAGCACGCACCGGGCGCACACGTCGAGATCCGGGTCTGGGCAGAGTCCGGCGGCCTGCTCTTCACGGTCAGCGACGACGGCCCCGGGTTCGATGCCGAGAGCGTAAAGAACGGCCACGGCTTCGTGAACATGGCCGACCGGCTTGGCGCCATCGGCGGAACCGTCAGGTGGCAGGCGGCGCCCGGCAACGGAGCGCAGATCCGCGGATCGATACCGCTGGCCTGAGCGAGCGCGGTCACGCGGTTCCGAACGAGCCGGATCCCCGGTCCTCCCACAGCCGCCGCAGGGTGTCCGCGCCGAGCTGCTCCTTATTGACATAGGCGCTGGCGCCGCTGGCCGCGGCGGTCGGGGGAAGATCACCAACGTCATACGTAGAGCACAGGATGACGACGACGTCCGGATGGGCCGCCACGATCCGGCGGGTCGCCTCGATCCCGTTCATCTCCGGCATGTTGATGTCCATCAGCACAAGCGCGGGACGCAGCCTGTCGACAAGCTCGATGGCCTCCGAGCCGCTGGCTGCCTCGCCTGCCAGCTCGAATCCCTCCAGCCTGCGCAGCACGGCCTTGGCCGCGATGCGGAACGGTGCCTGGTCATCTACGACCAGGACGGAATGCGGGCCGGTCACGGTGTCAGCTTCGCACGAGCAGCCGGGGTTGCCGAGGGTGCTGCCATCCTCCGCGCGGTGTTGGCAGCCTCCCCCTGCTCAACGAAAGCACGGCTCAACGAAAGCACGGCGCACGGGGAGCACGGCGAACAGGGAGCACGGCGAACAGGGAACACGGCCGGTCGTGCGGTCAGCCGTCGGCCGGCGCGCTGAGGAACAGCAGGACGGCCTTGACGCGGCGGTTGACGTCCTTCTCCTCCGACAGTCCCAGCTTGGCGAAGATGGAATTGGTGTGCTTCTCGACCGCGCGCTCGGTGACGGTCAGCGCGGCGGCGATCGCCGCGTTGCTCTTGCCCTGCGCCATCTCGGCCAGGATCTGCGACTCCCGCGCGGTCAGCGATGACAGCGGCGACATCCGGCGCTGCGAGCGCGCCCGCACCAGCTCATCCACCACCCGCGGGTCGATCACCGAGCCGCCGCTCGCGACGGTCCTGATCGCGCGGGCAAGCTCGTCAACGCTGGCGACCTGGTCCTTGAGCAGGTAGGCACGGCCCGCCGAGCCATCTTCCAGCAGGGCGACCGCGTACCCCGGCGCGGTGTACTGGCTGAGGACCACCACACCGATCCCTGGCCGGTGCTGACGGAGCCAGGCAGCAGCCTGGATGCCCTCGTTGGTGCCGGTCGGCGGCATCCGGATGTCAGTGATCACGACATCCGGATCGTGCTCGGTCACGACGGCGAGCAGCTCCGGAAGGTCGGACGCTACCCCCACGAGCTCGAAGTCGTCGTTCGCGGCGACCAGCCGGGAGATGCCCTCCCGCAGCAGAACATGGTCCTCGGCCAGCGCCACCCTGATCGTTGTCATCCAGCCCCACCCCGAGCTAAGTCATCGCGCCGTGATCGTAGCGCGCCGCCGGGGTAGTCCGGGAGGTCCCTACGGCAAGCCTGAGCGGTCGCTGGCTACCGGATCCGGTTTCTTGCTGCCCGTCCGGTGGTGCTGACTTCCCCGCCAGCGTGGTGCAGCCCTTCCGGCCGGCCACGGCTCGCGCGGCGCAGAATGAGCGCCATGGCCGCAGCCGCGTCCAGCGACGCGTTCGTCAACGTTCCGGGGAGCTGGCCGGCAGGCCGGCGCTGCGGGCTGTTAGTTCGGGGACGGCTCGTCCGGCCACCGGCGGCCGGACAGGCCAGCGCCAGGGCGCCGCGGCGCTGGGTGCTCCACCACCGCGACCACCCGGCTCGCCATGAAGCGCGCGGTCCGCACGGCGGTCCCGCCCCTGGTCAGCTCGCTGACCTCGATGAGGCCGCGGCGGAGCACCACTTCCACGCGTCGGCCGGCCCGGCTGGCGATCACCTCATAGGTGCTGGTTCCGCCGCCAGTATCGACGACGATCTCGACGCGGTCGCCCTTCACCTCCGGCCGCCGGGCGGGCGGCAGCAGGTGAGACGGCACCAGTGCATACGGGTGTCCTACCCGCCCGGCGCCCGGCGATGCGCCGCCGCGACGGCCTGCAGGATGGCCAGGCGCGCTGAGGTTACCCGGAGCCCGGCGGCGCGCAGCCTGGCGGCATCGCTCATGGTTGGTGACGCTATGCCTAAAGACACGATCAATTCAACTTAACGATTCATGCGCGTCTAGCGTGCTGGCCATCATCGAGGAGAACTCGTCCTGGCCGGGCATGCACCCCGCCAGGACGAGTCTTGATGAGCCGGTCCCCCGTATCATCTTTGGGTCCCCCAGGAGAATGATCGCAGCTACCGCATCGAGCCTGATCACCGGGGGTGCCTTTACCACTACGCAGCGTTATTCCGCTGGGCGGCCGTCCGTCCGGGCCGCCCACGCCGCAGGGATCCTGCGTGCGGCGGCGCACGGCGGCGGCCCGCTCGTTCCTGCTCCAATGGAGACATGGAACTGGAAGAGCAGCTGCGGTTCGTCAGGGAGGCCGGCCGGCTCAAGGGGGTGCTGCGGCAGACCCCGCTCACCGACCCCGCTCGGCGGGAGAATTCCGCCGAGCACTCCTGGCACCTGGCCGTGATGGCCCTGGTGCTGGCCGACCATGCACCGCCGGGCACCGACCTGAGCCGGGTGATCGCCATGCTCCTGGTGCACGATCTAGTGGAGATCGACGCGGGCGACCTTTTCCTCTACGCGGACGCCGCGCAGCATGCCCGGCAGGAAGAAGCCGAGCAGGCGGCGGCCGACCGGATCTTCGCACTGCTGCCGGACGGCCAGGCGGCCCGAGTCCGAGCCCTCTGGGATGAGTTCTCCCGGCGCCGCACGCCGGAGGCGAAGTTCGCGCGGGCGCTTGACCGGCTGCAGCCGATGCTGGAGAACGTCCGGGCCGGCGGCGGGACCTGGGCCGAGCACGGGATCACGGTCGATCAGGTGCTCCCCAAGGTGGCGCTCATCGAGGACGGCTCGGCGGCGCTGGGCGGGTACGCAAGGCGGCTGGTGGAGCGGGCGGCCGACGGCGGGCTGCTCGGCCAGCCAGGCGGTCGCTGACGGCCAGGCGGTAGGCCAGGGCCGGCGGCGGGTACGAACATCCGCGTGAGCCGATCCCGGCCGAGGATATTCGCCCGGCGCGAGAACGCCGGCCGCGCCGCGCCCGCTGCCCGCATGCGGGCTGCCGAGCGGCTTGAGCACGTCCGCGCCCTGGACGGCGCGGCCAGCGCGCTGACGGATCTGGTTCGGCGCGCGCTGCCAGGCGGCGGGCGGGCAGACATCCTGCACGGAGTGCCATTCGGCCAGCCTGCGCACCCGGCCCTGACCGGGCTGCCGCTCGGCTTCTGGACATCGGCGACGGTACTCGATTTCATGCCAGGCTCGGAGCGCGCCGCCCGCGCCCTCATCGGGCTGGGCCTGGCGACCGCCGTCCCGACGGCCGCGGCTGGCTGGGCGGACTGGTCGGCGCTGCACCGCGAGCAGCAGCGGGTGGGCCTCGTGCACGCCGCTTCCGGGGCTTGCGCGTCCGCGCTCTTTGCCGCGTCGCTCCTGGCCAGGGGCATCGGGCGGACAGCGGCCGGGCGAGCACTCTCGCTCGGCGGGCTGGCAGCTGCGACCGCTGGCGGATATCTCGGCAGGCATCTTGCCTACCCGCTCGGCGCTGGCACCAGTCACGCCGAGCCGGTCACCCATCTCGCGCCACTCGGCTGGCACGATCTCTGCAAGGCCAGCGAACTGCCCGATGGGCGCGCGGTCCGCCGCCGGCTTGGCTACCTGGCGCTGGTCGTGGTCAGGGAGGGTACTGAGGTGAGCGCGCTGGCAGATCAGTGCGCCCATCTCGGCGGCCCGCTGCATCAGGGCCGGCTGGAAGCCGGTGCTGGTGGCTCCCGCATCGTCTGCCCCTGGCACGGCAGCGCCTTCCGGGTCACCGACGGGTCGGTCGTGCACGGGCCGGCCACCGCGCGGCAGCCGGCCTTCGAGGTCAAGGTCAGCGAGGCCGGGATGGTCCAGGTACGGCCACGCAAGCCGCGCCCCTATCCCGGCTGACGCGGCCCGCGATCCCGCGTGCAGGTGCAGGATCCCGCGGGGACGCGCCGTCAGAAGAAGATCAGCTTCGTCGCGGAGATGACTCCGATCACCACGACGAATACCCGCAGCGCCAGCGGCGGCAGCCGCCGGCCCGCGCGCGCGCCGAGCACGCCGCCGGCCGTGGACCCGGCGGCGATCAGCAGCACCGCGATCCAGCTGACGTGCGCGAACAGGATGAACACCACCGCTGCGGTGGCGTTCACCATCGCGACGAGGGCGTTCTTGGCGCCGTTCACGCGCTGCAAGTCATCGGCAAGGAAGCTGCCGAGCAGGCCGATGACCAGGACGCCCTGGGCAGCGCCGAAGTAGCCGCCGTAGGCTCCGGAGACCAGCACTCCGGCGGCCAGCACCGGGCTGTCCTTGGCGTCGCGGGTTTTCCGCCTGGCGGCCATCCAGGCGTTCAGCCGTGGCTGGATGATCACGAGCACGCAGGCGATCAGGATGAGCACGGGGACGATCAGCGTGAACGCGCTGGCCGGCAGCAAGAGCAGCAAGATCGCGCCAGCCAGCGAACCAGCCGCGGCGAAGGCACCGAGCCTGACCAGCAGTCCGCGCTGGCCGGCCAGCTCGCGCCGGTAGCCGAGCGCGCCGGTCAGATTGCCGGAAACGAGCCCGACATTGCTCGACACGTTGGCGATGACTGCCGGGAAGCCGAAGGCGAGCAGCGTCGGGAAAGTGATCAGCGATCCCGAGCCGACCGCGGCGTTGATTCCGCCAGCCGCGACCGCAGCCGTGAAGATCGCGAGCGCTTCAGCAGCGCCCACAAGATCCTCGCATGGTCATTGATCGTAGGGCAGCCCATCCGGACGGCCTGCCGCCGCCTAGCGCGGCGCGGGCGGGGCGGGCTCTGGCGGGATCAGGGCAGCGCGGCGCGCGCGGTCCACCGGGTGTCGGCCTGCTCGATCAGCAGCGGCAGCCCGAAGCACTTGGACAGGTGCCGCGCGGTGAAGACATCGTGCACCCGGCCCGCGGCGAGCACCGTGCCCTTGCGCATCAGCAGCGCATGCGTGAAGCCCGGCGGTACTTCTTCCACATGGTGGGTGACCATCACCATCAATGGCGCCTTGGGATCACGGGCGAGCGCGGCGATCCGCCGCAGCAGGTCCTCGCGGCCGCCGAGATCCAGCCCCGCGGCAGGCTCGTCGAGCAGCAGCAACTCGGGATCCGGCATCAGCGACCTGGCGATCTGCACGCGCTTGCGCTCTCCCTCGGACAGCGTGGCGAACCTCCGCCTGATCAGGTGTGCGCAGCCGAGCGCATCGAGCAGCTCGACCGCCCGGGTGACGTCACCGGAGTCGTAGTCCTCCGTGTACCGGCCGAGTATGCCGTAGGAAGCGGTCAGCACCAGGTCGATGACCTTCTCGGCCGGCGGCACACGGTCGGCCAGCGCCGCGCTCGCCAGCCCGATCCTGGTCCGCAGGTCAAAGATGTCGGCCTCGATCACGTTCTCGCCGAGAATCTCGGCTGTGCCCTCGG
>Ga0137371_10004643_pt1 | contig 10753 bp, 9 predicted proteins | sample SagtaG_7_FD_104919 | JGI IMG/M metagenome (GOLD analysis project Ga0137371, IMG submission 104919) | Vadose zone soil microbial communities from Sagehorn Ranch, Mendocino, California, USA - Sage1_R_40_16 metaG | ecosystem: Environmental > Terrestrial > Soil > Vadose zone | place: USA: California... | reverse complement strand
GGACGGCAAGCGACGGCAATGGGGCCATGAATCGTCCGGGAGAGGGACCCTACTTTGGATGCTACGGGCGGGAAAAGGGTTGGTTTCGCGGAATCGGTCTCGCTACCCCCGTTTGCGTCGCTCCCCCCCCCCCCGTCCCGCCTCGGTTCTCTGTTCGCCGCCCGCGTCCTCCCCGGCCGTGACCTGCGCTGGGAACAGCTCCGACCGCAGCCAGACGCCGGGAATCGGCAGCGTGACCGTGAGCTCCTGCGAGGCTCGTGCCGCACCGGCGCCGGCGGCGGTGAGGGCCGCCCGCCACTCGGGGGTCGTGTAATCGTCGGAGCGAAGCGGGAACGCGACGTAATTGCCCACCCGGCCCACGACCACGTTCTGGATGACGTCGGTCAGGGGCCGGCCCCGCGGATCGCGCAGCTTGGCGAGCGCGAAGAAGCGCTCCACGGGGTCCCCGGCGGCGATGATGGATGCCGAGTAATAGGGTAGATGAGACGCGATGTGCGCGTAGAGGCGCTGCTCCACGGCGGCGGGCGGCTCGTCCGCGCCGAGCACCTGGTCGACATCGCCGGCCAGCGAGCGATCGAGCAGGCTGCGGCGCAGCGCGTACCCGAAGCGCCGCACGACTTCGCGCGTCGCGATGTTCGGCAAGCGGAAGGGCACGAGCAGCGCGGCCCGCAGCCGAGGCGTCCGGACGATGACGCGGTAGCGTTCGACCGGCTCTACGAAGTGATACGTGAGCACACCCTCGGACCGCATGTTGCGGAGAGTGCGGACCGACCCGGCCGCCTTGTCGCCCTCGAGCTCCGTAACGCCGAGGGGACGGCGGCGCAGCGCCTCCGACATCTTCGCCGTGCGCTCCGCCAGCAGCCGGACGGTGTCCTGCGCCGCGCCGGCCAGATCGGAGGCGACGCAGGGCTCGAGCGGCACCGCGTCGACGCCGTCCCCGAGCTGGCGGGCACCCACCATCTTGGTGACGATCTGAAGGGGCCGGTCGTGCACCAGGGGTTTCTTGCGCCAGCGCCCGTCCGACACGACGACCTTCGCCTCGTCGCCCGGACCGAGTGAAACGCTGTACAACGTGTCCCCCGCCTGCGCGCCGAGCGACTGCCAGATTAACTCGAGCTCGAGCACGACCCCGTAGCGCATGGTCGTCGGATCGGGGGGCGGTGCGGCGATCTGAGCACCGTCAGGGGCGCCCGTAATCTCCCGGTCTTCGGGGAGCACGCCGACGCGCGCAAACCGTACCATATGGCCCGGTGGCGGCTGCGTCGCAGGAGAGGAAGCGGTGGGCGGCGCTGGCGCGGCAGGCGTCGTGGCGCCGACGAGCGGCAGGTCGCGGGGAGCGACGAGGGGAATCGGATCGTCGGGGAGCGAGCGGGCATCGAGCTCGATCGTCTCCTCGTTGCGCAGGCCGACGCGCAGCCGCACGCGGGCGTAGTCGTGCTTGGGGATCCGAACGAGGCCGTCGCCGTCACTGACCCAGTAGCCGCCGCCACGACCGCCCTCTTGGAGCACGCTGACCGGGACGCCGGGGACAGCTGCCCCGGTGTCTTGATCGACGATTCGGAACGTCCAAGAGTCCTGCCACTCGGTGGCCATAGTCGCTCAACTAGGCAAAGATGGGGCCCGTTGGGGAGGGGGAGAAGTAAGTCGTCTCAGAACAGTGAGTTACGGGTGAATGTCAGGCCGCGAGGCCATCGGCCGGCGCCTCGCTATTCAGCTCAAAGGGCGACAACGCCTCCACGAAGGCGATGTAGACCCGATCCGACCACCACGACCGGCAGCGCGTGATTTCCGCCATCCCCGCCTCCGGCGTCATCGCCTTGCGGTAGGGCCGCGACGTCGTCAGGGCGTCGTACACATCCGCAATGCCCACGATCTGGGCCGAGATCGGGATCTCGTCGCCGCGCAGGCGGTCGGGGTAGCCGGTCCCGTCGTAGCGCTCGTGGTGCCAGCGGATGATCGGCTTCAGGTCCCACGGGAACTCGACCTTGGCGAGCAGCTCTATCCCCCAGATGGGGTGCATCTGCACGACCTCGTACTCGTCCCGCGTCAACGGTCCGGGCTTGTTCAGGATTTCGTGCGGGACCTTCACCTTCCCGACGTCGTGCAAGTACGCGCCCAGCTGGATGGCGGTTTGGACCTCCTCCTCCAGGCCGAGGGCGCGGGCGACCGCCACCGCGTGTTGCGCCACGCGCTCGCAATGACCAAAGGTGTACGTATCGCTCGATTCGATCGATTGCCCCCACTCCCGCACGACCGCCAGGTAAGTGGCCTCGAGCTCGGCCATCTTCCCGCCCACGTTGACGAGATCCCGGCGCGCTTCGAGACGAGCGAAGAGACGGTGCGCGGCGTTGAGGAGACTCAGGGCCTCCTGGTTGCGGCCGTTCGCTTGATAGAGGATCGCGAGCTCGCGCGACGCTTCCGCCTCCGCCAGTACCGCGCCGGCGCTCACGGCCAGCTCGATCGCCGAGCGCAGCCGCGACTCGGCGAGCGCGCTCCGGCCCGTCTCGCGGTACACGACGCCGAGCATGCGGTACGCCGCGGCCTTGAAGCTGCGCGCGTCGAGCTGATCGAACAGGGCGAGGGCTGCCTCGGCGTTGCGGCGCGCGTCCTCGTAGCGCGCGCGCGCGATGTGCACCTCGGCGTGATTGACGAGGCACAATCCCTCCAGCTGCACGTCCCCGGCGCGCGCGGCGATCTCGTAGGAGGCCGTGAAGTAGCCGTCGGCGCGGTCGAACTCGCCGCGGTCGGTGCTGACGATGCCCAGGTTGGCGTAGGCGACCGCGCAGCCGTGATCGTCGTTCGCGGCGCGGCACTCCTCGAGCGCGCGCTGGTAGTGCGCCAGCGCTTCGTCGAAGTCCCCCTGGATGTTCGCGACGATGCCGAGGTTCTGCTCGATCCGCGCCCCCAGCTCGCGGCTCTGCCGTCCCAGCTCCACCGCGTTGAGGAAATGCTTGCGCGCGGCGGCGAGGGCGCCCGCCGCCAGATCGAGCCCGCCCAAGGTGTTCAAGGCCTCTGCGGCGAGCAAGTCGTGGCCAGCCTCACGAGCGACGGCAAAGCTCCGGTCGCATAGGGCGCGTGCGATCGCCGACTCGTTACGGTGGTGGCGCACGACCGCTAGGCGCCGCAGGGCCTCGGACAGAACGACGCGATCGCCGCCGCGATCCGCGGCGGCGATGGCCGCCTCGTAACTGGCAATCGCTTCCGGAATGCAGGCGGCGCGCTCGCGCGCGCGCGCCTCGTGCAGCAGGTCGGCCGCAGGACGTGACTGCAAAACTGCGGTCACCGACACCTCACCACGCGATCACGTACTCAGAGAAGTGGTTGACCTGCCCCGTGACCTTCTTGCTGAACAGATTGTCGACGGAGAGCAGGTACTCGAGGATGTCGAGGAGATTGCTGGTATAGGCGATCCGCTTAGGAAGCAGGCTGCCCAGCAGGTTGCAGTTCGCGTAGCTCATCGTGAGGTACGCGGGTTTGGCGAACCGCAGCCCTTCGGGCTGGAAGCGGATGCCGTTGACCCCCTGTCCGGTCACGATCGTCGCCGTAATGGAAGTCGGCCGGGCGAGGGCCCCCGCCGGAATCCGAATGGCGTGCGGGCCCACGGTGATACTGCCGCCCGCCGAGCCGATCGTCTGGGTGGCCGAGGCCGCGGGCAGGGCCGAGCACTGGAGTAAACCGGTCGGACGGAGCAGGTCGCCGATGAGCGAGGCGTTGGGTGCTTGAACTGTCGCCGGGGCGGTGGGCGCGCTGTCGCTGCACGAAGCAATGACGCAGACGACTAAAGCGACCATCAGGAAACGGATGGCCTTCATTTTCCTACCATTCTCCTCGAGGGCGCGGGGAGTCAGGGGGATCTAGGGCCGGGACAATTGTACTGACGTCGTACCGATTTCGTCGTGATTGCGGTCACACCGTTGCGCCGCCCCGCCCGAGACTACAGCGTTACTGCCATGCGCCGCCAAACCCTCGTTTCGATTTCGGCTTTTGTCGGTTTCGCGCTTTTCGCCGAGCCGGTCGCCGCTCAAGACTGGGTCCGCACCGACACGCTCATCCCGATGCGTGACGGAATACACCTATTCACTGTGATCGTCGTCCCACGCGGCGCCCAAGGACCGCTCCCGATCCTGATGACGCGCACGCCCTACGAGGCCAGCGGCAACGCCGGCATGGCGCAGCGCGCCAACGAGTTAGGACTGGGCGGCTACATCCTCGTCTTCCAGGATATCCGCGGCCGCTTTCGCTCGGAGGGAACGTTCGACATGAACCGGCCGCCCCGCTCCGGGCACGCCGGCACCGACGAGAGCACGGACACCTACGACACGATCGACTGGCTCGTGAAGAACGTGCCGAACAACAACGGGCGCGTCGGCATCTACGGCGTCTCCTATCCGGGCTGGCTCACGTCCGTCGCCGGCATCGGCGCTCACCCGGCCCTCAAGGCCATCAGTCCTCAGGCGCCGATGGGCGACACGTGGATGGGCGATGACTTCTTTCATCAAGGAGCCTTCCGGCTCACCTACGGGCTCGAGTACGCCTGGATGATGGAGGCGTCCACCGACCTGAGCGTGACGCCGTCACCGGCGCGCTACGACACGTTCGAGTGGTACCTCTCTTTTCCGACGCTTGGGGCGCTCGCGAAGGCCGTCGGAGCGAACGGGTGGCCGTCGTGGCGCCGCTTCGTCGCGCATCCCGCGTACGACACCGCCTGGCAAGCTCGTTCGCTCCCCCGCTACTTCACGCACACGACCGTCCCGACGCTCACCGTGGGTGGATGGTGGGACCAGGAAGACGAATACGGGCCGCTCGCGAGCTACGCGGCGCTGGAGCGGAGCGACTCGACGGGGATCAATCATCTGGTCATGGGCCCGTGGTATCACGGCCAGTGGTCCGGCGATTCCGGGGTCGCGCTCGGCAACGTGCGCTTCGGGCGCGCCACGGGCGTCGAGTACCGGGCGCTGCAATCGAAGTGGTTCGGCTATTGGCTCAAGGGCGAGGGCGACGGCAAGGTCGCCGAGGCGACGTTGTTCGACGCGGGGACGAACACCTGGCGCGAATTCGACAGCTGGCCGCCCGCGACCGCGGCGCACCGGCATCTCTATTTCGGCGCCAACGGCTCGTTGTCGTTTACGGCGCCGGCCGACACCGCAGGTAGCGATTGGTTCGTCTCCGATCCGGCGCGTCCCGTTCCCTACCGGCCCCGGCCGGTGGAGCGCACCTACTCGCCGACATCTCGCTGGCGGCGCTGGGAGACGGAGGACCAGCGCTTCGTGGACGGGCGGCAGGACGTGCTCACCTGGCAGACCGCGCCGCTCACCGAGGATGTGACCGTTGCGGGGAACGTGGTCGCGCACCTGTTCGCGTCGACCACCGGCTCGGACGCCGACTGGGTGGCGAAACTGATCGACGTGTACCCGGACACGATCCCCGACCGCCCGACGCTGGGCGGCTACGAGCTGATGGTGACGGGCGAGATCATGCGCGGGCGGTACCGCCAGAGTTGGGAGCACCCCGCGCCGATCAGGCGGAACGCCGTGCTCCCGTTCACCGTGGACCTGCATCAGCAAGCCTACACGTTCAGGCGGGGCCACCGCATCATGGTGCAGGTCCAGAGCACCTGGTTCCCGCTGTACGACCGCAACCCGCAAACGTTCGTACCCAACATCTTTACGGCGGGCCCCGAAGCGTATCGGGCGCAGGTGCACCGGGTGTATCGCACGGCCCGGTATCCGTCGAATGTGGAGGTGGACGTCCTGCCCTAGCCTACTTGCGCAGGTAGGCGTCCGTCTTGTCCAGCCAGTCCTGCCGCGGCGGGCAGAAGATATCCAGGTCGAGCGTGTCTTCGAGCGCGCGCGCTGCGTGGGGGACATTCGACGGCAGGTGGAGTACTTCACCGGCCCGAATGATCTCCCTACGCGCCCCGTCCTCGCCGATCTGAAACTCGAGGGCCCCCTCGAGGATGTAGGTGAACTGCTCGTGCTCGTGATGGTGCTTGCGGATGACGCATCCCTTCTTCAGGTAGACATGCGCCAGCATCCCGCGCACCCCGGTAACGAGTCGGCGGGACAGCAGGTCGTTGAGCTGTTCCTTCGGGATGTCGTCCCAGCGGAACTTGGTGGCGGCGGCGTCAGTCACGTTTGGCGGTCTGGAAGATCCGCAAGTATTTCCCGTACCCCTCGTCCGCCAATCGCTCGACCGGAATGAACCGCAGCGCCGCCGAGTTGATGCAGTAGCGCAGGTGCGTCGGGGCCGGGCCGTCGTCGAACAGGTGGCCGAGGTGTGAGTTGGCGTGCGCCGAGCGGACCTCGGTGCGCTCCATGAAGAGCGACCGGTCGCGCTTCTGCTTGATGTTCTCCGCCTCGAGCGGGCGCGTGAAGCTCGGCCACCCCGTGCCCGACTCGAACTTGTCGAGGGAGCTGAACAGCGGCTCACCGGAAACGACGTCCACGTAGATCCCGGCCTTGTGGTTGTCCCAATACTCGTTCTGGAACGGCCGCTCGGTGACCTCGTGCTGTGTGACCTCGTACTGCAGCGGCGTCAATCGCTGCCGCAGGTCGGCGTCGCTCGGTTTCGGCTTGTTCATGACGACTCCCTCCCCCTCCGCGTGCGTCGTATCGCCGCCCCAGATCTGCTGCAGGATCCGGTCACGACCGCAGCCGGTCCGATACAGCCCGTACCTGACGGGATTCTTCTTGGCGTAGTCCTGATGATACTCCTCCGCCGCATAGAACGGGCCGGCCGTGAGTATCTGCGTGGCGACGTCGCGATGAAAACGCTCGATGATCTGCTGGCGCGCCGCGCTCGCGGCCCGCCGCTGCTCGGCGCCGCGGACAAAGACCGCGGTGTGATAGTTGGGGCCCGTGTCACACGCCTGCCCGTCCGCCTGGAACGGGTCGATGTTGTGCCAGAAGGTCCAGAGCAGCGTCTCGTAGCTGACCTTGGCGGGATCGTAGACGACCTGCACCGACTCGAGATGGCCGGTGTTGCCCTCGACGACAGCGATGTAGGAGGGGTTCTTCGTCGTGCCGCCCATGAACCCGGACGTCGCCGAGATCACGCCGGGCAGATCGTCGTAGGCGTGCTCCATCGTCCAGAAGCAGCCGCCGGCGAACGTGGCCGTGTCGAGGCGGGCGGGTGCCGCCACCAGGGACAATGCCACGACGAGCGCGATATTCATGCGCTGAATCTGCCGACCCCACCCGCCCGGCGGAAGTGTGGCGGCGCATTCTTAGAGGTTTCTCATTCGATTCACATTGCTCCCGCCCGGCCGCCCGTCGTAGGTTAGCGCGTGCAGATTCTTCTTGTAGAAGACGACCGCGACCTGCGGCGCTTCCTGAGCAAGGCCTTCCGCGAAGAGGGCTACGGCGTTACCGAAGCCGAGAACGGCGATCGCGCGCTCGAGAAAGCGCTGGGCGGCGCCTACGGCTGCGTCGTGCTCGACGTGATGCTGCCGGGGCGCGACGGCTTCAGTGTGGTAACCGAGCTGCGAGCGCGCGGCGTCTTTACACCCGTCCTGCTGCTCACCGCCCGCGACGAACTGGAATCGCGCGTACGGGGTCTCCAAGGCGGCGCCGACGACTACCTCACCAAACCGTTCGACCTCGCGGAATTGCTGGCGCGCGTCCACGCGCTGATTCGCCGCGCCGAGCTGCGGCACGCCGATGCCACGGTCACCGCGGGCGACCTGGTGCTCGACCCGCTGACGCGCAGGGTGACGCAGGGCGGGCGCGTGGTGGATCTGAGCCCGCGCGAGTTCGCCCTGCTCGAGTTCCTGATGCGTAACGCCGGCCGTTCGGTGTCGCGCTCCCGGATCGCCGAGGCGGTGTGGAACTATCAGTTCGATCCCGAGACGAACGTGGTAGACGTGTACGTCAACTACCTCCGCAAGAAGCTGAGCTTCGCGGGCCGCTCGGCGCCGATCCGGACGGTGCGGGGCGTGGGGTACCGGCTCGACAAGGAGGGCGGCGCGTCATGAGCGAGCGCCGCCTCGGCACACTGCTCACGCGGCGGTTCACACGCGCGGCCTGGACCGCCCTCGCGGCGTACGCGCTGCTGGTCGTGGCCCTGTTCGCCGTCGCCGCCGAGATGGCGTTGCGCCGCTCGCTCGAGCACTCCGCCGACCTCACCCAGTCACTGCTCGGCGCCTACCGCGACTCGACGCCCGAGCCCGGCGGCGTCATGCCGTCGGCGCTGGCCGACCGCCTCGTCGCGATGGGCGGCCAGGTGATCATTACCCGCACGACTACCGACCCCGGCGGCAAGCAGGAGGTCTATTTCGTTTCGGCCGACATGCCGGCCCGCCGGCTCGAGGGCTTGCCCGCCAATGCTTCGCCCGAGGACGTGCGCCGCGCGCTGCTCGCGGAGATTGCGCAGCGCGCGCGCTGGCGCTACCGCGTGCTGCACCGCGCCACGGGCGCGTTCGACATCTACGTCGTGGCGAGCCGGGAATCCTACCTCGTAGCCTTGGCCGCTCTCGTCGGCGCCGCGGCCCTGCTGCTTCCGGCCGCGGGCTTCGCCGTCGCCCGGGGCGCGCGCCAGGCGGTCGCGGGCGCCCTGGGCCCGCTCGAGCGCGTGGCCGCCGAGACGCGCGCGATCGGCCCGGCGGAGCTGGGTACCCGGCTCACCAGTCCCACGGGCCAGGCGGAAGTCTCGGAGCTCGCCGACAGCGTCAACCGCATGCTCGAGCGGGTGGACCGCGCCCATCGCGCTCTCCAGGCGTTCACGGCGGACGCGAGCCACGAGCTGCGCACACCGCTCACGCATCTGCGCGCCCAGGTGCAGTGGGCGGCAGCCGAGGGCCGCAGTGAAGCGGAGACGCGCGAGGCGCTCGGAGCGATGGAGCGCGTACTCGACCAGACGGCGAAGCTAGTGGAAGAGCTGCTGCTCATCGCCCGCGGGGAGAACCGGCAGCTGGCGCTGGCGCTCGCGCCCTTCGAACTTACGGCGGTGGTGGACGAAGTCCGCGAGATCACCGAAGCGATGGCCCTGGAGCGCGACCTCGCGGTGCAAGCGCCGGCCTCACCGTCGCGCTGGGCGCTGGGCGACGCCAATCGCACGCGTCACGTGCTGCTCAACCTCGCCTCGAACGCCGTCCGCTACACCTCCAGCGGCACCATCGCCTTCGGCTTCGAGACGAACGACGACATGGTCGGTGTGAGCGTGCGCGACACTGGGCCGGGCATCGCGCCCGAGCATGTGGAGCGGATCTTCGACCGGTTCTTCCGGGTGGATCAGTCGCGCAGCCGCGACCTGGGCGGGAGCGGGCTGGGTCTCGCCATCGCGCGACTCCTTGCCGAGCTGCAGGGGGGGCACATCACGGTCGCCAGTACGCTGGGTGAGGGGAGTACGTTCACGCTGTGGCTGCCGGCCTCGCCGCCCCCCGCCCCCACGCCCTGACCCCCTCTCCGCAACGCGGAGAGGGGGAAGCAATGAGGGTCGAGGTCTAAAAGGCCGCGAGGCCCCGAGTCCCGGCCGGGAGGCCGGCGATCGGACCGAGCGCCGTGAGATGCCCGTCCGCCTGAACCCGGAACGCCTGGATCGCCGGAGCCGCGCCGACCTGCAGCACGTACAGGTAGCGGCTGTTCCCACTGAGAGTGATGTCGTTGACACCGCCGCTCACGAGCGCAGTCGCCCCGTCCGCATCGAGCAACCTGATCGAGCCGTTCGGCGCGACGGTGAAGCCCGAAACCGAGCCGGAGCCGTTGCCGGTGTAGCCGAAGCGACCATCGTTGGTGACGACGGCCCAGCAGGGCGCACCCTGGTGCGTGAGCACCGCACCGCTTGCGACGCCGAGCACGCCGTCCTTACTGAGCACGTAGGACGACGCCGAGCCGGGAGCCGCGGCTTCAGACACAAACAGGACATTCCTGGGACCGAACGCGAACCCGAACGGCGTTCCGCCGGCCGACGTCGCCGAGGTGCGCCCGCCGGCCACGCCGCCCGCGTCAAGGGAGAACACGTCGAGCAGACTCGTCGCCTTTTCGGTCACGACCAGGTGACGGCCGTCGGGGCTGAACGATACCTGCGCCGGCCCCGCGTTAGTGCTGGAGAGCGCTTGGGTGGAACCGGGGATTGGGACGAGTGCGCCGTTGTTGGCGACCGTAAAGCCGCTGATGTTGCCGCTACCACCGGCGTTCAGCACGTACACCAGGCGGCCGTGCACGGTCAGGCTGATCGGCAGCGTGCCGCCCGACGCGGTGCGGCTCGCTAGCGACAGACCCGCGGACCCCACCGTGAACACCGAGATGTCGTTGGATCCCGCGTTGACAGCGAACAGTAGCCGTCCGTCGTGGCTCAAGGCGATGCTACCCTGTGAGCCGAGGCCCACGCCGGTGCCGGTCCCGCCGGTCGCGACGCTGCCGGCGGCCGTGAGCCGGCCGTCGGCGCCGCGCGTGAAGACGGCGACCCCGTTGCCGGCGACCTGGTTGGTGAGGGTGTACACCGCGCCCGGACCCGTGTCGCCGGATTCCGTGAGCGATGCATCGAGCGATGCGGCCAGACTCGTGACGCTGCCGTTCGGTTCGCACGCGGCGACCGCGGCGGCGAGAAATGCGAGCAATGCGATGCGACCGTTCATGGTGCGAAGCCTCCGGAAAGTGGTGATGACTCTGTCCCGTTGTCCGGAAGTAACGCGATGGCGTGACGGGACGGATCTGCCCCTAACGGGTTATGAGAGAGTTCTCACACTGGTCTCACCGCACCTTGACCACCTCGGCAACGGCGCCTAGTCTCCCGCCCCATGCTCGGCGCCCAACTG
>Ga0137371_10004641_pt1 | contig 10754 bp, 7 predicted proteins | sample SagtaG_7_FD_104919 | JGI IMG/M metagenome (GOLD analysis project Ga0137371, IMG submission 104919) | Vadose zone soil microbial communities from Sagehorn Ranch, Mendocino, California, USA - Sage1_R_40_16 metaG | ecosystem: Environmental > Terrestrial > Soil > Vadose zone | place: USA: California... | reverse complement strand
TGATTGGTCAATATGATCGAGACGTTAAAGCGAAGAAGCGTTGAATCGGTTGACCATTCACAGTTTGATACGCCTAAATTCTTCAAACCTTTAACTCTTCAACGCTTTTAACAAAACCCATGTCGCGTCGTTACATTTTTTCCTCTGAATCCGTCACCGAAGGGCATCCTGACAATGTTTGCGATACAATCAGCGATTACGTTCTCGACGCCTGTGTCGAGCAAGATCCACTGAGTCGCGTCGCTTGCGAAACCCTCGCAAAAGGCAACCTCGTTGTGCTCGCTGGCGAAATTACGAGCAACGCAAAGTTTGATTTTGAGGAGCAGGTCCGCACCGCGATACGCGACATCGGGTACGTGAACGGCGATTGCATTTTTCATGCGGACACCTGCCGGGTGATCTGCGAAATGAGCGAGCAGTCGCGCGACATTAAGCAAGGTGTCGATGAAACTGCGGCTGACGGAAAAGGCACTGCGGAGCAAGGCGCTGGCGATCAAGGTCTGATGTTCGGCTTTGCATGCAATGAAACCCCTGAGCTGATGCCTGCGCCCATTTCTTTCGCACACAAACTCGGACGCGAGCTCACGCGATTGCGCAAATCCGGCGAAATTCCCTGGCTGCGCCCGGACGCAAAGACGCAAGTCTCGATTGAATATGACGGCTATAAGCCGCTACGGGCTACGACCGTGGTTGTTTCTTCACAGCATGCCGCCGATGTGAAGCAAAAGGAAGTCCGCGAGACCCTGGTCGAACTTCTCATCAAGAAAGTGATGCCGGCGGAATGGCTGGATGCGAAGACAACCTACTTAATCAATCCCACAGGCCGGTTCGTGATCGGCGGTCCCGAAGGGGATGCAGGTATAACGGGTCGTAAGATCATTTGCGATACCTATGGCGGAATGGGACGGCACGGTGGCGGAGCGTTCTCCGGAAAAGACCCGACGAAGGTAGATCGCAGCGCAGCTTACATGGGCCGGTGGATCGCGAAGAATGTTGTCGCATCCGGCCTGGCGGATCGATGCGAGGTTCAATTCGCTTATGCTATCGGCCACCCCGAACCCGTGAGCGTCAGCGTCGACACCTTTTGCACCGGCAAAGTGGACGAAGAGAAATTGGAGCGCGCCGTCTGGGAAGTTTTCAATTTCAAACCGGCAGAGATCATCAAACAGCTCGATTTACTCCGGCCGATTTATCGCAAGACGACCAATTACGGTCATTTCGGTCGCGTTGATGATCTGGATGCACTCACCTGGGAACGAACCGACAAGGCCGACGCGTTAAAGCAAGCGGTCAAATAGTGATATGAAATCAGCGACAATTGAAGGCACTAAAACGGATTACAAAATAAAGGACATCAATCTTGCGGATTGGGGTCTAAAAGAAATTTCCATTGCTGAAAAGGAAATGCCCGGCTTGATGGCAATCCGGGAAAAGTACGCACCGCAGAAACCGCTCGCGGGGATCCGCATCACCGGGTCGTTACACATGACGATCCAAACCGCCGTCTTGATTGAGACCCTTGTCGATCTTGGCGCGAGCGTTCGCTGGGCGAGTTGCAATATCTTTTCCACGCAAGATCACGCGGCGGCGGCTGTCGCCAAGTCAGGCGTGTCCGTGTTCGCGTGGAAAGGGGAATCGCTTGAAGACTACTGGTGGTGCACTTATCGCGCGATCTCGCATCCCGAGGACAAAGGCCCGCAACTCGTGGTTGATGACGGAGGCGACGCTACGTTGCTTATTCACAAAGGTTACGAGCTCGAAGAAGGCAGCGATTGGGTGAAAACGAAATCAGCAAACAAAGAGGAGCAGGTCATCAAAGATTTGTTACTCGAAATCCAGCGCGAGAATCCATATCGCTGGCACGAAATCGTGAAGGATTGGCGCGGTGTTTCGGAGGAGACGACCACCGGCGTGCATCGTCTTTACAAGATGCATCAGGAAGGGCGCCTGCTTGTTCCCGCGATCAACGTCAACGACTCCGTCACAAAATCGAAGTTCGACAATCTCTATGGTTGCCGACATTCACTGGTTGATGGTTTAAATCGCGCACTGGATGTCATGCTTGGCGGCAAGATCGCAGTCGTTTGCGGTTACGGCGACGTCGGCAAAGGTTGCGCGCAATCATTGCGCGGCCAAGGTGCACGCGTCGTCATTACCGAGATCGATCCGATCAATGCGTTACAAGCTGCGATGGAAGGCTACGAAGTCGCTACGATCGAAAATACGCTCGGCCGCGGCGATATTTACATCGCCGCCACCGGTAATCTCGACATCATTACGCTTGAGCACATGCAGCGAATGAAAGACCAAGCCATCGTCGCTAACATCGGCCACTTCGATAACGAAATCCAAGTCGATGCGCTCAACACAGCAAAAGGCGTGAAGAAGACCAACATCAAACCGCAGGTAGATAAATACACATTCCCAGATGGCCACGAAATCTTCCTCCTCGCCGAAGGCCGTCTTGTGAATCTCGGTTGCGCCACCGGTCACCCGAGTTTCGTCATGTCGAATTCATTTTCCAATCAAGTCCTCGCGCAATTGGATCTCTGGCAAAATCGAGAAAATTACAAAGTTGGCGTTTACGTTTTGCCGAAGAAGCTCGACGAAGAAGTCGCCCGTCTGCACCTGGAAAAAATCGGCGTGAAACTGACCAAGCTCACGAAAGAACAAGCCGATTATCTCGGTGTGCCGATTGAAGGGCCGTTCAAGTCAGAGCACTATCGGTACTGAGAGTCTGTCATTCCGAGCGAAGTCGAGGAATTCCTCACTTCAACGTCGCATCACGCAGATTAGGCAGATTGCTTTTGGCGGACTATGCTGTCGGCCGGCCGCGGTCAACGCCCGCGGCTACAGTTTCAATCATCGCCGCGCGGTTGCAGCGGCGTAATGAAAAAGAGCGGCGCGAGTGCATAAAGCACGAAAGCGACTTGCACGTTGAACAAGGTCACGGCGACACCGAGCAGATAGAAACCAGGCCGACGAACGATTTGCGCGTGAGATGCGGCACGACGGCGCCGACCATCTCCGGCTTGATCAAGTTTCGCATAATGTACGATTGCAGCGCGATGAAGAGCAAAGTGTTCATCGCCATGACGACGCCAAATAAACTCACGGCCAGGGCGTTCAGCGGATATTCGCCCATCAATGCGATCGGAAACGGAATGAACGCCTGCCCCATCAGAAAGATGGAGTTCAGCCAAATCATTCCGTAAGTCGCGTGTCGAGCGAATGTCAGCAGGTGATGATGATTCAACCAGAACTTACAGACGATGACGAAACTGATCAGCCAGCTCAGAAACTTGGGCAGAAGATCGACAAGTTGACGGCCAAGCTCACTCGCGTTTCCGCGATCGTGCAGAATTGGGACTTTTAGTTCGAGCACAAGCAGCGTCACCACAATCGCGAACACGCCGTCGCTAAACCCTTCGATCCGATTCAACTGCAGCTCGCCTTGCGCAAAGCGCTTTAAGAGAGGCATGACTTTAATTTCAAGTCTGCGCCAGCAACCGCTTAATCTTGTCCGCGATATAAGCTGAGAAATGTCCGGCGTAACGCGTTTGCAATTCCGGACGCTGCCAATCTTTGCCGGTGAGAATTTTGCGGCAGTTGGGCGCTCCGCATTTGCATTCAATAGAATACTCGTCGTCGTCAGTCATCGCCCAATCGTGCGTTAGCTCTTCGCCGGCGCGGATATTGCGCATCGCTACAAACGTAATCTCGCCGCGCATGCCGAGATTCGCATCACACGAGTGATTCGAGTACAACATCGACAGCTCGCGCTCTTCGTCGGTCACCGGCGCGATGAATAAATCGTCATCAATTTGAATTTCTACCGGTCCGAGCCCGGGCGCGATTTCGCAACGTAGTGTTTCACGATCAACAATGTGTCCACCCTTCACTGCAACGACTTCGTCTTTGGCGATATCAGCCGTCGCAAACAATCCGCGTCCATGGATTTTGCTCTCGCGCACTTCGGTTTTGGGCGAACGATACGAAAGTCGCGTCATAACTTCGCGACATTAGTTGTAGAGGCGCTTGTACCAAGCGCCGTCATTTGCTTCGGCGGTTGACACACCGCCGCTACAACCGCCTGCGTCATTTCTATTTTGCGGCCGACACGGCCGCCTCTACAGTTGGCGATCTTCCCCATGAAATCACGCCCTGCGGCCATCACATTTATTTTCATCACGGTCATGCTAGACATGCTGGCCTTGGGATTGATCGCACCGGTTTTGCCGAAGCTCATCCTGAACTTTCTCGGGGGCAACGCGACTAGCGCAGCCACCTGGCTTGGCGTTTTCGGCACTGTCTTCGCGCTGATGCAATTTTTCTTTTCGCCGGTCCTGGGCGTCTTGTCGGACCGATTTGGACGACGACCGGTGATCCTGTTGTCGAATTTGGGGCTGGGTTTGGATTATATTGTCATGGCGATCTCGCCCACGATTGGTTGGCTGTTTGTTGGCCGCGTCATTTCCGGAATTACTGCCTCCAGCATTCCAACTGCCATGGCGTATATCGCCGACGTTGTTCCGAAAGAAAAACGCGCCGGAGCTTTCGGCATGATCGGCGTAGCGTTTGGTGTCGGTTTCATTCTGGGTCCGGCAATTGGCGGACCGCTGGCAGACATCAGTCCGCGTCTACCGTTCTGGGTTGCGGCCGGGTTTAGCCTGGCGAACTGGCTCTACGGCTACATTTTCGTCCCGGAATCGCTGCGACGCGAACACCGCAAAGAATTCACGCTGCGCCGCGCCAACCCGATCGGCTCGCTCGCCTTACTCCGATCGCATTCCGAATTGTGGAAGCTTGCCACGCTCCAATTTCTCGCCTACGTCTCGCACGAAGTTTTCGTCATCTGGGCGCTTTATGCGATTTATCGTTACGCTTGGAACCAAACCACCATTGGTATTTCTCTTGCAGTTGTAGGCGTGTTTACGGCGGCGATTTCCGGCGGACTCACCGGACGAATCGTTGCGTGGCTCGGTGAACGGCGGACACTTTACATCGGTCAATTTTTCGGAGCAGTCGGAATGGTCATTGCCGGTCTGGCCAGAACCGGCGGGCTTTACATTGCTTCGATCCCGGTGATTTCGATGTGGAACATTTCCTTTCCAGCAGCGCAGGGAATGATGACTCACCGCGTGAGCGAACGAGAGCAGGGCGAGTTGCAGGGAGCGATACAAAGCCTGCGCTCAATCGCGTTCGTCATTGGGCCGTTCCTGTTCTCGGGAATATTCGGTTGGTTCATTAATCCAAAGCATTCGTTCTATGTGCCCGGCGCGCCGTATTATCTCGCAGCCGCGTTGTTGTTCACGGCGATGCTCCTGGCAACGCGCGTCGAGCAACCGGAGTATGGCCAGCCGAGCGAGCAACCAACCGAACCAAGCGAAACCATGTCGCCTGACAGCATGCCTTCGGGTGCGGTCGGTCCGCTGATCGATCCGCCAAAAGAAAATATTTGAGGAGTCACGGCGCGTGACCTATTTGGAGTGCCGCGACGTGTTACCGCCGTTAAAGCGTGGACGTGTTCGCGCACTGGAAAGCTGACATCGAATGTGAATGCAACCGCGCGCTGCATCATAGCCGGCCTGACGATCTGTTCCTGGATCGCGGTGGCGAATCACTGCGCGTTTGCCGCGGTGGCGACAAAAACACATTCGGCGCAAACCGAGTGCCCGTTTCATTCCAAACCTGCAAAGCAAAAAGAGCAATCTTCACAGGTGCAGTGCTGCAAAGTCTTGCGCGCGCTTGCTCTCGCGAAAGCGAACAGCTGGGCGCGCGACGATGCGAAATTCTCCGATGCTGATCCTTACTGCGCTGAGCATGCGCTCATCGCGTCTCCGCAAGCGACGCTGGCGCCATTGTTCCTCGACACGGGACCGCCGGGTGCGCACTCATTCGCTGAGTTGATTCTGCAGCGGAGCTGTCCCGCCCACGGTCCACCGGCGCGCGTTTAGACGCGAATTTTTCGCGTCTCAATTGTAGGGCAACCGCTCCGGTTGTCCATTGTCCCAATTTCGGCAGGCGAAGCGCCTGCCCTACAAACCCATTCCCAAGATCGAGATGAAAAAACAAATTCTAATTTTGAGCTGCGCGATTTCACTCGCCACGCGCGCAATCGCGCAGGTAGGGGCGATTGACCCCAACCGCCCGCATCACGAGCACCCGCCTTCGCGCGGCTCCGGTGCGGCAGGCGAGCATGAGAGAAAGCAGAATTACACGTGTCCGATGCATCCCGAAGTTGTCACAGATCGTCCCGGCAATTGCCCGAAATGTGGGATGAAACTCGTGCCGCTGAAAAAAGAAAAACGGAAATCACCAATGAAAATCGAGAATGATTCGATGCACGCCATTAAACACGACCAGCACGAGCAACAGGGGCATGGCAATCACGAGATGCGGATGTCGATGCAATCGTCGGTGGACATTGCCGATCCGATGAGCCGCGAAGGTTCCGGCACTTCTTGGTTGCCCGATTCATCTCCGATGTATGGCAAAATGTTCATGTTTGGCGGTGACATGCTGATGCTGCATGGCGCAATCTTCCCGCGTTACACGAATGTCAGCACGCGGCGCGGCGACGATCGGATCGATGCGCCGAACTGGATCATGGGAATGTATTCGCATCTGCTCGGCGATAGTGCGCAAATTGGCGGGCGCTTAATGATGAGTTTGGATCCGCTGACAGAAGGTGGTCGCGGTTATCCGCTTTTATTCCAAACTGGCGAATCGTGGCACGATCAACCGTTGCACGACCGGCAACATCCGCACGATTTGTTCGATGAATTGTCCATCAGTTATTCCCAGAAGTTCTGTGCCGGTCTAAGCACATATTTGTATTTTGGTTATCCCGGCGAACCAGCGCTCGGACCGCCTACGTTCATGCACAGGGCATCGGCGATGGATGATCCGGATGCGCCGCTTGGTCATCACTGGCAGGATTCGACGCACGTCACGTTCGGCGTGGCCACCGCCGGTGTCGTTTGGCGCAACGTCAAGATTGAAGGCAGCGTTTTCACTGGCCGCGAACCAGACGAAAATCGTTACGATTTCGACCGGCCCCGTTTCGATTCCTACAGTGGCCGTATTTCCTGGAACCCGACGCAAAACCTGGCGCTGCAAGTTTCGTACGGTTACATCGAAAGCCCCGAGGAGCTCGAGCCGGATCTGAAACGTCATCGCACCACAGCGTCCGTCATTTATGACCTGCCGCTTGGGTACGATAGCAACTGGTCGAACACTTTTGTGTGGGGCCAAAACCATGATACTGGCGAGGGAAAAACGCAGTCGTTCCTAGTCGAGTCAAATTATCAGCGCGGATGCGATACCGTCTATGTGCGCTGGGAGCGTGTGGAAAAATCTGGTCAGGAGCTCGTTCTAAATTCCGCGGCCAACTCGCGCATCTTTCCGGTGAGCGGTTACACGGTTGGTTACGTACGCGACTTGTCGCACGGCGACGGCCTCGATTTCGGGCTAGGCACTCAATTCACAATCAACGGTCGCCCGGACACTCTCGATCGCTATTACGGGGATGGTCTCGGTTACGCGTTTGAATTTTTTCTGCGCATCCGTCCGTCCCTGCATGGTCACAGCGCCCACGAACACTCCGAGCACGTTGGTGGATTGGAGAAGTGACTACTCAGCGGCACTCAGAGCTTATTCTCGCTTCGCCAAACGCCACGAGGGCGTGTTAAAAAATGCGTTAGTGAAAAAACTATTGTTCGTAATCGCGTCGCTGGTCGCCGGAACATGCACACTCTTTGCCAACGGCGGCGCATGGCAGACCGGCGTTCCCGGAACAGGCAGCGCGAGCGCCTCAAACAAAAGCCGCCAAACCAACATCACGATCGAAGATGAAACGCTGAAGATCGATCTGCATCCGGAGTATGCAGGGGTGGAGGTGCATTATCGCATGCACAACACGGGACCCAAGGTAGAGCAGGAGTTCTTTTTCCCAGTCGAGCGCTGGGGAAAAGACCCGGATACAAATACGGACGCAAAGGGTGGCGATATCGATCATTATCAAATCAGCTCTGATGGAAGAGATTTGAAATCAACCAATCTTCCCGGCGCGAAGGAAGAAGGCAGCGAGATGGCTTCCGGCCAGTTCTGGCAACAAGGCCTTCATACGATCAAATCCTGGAAGAAATCCGTGATTCCATTCGAGCGAAATCAAACGCGCGAGGTGGCGATTAGTTATCGTGCGCGGTACGCTGAAAGCGACGAATCAGTTTCAGATGACTCTCACATAAGTGACGCGACTTTTGCCTATTCGCTCTCGCCGGCTGCGACCTGGAAAGGCCCGATTGGCAAAGGCAAGATTGACATCAACATTCTGCACGCCGAGCCGGAGGACGTTTTAATCGAAAAACCCAAGGACCGTTTTCGCAAAGTGAGCGACACGTATTACGAATGGACCTTTGAAAACTTGAAACCAAAGCTGTCGGACGACATCCGCATCATCGCGCATTCAAAATACGATTCCTATCCGACCGGATATTCCGAAGAGGACTTTAGCCGGCACGCCTCGTATATCCTTCGCGGTAACCAATACTTTCTCGATCACACCGATTACGAGGCGACGGCAAGCTCGACGCTGACCACGCAAGGCAAGCGAAATTACGACGTCGTTAACATAAAGGCCAATCCGCAGCGGGAATTGCAAACGCCCTGGGCCGAGGGAGTCGAAGGCGACGGAATCGGCGAGAGCATTACGCTCGACGTCAAACGGCCGCTGCCGCTCTATGCCCTATTGATTCGGCCTGGATATTACGATTACGATCGCAAAGATTCGTGGTGGAAAAACAATCGGGTCGCGGCGCTCGAAGTCACGCTCAACGATGAGCACAGCTTCACCGAAACAATTCCAGACGAGCGATTCGACGAGCCTTATGTGATTCGCGTACGCGATTACACGAAGCCGGTCAGCAAGGTAAGACTGGTGATCACGGGTGTGCATCGCGGTACGCAGTTTCGCGACACCTGCATCTCGCTCGTACAATTGCGCGCGGCGCTCTCTCAAAAGCCTGAGATTCAGCCTGCGCGATGAACGTTCGCCGGACTGTGCCCTTAGTTGCGGCGGTTCTCTGCGCTTCGTGGACTGCCCTTGGAGCACCGAACACGTTGCCGATTTACATTGAGGACAATCACGCCGGAACGTTTTACTGGCTGGCACAACATGTTGAACTTGATGAGCCGTGCACGCTCGTCCACTTCGATGCGCATAGCGACGCATCCGGCATCTTCGATTCGGACAAGATCCGCGACGCACTGCGCAATGTCACATCATTGCAAGACCGACGGTCCTTATGCGCGCGGTGGCGCAACAAAGGCGTAGTCCAATGTTTCAACTGGATCGAGCCACTCATGCCGGCGCCGATTGTGAAAGTAATCTGGGTGCCAGGTGAAAAAATCGCAGGTCAGATGATTGAGCAATGGTCGCGAGAAGCAGGAGCACTGCTCGATGGGCATCTCGAAGCCGCGCCGCGCCGTTCAGGTTCGTTCCGCGACCGCTACGTTGTCTCCGATCTTGAAAAACTGGATACTCTTCTCGACGACAGAACACCGATAATCATCACGATTGATCTCGATTATTTCGGAAAAATTCCCGCCGCAGAGCAGGAAACAGCTTTCAGACATGTTTGGAATTTCGCGGTGAAGCAACGGAATCTTCGCGCGCTGACGTTTGCGATCTCGAGTCCCTATCAGGACAATAACGCTGCTGCGGATCGATTGCTGGAACTTGCCCTTCGTGCTGCGCTCTCGCTTCCAACAGCGCGCATCGAATTCGAACCGTTCCTTTCCGTGGCAAACGATCGCTCCGCACGTGCGAAAGAGTTGCAAGCAGCCGGCCGGCCGTTGCCAGCTTATGACATTTCCATCGCACCGGAGGAGCTTCATGCGAGAATTCTCGCTGAGCGTGGAAGAATTATTGTGCAACACGACCGCACGCGATGGGAAAATTTATTGGTTAGTTGGGAGAACGAAGCGGCTCGATTGCATCTGGAAGTAAAAGGTGCGCAACCATCGACCGATGGAGTCTGGCGGGTCCCGGCCGGTGAGCAGACGGAAATCGAATTGATCGCTCAACCCTGGATGGCGAAACCGGAGAAGATCGAATGGTTTGCGCTGACTCCGAAATATTCAAACTGCAATGTGACTGAGTTGCGCGCCGAGCAGGTTGGTTTCGTAAAGAACGCGGCAGCCCGCCCGGAATGGAACGAAATCCCGATCGCCTATCATGACGCCAATCTTCCAATCGCTAAAATCGACAACTACTTTGATCGACGGCAGCACTGCGGGTCGTTGCGTCTGCGAGCTCGCGCGGTGATTGATGGCAAAATCCGCGAAACACCACCCCTGGAACTTCGCCGATGTGCGGGAACAGGGTTCCGGGCAGGAATCAGCGAGCAATTTGGCCTGCCTTATTTGTTTGGCAGCGGGGAACTGCAGGATGGATCCAACACCGGCCCGGAAACGGGTCTCGGTTCGGATTGTGCAAACCTGGTCGTCTATGCGCTGCGCCGGCAGGGTCTGCGCGTTCCGTGGACCGACCCAAAAGGATTGCGCGATTATCTCGACCTTGCCGCGTCATCGGTTTCTCCGGGAACCGCACGCTTTACCCCGGAGGAATTGGAACGCGGCTTGATCGTGCACCTGGGCACACACGTGGCGGCTGTAATGGAAGATCGTCCTCCTCTTGGCGTGCTCGATGGCAACGATCTTGTCGCACATCAGCTGGGAAAAACTGCAGA
>Ga0137371_10004628_pt1 | contig 10764 bp, 9 predicted proteins | sample SagtaG_7_FD_104919 | JGI IMG/M metagenome (GOLD analysis project Ga0137371, IMG submission 104919) | Vadose zone soil microbial communities from Sagehorn Ranch, Mendocino, California, USA - Sage1_R_40_16 metaG | ecosystem: Environmental > Terrestrial > Soil > Vadose zone | place: USA: California... | reverse complement strand
GAGAGCGAGAAGGACGATCAGGACCACTGCGGCAGCGAGGGCGCCGGCGAGGATCCAGCCGAGCAGGGGCATCGAGGGCATGGTAGTCCTGCCCGCGGCGACGGTCAGAGGCGGAAGGCGACGAGCGCGGCCGCCAGCAGGACCGTCGCGGCCGCCAAGAGGCGCAGACTCGTCTCCACAGGCGCGATGAGCCGGGAGGCGTCCAGCCGCTCGAGGCTTCCGTCGCCGAGCTCGAACTCCCCCCGCACGGCGTGCACCCGACGGCGCACGTGCCGGACCTGCTTCGAGAGCGTGCGTTGTGCGAGCGAGAGCAGGACGGCGAACCCAGCCGCGAGCACGGCGACGCCGTTGACCGTGCCCGCGACAGCTGCATATCCACACACGAGCGGGAAGCCACCCCACGCGAGCCCGAACCAGATGTCCGTGTGGAAGCGGCCCCCGGCGAGCTCGAGGTTGTAGGCGAGGACGAGAAAGACCCCGACGGGAACGAGAACGAGGAGCCAGGCGCGGAAGCTGGCGGCGCCGATGAGGCCGATCGCGCAGGCGGCTCCGATCGAGGCTACGGCGAGCCCGACGAGGACCCTGTCCGGGATCTGCGTTCGCAGCGGTCGGCCACGGAGCTCGTCGAGCGCATGGGCGCCGACGCCGACCGCGAGGGCGAAGGCTGCGGCCGCGGCGCCGAGCCGTCCCCACGAGACCGCCGACGCCAGACAGCCGCCGATCACAACGTACGAGACGTGCCAGGCGGTGTACGGGGCATGGAGCAACGTCACGTAGTCGCGCCAGCCTCCTGAGGCGAGGGCGTACCAGGCGGGTCTCGTCTCGGTACGTGCTTCGGTCACGCCTTCCTCCCCCAGATGACCACTGCGGCCGCGAGGCTGAGCCGGCGCGCCTGGAGGTCGCGCAGACCCGCCGCGCGCCAGAGCTCGAGCTGACGCCCGAGCGGGTAGCGCTCGCAGAAGCTCCGGATCGAGCCACCCAGGAACTCGCCGACCTCCGCCCAGCCCCGTCCCACGATGCGCCCCGCAAGGGGCAGGACGGCCTCCACATAGCCGTCCCACAGAGGACGCGCGGGCCCTCGCGGGACGCCGAACTCGAGCGAGGCGACGACACCTCCCGGCCGCACGACCCGCGCAAGCTCCGACAGGACGGCACCCGGCTCGTCGACATAGCGCAAGAGGTACGTGAAGGTCAGGTGGTCGAACGAGCAGTCGGGAAACGGGAGCGACTCGGCGGATGCCTCGACCAGCTCTACGCTCCCGTCGAGGCGCTGGTTTGCGACGGCCAGCATCTCGACGCTCTGATCCACGCCCGTGACCTCGAAGCCGCGCTGCAAGAGCTCGGCCGCGACGAGTCCCGTGCCCGTGGCGACGTCGAGGACGTGCCCCTTCGGCGGCAAGCGGGAGACGAGGAAGCGGCGCCAGAGCGGGTCCTGGCCGAGGGAGAGCACTGTGCCCATTCGGTCGTAGGTCGGGCCGAGAGGCGCGAAGAGGCGCCGCGCGTCGAGTCTCCGGTCTGACATCGGCGTCTATTCTCGCGCGGTGGAGCTCGTAGACGAGCTCGACCGTATCGCGAGCCTCGCGTCCGAGCACGGCGACCCGGACGATGTCGTCTCCGCCGTGCTTCCCACCGAGGCCGACCGCGGCCGTCGGATCTACCTCTGCGCCTTCGACGGCGGCGACGGATTTCGCAGCTGGCTGGCGGTCGACGGCGAGGGGAAGCCGATTGCGAGCCGGGCGGAGCTTCGCGGCGCGGTCTCGATCGCGGCGCTCTGCGAGGTCGCCGCGGAGGCGGCGGGCGGAGGCGCCCTCGACGAGCTCGTCGCGCGCCTGGAGGAACTTCGCTCTGGTGAAGGGCCGCCCGGAATCGACGCGGCGCTCGAGGCCGCTCGCGCGCTTCGCGGCGCGCTCGGCGAGCCTCCTCAGCTCGCCTCGCCGGCCCGCCTCGACGAGATCGGCGAGGCGGCCAGGCGGCTGGAACGCGAGCTCGACCCGATGGGCTCCTCGCCCTTCGGTGCTGCGATGCAGTCCTCGCAGGCGGCGGTCGCAGAGCTCCAGCGGGAGATCGAAGCCGGCTACCGGGTGTCTCTCGACAAGTAGGCTGGAAAGCATGGAAGGCAGCGGCAGCTTCTTCCCCTTCGGGGGCGATCCCGAGGAGCTCCTCGGAGCGCTTCGCGAGTTCGCGGAACGGCAGGCCGAGAGCGTTCAGGATGCGCAGCGCGAGCAGTTCGCGACGCTCACCTTGAACACGGCGGTCGAATTGACCGCGGCAGCTCTGGGACGGATCGCGGTCGAGGGTGGCTCGGACGCGCAGGCCCTCGCGCTCCGGGACGCGATGCGCGTGCTCTTCCCGGAGGCGGTCGCGCTCGTCTCGGCCGCTCGCCAGGGGTTCATGCGGCAGTCCTCGTAGGCGACCCTATCCCGCGCCGGACGTCAAGCGAACCGGCGCGCGGAACGCCGGGGCAGTGTAAGAATGCGGCGCTTTTCCGGGGAGGGAGTCAATCGAGTAAGGGGGGTTTCGATGAGACGCGTCCTCGCTATTGCCGTGAGCGCAGGGATGGCGGTCGCCGCCGCGGCGGCCGTCGTGCTCGCCGGCGCCTCGGCGCCCGCGGCCCGGGCACTCCCGACGCCGCAGCCGACCGTGAGCGACTACCAGTTCGTCTCCGCGAGCGAGACGCCGCCGACCGAAGCGCAGTGCTTCTCCGTCGGTCGCCGGTGCTTCACGCCCGCGAGCATCCGCTCGGCCTACAACCTGCAACCCCTGTACGACTCGGGCTCGAACGGAGCCGGCGTGACGATCGCGATCGTGGACTCGTGGGGAAGCGACACGATCCAGCACGACCTCCACGTCTACGACCAGGCGTTCGGCCTCCCCGCGATGTGCGGCGAGGAGGGCGTGACGTGCCAGGCGGGGATGCCGAAGTTCGACGTCTTCCATCCCAACGGCTCGCCCGCCACGACGACCTCCGGCAACGGAACGGGTCTCGAGAATAAGACGGCCTGGGCGCTCGAGGTCTCTCTCGACGTCGAGCTCGTCCATGCCGTCGCCCCGATGGCGAACATCCTGCTCGTCGCGACTACGGGATCGGAGACCCTCGGAGTTCAGGGCTTCCCGAACATGATGAAGGCCGAGAAGGACCTGATCGACAACCACAAGGTGCAGGTGATCTCGCAGAGCTTCGCCTCCGCCGAGGAGGCCTTCGGCAGCGCGCAGTCGCTCGAGAACCTGCGCGATGCCTTCAAGGCCGCGGCGGCGAACGGCGTCACGGTGCTCGGGTCGTCCGGGGACGGCGGCACCGCCAACGGCACGAAGCAGCCGGTGGGCCAGGGAGGATCGCTGATTCCGTTTCCGACCGTCGAGTGGCCCGCGTCGGACCCGCTCGTGACCGGAGTCGGAGGGACCTATCTCTGCACCGATCCCACCGCGGTGGCGACCCAGCCGCGGACCGTCGACAGCGCAGATCCACCGAGCAACTGTCGGGGCAATCCGGGTATCGCCGAGGTCGGCTGGATCGCCTCCGGCGGCGGCTTCAGCCATGTCTTCGCGAAGCCGAGCTACCAGGGCACGTTGCCGGCAGGCAGCACCGCGATCGGCTCCACGCGCGGGGTCCCGGACATCGCGTCCGAGGCGAGTGCCCGCACCGGGGCCCTCATCTACATCTCGCTGCCGCCGGGCGGACAGAGCGGGCTTATCTGCGGCTCGAGTCCGTGCAGCACGGGCTGGTACGACATCGGCGGCACCTCGCTCGCCTGCCCCGAATGGGCGGGGCTCGTCGGGATCGCGGACCAGATCAATGGTGGTCACGGGCTCGGGCTGATCAACCCGGCTCTGTACAAGCTGGCGAGCACTCCGGCGTCGTACGCGAACGACTTCTTCGACGTCACGACCGGAAACAATCAGGCCGTCGCGGCCGTCCCGGGCTACCCGGCGACGACCGGTTGGGATCCCGTGACCGGGCTAGGGACGCCGAATGCGGCCAACCTGTTGCCCGACCTCGTCCAAGCAGTCAACAACCCGTAGCACGAAGGCTGACGGGGCAGGCGTTGCGTCGCGCCTGCCCCCGAGGCCGCGTCTTCAGACGCCGGCGGGGGGCGACTCGTCCACCTGCGGGGGGACGCCGCGTGCGGACGCCAGGAGGCTCCAGCCTCCGTCGACGACTAGCGTCTGACCGCGGATCATCTCAGCCTCGGGCGAGCAGAGGAAGGTCACGCAGCCGGCGACGTCCTCGGGCGTGACGAGCCTGCCGACCGGGTTCCGCTTTCCCATCTCGAGCATCGCCTCCTTTTGCGGAAAGTGCTCGAGCGCGTCTGTCTCCACCACCCCGGCCGAGACGGCGTTGACGCGGATCCCACGCTCGGCCAACTCGACCGCGAGGTAGCGAACGAGTGCCTCGAGTGCGGCTTTGGACACGCCGACGAGGGCGTAGTCGTCGAGAACCCGGGTCGACCCGAGGCTCGAGATCGCGACGACCGACGATCCTTCCGGCATCGACGGCGCAGCAGCGCGCGTCAGCGAGAGGAGCGCACGGGCGTTGGCCGACAGGGTCCAGTCCCAGTGCTTGTCGTTCGTATCGAGAGCCGGCCGGATGACTCCTGTGGCAGCCGCGTGGACGATCACGTCCAGACTGCCGACCGCCGCGACCTCCTCGGCAACTCGCGTCGAGGCCACGTTGCCTCGCACGAGCACCGGCTCGGCGCCGAGCTCCCGTAGCTCGGATGCGGTCTGCTCCGCTGGACCGTCGCCTCGGAAGTAGCCGAGCGCGACGCGGCGTGCGCCGAGCGAGGCGAAGCGGAGCGCGATCGCCTTGCCGATCCCGCGCGAGCCTCCGGTCACGAGGACCGAGGCGCCGTCGAAGGTCATTGCGTCCGTTTGGGCAGCGGGTCGAACGCGGGCGCGGATGAGGGCACCGTCTCCCAGCCGATCCGCGTCCGCGGCTCCGCTGCGCCGTCGGCCGCAAAGGACGACGCGTGGCCCAGGCGGTCGAGGAGCGCCATCTTCTCCTCGCCGTAGCGGCGAACGGGATGCTCGGGAGGAAGCTCAGCGATCAGCTCGCGCACTCGCGCCCGTAGCTGGTACGCGAAGTGCGGTGTTGCGGGCCCGACGAGGACGTCGATGTCGTCGAGGGTCGGCTCTGCCATCGGCCGGGACAGCCTACCGACGCCCCGGTGTCAGACACCGTTCCCTGTCAAGACCAGACGGCAACAAAAGCGTCGAGGTCCTTCCCCAAGGCGAACGGCTGCCAGAGTCGGATTTCCTCGGCGCATCGGTCCCATCGAGACACCGACGTTCTTCGAGTGTGTCTGACACGGGTGTCGAAGGGGCCTGCTAGCGGCCGCCGGTAGCGTGACCGCGTGCGCCGGCCGTCGACCGTCGAGCTGATGCTGCTGGCGACGGTCCTCCTCTGGGCACTGAACCTGAGCGTGACCCGGTACATCCTCACGCACGGGCTGCTTCCGCTCTCGTACGCGACCGTGCGGTACGGGCTGGCTGCGCTGGTGTTCGTCGGGATCGCCCTCGCGACCGAGCGGACGCTCCGGGTTTCGCGCCGGGACCTCCCGCTGCTCGCTCTCGCCGCCGTCATGCTCTGGCTCAACCAGCTCTCGTTCGTCTTTGCGCTGAACACGACGACCGCCTCGACCATCGGGCTCGTGCTCGGCGCCATTCCCATCTTCGCGGCGCTCTTCGGGCTCGTTCTCGGCACCGAGCGGCCGTCGAATCGGTTCTGGGTCGCCGCAGCCGTCTCGTTCCTCGGCGTCGGCCTCGTTGCCGTCGGCTCCAGGAGCGAGCTCTCGACGAGCCTCCGCGGGATCGTCCTCGGACTGTGCACGGCCGCCACTTGGGCGGCGTACTCCGTCGTCGTCGCCCCTCTCATGCACACGTACTCGCCCTCTCGCATGAGCGCCGTCGTCATACCCGCGACCTGGCTCGCCCTCGCTCTCAGCGGGCTCGGACAGACGGGCGCTCAGAACTGGGACGTCAATTGGGAGATCTGGCCGCTGCTCGTCTTCGCGACGCTCGGGCCTCTTGTGCTGACCAACGTCCTCTGGTTTCGCTCGATCCACAAGATCGGCGCGAACCGGGCGACACTGGCTGCGAATCTCCAGCCTTTTGTCGCCGCCGTGCTCGCTGTCGTGCTGTTGTCCGAGTCGATCGCGCCGCTCCAGCTGGTCGGCGGGGTGCTCATCGCGCTCGGCCTCGTCGTCGTCCGGCGCCGGCCGGCCGCTGCTCCCCAGCCTGCCTAATCGGCGCCCGAGGCGAGATGCGCGAGCTTGGCCCGGTTCGCGACCAGGTCGATCTCCACGATTCTGCCGCCTTCGACGGCGCAGCCGACCACCGCGACCGGTTCGTCGCAGCGGCTGTGCTCTTCACCACGGGCATGTACGGGATGGCCGAGATCCTGGCGAGCCGTGTTCCGAGGCAGGAGGAGTACATCGCCCGGGTGCCCGCGATCGCGATCCTGCCCTGGTTCCTCGCCGGCGCGCTCTTCCCGATCACGGCTCTGCGGAGCTTTCTGACATGGCTTGCGAAGTTCCTTCCGCTCACGCACGCGCTCGCGCTGATGCGCGACGGCTTTGCTTCAGGCAGCACGGGTCTGCACGCGATCTGGGGTCTCGCCGACCCGAGGGTGATGGCGGCGCTCAGCATTGCGGTGGTCGGGGCATTCGCGCTACTGGTGACGGCAGCCTCGATCAGCGTCTTCTCGAGGTCCGCTGTGGCCGGATCAGCGGGAGCCTGCGAGGCCTACGAAGCCGGCTGGGTTACGATCTGCAGGCATGTCCGAGCGCGACTTCATGCCCATCGACGGCTGGGATCACGTCGAGATCTGGTGCGGGAATGCGAAGCAGAGCGCGTACTTCTACGAGAACGCCTTCGGCTTCACCTGCACCGCGTACGCGGGTCCCGAGACCGGCGTCCGTGACCGCGCCTCGTACGTGCTCGAGCAGGGGGACATCCGGCTCGTCCTGACGAGCGGGCTCCGCGGTGACAGCGAGATCACGCAGTTCGCCTGCCGCCACGGTGACGGCGGGCGCAACATCGCTCTGCAGGTCCCGAGTGCCGCCGACGCGTACCGGGGGGCGGTGCAGCGCGGGGCCCGGGGCGTCGCCGAGCCGCGTCGGCTCGAAGACGAGTACGGCACGCTCGAGCTCGCCGTGATCGCGACGTACGGCGAGGTCGTGCACACGTTCGTGAACCGGCGCGACTACGCCGGCCCCTTCGCTCCCGGCTTCGTCTCCACCTCGCGAGACGGGCAGCGGGAGGTCGGCCTGAAGGCGTTCGACCACGTCGTCGGGAACGTCGAGCTCGGACGCATGGACCACTGGGTCGAGTTCTACGAGCGGGTCTTCGGGATGACGAACATCGTCCACTTCGGCGACGACCAGATCCAGACGGAGTACTCGGCGCTCATGTCGAAGGTGATGGCGGACGGGAGCGGGAAGATCAAGTTTCCGATCAACGAGCCGGCCGAGGGGAAGCGGAAGAGCCAAATCGAGGAGTACCTCGAGTTCAACCACGGGCCGGGGGTGCAGCACATCGCCATGCAGAGCGAGGACATCGTCCGCACGGTGGAGGCGATGACCGAGCGAGGCGTCGCCTTCCTGGACACGCCGGACGCGTACTACGAAGAGGTGGAGGGACGCGTCGGCGAGATCTCGGAGGACTACGACGACCTGCAGCGTCTCCGCATCCTCGCCGACCGGGACGAGGACGGTTATCTGCTGCAGATCTTCACCAAGACCGCGCAGGACCGGCCCACGGTCTTCTTCGAGGTCATCGAGCGCCATGGCGCGACCACGTTCGGCGAGGGCAACTTCAAGGCCCTGTTCGAGTCGATCGAGCGCGAGCAGGCGCTGCGCGGGAACCTCTAGCTGGCTGCTGCCAGCAAAGCTTCGCCCTCGCGGACGTAGCGCGTGGCGCCCACCGAGCGCCAGAAGGCGAGGGCCTTTCGCAGCTGCTCGTCGGCGTCTGCCCTGCGCTCCGCGAGAACCAGGTGCCCGGCCGCTCGGAGACGCGCCTGCGCTTCGTAGACGAGATCTCCGATCTCGAAGAAGACGTCGGCGGCCATGGCGAAATCACGGTCGAGGAGCGCGCGTGCCGCATCGTGCCACTTCGTCACGAGCAGGGTTCGCTCGAGCCGCTCCCGGAGCTCGGCCTCGCACTCGAGCTCTGCCCCGATCCAGGAGAGCTCGACGAGCGCAAAGCCCGGTGGTGCCAGTGCGAGAGCCTCGCCTGCAAGGTCCGTCGCCTCGGTGACGCGTCCGAGCTCGAAGTAGAGAAATGCAGCGCTCTGAAGCGATGGAACCAGGGCCTGGGGATCTCCGGCTCTCCGAGCGGCCGGCAGCATCTTGCGCAGGTCCTCCAACGCGCCCTCGACATCGTCTCGAGCCAGCCGGCTTTGCGCTCGGGCCCCGCGAACGCCGCTCTCCATGTAGTGCGATTCCCCCGCATCGCACACTGCCAGAAACTCGTCAGCGCGGCGAGTTCCCTCCTCCCATTTCCCCTGTGCGAAGAGCTGCTGTACCTGGACGAGCCGCGAGTACGTCGCGAGCGAGGCGTTTCCCAGTCGCTCGCCGACTGCTACGGCCTCGCCGATCAACCTGCACGAGCGTCGAAAGTCTCCGAGCATCCACATGAACGCACCCAGGTTGTTGTACCCACGCGCGGCCTCGGGAGACCGTGCCGCGACTGCGATCTCGATGCTCCGCTCGGTGTCGTCGATACCCGCGAGGTCACCGAGGTTGAACTTGGCGATCCCGATGTTGTCGAGCGCATGCGCACGAAGCTCGTCCAGCTCGAGGGCCTCGGCCATAGCGAGCGCTTCCTCGCCGACCTGGATCGCCTCCTCGTTCTGCTCTGCGAGCGCACGGTAGCGCGAGACCTGGCTCAGCACGTGTGCCTTTTCCGGGGAGGGCGGGAGCGTGTGGACGAGCGTCCGTGATCTTTCGAGGTGCTCGAGAGAACGGTCGCGATCGCCGCGGTGCCACCAGTACTCGGCGAGCAGCGAGTCCGTCTCGGCGGCGTGCTCGGAATCCCCGACGGCCAGGAGCGTCGCGCGCGCGTCCTCGAGCGCGACCTCGCGCTCGGCGTCTCCTGCAAGGTGGAGCGATCGCGCCCGTCGGAACTGAACGCTTGCTCGGTCGGCGTCGTCCGGGAAGCCAAGGGCGAGCGCTTGCTCGTAGAACCTCGCCGCCGCTGCGTGCGAGTTCAATGAGGACGCTCGCTCCCCCGCCTCTCTCAGTGCCCGCCGTGCCGCGTCGGAGATGTCGTCGATCGACGCTCCCGCCGCGCGCGACAATTCGAGAGCGCGAAGGTAGTGGTGGGCGACGGTCTCGGCGTGATCCTCAGGCCTCCCGAGCGACTCGATCCAGCGCGCGGCGACACGGTGCTTGTCGGCTCGGACTGCGCGTGGAATCTGGCCGTAGGTGACGTCCCGAACGAGGAGGTGCCGGAACGCGTACTCCACCTCTCCGGCGACGGAAGAGCGTCGCTCGCGCCGGAGAAACTCCTTGCGCTCGAGCACGTGTAGGCGCTCCTCGGCCAACCGGCGTTCGACGTCCCCAAGCTCGGAGGCGGCGCCGAGCCAGAACACCTTCCCGAGCACGGCCGCCGCCTGCAAGAGTGACTTCTCCTCGGGCGCCAGGCCGTCGAGGCGGGCCGCGATCAAGCCCTGAACCGTCTCCGGAAGGGGGAGCTCACCGTCCTCGCGCTCGTCGAGCATGCGGACGAACTCCTCCGCGTAAAGCGGATTCCCGCCTGCCCGCTCGAGCAAGATCCTTTGCACCGCCACCTCGAGGACGGGCCGCCGGAGCAGGGTGTGGACGAGCTGCGCCGTCTCGTCGTCCGTGAGCGCCGTGAGCGCAAGTGAGAGCGCGCCTGGCTTGCCGCCGCCCCATCCAGGCCTCCGCGAGAGGAGCTCGGGTCGGGCGGTCCCGACCACGAGGATCGGAACGCCGCTCGCCCAGTCGAGGAGATAGTCCACGAAGTCGAGCAGTGCGTCGTCCGCCCAGTGCAGATCCTCGAAGACGAGCACGAGCGGGCGCTCCTCGGCGACTGCCTCGAAGAAGCGGCGCCAGGCGGCAAAGGCCTCGTCTCGTCGATCCGACCCGGACTCGACACCCGCTTCGAGTCCGACGAGGGGACGGAGGTGATTTTCGAGCCACGGGCGATCGGCGGGATCAGAGACGAGCGACGCGATGCTCTCGCGAAGCTTGGCCGCGGTCTGCTCTGCCGCGTCGGTCTCGAGGACTCCCGCCTGCGCCTTCACCATCTCGCTGAGCGCCCACAAGCTCACCCCTTCCCCATAGGGCAGTGAGCGGCCCTGCCGCCAGAACGTGAGCTCCGGCTCCTCGTCGACCCGCTGGAAGAGCTCCCAGACGAGCCTGCTCTTTCCGATGCCCGGGACGCCGACGAGCGTGACGAGCTGAGGCTCGCGCTCCCGGCGGGCACGGTTGAGCGCCGCGAGCAGGGCGTCGAGCTCGTCCTCGCGGCCGACGAGCGGCGCAGCGCCGAGCTGCCGGACGTCGACGCCGAAGCGAGCCTTCGCGTCTACCGCTACCCAGACTGCGATCGGCTCGGTCTTTCCCTTCGCCTCGACCGGCGCGGCGTCGCGGTACTCGATGACGCGCTCGGTCGCACGGTGCGTTGACTCATCGACGAGGATGCCGTTGACGGGGGCAGCCGTCTGCAGGCGGGCGGCAGTGTTGACGATGTCTCCCGAAGCCATCCCCTCGCCTTCCTCCGGCCGGGCGCCCAGAGCGACGAGCG
>Ga0137371_10004626_pt1 | contig 10765 bp, 6 predicted proteins | sample SagtaG_7_FD_104919 | JGI IMG/M metagenome (GOLD analysis project Ga0137371, IMG submission 104919) | Vadose zone soil microbial communities from Sagehorn Ranch, Mendocino, California, USA - Sage1_R_40_16 metaG | ecosystem: Environmental > Terrestrial > Soil > Vadose zone | place: USA: California... | reverse complement strand
GTCGGACACGTGCACGAAGTCCCGGCTTTGCTTCCCGTCCTCGAAGACGACCGGCGGCTGTCCGTTGAGGACTCGCGCGCTGAAGATCGCGGCGACACCGGTATAGGGGTTGGAGAGAGCCTGACGCTCGCCGTAGATGTTGAAGTAACGGAGCGCGACGGTCGGAATGCGATAGGCGTACCCCACAGTCAGGAACAGCTCTTCATGATCGCGCTTCGTCACAGCGTACACGGACGTGGGGTGGAGCGGTTTCGTCTCGGGGGTCGGGATGGGCGCGAGCGGCGTACCGGTTGCCGGGTCGCGCATCTCCCACTCGTTCCGCCCCAATTGATCTCGGCCGCGGAGCTGCGGGGCCCGCGTGTCCCCCTGTGGTGTCCGGTAGGCTCCTTCCCCGTATACGGACATAGACGACGCGACCAGCAGCTTGCGAATCTGCTTGCGACGCTTCACGACCTCCTCGAGGAGGACGGCGGCGCCCAGTGTGTTCACCTGACAGTAGCGGACCATGTTGTACATCGACTGTCCGACCCCAACGAGTGCGGCCTGGTGCAGCACCACGTCGATTCCCTCCAGCGCGCGGGCGACGACGCCGGGATCGGTCACCGAGCCGCGCACCAGCTCGGCGCGGGAATTCCAGTACGCCGGCAGTTGGCCGTCGGGCCCGTGCACCTGGGGCTCGAGCGTGTCGAGCACGCGCACGCGATCCCCCCGCGCGATCAGGGCGTCGACCAGATGCGATCCCACGAACCCGGCCCCGCCAGTCACCAATACGTGTTCAGCCACCCGTTTCTCCTCCGTACGTTGACGAAAGTCTTTGTATGGACGGGCCCAAACGGTAGCCCCACTGCACTCCCGTCAGCAACCCCGGAACGCCGAGACCTGCTGAGCCCTAGCTCAACCTCCCCGGCAGCCCGTATCTTGCCTCACTCCCCCAATCATCGCCCTGAGGTGCCTGAGCGAGTCGCCGTGAATCCACCATCGAGCTTCCTGGGAGCAATGTGCGGCAGTTGCTGAGCAAGGTGAGTGGGCTCGCGGGAATCATCGCGGCGTGCACAGGCGAGGGTACGACCGAGCCACCCCTGAGTCATGTAATCACAGACTCCTCACTGCTGAGCGCTGGGAGCGTCCACACGTGCAGCGTTCAGTCCTCGGGCGGAGTTTCCTGCTGGGGGAACAACTACGACGGCCAGCTCGGTGACGGGACCGCGTTCCGGCTGGGCCCGGTCGCGGTGGCCGGTGGCTTCACCTTTCGTGCCATGACCGTCGGGCTCAACCACGCCTGCGGCGTCACGGATACGGGCGCGGCGTACTGTTGGGGCAATGGCGACGCTGGCCAGCTTGGCGATGGCACCGCGACTCTCTTTCGGCAGAGCCCCGTTGCCGTGGTCGGCGGTCTGAGGTGGGTAGCTATAAGCGCGGGCAACTCCCACACATGTGGCGTGACGTCCACTGGGGCCGCCTACTGTTGGGGCGGTAACTCGCTAGGTCCACTGGGCGATGGGACGACAGCCAACCGATCGAGCCCGGTTCCGGTCGCCGGTGGCCTGACCTTCACCGCACTGACCGGGGGGCGCGACCACAGCTGCGGCCTCACGTCCGCGGGTGCCGCATTCTGCTGGGGCGCAAACGGCTCGGGTCAACTCGGTGACGGGACCAAAACCGATCGATTGGGTCCGGTCGCTGTTGCCGGTGGCCTGACGTTCGTCGCCCTGAGCGCCGGTACCGTCCACACCTGCGGGATCGTCGTGGGCGGCGCCGCCTATTGCTGGGGCTCCAACACCGTCGGCCTGCTCGGGGTCGGATCGACGACGGGCCCCGAGTTCTGCCCACTCTCTTGCAGCACCGTCCCCGTGCCGGTGGCGGGTGACTTGAGCTTCGTCACGCTGAGCGCCAGCAATCTCCACACGTGCGGGGTCACCTCGACCGGCGCAGCCTACTGTTGGGGCGTGAATTCTGCCGGAAAGCTCGGCGACGGCACCACTACTGACCGACCAAGCCCCGTGGCGGTCGCGGGTGGCCACACGTTCACCGCGGTGACCGCCGGCGACGCGCACAGCTGCGGTGTGACTTCAGGACCTACATACTGCTGGGGCTGGAATTACGCGGGCCAGCTCGGCGACGGGACCACCGTTGATCAGCTGACCCCGGTGCCGGTGGCGGGCGACCTTGGCTTCTTCGTCGTGAGCGCAGGCCTATTTCATACCTGCGGCGTCTCGTCGAGTGGCGCGGCCTACTGCTGGGGGCAAAACGCTTACGGACAGCTCGGTGACGGGACCGCGTTTCGGACGAGCCCGGTGGCGATCACCGGCGGCTACACGTTCACGACGGTTACCGGCTCCTGGAACCACACGTGCGGCCTGTCGCCAGATGGTGCGGTCCGTTGCTGGGGCGACAACGGGACTGGCCAGCTCGGCATCGGCACCACCACCGATCAGTCGGCCCCGGTTCCCGTGAACGGGGGCCTCACGCTGGCGGCGGTGACTGCTGGCGCCGCACACTCCTGCGGGGTCGCCTCCGGCGGCGCCGCGTACTGCTGGGGCAGTAACAGCGTGGGACAACTCGGCGACGGGACCACCACCGTGCGATTGAACCCCGTTGCGGTCACTGGCGGCTTGACGTTCGCCTCTGTCAGCGCAGGCGCCGCCTACACCTGCGGCCTCACTGCGGCAGGCGCCGCCTATTGCTGGGGGATAAACGCGGGTGGCGAACTTGGCGACGGCACGACGCGCGGCCGCACGCAACCCGCAGCGGTCGCCGGTGGCCTGACGTTCGCCGTGTTGAGCGTCGATCGTCACGCCTGCGGCCTGACGTCCGCTGGTGCGGCGTATTGTTGGGGTCCTAACGACTCCGGCCAGCTCGGCGATGGAACCATCACTGACTACCGCTTGAGCCCGGTCGCGGTAGTCGGCGGTCACATCTTCGCGGCGGTGAGTGTCGGCCACTATCACACCTGTGGGGTCACGTCTGCGGGCGCTGCCTACTGCTGGGGTCAGAACATCGAAGGCCAGCTCGGCGACGGCACCACGATCAACCGCTCCCACCCGACTCGAGTCGCTGGTGGACTGACATTCACGCAGGTGAGCGCCGGGGGGTTACATAGCTGCGGGATGACGACCGGCGGCGCCAGCTATTGCTGGGGCGACAACTCGCGCGGGCAGCTGGGAGACGGGACAACAGTGAGCCGACTCACTCCGGTGCGCGTCGTCCAATAGGCGCTGGCCCCGCTTAGCAACCCCCTAGCGCACGCCCATCCGCCCGCCGACGATGAGATTCAGGTTGAACGCGTCACGCCGGAAGTCGCGGTTGAGCTCGTATACGCCCGTCGCCCGCAACAACAAATCGTAGCGCCCACGGAACCACAGCCGCTCCCCTGCGAGCGCATGTTGGACGTCGGACCCGTTCGGGTCCGGCGGCGCCACGCCCGCAAGATCGCCGCGCTGCGCCCGCAGAATCCGGGTCCAAGACCACGTCCAGCGGCCACGTGGTGTGAAGGACTCGACAGCGATCACCGACCCCGCCCCGCCGAGTCCCGCTACTGACCCCAGAAGCTGTCCGAGCTGCGTGTGGCCCTGGCGAACGTCGCCCGAATGAATGTAAAACGGCACTCCCCCGCGCCCTTGCGCCAAGCGAGAAATCTGAAGGTTCTGCACTTCGACACGGACCGCCAGCAATCGCTTACCCGGTCGTCGCGTCACCTTGCGGAACCCGATAGTGTATCCGCCACTGTAATCAGGCTCTTCGATGAAGTCGCGGATGTCTATGTTGTAATCATCGCGGCCGTACTCGCCGTACACCTCAAAGCCGCTACGCGGCAGCACCCATCGAAAGTACGCCGTCGCCAGCTGGTTGTCTCCGGCGAACGCGTTCCTTGTCCCAGCCGTGCTCCCCCGCAGCACGTGCAGCAAGTCGTCGATGGACGGTCCACCCGTCGGCCACGCGCGGTGCGAGAAGCGCGTCACACCAAGCTCGAGGCCGGGGACCCAACGCGAAGTGAAATCGAGGACGATACCTGTTGCGAAGCGCACGCCGGCTGCGGCAATCTCGGGCGAAAACTCGGACTGCCCGAGCCGGCCCCAGATCAAGCGGCCGTGCAACCGCACGAGCCAAAGGTCCACGGGCCGGGCAGTGCCCAGGAACACGTGCGCGAAGCCCGGCGCGTTGTTGCCCAACATGATCGGGAACTCGGTGGCCGGCCCCCAGTACTGGTTAGCCGTAGTGAGGCCAGCCGCCACAGCGTGCCAGTCTAAGCGGAACGTCGATTGACCCGGATCGACCCGCGCGTAGACCCCGTTGCCAAACCGCTGCGGCAGGTCGATCTCCGCCCAATGCGTGCCATCGCCATAGGCGAGGTTACCAGTCTGACCGTTCGGCATGAGCGGGAAAGCCGCATTCTGTGCCACGAATGCCAGCGGTGCGACCACGAGTGAGAGCACGCCCCAGCGTGCTGCGAACCCGCCTTGCACGTCGAGCTCGGCCCCGCGCCCTGCCCAAACCGGTCCGTCATTGTAGCCGAACGGAAACGTCGTATTGATGCGGGTGTTCGCCATTGGGCTCAACCATTCCAGCGAGCGGTGCCGCGACAGCGTTGTGAAATTGTAACGCAAAGCCCACGGGTGCGACGTATCGACAGGAGCGAGACGGTCGAGCTCAGATGGAGAGAACGCCCGTGCCCCCCAGGGGTACAGGGGCACGACGCTCAACGTCTGGAGATAACGCAGGTAGTTCTCCGTCTCCCCACCGGCAAACACCGCAGCGCGATATCCTTGCTGGGCGGGTGCCGCGCGGGCCGCCAAATTGAAAAGCAGGAGAAAAGTTAGGCTGGCGCGGCTAGGCACGCGCTCAGGTTAGCGCCCGTAGATTGGAGTGTCCATCCCATTCGAGGTCGGATGCGTCCGCTGCGCTTCATACCCGCCATATTCGTAATGGGACTCGTATGTCGTCCGGCTGGCGCACAGGTGGCTCCCCGACGCTGGGCGCCGGCACCGGGGTTGGGCGGCGACGTAGAAGATCGCGTCCGCCTTGGTCACCTGCTTGGCATCCCGGGGAGCGATCGGTTCCTACTACGTGCGCCCTCCGACGCACTCGACTCTTTGCCCGGCCAGCGCGGACACTTCCGTTGGATCGCACTCACACCCGACATCGCCGTCGTCAACAATTCGGCGATGCCGTTCTCGCTCAACGACGGCGCGCTTTGGGCCGCGCGGGGCTGGAGCAATCTGATAAGGGCCGGTCTGCGCGCTCAGTGGGGCCGCGTCTCCCTCGTCCTCGCGCCGGAGCTGCTCGCAACCGAGAATCTACATTACGATCTGCCGCCCTCCGACGTCCAACTCTTGCGCCCGCCTGGACGCAGTCAGTTCTCGACGCCCTGGCACGTCGGGGACTATTCGATTGATCTGCCGTTGCGCTTCGGGGATCGAGGGTTCTCGCTGGTCGACTTCGGACAGTCGACACTCGCGGTCGACGCGGGATCAGTAGTCGTCGGCCTGTCCACGGAGAACGAGTGGTGGGGACCGGGGATACGGAACGCGATCGTCCTGAGCAACAACGCGGCCGGCATCTGGCGGGCGTTCGCCCGCACGCGTCGGCCGGTCCGGACACGACTGGGGACGTTCGCGGTCCGCTGGTTCCTGGGCGGCCTCTTCGAGTCACCGTACTTCGACGCCACGCCGGCGAATGATCGCCGGTCGATCACGGCCCTCGCCACCACTTGGACCCCGCCCGGCGTCCCGACGCTCACTGTGGGCGCCGCGCGCGCGGTGTACGCGCCCCTCGTGGGCTGGCAGGACGTGTTCGGGCATGTCTTCGACGTGCTCCGGGATCGTGGACTGCGGCGCGCCCCCGGGGATTCCATCGGGCGACCGAGGCGCGACCAAATCTTCTCGCTCTTCGCACGCTGGGTGTTCCCCGCCGATGGATTTGCTGTGCATGCCGAATGGGCGCGGACCGATCCCCCCCGTTCGCTGCGCGAACTGCTCGTCAGCCCGAATCACTCGCAAGGGTACACGCTCGGGCTCGAATGGGCGCGCCCGGTGCGAGCGGCGCGCGATGCCATCCGTTTCCAAACGGAAGTCACTTACCTTGAGAAGTCCCCGGCTTACCGGAACGATGCGGAGTTCAGCTGGTACACGAGCGCGGCGGCGCCGCAGGGCTACACACAGCGCGGACAGGTGATCGGAGCTGCCATCGGTCCTGGGGCGTCGAGCCAATGGCTCGCGGTCGACTACTTCGCACCGGCATGGCGTTTCGGAGCGTTCGCGGGGCGGATCCGGTGGGACGACGATGCGCTCTACACGTTTCCTGGCTATTACCCGAACAAGTGGTGTGCTCACGACGTCTCCTTGTTCGGCGGCGTGACGGGTGCGCTCCAAGGACGGTTCGGCCGCGTCCAGGCGACAGTCACCCGCGGCGAGCGCCTGAATGTGTTCTTTTACCACCTAACTTGGTGCAACCCGCCCCCGGTGGCGCAGAACGACGTCCTCGACGTCTTGAATACGACACTGGAGGTGCGGATGACCCTGTCGCCTTGACTATCTGGTTTCGTCGCAACATGATGCACGCCCTATGGATTCAGGGCACCTGACGTTCGTCGCGCTGCTGGCCGGCACCGTGGCTCGCTGGCGCACGGCGGCCGCGGTAACCCTCGGCACGCTGCTGTTCACGTTGGCCCTCGCTCTGATCCTTCCTCCCTCGTACCGCGCCACGGCATCATTTGTCACGACGGACGCCGAGCTCGGGCTGGGGTCGGGCCGGATGGCCGACTTGGCGTCGTCACCCGGCATTTCAGGCCTCGTGAGCCAGTTCGGTTTGGGAGGCCCGCGCGACCCGTCAGAGTCTCCGGCGTTTTACGCCCAGCTGCTCGGCAGCCGAGAGCTGCTCACCCGGTTGTTACTCTCGCGATTCCCCGACCCGCGCACGCCCACTCCTGACGACAGCGCTACGCTGCTCAGCTTGCTGCAGATTCGCACCGCTGATCCGGACCGGGCTCTCGAGACCGCTGTCAAGCTGCTGCGTCGCAAGATGCGCGTGACCGTGGACCTCAAGACCAACTTCGTCGTGCTCACGGTAGGCGCGAGGTGGTCCCCCGTCTCGGCCGAGGTTGCGAACCGAGCCGTATCACTCGTGAGCGAGTTCAACAAGGAACAGCGTGTGTCGCGCGCACGTGCGCGCCGTGACTTCCTCGAGACGCGCGTGGCCGCAGCGCTCGGCGAGCTCCGCGCAACAGAGGATTCACAGCGGCTGTTCTATGAGCGGAACCGCTCCTGGGAGAATTCGCCGGGGCTGATCGTGGAGGAGCGACGGATCCGGCGCCAAGTGGAGACCGCGAACAGCCTGTACCTTTCGCTGCGGCAACAGTACGAGACCGCGCGGATTGACGAGGTGAACAACACGCCGGTCATCACAGTCGTAGATCGGGCAGTGCCGCCGCGACGGCGGGAATGGCCAAGATTCGGGCTCATGCTCGTTGCGGCGACGGTGCTGGGTGCCAGCCTCGGGACACTCGTCGCAGCGGCGCGGGTTCTGGCGGCCGACTGGGCACGCCACAATCCCGAACAGGCGGCGCTGCTCCAGTCGGCGTTCGCGCGGGTGTCGCACGAGGTTGCCGCAGTTCTCCCCGGCCGGCGCCGCGCCGGCCGGGTACGCGACGCTCGCGCGGCGTAGACACGGATGCCGACCGCCCCCGCGACCGCCGCGGTTGCCTCTGCGCGTCGGCCCCGGCTCGCGTGGGGGCTTGCCGCCTTCGCGTGGCTGCTTCCGTTTCACGCCTTCGTCATCACAGCGATGTTCGGAGCCCTCGGCTGGCCGGCCCCTGTAGTTCGTGCGATCGCAGCGTGGAAGGAAGCGCTGGTTGCCCTACTGCTCGGCCTGGCCGTGACGCGTACCGTGCGGTCTCCACAGGCAATCCGCGGGATCTATTGGCCCGACCTCATCTTCGCCGGGCTCACGATTTTGGCCCTGGGATACGCTGTCGGTGCGAACGCCTTCTTCGGGTCCGACCTGCCGCTCGCGGCGCAGCTATACGCGCTCCGCGACGCGGGGTTCGTCAGCCTGCTCTATTTCGTGGGGCGCGCAAGTCCGGAGGTGGCCGAGAGCCCGCGCCTCCTGCGAGCGCTGTTTCTGGTCGGCGTCGTAACCAGCGCGATCGCAGTGCTGGAACGCTTGTTCGTAACGCCGGAGATCCTCGTGGTGTTGGGCGCAGCTCGCTACATCCAAGATTTTCTCGGGGCTTCGGTGATCGCCGCGGGCAACCCGTACGGGCTCCCCGACAACTACTGGACCATGGTCGGGAGTCATTCCGTCCAGCGTGCGGGGTCGACCTACATGTCCGGTCAGGGTTTCGCAGTCCCGTTCCTCATCGTCCTGCCTGCGGCGACGCTATGGGCGCTCTCAGCCTCCGGGCGCCGCGCCCTCGCGAGGTGGTTCGGATATGGGCTCCTTTGGGTCGGATTGATATTCACCGTGACTCGCATGACGATCGTCGCCTGCGTACTCGAAACCGTGATCATCATCGCGGCGCGCCGTCGCTGGGGCGCCCTCGTAGGACTCGGGTTGGTCGGCGTGGCAGGCCTGGGTGCCGCGATGCTTCTTGTTCCCGGGCTAGCGACGTTCGTCTGGGAGACTCTCACCTGGCAGAGCCCGAGCAGCGAGTGGCACCTAGGCGACTGGACCGCCGGTTTCGATCAGGTCGTGCGACAACCGCTCGGCGTCGGCCTCGGTGCAACCGATTTCGTCGCGGCACGCTTCGGGGTCACCGGGCTCACGGGTGATAACCAGTACTTAAAGTACGGGGTGGAGCTCGGCGTCGTCGGTCTCCTGTTGCATATGGGCGTGATCGCCGCAGCACTCGTGAGCGGGCTGCGCGCGCTGCGCCGCAGCCCCAATACTTCGGCCGGAACCGGCGGGCTCCTGCTTGTCGCCACCACGGTCGGGATCGCGTTGAACGCTATGACGGCCGTCGTCTTCAACTCGCCGATGCTCGCGTACCCGTTCTTCTGGCTAGCCGGGTCGGTGACGACCGTGTCACATCAGGCGGAGGCGATCAGTCCATGAGCGACGTTCGCGTCGCGCTCGACGTGACGGTGGCGAAGCTCGGACGCGCCGGACCGCACGTGTACATCACCGAGGTCGCGAGCGCGCTGCAGCGCCTGCTGGGAGACCGCCTCTGCCTGATCGCCAGCCAGCTCGCGCAACTTGTCCCGCCGCGTCGCCGCACGAGCGATCGGCTTCGCACCTTGGGCCGCGACCTCTGGTGGCACCAGTTCGGCGTCACGCGGGCCGCGCGCCACGCCGGGGCGAGACTGTTGCACCTCCCCGCAGGCGTCGGTCCGATGCGCCGCACCATGCCGATGGTTCTCACCATCTATGACCTCAACGTCCTGCGCTTTCCACGACTGTTCCGCCCCTGGTTCCGTCATTACGCGAGGGTGGTGCTCCCACGAGCCGCTCGGGCAGCCGATGCCATCATTACGCTGTCCCAAGCGTCCAAAGCCGATATCGTCGAACAACTGAGGATCCCCGCGGAGCGGGTCACTGTCGTACCACCCGGCGTGCATCCGTCCTACGCGCCAGCGGCCGCGGGCGAGCGCGCGGCGGAGGTTCGCTGGCGTTACGGGCTCGGTGGTGACTTCGTACTCGCTGTGGGCTCCTTGGAGCCACGCAAGAATCTGCCGCGCCTCTTTGCGGCTATCGAACGGTTGCGCGCCCAGCCTAGAACCGCGGACGTCATGCTGGTCCATGCGGGCCCCGAGGGCTGGCTCTCGAACGGCGCCACCCCGGGCCCTGGTGTGCGCCTCTTGGGGCACGTGCCACGGGAGGACCTCGCGGCCCTCTACGGTCTCGCGCGGGTTTGCGCCTATCCGTCGCTGTGGGAGGGCTTCGGTTTGCCCGTAGCCGAGGCAATGGCTTGCGGGTGTCCCGTGGTGACGTCGAATGTCTCGTCCCTGCCGGAGGTGGCTGGTGACGCGGCGGTGCTCGTAGACCCCGGATCAGTGGAGGCGATCGCGGCGGGCATCGCGACGCTGTGGACGGACGAGGCGCGGCGAGCGGACCTCGCCCGCCGGGGTCGGGAGCGGGCGCGCCATTTCACGTGGGAGCGCACTGCCCGCGAAACCGCAGCGGTGTACGAGGCCGTGGCGCCGTGATCGTCCTCCGTTGTGCCGTCCGAGCGCTGCCGCTCGCCACCGTAGCGGCATGTGTTGCCTACGACACCGCCGGCCCGGCGGTGCCGAGCATCGATGGAACGTACACGACGACAATCGCCATCAGCTACGAGAATTACGTCGAGATGCGCAATGACACGCTGACGGCATGGATCACGCTCCGCGACCTGCACTACCGCGGGCGTTTCGACGGCACGTACCGCACCGCGCTCGGGGACTCGGGTCTGTTCGCCGGCGATGAGCGTCCGGAGGGCACGCTGGTCGTAAACGTGTTCGGCGCCTTGCCCAAGCCGATTGCCTACGTCATGGCAGTGCGGCAACTCTATCCCTGGTGCGACTTCCCACGGCTCGGCACGGGCCCGCTGTTGGGCCGGCTGGGCGGGGACTCGCTGCTGGTAGACGGCGAGGGGTCGGTGCCCTGCTTCTATAAGTTCGCCGACACGCCGTTCGAAATCGCGACGACAATCCGTCTGCACATTGTTGGGATCCGCTAACCCCGTGGACCGAATGCGCGTGGGCGTGGTTGTGGTGAATTGGAATGGCTTTCCAGACACGGCGGCTTGTCTCGCTTCCCTGGCGGCTTCCACACCCGGGCCCGCGCGCGTCGT
>Ga0137371_10004624_pt1 | contig 10769 bp, 14 predicted proteins | sample SagtaG_7_FD_104919 | JGI IMG/M metagenome (GOLD analysis project Ga0137371, IMG submission 104919) | Vadose zone soil microbial communities from Sagehorn Ranch, Mendocino, California, USA - Sage1_R_40_16 metaG | ecosystem: Environmental > Terrestrial > Soil > Vadose zone | place: USA... | reverse complement strand
GAGATCTAAAATTCAGCGCTCATCTTATCTGTCTCTCAACTCTCAACTAAAAACAACGCTCAACTCATGTTTGAGAAAGTCCTCATTGCCAATCGCGGGGAGATCGCGTTGCGCGTGATCCGTGCCTGCAAAGAGCTCGGTATCCGCACGCTGGCCGTTTATTCAGAAGCGGACGTCGATTCGCTGCATGTTCAACTTGCGGATGAATCGATCTGTATTGGCGCGGCGCCAAGCTCGGAAAGTTATTTGAAAATCGATCGCATCATGAGCGCAGCCGAGATTGGCGACGTCGATGCGATTCATCCCGGCTACGGATTCCTCGCGGAGAACCCGCATTTCGTGGAAGTCTGTGAGAGCTGCAACATCAAGTTCATCGGGCCCTCTTCACGCGCGATGCAAGCCATGGGCGACAAAAACGCTGCGCGTGTGTTTGCGCGCAAAGCCGGCGTGCCAGTGACGCCTGGGAGTGATGGAATCGTTGAGACGGAGAGCGACGCGATCACGATCGCAAAGAAGATCGGTTATCCGGTGATGATTAAGGCCGCCGCTGGCGGCGGCGGCCGCGGGATGCGCACGGCACATAATGAACCGAGCCTTAAGTCGGCCTTTCACAGCGCGCGTCACGAAGCCGAGAAAGCTTTCGGAAATGAGCAGGTTTACATCGAGAAGCTCGTCGTCAATCCGCATCATATCGAATTTCAGATTGTCGCCGATAGTCACGGACACGTCGTTCATCTCGGCGAACGCGATTGTTCCATTCAGCGGCGCAACCAGAAGGTGATCGAAGAATGCCCATCGCCCCTGATGACGCAGGGGCTTCGCAAGAAAATGGGAAATGCGGCCGTGAAGCTGGCCAAATCTGTCGGGTATGAGAATGCGGGCACGATCGAGTTCCTCGTCGATCAAGAGCGACATTTTTATTTCATTGAGATGAATACGCGTATCCAGGTGGAACACACGATCACGGAAGAGGTTTACGGATGTGACCTGGTAAAGGAACAAATCCGCATCGCCGCTGGGCAGCCGCTTTCGCCGCACGTCGCGCATGCGACTCCACGGCTGCATGCTATCCAATGCCGCATCAACGCCGAAGATCCGGAGAAAGATTTTCAAGCATCGCCGGGCCGGATAGCTTTTTATTACGCGCCGGGCGGCCGCGGAGTTCGAATCGACTCGCACGTTTACACCGGCTACACCGTGCCGCCATACTACGACTCCCTGATCGCGAAAATAATCACCGTTGGTGCAACGCGGATAAATGCAATCGACCGAATGCGTCGCGCCCTCGAGGAATATTACATTACGGGGATTAAAACCACGGTGCCATTTCACGCTGCGATGATGCGAAATGGTGAGTTCCGCGACGGAACCTACGACACCAGCTTTATCGAGCGGGTGATGTCGTCGGGCAAACTCGAACTGATTGCGCCGCCCACGGGGCCTGCATGAGAAAGATTTTTGCCGTCCCTCCGCGAGCTCTGCGCACGCCTATCTCGGAGCAGCTACGGCAATCCAGGCACGATTCGTGAGTCAAAATTTGAGTCAATGCCGGCTCTACGGCATCGTGGATTTGAGTTACGTTGAAAAATCGGATGCCGCTCGCGTAGCTGACGCAATGATCAAAGGCGGTGTAGATTTGATCCAGCTTCGGGGAAAGAGACACTCCATCGATGAGCTTGTCGACCTTGCGACCGATCTGCACGAATTGACAGCGCGGTCCTGCACGCCCCTGATTGTGAATGATCACGCCGAAGTTGCCAGCAAAGTGCCGGTTGAAGGTGTGCACGTGGGGCAGCATGACGACTCGATTGAGGTCGCGCGGCGTAAAGCAGGTCGTGCTGTTGTGATCGGGAAATCGACACACAGCCTTGGCCAAGCGCGCGCAGCGCAGCGCGAAGGCGCCGATTATGTCGGCTTCGGTCCGATTTTCGCGACGCCGACCAAACCAGATTATCGACCGATCGGACTCAAAGATATCAAGCAGGCGCATCTCGATGTAAATCTCCCGATCTTCTGTATTGGTGGAATCAAGATCGATAACCTCAAGCAAGTGATCGCGGCCGGCGCGCGCAGCGTTGCAATTGTCTCTGGCTTGCTCAAAGCGCCGGATCTCGCTGCTTACGCGCGCGAGGCGAAACGTCTGCTTCTAAAGATCGAACATCGAACATCAAACATCGAGCATTCCTGATGTCCGTCCTCGTCGTTGGCTCCATCGCAATCGACACGGTCAAGACGCCGGTGGAGGAACATTCCAATTTGCTAGGCGGTTCGGCTTCTTACGCAGCTCTAGGCGCAAGTTTTTTCTCGCCTGTCCGGCTCGTCGGCGTCGTAGGCGACGACTTTCCCGAGTCCGAATTTGAGTTTTGGAAGTTGCGCAAGATCGATAGTGAAGGCGTGCAACGCGTGAACGGCAAAACTTTTCGCTGGTCGGGCGAATATTCATGGGACCTGAACACGCGTGAGACGCGCTCAATCGCGCTTAACGTCTTTGAACGTTTCAAACCTGTGTTGCCCGAATCGTATCGCCAGACCGATTTCGTGTTGCTTGCCAACATCGCGCCCTCCTTGCAATCGCACGTCCTCGATCAAATGGAGCGTCCGCGTTTCGTCGTTGCCGACACGATGGATCTTTGGATCGAGACAGCGAGATCAGATTTGGATGCGCTACTTCGGCACGTCGACCTTCTCATCTTGAATGACAGCGAAGCGCGCGAGATAACGAAGGAAACGAGCCTGATTAAAGCGGGTCGTCGCATTCGAAAGATGGGGCCGCGTTATGTGGCGGTTAAAAAAGGCGAGCACGGTGCACTGCTTTTTGGCGAAGACGATCAGTTCTTCAGCTGCGGCGCGTATCCGCTCGAAGACATTCACGATCCGACGGGGGCAGGGGACACGTTCGCCGGCGGTATCGCCGGATATTTGGCCGGTACGGTGAAAAACGTGCACTTCAACGATCTACGCAGAGCCATGATTTATGGGAGTGTGCTTGCCAGCTTTTGCGTGGAAAAATTTAGTCTCGATCGCATGCGCAGCTTGTCCATGGACGAAATTAAGGCGCGCTACGAAACGTTCAAAACAATGAGCCAATTCGAATTGCCTGAATGACACGCTCCATTCTCTATGTTGCCGTCGTCTTTTTGCTTGCGACCGCCGGCCTAGGGGCAAAGAGGGAATGGACCAAGCTTGAGCATTGTCAGCTTATTCCGAATCCCGCCAATGACGGCGACAGTTTTCACGTTCGCGCGAATGAGAAAGAATACATTTTCCGGCTTTATCTTGTCGATGCACCCGAAACCGACGCGGCAAACCCGGCGCGGCTGATCGAGCAGGCGAAATATTTTGAGATCTCAGTGCCGCAGGTAATCGAAGTGGGAGAGGCGGCCAAAGCGTTCGCCGGAGAGAAACTGGCGGAGCCGTTCACGGTCTTTACGCGAATGGCAAATGCGATGGGCCGCAGCAACATCGAGCGTTTTTACGCGTTCGTGCAAACGAAAGACGGCGATCTCGGCGAACAGTTGATTGCGAACGGCCTCGCGAGAATCCACGGGACAAGCGCAACACCGCCCGGAGCCTCAAGCTCCGCTGCCGAACGCCAAAGACTTAAACAACTGGAGGACGAAGCGAAGCGAAGGAAAGTCGGAGCATGGGGCATGAGCGGGCAGCCATTGAATGTGGCAAGTGCGACCCACGCAGCCGTTTTCTAATGCCTCGCCTTCGATTTCTGTAACGCCAGCACGAGCAGCGCCGATTCCGAGCCCGAGCAAGTACGAGAGATTGTTCCCTGCCCAGCTCGACATCAATACCGCGACGGAAAAAGAGCTGAGATTGATACCGGGTATCGGCCCGGTGTTGGCGGCTCGAATCATCGCGGCGCGACCCTTTAGAAGCGCTGACGATCTGAAAAAGGTGAACGGAATCGGCGACAAAAAATATGCTGAGATCCGGCCGTATTTTCAGTGAATGTCGTCGCAGGATAACCGTGACCTCGCCAGGAACTCGGACCGTTTTTAGCTTCCACTAGAACGACATCGCATTTTTCCAGCATGGGCGGTAGCAACGTGTGTTCAAGTTCTTCCTTAAAGAGTTTGCTCTCGTAGAATGCGGTTTTTCACCGCTTCGCGGTTTTGAACGCGGCGTCCGCGGAGTCTAATCTAAATATCTGCCATTGGTAAAATGATTTTGCCATTGGGGCAACCATGGAGTGTCTGCTCGGGTTGACCTTCCGGAGGCGATCTATGATCTCGGCGCGCAGGGCAACGCGCGCGACGATCCGCAACAGTAACAACCGCGTTACCTTTGCGATCCTTTTCATCAACAACTCAAGGCGCCGTCGCGGTGTCCAATTGGTAGAAACCTTAATTATCTATGAAAACAAAATGCATGTTTTTCCTAATCGGCCTCACGGCGCTGAGCTTGACCACAACCGTTGCATCAGCAGCCACCCGTGCCTCACCAATAATGACGCGACCCGCGATGACGCGGCCAGCACCGCGCTTTGCGCCAAGGACCATGACAGGCACGCATCGGTTCTTTAACGATGGCGACAATGATCGTGACGATCGCTTTCGCCGCTTCCATAATCGAACATTCATCTTTGTCGACACGTTTGGTTTTCCGTTCTTCTATCCGTATCCGTATTACGGGTACTACCCGTACGATTACTACGGTTACAACGGTTCAGGATATAGCTATGGAAACACAGTTGTGGAGGTGCAGCGCCGACTTGCTCGCGCCGGGTACTATCACGGTGCCATTGATGGGATCATGGGGCCTCAAACGCGACGAGCAATTCGCGCTTACGAACGCGATCACAACATGCCCGCCTACGGATGATTGATCAGCAGTTTCCGACAAGGACGGGGCTGGTTTGATCCAATTCCTCAGTGGCGGCGCGTATCCGCTCGAAGACGTTTGGGCAGTCTAGACGGCTCGCTTGCTGCGCAACTTGCGCTCAAGCCTGTCGAGGGGAGAGAAGATGAGACACGCAAGTTCGGTGTCCTTTCCAAAGAGGACACAGGGGATGGCCATTAGCTCGCATCCGGGAACGGCGCGCATCCCGGCAACGACCAGCGAAATACCCAAAAAGGTGACTGCTGCCAGCTGACCCTCTCCGCCACCAACGATCGGCAACCTCGAACCGCCGGCAATATAGAGCGCGACGAGAAACCCGTGAACCGCGACGGACCCGAGGCCCGGGCCTATGGCGACGATGCGTCGCAATACAACGATATGAATTAGGCTGTAGATGCCAGCCAACCCAAGCATCAACAACAACTCTCTAATGGCAATCGGCACGGGCACTCGGAAATAAACAGGCACCGTGTAAAGGATCAGCGCAAGGCCAAGCAGGACACGGAGCGCGCGCCCGATCGGAGGAGCTTGGCGGGGTTGTTGGAGCAACACCTTAGAATCGAGGGGGCCTTTAGTCACTTTGTTAGGGAATGTAACAGATATCCGATTGGAAATAGCGAGAGACCAAGAACGGCGCTCCAATAATTGAGATAATGACCGACGCTATGCTCAAGCCCCCAATGCATCCGGGCTATGCTGCTTGGGAAATTCACCCCGTAATGAGAATAGATTTTGACCGATGATGCGGTGGAATCCTTTGGAAAATATGTCTCGGGCTCTTGAACTAGGGGCATCGGCCTATGCCCAGCACTGCAACTTTCGAGAGCCGCGCGAACGGTGAGGGGTAGCTATCTTGGAACTTGTGGCTGGGCAACCCCGAAAACTGAGCGGCCATTATCGGTAGAGGCCCGGATCACAACTGGTATGCTGTAGTCCCCGCTGTTCGTCTTGTCGTGACCGCCCCCTTGCGGGCAGACACCCGACCCATGTCCAGCAAAAAACAGGCCTTGGCACTTGGCGCACCAACGCCAGTTGTTCTCCCCACCTGACTCAGCCACGTTCCGCGCGAGGCTATAATCACCACTGGCATCCGGATCGTGTCCTCCACCGCTTGAACACGTGCCCGTACCGTGCCCAGCGTAGAACATGCCCTGACACTTGCTGCACCATCGCCAATAATGCTGGCCGGGATCATCCGGTGTGTTTTGTGTTACCGAATAGTTCCCTCTTTCCGATTTATCATGTGCGCCGCCAGCAGGGCATTTACCGCCGCTTGCTGTTTCCCCATAGAACATCCCCTCGCATTTCTTACACCGACACCACCCTCCTTGGCGGGTTATTGGTGCCGGTGGCGGTGGTCGCGTGCCGCAGCATTTGTATCCTCCCGTCGGGGAACCCGACCCGATATGTGGTGCAAAGAGGCTCCACTCAGGCGAAGCTCTGAGTACGGCTAGGGCGGCGACGTGTGGCAATGACGAGGCATAATCAGTACCCCTATTCCAGTCCACGTCTTGCGGGTGGCGGAAAAAGTGATTGTGCATGATTTCGTGCAGAACAATGGCCGCCGTGAAGTACGTGATCATCCGAAGACCGACCTCGTTCTGAGGAAAGGTTAGACCAAGACCTTTCCCCGTGAGGGCTGTATCCAAGATATCGTAAAAACCCACGTCCACTTCGGAGCCGCCTATGGGGGCTTCTCCCCAAATTTTGCCGATGTCGTCTTGAACTGGTCCCTCGAAGCGTAATGCCGGGAAAAAGACGGCATATCCCAAATAATGGAAGTTGCCGAACTTCAGCATTGCAATCTCATCCTGTTCGCTGAATTGATAACGCCGCCCATTGAGCGCGATAATATCCTGGGCAAGTGGATAGAGCTTCCCCTGATACAGAAGGCCAGGCTTATCGTGCTCATCATAAAATACAAGACGCATGGAGTCCCAGAAAATGGAAGAGAATGATTTCCCCGCAAAAGACTTCTTATCCATCCAATGGCGACACCCTTTGCTACGATTCCACTTATCCCACTTTAAGGGTGCGAACGTGAATCCTGGCATTTCGTTCCTCTTGTCCCAGCTCGGTCTAGGGAAACAATCCAACATTGAAATTCCAAACTCTCGCTACGTCAACTTGCAACGGCTTGTGGAAGCATGCGACCAGTCGAATCGAGGTGAGATCAAGAGCCCCACGCTCCGACTGTCACACTTATTCAAGAGGATGGGGCCGCGGCTCGGCTACCGCATTACGAATCTCGCCCCCTGCGCTAAGGTCAAAAAAAACGAAACGGTTACGACGCCTCGCGAAAATCGCCTGCGTGCTCGCCGTGCACCTCTATCACGTTGCCCACGACACGCCACATATGACGCTGCTGTTCCTTACGTTCAATGTAGGGGTGCTTGCTGCACAAGTCTGAGATACGGGATTGGGTTAGGTTTGTTATGCTAGAAATCGCTCCTGAGCTCCGAAACGTGTACTGCCCATCTTGAGCCAACCGGCAGAGAACTTCATAAATCCGATTGCTATCACGCCGATCTTTGACGGTCTTTATTGCTTGCAAAGCGAACATTACGGTGCAACCGCCCACCACTGCAGATGCCAGAAGCTTCTCGGTGATCAGATGGCCCATCGCTATTGAAAACGGAATTAGTGAATACATAGGGGAGGACCGAGTTATTAACAGTTATTCACAACCCCTGCAAGACTATTTTTTGACTCTTTCTTGGTCGCGGCTGGTTCACCTGCCGCTCTGAAACGCAGGAGAAGCCGTCGGGGAGGTACGATCGGAAATTCATTCGCTATCTTGCAATGAGTGATTTGCAGGGCCGATAACTAGCGGGAAAATGCGAAAATTTGGCGATTGCGGCGGCGACTGCCGTCAGCCATAAAATACGCTTGGGATCTATTTAATCGAGCTCGTGCTCGATATTCTCAACAACATTGTCTACCCACGCAATAGCGGCCTCTAAATCCCACGGTGCGGGCTGACTTGTCGAGACTAGGAACGGGCATTGCACGACGCCGAAGAAGCCGCGTTGCTCGGACTGTGCCGATAAGGTCTTCTTTTTCCTGTACGCGCTTGAAGAAATTTTGCACGTCAGCCGCTAATCAATCTGTGTCTGACTCGGCCATGTTCATCACGACGCGCTCGAAGCTCCCTCGCGAGTTCAAGAGCCTCTTTATAAAGGAAATTCAAAATTCTCTTTCACGTAGGTCGCCATAGCTCTCGAAACCGATCAGTCATAAAATGATTACAGCTCGCGAAATCACCGGCTGCTTCGTGCGTCTCGATCACGGCACCAGATTCGTCAAGAACGCACCACCAAAAAAGCCGCAGGATTCAGGGAACCATGCAGCTTTTATTGGTGATCTTGCCATGCCGCGTAGGCTCACCCTTCAACGACTACGTGATCAACCACACGCGAATGGCCTGTGTCTATGTAATAAATACGCACGCGCGTGCCGGGTTTGATCGCAGTTTGGACGACTCGGCCCGCCTTGTTCACAACGTGACCTGTCCCGTTGAGAACATAACTGCCCGGATTATTCGACCTGTCCTCGCGAACAACGAGCGTTTTTACAGGCTGATAACTGGCGGCCGCGCCTTCCTCAGTCGTCGTTCTGATGATCGTTCCCGTTACCGTTATTGCTTCTGTGGTAGTTGTTTTTTGTCTTTTATGCGTCGAACTCGTCTGCGCAAACGCCAGCGGCGCAATCAACGCGCAGGCAAGAGTAACAATTGTTCTCTTCATGATGCCTTCCTCTTGATGTTAATGGTTAATGAATGTTTTACTGGCCTAATTTTCTGGAGCTTGTTCGGATTTAACCAGAGCCACTTCATGTTTTTGCCATAGACCACTTTCACCGCGTCCGCAGCGCGATCGGGTCCCCAGCGGCTTACTCGAAGCAACGTCAAATTCGAATGATCGAACTTGAATACCACGGCCGACCGAATGGTAGCGCGTCGCTGATTAGATCAAAGCCGCGTCGATCTTTTCGCGGGGCCGAATTCCAAGCGATCGGCGAGGATCCTGAGAAATTCCGCGCATTCGTGGGACTCCCGGTGCTAGAATCGCCGCTTGTAAACCAAGTGAACGAAAAAATAGATTCCACCAAGCCGCGCCAAGCTCAATTGAAAATTTGGGGGTTCAAGGTCGGAACCCCTCCGCCGATAGCTCCAGTTCCAGAGCGCGTCACGCCAAGTTACGCCTGGCGACCATTAGTAATATTCGCCTTAGTAATTCTGCTTTTCATCGTGCTCGTTAGCCCAATATTAAATGACGACGGAGAACCATTTGGGCAGGCTTAGTTGCCGCGCATAAAACAGAGACGGCGATTCTAGTTGTGGTTTTGACCGCAGCCTTCTGGATTCACAGATTAACCAGAGGCGATCGGCGTTCGTAAGCGCGGGGGAATCTGCGTATCAGTTACACCACGAGCAACTCGGAAAACCGTTTCCTGATTTCTTCGGCGCAACGCTCCAGGCCTAGCCGAGCTTCTTCGCGAGATTCCTTTGTGGATTCCTTCGGGATCATCTCAACGTCTTTCCACACGATTACCGAGTTTTCGAATTCGAAGAACGCCTTCCACACCGTTTGGTTCATAAAGGGTTTCCCCGCCTCCAAAGCATCTGCGAACGCTAGCTGCGCACTTATAAATGTCCCGCGCTGAAGGGGCGTAGGCTTACCGAAAGTAAGGGGAAAAAGTCGGACAAATTCCCTGTGAGTGTTATGCGCGTGGCGCCAAACATCCTGGCACGCCCTAAATTCCGCTTCGAATTGAACTCTGTGAACCAGATTGGCCCTCTCGAATTGCGCACGCACGCGCTCAACGATGTCTGCTAAATCTCGCAGATCTTCCTTCTGCGCGAGGTTCTCCGCTTTCACCCCTATGTACCTCCGGAGAAAAAACCACGAGAGTCCAATTGCCGCGAGAATTACGAGCAGCTTCCAATCGTTCACAATATTTGAGGGCAATATACGGGCAATAAAATCCAAAGATCACCGCGCGCCCGTGGTGATTCGAACACCAAACCTTCTGATCCGTAGTCAGATGCTCTATCCAGTTGAGCTACGGGCGCCCGAGCAGGCTAATTTGCTGAGTAAGGGTGGAGCGTCAAATAAGCGAATAAGATCGACAATTAACCAATCTATGCCGAGTCGAGAGTAAATTTTCGCAATAAAAAAATGCGAGAATTCTGATCCCCTTTGGCCATTTTGTTGTGGTGATTGCGGGCGACACCGCAGTCTCTTTCGAGATAAGAGGCTGGGAGAAATCGCTTGCCGTTACAAACCGCTGTGAGTCTTCGCACCTTTACATCGCCCTGTGCGATGCAGCTTCGAACCACGAGCTGAGAAGTGTCGGAAGATCGTTATTGCACGTGATCTCGACGTAAGCAGCGTTCTTGCGCAGCGCTAGGACAAGCGCATCGCGCGCTACGTTTTTGGCTGCGGTGGCAGCCCTCCCGCCGTGTGCAGCGGCGGCGACGACGGCGTGCTCGAACACGCGCTTGAGCGTGCCGAGCTGCGCCACCGTCACGGGCGGCGTTGGATAACTGGCGTTATCGGTTAAGCCGGTGATGATCGCGACTGCAAAATCGTCCAGTGCGACATCTGCTAATTCCGCGAAGGCTAAACAGACTTTGTATTGAGGCATTTTTTCTTTTTGTTCGTCGCTTCGGTTGGTCATCGCCAACCAAAGTGGAAAAGCCTTCTCGTCGCGCCGTAATCGTCGGTGATGAATCTTCAATCGACCCTGTTCCGCCCAATGTCAAAGCCCGTAGGTTTCGGCTTCAAGACAAATGCGAAAGACTCTACAGAGCATTTATCAGGCTTGAGCGGGAGAAGAGAGCTGCGATTCTCTTCGGGTGACGGTTTTTCTTGGCTGCGGGTTTGCCGCGAAGTACCGTGAAGGCGGTGGGAATT
>Ga0137371_10004614_pt1 | contig 10787 bp, 11 predicted proteins | sample SagtaG_7_FD_104919 | JGI IMG/M metagenome (GOLD analysis project Ga0137371, IMG submission 104919) | Vadose zone soil microbial communities from Sagehorn Ranch, Mendocino, California, USA - Sage1_R_40_16 metaG | ecosystem: Environmental > Terrestrial > Soil > Vadose zone | place: USA... | reverse complement strand
AAGCCATTTGCCAGGCGTTACTCACCGTGACTGCGCAGGATGCGCAAGGCTGGTTTCGTCACTGTGGTTATCTTCCTGCAAAGGAGAGTACGTAATGGCTCAATCTTTTGGCTTATCGCTGTAAACGTTTTTCTTCCCCTGTTGCTTTTGCTCTCAAGCGCCATTGCATGCGTCGACCTGTACAAGAGAGCTCCCACCAACAGAAGAGTATCCAAGAGAAAGAGAGATATCGAGATAACCCAAGACCACCAGGTCGATGAAGAGCGCGCGAGAAGGAAGGGATGAGAACTAAGCTATGAAAGCCCTAGTGCATAATTAATATCAAATTCTGCTGATTCCTTAAGGGAACTGTAGTGGCGGGGCTTGCCCCCGCCAGGTCCCAAAAAGACACTGCTGAACAGGATTTGGTATAAGAGACCATTGCGGGAATGGGAGACGTCCCCGAAACGCTCCCCGTGTTCTGCACGAACTCACACTGCGATACAAACGCTACAAGTGATACAACCGATACAAATGATACAAACCCCATTGGAAGTACACTCGTTAGTGAACGTGAGGAATGGGTTCCGTGCGCAACTACTCCTCGTCCCTGGTGTTCTCTTCAGGGTATGCTCCACGGTCAAAGCGTAAGAGGAACAGGTGTGTTTAGGAGTGATGAATAAGTTAAGATGTGATTATAAATAGGTCTATGTGGTAAATATTTCTCAAGACCAGTAAGCAAGCAGCAAATTGGAAGGGAGAACATAAACTCCTAAAGAGGAAGAGCACTGAAGGAGGAGCGCTCTTCCTCATTCCGATTGGCAAGGTACTTAGAGTCTGGGCACCAGTTTCGAAACAATTGGCGTTCCCCAGCCGGTAGCAGCGTCCCAATCCGTTTGTGCAGCAAAGCCGGTAAAGCTCAAACTTTTATTCAGGAAGAAGAACGCGTTGTTGCCCGCGATGATGTCGTGGAAAGTGCTCACACGGGCGGAACTCTCCCCTATGTGATAGACAATGCGGTTCAAGAGGCCAATGCGTTCCCCTTCGGATTGCTCCGCCAGGGCGACGATGCCTGCCCACTGGGGAGATCCCGCACTTGTTCCACCAACCAGTAAGACTGAGCCGCCAAAGACCACCAGCACCCCCCCATTGACCCCCGCGTTGTAGGCGACATCCGGCACGCCACGGTTGTCCAAGTTGACAACACCATTCTGATAACTGGGCCGCGAAAAGATAGTGCTAAAACCACCACCACTGGCAATATTGTAAGGTAGTCCCAGGTCGGTCTCGTTCCAGGTTATCTCGTTACGGTACACCCCGTTGACGGTGGCGAACAACTCCGTTCCGCCCACTGCCATCACGTACGGGTCTGATGCGGGGTACCCGGCGCTCTTGATGAACGTTTTACCATCGCACGAGGGCTGCGCCACCCCCTGGTCACCGGAAGAGGCGAGCAGGGTGATCCTCTTGGCGGTTGCCCTAGCGAAGGTCTGATGTTCAAGGGCGAGCAGGGTGGGATCAACACAGGTCTCGGCCTCACCGAAGCTCTGTGAGATCACGGAGCCGAGATTGTGGTCAACCGCATACTTGGTCACGCCGAACATGTCAGCATCCTGGTTGCTCTTGGCAAGCACGAGATCGATTGTGGCACCGGGGGCAACGGCATGTGCCCACTCCACATCTAGGGCGATCTCCAAGGCGAAGCCAGCTTGATTAGGATCGTTTGGATCAAAGGGCGGCAGTCCCTGGGGTGCGATTATGTTGAAGGTGGGAGTGGGAAGCCCAAAGGTCGCATCAAACTTTTGCAAGTCCGACCGAATCGTCGGGTCCTGGAAGGCGTCGATGATGACAATGGTCTGCCCCTTGCCAGTTATCCCCTCTTGATAGAGCGGCGTATAGGAGTAAGCTCTATGGATCTGCTGCGGAGAGTAGCAGCGGAAAGGGGCATTGGGCAGCTGGCACTTGAAGAGGACCTTGTACGGATTGGCAGGAGCTTGCTCGGTCGGTTGACTGAGGGGATGCGCTTTGATGGTATGGCTGACGACCTGAGAGGTTGCCGCCTTGACAGAAGTTGCGCTACTATGCCAGAAGAGGACGGAGGCGAAAAGGACGGGCAGTACACAGAGACGAACTGCTACGCGCGAGAAACCGGCTTGAAGTGTAAAATGCCTCATAGCGAAATATCCCTTTCTTTTGACGAGCAATAGATGAGCAATTTGGGGGAACAAGAACCTAATCTTAAGTATAGGGAAAAAGGAGTGTTTTGTGAAGCGCAAATGGTAGATGGTTACGGGTTGAAATGTACAGGCACGCAAAAAAGCCTGAAGGAACGTACCCTTCAGGCTACCTCCCCACCACTTAGCTTTCATAAGCTACCCAGTTATCTCTCTTCAACCCTCAACCAGTTTCCTACCCAGGAACATCAACACACGCGTGACACCCTGTCCACTTTTCCACAACAGCCATGATGCTTACAGACTTCCCCCCACACCCCAGGTTTCAAGATCATTTTCTCCTCTGATCACAGAACATACTGTAGCATATCATCCTTACAAACCCATGAAAAAGGATAGGTGAAATGTGAGAGTTTTTTCACATCTACAACTGGCGGTCAAAAGAAAATAATTACAGTTTGTTCATCTTTTGCCAATCTTGCGTAAAACGCTCAATTGCCTCCTCAGTCAGGGGATCAGTTACCATCTCCATCAGAACCTGTGGGGCAGCAGTGATATCGTGAGCACCTGCTGCAAGAGCCGATTTCGCTTCTCCAGGTGATTTAATACTCGCGACTAAGATGCGTGTGTGAAGTTGCTGGTTGTGAAACAGTTCTGCCATTCCTCTGGAGAATAGAAAACATGCTCTAATTTGCTCAGACAACACTGTTTATTCTCAGAGGAGGCATGCGAGCAGAACACCTAAAAGCCATGAGTACGTTTGAGGAAGAAACACAGACAGCCCTCACAAACCTGTTTACAGCAGTTGGGCAACTGCGGGAGATTAACATCCGCGACCTGTTGCAGCCGGAGGTCTATGCTCACTACGAACAGACACTTCAGCAAGCCTACGATGCGTTGATCCAAGTGGAAGATGCGATCATCGCACTTGGCATGCAGCTTGAGTACCAGCACTTCCGCTTAGGCGGGGCAGTAGATGAACTCACGCCGCTTATGATCCGAACCCCGACAAAATCAGAGCGGGTGATGCAAGAGTTTGCCAAACGGTTTGACCACACACAGCAAACACAGTAACTTTGGTGTATACTATATTCCATGTGTGGCAGATATGGTTTCTCAGTCAGCAATATAAAAGAGGTGTACGAGCGGTTTGCTATTTCCGGGGCAAAAAGGCCAACTCATTGACCAATCTGATCTGTTTATCACTGCCACCGCCACCACCCACCATCTCACCCTCGTTACCTGCAACGTAAGAGATTATCAGCGTATCCCCCATCTGCAACTCTATCAAATCAGCTACTAACAGGCATAATCACTGTCAACATTCACAGCGGGGTTGGAATACTGAACAAGATAGATGGTTCCTCCGGTGAAGGAATAGGTGGAAGAACAAAGGAGTTCCGGGGCAATGAACTTGTACTGCTACCGCATTGCGGGTAGGAAATATCATTGCCAAACGTTCCCGATGTATACATACCGGCGGCCAAGGCCGTAGTTGTCAGAACCAGACAGGTACACACACCCAGGAAACTGGCCAGCAGCAAACGGAAGAAAACTTGTGCCTTCATACACTCCACCTCATACCTTCTCTTGTGCTCCAAATCAAAGATAGTGACGAACAGGTGCACCAGCACAGTGGCGTGAACCAGCTTTCGCAGACAATCACGAGCGAATTCGTGCTGGCGCGCTTACTGGACGTGCCTGTTCTCGTGTCAAGGCTCAGTATACTCCTTGCAGAGCTATCGATCAAACATTTCCCTCCCTATGAGGTCGCTTCTATCGCAATTTTAATGCTGTGGTAAGTAGGGAAAGCTCATCAGGATCAGATGGGAGGAGTTGCCAAAGACCCTGTCGGCAGGAAAGAAATACTGACAAGCAATGGTCAAAAATTTAACCATTTCATAACCGAATCACAACCTTCTCGCAATTCCCAAGTCCATGGCTTTCTTCGATAATCGAATTGGTGAATTTTGCCCCATGTTAGGAGGCAAATCAGACCTTTTTCTGTCACACAGCGCGATAGACTTCAAAAACGCTTACAGCCCCCATTATCAGAAAGGAAAGGTATGACATGCGTAAACCTCGTCTTGCATATCTCACGGTGATTACACTTACCCTGCTCGCTCTGGCTCCCCTAGTTATGGTGACACATGCACACGGAGCCGCTGCTGGCTCCGGCGTAGGTAACATTCCCCAGGGAACTCAGTCCAATGCAGCCTACGCCAGCAGTTTCGCGACCCAACACGTGGCGAATGAATTTGTGACCACACAGCAGACCAGTTGCTACACACCAGAGGTGCCGTACGCCGCCAACGATGGTCCCAACGATGGCTACAGCGGCGAATCAATCTGCCCCGGGGCCACCACAGGTGAGGAGCTTGGTCCCTATCCCACCCAGACTGGCAGCAACCCTGGCTATCCTGCCACGACTCCCATGCTGGTCAAAGATCACTCGGAGTCCGACATCCGCGTCGACCCCACTAACCCTCACCACCTGATCGGCTCCTCCAAGTGGTTCGTCAGCGCCGAGGGTTACAATCACCTGCTGGGATTCTACGAGTCCTTTGACGGTGGCAAGACCTGGCCGACCCAGGGGCACATCCCAGGCTATGAAGGCTGGACCGACAACACCGACCCGGTCGGTGCCTTCGATGGCTTTGGGAACTACTATGAGTTGATCCTGCCCTACCAGTTCTTCTACAACGCCGATGGGACCCATAACTTCCAGATCAATCCGAACCGCGAGCCGAACCCGGCCCACCCAGCCGAGGTCATTTCTGTTGCGGCACGCCCGCATGGCGCGACGACTGCAACGAACTGGATCACGACCCACAAGGGTCATCCGGACTACGTCGCCACTTACGATAGCGTCGGCCGCGAGCCGGATAAGCAGTGGATCACCATCGACACTAACCCGGCCAGCCCCTTCTACAACCGCATCTACGCGATGTGGGTCGTCTTCACTGGCCCGTTCACCGCCCATCCGCTCGTGTCGTACGCGCAGGCGCGGAAAGATGGGACGCACACCGACTGGTCAGCTCCCATCCCGCTGCCGGAGGTCCCGGCTTCCCCGACCGGCGCCACCTACTTGCTGCCCCATGTCACGCCTGATGGGACGGTCTACACGACCCTCACCACGACCAAACCAGCGATGAAGTTTAGCTTCGACAAGATCGCGCTCGATGTGTCCACCGATGGCGGGGTCACCTGGACGACTGTCTCGACGGTCGCCGACGACATCGCCGCACCGCCGGCCCGCTACGCTAACACTACCTTCCGCGACGGCATCCTCAACAGTTTCGGCGTGGGCAACCAGCTCGTCGGGGGCCATTATCCGCTCTACGTGACCTGGGAGGACTACAGCGCGGGCGTGACGAACATCCTGCTCGCGGCTTCCTACGATGGCGGCAAGAGTTGGACGGCTCCCATCCAGGTCAACGATAACCACACGCCAGTCGATGAGTTCCAACCCAACCTGACGGTCGCAGCCGACGGAAGAGTAAGCGTGGCTTTCTACGACCGCCGCCTGAGTTGTCCTGCTGCTGGAACTGCCGAGGCTGCCGCTGCTGGCCTCGCCCTTGACCAGGTCAACCCCAATTATACGGGTAGCCTGCCTCCTTACGGTGCCACCAACTACTGCGTCAACGCCAGTGTGCAGTTCTACGATGCCACCCTTACGCCTCTAGGGCACAACATCCGGCTCACCCAGCACACTTGGGACCCGCAATTGAACGCACCGCACACATCGTGCGCCACCTGCATCACGACCTTCATTGGCGACTACTTCGGCAATATAACCAGTGGGTCAACAAACATCTCGAGCTTTGTGAGCACCTACAATGATGGCTCCAATCCCAACTACCAGCAGCAGCAGGTCATTGCCACCGTTACCATCCCGTAACCACTACGTACGTAGGAGAACCTTTCGGCTCTCCTACGTACTCCATCTGGAGTATCCTCTGCCTTGTACCCATGGGAAAGGGAGCGTCTCAAAACCTATGCTACACCTTTGATATTGTTCATATTTGTGCTAAAGCTCTATCTTTGCACTTTTTTGCAACGCTGGAGCTAGGAGGCCACTTGTGCCACAACTTTGTGCTCAAATATGTCTCGGGACAGTTGTACGAACATAGCTCGATCTTGAAGTTCATCGAGCGTCGCTTTGGGTTACCAACGCTGGCTAGCGTCAACCACCAGTTTGATATCTTGACTCCTTGAACCAACAATGATGCTGCCAATGGGGCACCGACGGGTCCCCTGCTCCGCCACGTGATGGCCTCTCACAAATCGGCGATTTTTATGAGGCCTTCGACTTTACACAGGACCCATATTACTATCCTTCTTTGCCAGCAGTCTAGTGTCGATCACGGCTTTTCAAAGCGCGTATGACTGAGGGATGAGTTTGTTTACCTATATGTTGGCTCGACTCCATGGCAGATCAGGCATATCACACAAGACAGTAGCAATTGAAGATCAAAAAGAGGGGCGAGAAGGCACCTGCCAGGGGCATCGTTTGCGCGACATTCATGATATCATTGAGAAACGCACTATCAATATAGAGGGTCATGTCCATGCTCCATTCTTCTTTTTTACTCAGTGAAAATGTACAGCTTGCTATTGATGATCGGGTATTGATCTTGAACTCAGCAGCAGATCCATTCGTGCCAGGAGTGGGCTTACGCATAATCACTGGCGAACTGATACTTGCCGAAGACAATGTTGCCTCATTACAAATTGCGCAATCTGCTTTTGAGCGAGAACATATCAGAACAGCATTACGTGTAAGGCATGTTCCCTTTCATGAGTATACCTTACATGAAGTGCCTGCGACCATCGATGTTGCGGTCATGAATATGTTGTACCAGCCGGGCAATGCCTGGATAATCTACGGATTACAGGTAGCTGCCTATGCGCTCAAACCGGGAGAGCGTCTTTATGTTGTGGGAGCCAAAGACCGTGGCGTGGTGTCCATGGCGAAGCGCATGCAATCACTCTTTGGTAATGTTGAGACATTGGCAATCAGCAAAGGACAGCGCGTGGTCTGTTCTCGTAAAGTTGACAGCGAAATCTGGCACCCGCAGACCTGGCACCCGTTGACCTGGCCCGCGCAGACCTGGCGCCCGCAAGTGGCGCCACTACATTTCAACACGGCACCCCTGGTGGGCGACGGGTCTGCGGGTGTCTTTGCCGAAGGCAAACTGGATGAAGGGACACGCCTGTTGTTGGAAGCGCTGGAAGTGCGTGCAACTGATGTAGCCTTAGATATCGGCTGTGGAGCAGGTTTCTTAGGCATACACATTGCGCGTTTAGCTAGCAAAGGGCATGTAACAATGGTCGATGCCAGCCTCGCTACTGTAGACGCGGCGAGGCAAACGGTGGAACAGAGTGGCCTGACTAATGTACAGGTGTTACCGAGCGATGGCACACAAGCTGTACAGGAGCAACGTTTTGACCTCGTGGTGACCAATCCTCCATTTCACCTGGGCGGTATACAGACAACCGAAATTGCGGAACGCTTTATCCGTGAAGCCGCGCAGGTGTTACGACCTCGTGGGCGCTTTTACCTGGTGGCAAATCGCTTCCTGAAGTATGAGCCAACCTTGCGAATCTGCTTTAAGACGGTTGAAGAGGTCGGTGGCAATACGCGCTATAAGGTATTCAGGGCGTTACATCCACATTGACAACCCTATCTTCGTGCTAGTATGCTTAAAATAATGAAGGAGCGCGACAAATTGCGCTCATCATCTGTTTTTTGGCGCAAGTATTTACGCCTTCATTCAGGATTGCAACCATTAGTAGGTGGAGTGCTGATCGTTACCAGTGTCTATTTGATTTCGAGGTATTAAGGGATTAAGAAAATGAGCATCTTACTCTATTTGAACGGGACGATCTATACCATGGATGCCGTGCAGCCACGAGCGCAGGCTATGGCTATCGATAGTATCAGCGGGCGCATTCTGGCCGTGGGTAAAAACGACGAGGTACGCCGCATGGGTGATAGATATGCCGAACTTGTAGATTTGCGCGGCAAAACAGTGCTGCCTGGCTTCATTGATTCTCATATACATCTACTTTCTACTGCCTATCGTTCTTACTACATCGATGCCGAAGCATGCACAAATGAAGATGAGGTGGCGAACCTGGTACGCCAGCGGGCAGCGCAAACACCTGTAGGTCAATGGATACTCGGCGGCCAGTGGAATAAGAACCTCTGGCCCGGCCAGCAGTTTCCGACTAAAGCGTCGCTCGATGCTGCTGCACCTGAGCATCCCGTTGCCCTGTGGAGTAAGGATGGTCACCTCTTGTGGATCAACTCGCTGGCTTTGCAACGTGCCGGCATCACGGCAGAAACACCGGAGCCACCGAACAGTGCTATTTTGCGAGATGCTAATGGCGATCCTACTGGTATCTTGCAGGAGGAAGGGGCAACTTCCCTGGTTTATAGGATCATTGACAGGCATGACCCAGCGCTGAATCGCCATTTGATGCAAGGGATACTGCAAGAGTTGCAGCAAGCTGGCATCACTACTATTCACGACATCGAGGAGAGCGATGCGCTTAATCTCTTTCAACAGCTACGCGACGAGGGAGCATTAGGTGTGCGCGTCAACATGATTCTGCCGCGCAAGATGCTGCCCGAACTACGGGCATTGGGATTGCGAGCGGGATTTGGTGATGATATGCTGAGCCTGGGTGGCATTAAAATCTTTGCCGATGGCACGCTTGGTTCGCAAACTGCTGCTATGCTGGATGGTTTTGAGGGCAATCCTGATAACCAGGGCATACTCGTGCTGCCCGAACAGGAGATGAAGAAGACGGTGAGTGCCGCCGCCGAGCTGGGTATGAGCATAGCCATTCATGCCATTGGCGACCGGGCAGCCCGTGTCGCGCTTAATTCAATCGAACAGGCACAACGTCACCTTGCCGATTTAAAGACTGATAAAGCCATACCACATTTACGCTACCGGCTCGAGCATGTGCAGTTGATCACCCCTGAAGACCTGGAACGTATGCAACGCCTGGGTGCGATAGCCTCAGTGCAGCCATTCCATGCTGTTGCAGATCGCGACATCGCTGAACGCTACTGGGGCAAGCGCCACCGCCGCGCCTACGCCTATCGCACGATGCAGCAGATGGGTATTCCTCTCGCACTTGGGTCCGATGCTCCTGTTGAGACGTTTGATCCACTGCGTATTCTGTACGCTGCCACGATGCGTAACGATCCTGCTACATCCCAACAGCGTCCACCATGGCTGCCAGACCAGGCGCTGCCAATCGCACAGGCACTATGGGGATATACGTTAGGGGCGGCATATGCGGGTGGTGAAGAAGAGAGGAAGGGGTCGTTGACGGTGGGTAAGCTGGGCGATGCCGTGGTGCTACGCGAAAATATATTGGGGATGCCTCAGGAGAAGATGGACGAGAATGGGGTGCAGGCGACGATTTTAGGGGGTAGGGTTGTGTACGGGGAGGTGTAGATAATTGCGCATAGCGAAAATGCATGTTATAATGTAGTTACAAATGTAGGCACATAGGAGGATATAATGAAGTCGCTTGGAGTACGTGAATTAAAAGAACGTATCAGTGAGATTCTACGCATGGTTGAGGAAGAAGGCGAGACTGTCGAGGTGACCAAACGTGGTGAAGTTATTGCACGTCTAGTGCCTGTACGTAAACCTCAACAACCTGCTGACCAGACTACCGATACAGTTTGGACCAATCTGGATCGTCTATCAGCCGAGATTAGTGCTCATTGGCCAGCAGATGTAAGTGCTGTCGAAGCGATACGCGATGTGAGGCGCGATCTATAATGGATGCCTCGGTTGTAGTCGATGCTAGTGTTTGGGTGAGTTGGTTGATAACTCAAGATGCTAATCATAACATCAGCCGCCTTTGGATGGAACGTTACATCAAAACCGGTGGACTTCTGGTAGCTCCTGCGCTTGCGTTGATAGAAATCTCAGCAGCTATCTCAAGACAGACAGGACAAATCGCGCAAGCGAAGGAAGTGGCAAAAGACCTATCCTCCGTTCGCACAATGCGCTTTGTGCCACTGGACTCGGTGTTAATTCGGGTCGCAGTCGATGTGGCCGCTGATCTGAAATTACGCGCTGGAGACACTACTTATGTAGCGGTGGCATATCAATTGAAAATCCCACTAGTGAGTTGGGACAAAGAGCAACTGCAACGCGCCGGAAGGCTAACCAGAACCTACACACCCAGCACTTATCCTTTTGAACTATCTGAACAGCCGTAGCATCTCAAATACAAGAAGAAACGCCAAACAATGACATTTCTACAAGGTTTTATCCTCTTTATCGCCGCCATACTCGGCGGTGCGCTAAACTCGGTTGCCGGGGGTGGTAGCTTCATTACCTTTCCCTCGCTGATCCTCACGGGTGTTTTGCCTATCCAGGCCAATGCGACCAGTACCGTGGCGCTATGGCCGGGTTCGCTTGCCAGTGTTGGGGCATATCGCAAAGAACTTGCCGGGCAGAATCGGGTGCGGTTGCTGGTACTTGTTGGCACCAGCCTGATAGGTGGTGTGCTCGGCGCCATCTTATTGTTGCGCACCTCGCAATCGACCTTTGTAAAGCTTATACCCTATCTCTTATTAGTGGCAACACTGCTGTT
>Ga0137371_10004610_pt1 | contig 10791 bp, 8 predicted proteins | sample SagtaG_7_FD_104919 | JGI IMG/M metagenome (GOLD analysis project Ga0137371, IMG submission 104919) | Vadose zone soil microbial communities from Sagehorn Ranch, Mendocino, California, USA - Sage1_R_40_16 metaG | ecosystem: Environmental > Terrestrial > Soil > Vadose zone | place: USA: California... | reverse complement strand
CGACGGCGCCGCCGCCTGCCTCGACGGCGCCGCCGGCAGCGACCGGCCCGCTGGCCCTCCCTGACGAGCCGCCGACCGAGCAGCTTCCGCTGCCCGAGTCCGAGTCCATTGCCGAGCCCGGCGAGCCGGGCGGCCCCGTTGCGGCCGCCGCGCCGGCGGGCCAGCCGCGCGCGTACTGGTTCGGCCTGGCGGTGCTGGTTGTGGGACTGGTGGCGATCATGTCGTCGCTGGCGACCCACGTGACCTCGATCGTCCAGACAGTCCTGCTGGCCACCCCGCTGCTCCTGCTCGGTGTGGGGCTGGAGCGGGTCGGCCGCGGGGTCGGTCGCGCCTCGCTGCGCACGCTCGGCGCCGTGGTGATCGTGGTGGCCGTGGCGAGCCCGGTGGCGCTGTCGCTCTCCCGGCCCGGCTCGCAGGTCAGCACCACCGTGGACGAGCAGGTCCCGGCGGGCGCCAGCAACGGGGCCCTGCACGTCACCCTCGGCGGCGGCCAGCTCCACGTCGGCCCGGGGGCTCCCGGGCTGGTCCGGGGCGAGCTGCTCAGCCCGGGGACGCCGAGCACCGAGGTCTCCACCAGCGGCAAGACCGCCGTGGCAGCCCTGGCCGGACCGCGCCAGCACGGGCTGCTCGCCCGCAACCGCGGCAGCGACTGGGACGTCCGGCTGGGCAGCGGCCTGCCATGGAAGCTCAAGGTCGACGCCGGGCCGCTGACCGCCGACTTCGACCTCCGCCAGCTCAACGTCCAGGGCGTCGACCTCTCCTCCGGCATCTCCCGGGTCGCCCTGCGCCTCAACCAGCCGGCCGCCAGGGTCCCTGTCAGCCTGCAGGTCTCGACCGGGCTGCTCGACGTCTACCTGCCCAGGAGCGCCTCCTGTGAGATCCGGGTGACGGCCCCCGTGGGCGCTCTGGTCCAGAGCAACTTCGGCTCCCAGGGCCTGGTGTCCCAGGGAGGAGCGTGGCGTACACCGGGGGAGAGCGCGACCGCCACCTTCGTGATCGAGGTCCGCGTCGGCGCCGGCCGAGTCCGCATCCACCGCGTCTGACCCCCGAGCGGCCCAGCGTCCGGCGGTGTCAGGGGACAGCTGCTTGCTGGTGAGGCAAACTACGTAGAAAACGCGACTGGCTCGCTCCCTGTGAAACGTAGAAAATGCCCCACCGACTTGAAGTTGCCAACAGAGCGGACGTCATGACCGACCAACCTCTTCCCAGCCTCCCGATGACCGCGACCGTGGAGGGCGCCAATCCGCCGCCGGGCGGCGGTGGTTCATCCGAGGGCAGCGGCGGTGCCGGGCAACGCCGGGGCAAGCTCGCCGCGGCGTTCTCCACCATGATGCTGCTGATCGGCGGCCTTGCCTTCGGCGCCTGCATCGCCCTGCTCGGCGGGTACGCCACCCGGCTCGCCAGCGAGGTCGGCGGTGGTGGCAACCCGGCCGCCGACGCCGTCGCGCCAGCTGCCCATGGGGCGGCCCATGGGGCGGCCAGTGGGGCGGCCAGTGGGGCGGCCAGCAGCGCCCTGAGCGACCAGGCTGCGATGGCCGTGCCGGGCGACACCGCCTCGATCTCGCGGTTTGGGCGGGCCGCCGCCGACATCACCGTGCTCCACGTGGGCGTGGCCATGGTCGAGTCGGAGCCCCTCGGGGCGCGGCCGGAGCAGGGCTTCTTCGTGGTGGTGAAGGTCAAGGTGGTGGCGACGGGCATCAGCTTCGACGTCAGCTCCTACGACTTCGACGTCCTGGAACCCGACGGGTCGCCGGCGCCACGGGCGACCCCGGTGACCGCTTGGAAGCCGCCGCTCTACGCCGCCAGGCTCAGCCTGGCGGGCAGCACCGGCGGGGCCCTGGTGTTCGACGCGCCCGCGCGGCATGGGCTGGTCGCCTACGCCCCCCATGGCGTGCCGCTGGTGGAGTGGCGGTTCTGAGCCGGTTCCGCGGGGACCCGTCGTTGATGGCCGGCGTTCATGGCATCGACGTTGCCGATGCCGCCTCGACAGGGATGGCGCCCCCGGTTATAGTGAGTAAGTCGAACATGTGTTCGACAGGGAGGTGCCCGCATGTCCATGTTCCTGGCCCGGTTCGTCGCAGTCGTCGCCGGTGTCGCCATGATCACCCTCATCACCGGCAGCGAGCGCGCCCGCGACACGATCGGCCGCCACTCCCGCGCCGGCTGGTTCTACGTCCTGCTCGGCATCGCCGCGCTTGAGGTGGCGCTGTGGCGCGGCGGTTTCCATCTCATGGTGCGCACCCTCGGCGCCGGACTGCTGTTCGTCGTGCTGGTACCCGCCGTCCAGGTGCTGTTCGGCCTGATCGACGGCGTCTGGTCCTGGTCTCGGCGCCGTGTCGATCGCCGCACCCTCTACCGCGAGAGCGACAGCGTTCCCTGGCGCTGACCCGCGCAGCCAAGCGTCAGCCCTGAGCAGGTTCCACCCTGGCAGATTCTGCTCAGGTATTGCGGTTCCCCGGCGGCTATGTGCTAATTGCGATACTCGCGCGTGGAGCGCTGCGTTCGGGGCTAAGGAGGGTGAACCGCTCCATGGTACTGGTGTGGCTGATTGTCGCTGTGACCGCGTCGATCCTGCTCGTGTTCGTCGCCGGGGCGCCCAGCGGGTCCCAGACCATCGAGTTGATCGCGGTCGCCGCCGTGGTGATCGGCGGCCTGCGGTACCTGAGCCTTCGCCGCCTGCGGCTGCAGGCGTTCATGCATGTCAGAGAGACGATCAAAGCAGACAACCTGGAAGCGTACGTCCACCAACGCCAGGCGCTCCGCGGCGCCATCCGCAGCGCGCGGCGCGAGCGTCGGCTGGTGGCTCGATCCACCAGGCTCGGCACCTTCTATCCGCCGATCGCCAGCCGACCCGCCGACCCGGGCAACTACGTCAAGCTCCGCCTTGGCGGGATCGCCTCCCCCTGGGTTCGCGTCCAAGACGTCCGCGGCATGATCATCCGCTGGACTCCGTTCGTGCGCTCCCCGAACGAGGCCTTCCTCACCGAGCTGACCGAGGGTGTCGCCCACTTCTGGGGCGTCGACCCGACCGTGCCGATCCGCTCCAACCTGAACCTGACGGCCAAATCAGTCCAGTTCAGGCTTCCGTAGCGGAAACCGCGACCAAACGCCCGCAAGAACGCGCTGACGAGGCCCCGGTGACCGTGGGTCCCGCTCCCTGTCTTCCCCTTACAGGGAGATGGCCGTTGTCTCACCGGAGGCCTCGTCGTCAGCACGATCGCATGCCGCCCCGGGCGCGTCAACGAACCTGTCCCCAGGGTCTGTGGATAGTGCTGGGGACAACCTGACCTGCGCTGTTGATCATGGATCGGGAACTGTGGACAACCAGCGGGCGGCTGGGGACAGGGAGATGGACATTCGGTGTCCACTACCACGATGACCTGCCCCGCGCTCGCCAAAGCCTGTGGACAGAGAAATATTTCTGTCACACCGGCGTGCCATACTCCCCCGGATGGCCGAACCAACCACCTCGCAGCCGCCCGTCCGGGTGATCCGCAGCGCCCGGCGCCGCAAGACCGTGACCGCCTACCGCGAGGGCGACACGGTCGTCGTCCTCCTCCCCGCCCGGCTCAGCCGGCGGGAGGAGGCGCAGTGGGTCGCCACCATGCTGCAGCGCCTGGAGCAGCGTGAGCGCCGCCGCCAGCCAGCGACCGACGAGACGCTGCAGCGGCGCGCGCTGCTGCTCGCCAGGCGCTACTTCGACGGCGCGGTCGAACCGGCCTCGGTGCGCTGGGTCAGCAACATGCGCACCCGCTACGGTTCCTGCACCCCGGGGGACGGCACCATCCGCCTCTCCGACCGCATCGCCCCCTACCCGACCTGGGTGCGCGACTACGTGCTTGTCCACGAGCTGGCGCACCTCGCCGTCCCGGACCACTCCGCCGCGTTCTGGGCGCTGGTCGCCCGCTACCCGATGGCCGAGCGCGCCCGCGGCTTCCTGATCGCCAAAGGCCTGGAGGAACACGAAGCCGCCGATGACTAGCCGCCGGCGTCCGGGCCCTCGGCTCGCGGCGGCTCCGCTTCGTCCTCGCCCGCGCTGTCGTCGCCGAGCAGGGCGCGCAGGCCCTCCTCCAAGCTGATCTCCTGGCCGCCGACCAGGCCGATCCGCTCCAGCCAGCGGCCGGGCGCGTCGAGCTCCTCGGGGGTCGGCAGGAAGTTGGGATGCGCCCAGATCCGGTCGAGTCCCTCGACGTCGGTGGCAGCCAGGACCTCGCGGCAGAACCGCTCGCCCCGCGCGACCGCGGCCTGCGACGGGTCGACCCGCAGCAGCTGCGCGAACAGGGCATGCGCGCCGGCGGGGTCGGCGAAGCGGCGCTCCACCGCCGTCTCGATCGCCGCCAGGGCGGGCAGGCGCCCCTCCAGCACCCGGCCGCTGAGCCCCACCGCGTACCCGCCGGTCAGCGCCAGCAGCACGGCGAGCCGCTGGGTGGCGGCCTGGAGCGCCGGGCTTGGCTCGCCGAGCAGCCCACCACCCTCGAGCATCTCCTGCAGGTTGTCGAGCCGGTTCAGGTCCTGGAGCTTCTCCATCAGCGCGGCCGGGTCCGGCTCAGTGAGCCTCGCCATCTCCTCCATCAGCTCGCGCAGATGGCCGGGCAGCCACGCCACCCCGGCGAACAGCCGCTGGCGGACCACCTCGTGGCAGGCGAGCCAGAGCCGCAGCTGGTCTGTCGGGACGTCGCTGGCCTGCTCGAAGGCGTCCACGTTCTCGATCAGCAGCACCACCGTGGCCGGATCGGCAGCCGGGATCGCCAGGTCGTACTGGCCGAGCACCAGGCGGGCGAGCTGGCCGACCACGCCGCCGACCTGCAGGCCGGCGATCAGGCTGCCGAGCCGCCCGACCATCCCGGCCATCTCCGGCGGCACGCCAGCCTCGGCCCCGAGGCCCGGGGCCGAGCCGGTCGCCTCGGCCACGCGGCGGGCGGCCGGTTCGACCAGGGGTGCGACCGACGGCAGCACCGCCTCGGCCCAGTCCGGCCGGCTGCTCAGCCGGGCGGTGAGGGGACGCGGCGGCGCCGGCAGGCTGCCCACCGGTTCGACCCACAGCTCGGCGAGGCGCAGACGCTCGTCCCAGGCACGCTGCTCGGCCGGCTTGGGAACGTACGCGGGGCTTGGCAGCGCCGGCGTGGCCCCAAGCGCCTCGGCCCCGGCGGCCGTCGCCACCGCCACCTGGCGGGCCAGCTCCCAGTTGACGGGGCCCGACTCACCCGCCAGCAGCCGCGCGAACTCGCGGAACAGGGGGATCCTGCCGAAGAACTCCCCGCCCTCACCTGGGTTGGCACTCATGCACCCAATCCTACTCGCGCAACCCCCGCCCCAAGCCGCGCCAAGCCGGTGGATTGTGTCCTGGTTCACCGGTGATGCTCCGGTCATAAGGGTGGCAGGAACGGTAGCCTGAAGCCGACGGCAAACGGCGTTGGCAAGCCGATGGCATCGGGGCTCCCCGAGACGTGGAAGGGGCGGAAGCGGTGGCACGAACGGTCGCCCTGGCAGGGGCAGCACATCCGGGAGCGGGGCAGCTCGCTCTGGCGCTGGAGGACGACCCGGCGGTCGAGCGGGTCCTCGCCTTCACCCATGCCGAGCTGCCCATGCTCGGCCCGAAACTGGAGGTCGTACCGGCGGGCCCCGGCGAGGAGCGCTTCGCCAAGACTCTGGCCGAGGCCGACACGCTGGTGGTGTTCCCGCTGATCGACGCGACCGACCGCAGCGAGGCCGGCCAGCGGGACCAGGTCCTGGAGGGCGTGCGGGCCGCCCTCCAAGGGGCCACAGGCGCGGCCACCGTGGTGCTGTGGTCCAGCGGGATCGTCTACGGCGCCCATCCCGACAACCCCGTCCCCCTCACCGAGGCGCAGCCGATCCGCCCGAACAGCGACTTCGCGCCCGCGGAGCTGCTGGCCGAGGTGGAGCGCCTGGTGCTCGACACCGCCGCCGCCGGCGGCCGCGGCACGGTGGTGCTGCGCGGCGCCGCGATCTGGGCGCCGCCATGGGGGACGTTCCTGTCGCGGCTGCTGCAGGCGCCAGCGATCGCTGCGGTGCGCGGCTACGACCCGCCGGTGCAGGGCCTCGACCCCGCCGACGCGGCCAGCGCCCTGGCCTTGGCGACCCAGGGCGGACTGAGCGGCCTCTACAACGTCGCCCCGGACGACTGGGTGCTGGCCAGCGAGGCCGCCAGGATCGCCGGGCGCCGCCGCCTGGAGATCCCCGAACGGGTCGCCTTCACCACTACCGAACGGCTCGGCCGCGTTGGCGTGTCCAGCGCCGTCTCCGGTGAGCTGCACTACCACATGCACCCATGGGTGCTCGACAACCGCCGCCTGCGCGCCGCCGGCTGGGCACCGGGTTCGACCACCGCCGCGGCGATGGCCGCAGCCGGCCAGGCCCTGCCCGAGGGGATCCACGTCGGCCGGATCCAGGTGCGGCGCAGCGACATCTACCGGGGCGCCGCCGCCGGGCTCGCGCTGGTCGCCGCACTCGCCATCGCACGCCAGCGGCAGGCGCGCCGCTCGCCGACGCGCCGCGGCACCAGCGGTCCGTCATGAGTCCGTCATGAGCGGGTCGCGCTGAGGCCACCATGCTGTAAGAGGGATTCCGATGAGCAGGGCGCTCGCGATTGACCTCGGCACCGCCAACACCCTGGTCTACGTCAAGGGCCAGGGCGTCCGGCTCACCCAGCCGACGGTCATCGCGCTCAACGAGCGGACCGGCGAGATCCTCGCCATGGGTGACGAGGCCTACGCCATGATCGGCCGGACCCCCGGCCACATCGTGGCGGTGCGGCCGCTGCGGGGCGGCGCGATCTCCGATTTCGACACCGCCGCGCGGCTGCTCCGGCTGCTGCTGCGGCGCGTCGGCGCCGGCCGGCTGACCCGGCCGAAGGTGGTGATCTGCGTCCCGTCGGCGATCACCCCGGTGGAACGGCGGGCCGTGCAGGAGGCGACCCTTGAGGCCGGGGCCAGAGCCGCCTACCTGCTGGAGGAGCCGATGGCGGCGGCGATCGGCGCCGACCTGCCGGTGCTGGAGCCGGCGGGCAGCCTGATCGTGGACGTGGGCGGCGGCACCACCGAGGCGGCCTGCATCTCACTTGGCGGGATCGTCGCTCACAACGCGATCCGCACCGCCGGCTTCGACCTGGACGCCGCGATCATCCAGCATGTGCGGCGCGAGTACGCGGTCACCATCGGCGAGCGGAGCGCCGAGGCGGTGAAGATCGCCGTGGGCTCCGCGATCCCGCCCCACACCCGGGGCCGCGGGGGCGACGGCGCCGACAAGGTCACCGACAAGGTCGAGGTGCGCGGCCGCGAGCTGGCCACCGGGCTGCCCAAGACCCTGCTGCTCGGCGCCGCCGAGGTCCATGAGGCGCTGGAGGAGCCGGTGGGGCAGATCGTGCAGGCGGTCCTGGACACCCTCTCGGCGGCCCCGCCGGACCTCGCCAACGACGTCCTCGACAAGGGCATCTTCATGACCGGCGGGACCAGCCTGCTGCGCGGCCTGCGCACCCGCATCGCCCAGGAGACCGGCGTCCCGGTCCATCTGGTGGAGCAGCCCCTCGACTGCGTGGTGCTGGGCGCCGGCCAGGTGCTCGAGTCGTTCGACAACCTGGCGCCGCTGTTCGTCGGGACGCCCGGGTTCGGCTGAGACATCAGACGCGGCCGATGCACCTTATGATGCGTTGAGAGGCAGGAGCGGGTGGGAGCGGGAGGTCGCGTGCGGCAGTGGGTCCTGGTCGGCGTCGGTGCGGTGGTCCTGGTCGCCGTCGTGCTGACACTGAATTTCTACCAGCTCCCAGTGGTGGCGCTGTCGCCCGGCCCGGCCGAGGACGTGCTCAGCCGCATCAAGGTGGCTGACAGCACCCACGTCTACGACTCCAAGGGGAAGCTCTTCCTGACCTCGGTCGGGATCGACGACAACGTGCGCTTCTACCAGGCGATCCTTGATTTCGCCAACCCTGACGTCCAGCTGCGCCCCCGCCAGGAGCTGTTCCCCAAGGGCCAGAGCACCCAGCAGGTCGACCAGCAGAACGCCAGCGACATGGATGAGTCCAAGCAGACCGCGATGGTGGTGGCGCTGCGCCAGCTCGGCTACCACGTCGAGCCGCAGAGCGTGACGGTCGCCGCCGTGCTCAGCGGCGCGCCCGCCGACGGCAAGCTCCAGGTCGGCGACCGCATCCTGCGGGTGGACGACGCCGCGGTCAGCAGCATCAAGCAGGTCCAGGACACCATCAGGCGCCACCACGTCGGCCAGACGGTCGCCTTCACGGTCAGCCGCCACGACGCCGCCCGCACCGTGGCGGTCGCGGTCGGGGCCGACGGGGGCCAGCCGCGCGTCGGAGTAGCGCTCCACGAGGACTTCGGCAAGCTGCCGGTGAACCTCTCGATCGACACCGAGGACATCGGCGGCCCCTCGGCCGGGCTGATGTTCACCCTGGGGATCATCGACAAGCTCACCCCGGGCGACCTGACCGGCGGCCGCAGAATCGCCGGGACCGGCCAGATCGAGATCAACCAGACAGTCGACCCGATCGGCGGGATCGACGAGAAGCTGGTCGCGGCCAAGCGGGAGGGCGCCACCGTCTTCCTGGTCCCCGCCGACAACTGCGCCGAGGCCAAGGCCCACCCGCCAAGCGGCCTGCGCCTGGTGAGGGTGCGCACCCTGACGGACGCGCTCGACTTCCTGCGGCCGAAAGCTGGCGACCCAGCGCCACAGGGCTGCTGACGCCAGCGGGGGAGGCCGCTCAGGAGCTGCGCGGGCCGCCGCCGGTCGCCGCCAGGATCACGCTGCCAGCCAGCAGCGCGAACGAGGTCGCGATGATCAGGTCGATGAACGTTGCCGATACCCCCTTGACGTCCCGCAAGCGGTGGCCCTCGCCGGTACAGGCGACGGCGCGCCGAAAACGGTACGGGAGTCATACCACTTTGCCATGGGGCCCCTGTCGACGCCCTGTGGACAGTCGCCTTCGCTCTGGCCGCCCAAGTGCTAGGGTCTGGCCTAGAAACACCCTGGTCCCCGCAACGAAACGTCGTGGAGTGAAAGGTCTGGTCACGTGGTCGCAGCGCGTCGCCCTCCCCGCCGCTGGACGCTCGCCGTCCTGTTGCTGGCGTTCGTCCTGCTGGCCGCGGTCGGCAGCCTCTCCAGCTTCTATACCGACCTGCTCTGGTTCCGCGAAGTCGGCAAGAGCCCCGTGTTCTGGGGCCAGCTCCGCGCCAAGGCCATGCTCGGCCTGCTGGCGGGGTCGGGCACCGCGCTGATCGTGGGGCTGAACCTGTGGCTGGTCGAGCGCCTCGCGCCCCGCTACGGCCTCGCGGTGGTCGGCCGGCCCCAGGTGGAGCGCGCCCAGCAGATCCTCGGCCCCTACCTGCGCCCGCTGCGGCTCGCCATCGCCGCCTTCATCGGCTTGGTCGTCGGGCTGCAGGCGACCGGCTCGTGGCAGACCTTCCTGCTGTGGCGCAACGCGGTCTCCTTCACCGGCGCTGACGCCACCGACCCGCAGTTCCACCGCAACGTCGGCTTCTACGTCTTCCAGCTTCCCTTCCTGCGGGCGGTGTTCGGCTGGCTGTTCACCACCCTGCTGCTCGCCTTCCTGCTGTCCGCCGCCGCCCACTACCTGCTCGGCGGCATCCGCCCGCAGGCCGAGTCCCACCGCATCGCCGCGCCGACCCAGACCCACCTGTCGATCATGCTCGGCCTGATCGTCGCGCTGAAGGCCTGGGGGTACTGGCTCAACAAGTACGAGCTGGTCTACTCGACCCGCGGGGTGGTGGCGACGGGGGCCTCCTACACCGACGTGAAGGTGCAGCTGCCCGCGCTCCAGATGCTGTTCTGGGTGGCGTTGATCTGCGCGTTGCTGTTCTTCTGGGGGGCGCGCAGCCGCGGCATCGCGGTACCGCTGTTCAGTATCGTGCTGCTGGCCGCCGTCTCGGTGATCGTCGGCGGGGTGGTCCCCACGGTCGTGCAGCGCTTCCGCGTCGCCCCGCAGGAGCTGCAGCGCGAGCAGCCCTACATCCAGCGCAACATCCAGGCCACCCGCGCCGCGTTCGGGCTGTCGTCGGTGGACTCGCAGCCGTTCCCGGACAGCACCAACCTGACCGCGAGCGATGTTGAGGCCAACGCCAGCACCGTCGACAACATCCGCCTGTGGGACCCGGAGGTGCTGCAGCCGGGCATCCAGAGCCTGCAGGCGGTTGCCCAGTACTACTCGTTCAGCGACGTGGACGTCGACCGCTACAAGGTCGCGACCGACCCCCAGTCCCAGGCGCAGTTGCGCCAGGTGATGGTCGCCGTGCGCGAGGTCGACCCGACCGGGCTCACCTCCTCCGCCAAGACCTGGCAGAACCTGCACCTTGCCTATACCCACGGCTTCGGGATCGTGGCGACCCAGGTGAACACGTCAGCGAACCAGGGCCAGCCGGACTTCATCGTCCACGACTTCGACCAGACCAACTCGCCGATCCCGATCGACCAGCCCCGCGTCTACTTCGGCGAGCCGCCCCCTGGCTCGACCGACTACGTCGTGGCCAACTCCAAGCAGCCCGAGGTCGACAGCCCCAACGCCAGCGGCGGCAGCAACACCGCGCCCTACCAGGGCGACGGCGGCATCCCGCTGTCGAGCTTCCCCCGCCGGCTCGCCTTCGCGTTGCGCTTCCGCGACATCAACCTGCTCATCTCGGGGAACCTGACCAGCCATTCGCGGCTGATGTTCAACCGCGACATCCGCGACCGGGTCGAGAAGGTCGCCCCGTTCCTGCAGTGGGACGGCGACCCCTACCCGGTGGTCGTCAACGGCAAGATCATGTGGGT
>Ga0137371_10004609_pt1 | contig 10792 bp, 2 predicted proteins | sample SagtaG_7_FD_104919 | JGI IMG/M metagenome (GOLD analysis project Ga0137371, IMG submission 104919) | Vadose zone soil microbial communities from Sagehorn Ranch, Mendocino, California, USA - Sage1_R_40_16 metaG | ecosystem: Environmental > Terrestrial > Soil > Vadose zone | place: USA: California... | reverse complement strand
GCAGAGCAGCTACGCAATCACATCTTTCTCGGTGGTCGCCGTATCATAGAAAAAAAAGTAAATCTGCGTGGCAATACCGCTACTATAGAAGCCTATTTTGAGGAGTGGGTATTTGGCGAATATTGGAAGAGCCATTCTCGTTGCCTGGCAGAAGAGACGCGCAATATTTTGCTCAGTGGAGCATACGTTTGGGATGAATACAAACAGACAATGCTCAATGACTGGGCTGCGCCTGCAGTTCAGTTTTGCCGAGCACTGGAAGCGGAAATCAAGCGACGCATCCATGATTATTATCCCAGTTCCAAAGACTACTATGCAGATGTTGGGCAAAAAGGATTTGACGTTCCTCGGGAGAATATGACACTTGGAGCTGTAGAGGTAATCTATGCGTTTAAGGATAAGGATCTGCAAAGCGCAGAAAAGAGTGACAAAGGTAAAATTAAATCAGCTCAACATAATTGGCCGCTATGTGAGGCAATCGTCGTTAACACAAAAAGCAGTATTAAAGAGTTTGAAGACATTTTACGGTGTATGGTAAACGAGCACGTCGCCGACAATCGCAATAAACTTGCGCATGGTGGGCCTATTTCGCAAAATATAGCTCAGGAATTACGCGGTACGATTATAGGACGCAGGGGGAAGCCAGGGATTTTGTATCGGCTGGTGGAGTGTCTGGAACCGAAGAAGTGAGTGGAGAATACAAAGAAGATATTATAGACCATTTATACCTGAGAATTGCACGACATAGATTCTCAAAATGAGCATATGCAGCAAAATCGTAATGATGAAAGGCTGACGGTCTGAAAGTGGCAGCGTATTATTGCCTTGTGATCGTAGGGTAAGGAAAATGAGTAGAGCAAACAAGAATAGTAGTCATGATGTTAGTAAGTCTCTTGAAGAAGAGCTTATGGAAGAAGGAAGAACTTACTATAAAGCAAAAGAATATGAAAAGGCGCTTGTTGCTTATAGAGAAGCTATTGGGATAAACCCTACAAATGCGATTGCTTATGTAGGCACAGGGAATTGTTTTTACAAGCTAGAACAGTATGATCCAGCTCTATACGCCTATGATCAGGCCATTCACAACGATCCTAAAAATGTCGCAGCATATAATGGAAGAAGCTACGTATACATCAAAAAACATTTGGAGGAAACTTCTCTTCTAACAAACTATAGAGGAAAAGCTCATCTTGCGAATAAGGAAGCACTTGCGCTTAATCTTGAAAGTGCTGTTGCCCATAATGCGAGAGGGCAGATCTTAGAAATTGAGAAACAATACCAAAGAGCGTTGGAGTCGTTCGAAGAGGCGATTAAACTAGCTACCGACGAAGACAATTTAGCAGGATACTATTATAACAAGGCATTTGTGCTGAATAAGCTTTGTAGATATGAATATGCGTTAAAAATGCTCGACATTGCCATCACTCTTGATAATAGCAATCCCCGCTTCACGAAATTGCACGCTGAGATCATTGCTAAATATAAATCTCAGGGATATCACGAAAATTCGTTCAGAGAGAGACAGCCAGAAAACATTTTTGAGCATCTTGGCAAAGGTAAGACGCTCTCTGATCAGCAGCACTATGAAGAAGCTCTCAAAGAATACGAGCTCGCACTTCTCATCGACCCATTCCATGTACTTGCTCACACAGAAAAAGGAAACAATCTTCTCAAAGTCAACCGATACCAAGAAGCTATTCGAGCCTATGATGAAGCGCTGAAAAAACAGGCAAACTTTACTTTTGCACATGTCGGGAAAGGTCATGCTCTTTACGCTCTTAATTATTTCGCAAAGGCATTGAAATCTTATGAAGAAGCTATTAAGTTAAATACAAGTGACGTTTTTTGTTATATCTATTCGGGCGACATCCTCATTAAAGAGGATCACTATAATGAAGCTCTCCAGATGTATGACAAAGCTATTCTTTTTGAAAACCTTCCTCAGCCCTTTTATATAGGACGTGGGCACGCTCTTTTCGGTCTTGGACGTTACTTAGAGGCATATCAGACGTACGTACAAGCAGTTACTTTTCATACACATAAAACAGAAGTACACTTAAGATTGGGGGATATCCTCACTATCTTTAATAAGCCTGACGAGGCCGCTGAGGAATATAAAAAGTGCCTTCGACTTGCCGCTGATGAAACAGACCCAGATAAACTCTGGCTCCTTGCATCTACGTTGAAATGCTCTCACCGACCTGCCGACGTCCAACTAGAGTTATTTTATTGCTTTTTAGAACTGGGAGGCATAGATCCTTACCTGCATCAAACGTTTTCGCATATAGGGACTCTTTATGAGCAACTGTTTGATACCCACTGCGTTTCCGCTTTGGCATGCTTTAAAAACGTACAAATGCTCCACAAAATGCTCACATATTTATCAGAAGACAAACGGGAAGACGCTTTAACTCTCATTGGTCAAAGTAAAAACAGATATATTGCCCAACTGCTAATACTCCTCAGGCCATTTGCCCTACCAGGTCTCACGAGTCTTGCTAGTAATATTGCCACAGAATGGGAATATACGACACAAGATGATGAGCTTGCTATCCCTTTCTTCAATGTACTGGATGGCTATCAAGTCGCTCAGAGTGACAGAGATCTCTTTCTCGCCCGATATTATATGGCAAAAGGTTTCTATGCCTGGGCTGAGCCACTACTCTCCCAGTTAATTCAACAAGAACAATTTGACCCAGAGAGTATCTGGCTTAAGGCCCAGGCTCTCAGAGGACTTCAACAATCTCCACACGAACAAGTTCAACTACTGGAATCGTTCATTACTCTGTTGCCCACAGATAAACGAGTCGCACAGGCATACCTCGCTATCGGTGATCTGTATAGCGAATACCTGGAGGATGGCCTGAAAGCCGTCGAAGCATACAAAGAAGCGGAACGTCGAGGTATGTTCGTTCCCCAATTACAAACCTTCCGTCAGGGAAAATGGGACGTAATTCCTGCGCTAAGGAAGCATGCGTATTTCACCTATCCCCCCCTAGTCGTTATTGACCTGGAGTGCGATTATGAGCCTGATGGGCCTACCAGATCAAGCATATTTGAAGTCGGTGCGGTACGTATAAAAGGGGATTTCATCATAGACGAGTATGAAGCAATCATACAAACCGAATCTATTGCCGAAAAATTCCGACACCGACAAGGGGAAGCAAAAGCCTTAGAGCAAGTGACCCAGGAACTGCTGGAGTTTATAGAACAATCAACACTGGATGAAGAAGCGCCCGCCATTGTCACAGGTCATAATCTCCGTTCGTTCGACGCAGAATACCTGGAGATCATGGATATCAAGCTAAACGATGAGCAGATTGTAGATACTCTGGAATTCGCCCGCCTGCTCTATCCTGAGAGCCTCCACCACCATCTTGAGTTACTCTGTCATGCGCATAAAATCTCCTTCGAGGGGAATGCACATGAGGCACTTCCTGATGCACGAGCTTGCGCTCATCTTTCCTATGCGCTTGGAGAGGAACTGCTGAAGCGCGGTGAACATCTCCTTGCAGGCTTCCGGGCGTTTGTATCCCCTGGAAGTGCTTTTGATAGAGCAGTTCTACAACCGCGAGGTATTCTCATTGATCCAACATACTCCTGGGAATTAGATCCCACTCCCACATCATCTCATATACTGGGATCTATCGATGGAGCGTCTGCCAGTTCACATATTCTTGCAGCTCTTGCGAGCAAAAGGGATGCTCTGATAGAGAGCGATGATCGAAATGCTGCATATGTGCAGCATCTGCTAGGCGATCAAAGAACTATTGTTGTTGTCAACACAAGATTACGTCTGGAGCGTATTCTCGCCTCTTCGCAGCAGCGAAATGATCATTTTGTATTGCCCGATTTCCGCACGCTTCTGTGCCCTCACCTTTTACGTCAGCACATCGAACAGGCTGAGAGCCATCAGACAAAGCTTGAGCTTTTTTGTCTCTATCAAGCTTCGCACAATCACGATGCACGTACCCTTTACCCATTACGTATTCCTTCAAATAAAACAGCGCTAACTGACAAAGCGCCTTCGACTAATTTGAAGGAACTCCTTCTTGCCTCATGCTGTGTGAGTGATTGGTCACACTCTACCTCGTGCGCGGCAGTTTCTGCAACTGAGGCTGCCATTGACCAACACACTCTCCTACTTGCTACCCACGAGAGTTTCCTTGCACTTCCCCCAATATATCAGCCACGCGCAGAAACCATCATCATTGATGAAATCGACAAATTGCAGCTACATTTTGCTGAATATCTGGCGGATCAACTGACCAATCAACAACTCCAATCATGGTCGACAGAAATTTTCCAACTCCTTCACGCTCAAATTACAGCGTTTAGCCAGGAGCATGCAGGTCGCCAGGAATCTCGTGAACGACATCATATGCGAAACATGATGCCATATCTCATCTCTTCACAGAACGATGAGGAAAAAAGCCTTCTGGTACGACTAAAAGAAGCTGGCCCTGTCGGAAAGTACATTGCCCAGAAACTACAAAGCTTTTGTGATGCAGCCATGCGTGAGAGAGAAGATAAAGAAGCTATTCATGCCTATTGGCTTGATCTAGAGTTTGAGCAAGAAACGCGTAGAAAAATCGAACAATGGCGCTTTTGTGGCTTAAGCCGAACTCTGCCGAAAGCTTTTCACGAAAGCTTCTGGGCTCCCTACAAACAGCATATTATCTGTGGAACAGCAATCACGCTGGGAAACCTGAAAACAAAGTTTCTACAACGCTTCTTTGGGTTACCAGAAGAGATCGACTTTTACAAAGACGAAAATGCACCATCTTCTCGTTCCAGGGTGTATGTACCTCCGCTTGACGTTCTCCGTCCGGCCAGTTTCCTGGCACGACGATCTTGGGCCGAGAGTATTGGAAACTTTCTGTACGCGTTTGCCTTATCGCAACAACGATCATTTATTGTAAGTTTGAACGAAACAACTATAGCCCACGCATTAGCAAATGCATTGAACGAAGAAAGCCAGCAAAAACGCTTACCGTATCAAATTTTATCACCGCACCTGAAATGGACTACAGCGAAAATAGCCAAACGTTTAGCTTGTTCGACAAAACAAACTATCACGATACTTTCTCCGCATGCACGTAAAACGATGTTAGACAACGACGTCGATGTAGAAGTCACGGGACCAATACGCTTTCTTAATCAGCGTGACCCTCTTGTCGCAGCTCAAATGCAAGTTTTTGCTCATAAATATAGAGGTGAGGGACCGATAACCGCATATCTTCTACCACAGGCCCTCCTTGAGTTGAAATCGCGGCTATCAACAAACGCAAAATTACATATTATCCTTGATAGTGCATTACGCGCAAAAGTTTATCAAGATGAAGCCTTTTCATTGTTTAACGAAAAAGAAATTATAAGTACATTATCTGGAATGTTAAGTGTTGTACAATACTCATCTCAATCATTTTTAAATTGTCTGCGCCTTGAACTGGACAAACAGGGAATAAGTAATCACACCGACATCTCTGAAGAGGACTTATACCTGACATTACAAACCATCTGGGGAGAAAAGACCTTCAGGGAAGAACCTGATCAAAAGAAGATTGTGCATAATGTTCTTGCGGGAAAAGACCAGTTAGTGATTGCGGCAACCGGCGGTGGAAAGTCATTGTGTTTTCAATTACCAGCAATCCTCATGGCACAGGATGTTGTTCCTAAAGTGACTCTTATCTTTTCACCACTCATAGCCCTCATGGAAGATCAAGTGAACATGCTTAGAAGCAAAGGAGTTTTTACGGCTATTAGATGGAACTCTACGCTTCCTGAAGCTGAACGACAAGATTACCAGCGAGGAATTAAGCAAGGCGATTACTCGATCATCTATATTGCTCCCGAGCAAATCCATACTTCAAAGTTACGTAAGGCTCTTGAGACGCGTGAGGTTGGATTAATAGCATTTGATGAAGCGCACTGTGTGAGCCAATGGGGGCATAATTTCCGCACCGACTATTTTGCAGTGAAAGGCTGGATTGACGCACAAATTTGTGCAATAGAAGGACAGCGAAATTTTCCCCTTCTGGCGTTGACGGCAACAGCAAGAAAAGGGTACCGAAATCCTGATGGTGGATATAGAGAACCAAGTACAATACAGGACATTATCAACAACCTTGGACTAAGAAAATCGGTATTCACTCCTCTTACAGAAGATGACGTAATAATAAACTCTCCGGAACGTAGAGAACTTAAGTTCTACATTGAGCCTATCGCATTCTCTTGCTCGCAATGTGAGCTTTCTGCACGCATGCAAGAAGAAAAGACATCTTTCTCCTGTAGCAAGGAATGTCTTAAAAACATCAAATATGCAAAACTTGAAAAATTAAAAGCATTGCTTACTGACATGGGACAAAGCGGTTTAGGCAAACGCTGGTCTGATCACGATCAGAGCAAACGCTATCGCGGTATTATTTACTGCCGTACAATCCCTACCGTAGATGAAGTTGCAAACTATTTACAAGATATTCGAGGAATACATGTAGGCCGCTATCACTCACAGATGCAAAATGCGAAAGTGGAAAGAGAGAAAACCTACCAGCGATTTATAACTCATAGTAAAGACGACAGACTCGATATCATCGTGGCAACCAACGCCTTCGGCATGGGGATCGATGTTCGGCACCTGGCCTTTGTGATCCATTTCGATATCCCTGCGACTCCTGAAGCATACTATCAAGAAGCAGGGCGTGCGGGACGCGATGCCTCTTTTAAAAGTGGAGAAGACTATGCACAATGCATACTTCTTTATCATAAATCTGATCTCCAGGGACAACGCTTTCTCAGAGCACAAAATATGTTTACTGAACAGCAAGTAGAGGCTGTTTACGAGTTGCTATGCCGACTCAGGCGCTCTGATCAGAAGGAGTTACTTATTACCAGGCAAGTGATAGCGATGATGACAGGAGTGAGCGAGAAACTTATAGATACAATTCTCTACTATCTTGAATACCATTCAACGATACATGGGGTACGTCCATTAAAACGTGGTGAATGGGTAAGTCATCTCTGGCCCCTTAAGCTTGAAGCAGGATATCAACAAAAGGCTGCTGAACTCACGGGGGTGTCCGAACAGCTCCTCAAATGGTTTTGCGCGCCGGGCGAATTTGGCTTACGAGAGGAGAAGTTCAGTAGTATTGATGCTCGCAGTCTAGCATTATCCGTTAAACAAGAGATAAAAGTACTAGAGCCTGCCATAGCAAAACTGGCGATGAACGGAATTATAAGCTATGAGTCGCAGGATCAGATACAGCTGGGTAAAAAACGATCAGATGCCCAATCCTTTTTGGATACTTTGAAAAAAGATATGCTCCTATTATTCAAACATATGAATGAAAGTGGTCTCCTACAAAAGGATAGATTTTCTTTTAATCTGGATACTCTTGCGCAAAAGCTTGGACTCCGGGTTATTCCTCTATCAACGCTCGCTAACTTTCTATTCCAACTCTCACGTGTTTCAATAGGCTCCCAAAAATTGCTGGAAAGTTTCAAGCTCGACTTGCCTAGTACACGACCACATTACTACACATGCACAATCAAATTACGACCAATAGATGTGTTGCTCCGTCTAGTGAACAACATCTTCGCGGCCTTATCCGATACTCTAAAAAAACTGTATGACTGGGGTATAAACGATCAGTGGCAACCACTTGAACTGAGTATTCGTATTCCGCAATACCAGGAACGTCAGACATTTCATCAGCAGCTTCTCTGTCTCATGCTCCTTGACATCATTTCATACCAGCCAGAGCCTTCACTCAATGGAGCAATGCATATCACCTTCACATATGGTCCTACACCTACAGAGCTACTGAAGATTGATCTTTCTTCGTTACGTCTCCAGGAGAAATATGAAGAAGAAAAGCTAAATCTCATGCAAATGTATGCGGAAGAAAAAGAATACGAGCGACGCCACTTTTTACTCATGAGCTACTTTGAAGGCAGAATGCCATTAATGGAACCTTTTACTATAGATCCACGGCTTACAAATCGGCAACAGGAAATAGTGACCTTGACCGATGGCTACCATCTCATCGAAGGACCTGCAGGTAGCGGTAAAACGAGCACTATCAGGGAACATCTCAGATACCTTGTTGATTGCAAGCTAGTTCCAGCAGATCGCATTTTAATTACCTCTCATTTCCGTAGCACGAATGATCGTTTTAGCGAAGAGTACAAAACACAGGCTTTTAAGACAACAACCTTACATTCGCTGGCAGAGACGATTTTTAGACAATACCTTCACCTTCTGCAAACAACTGAAGGTGACCAATATTTTGCTGGAGATACAAAACTCCAACGTATTGGAGGAGAGTGGCAAGAAATTGAAAAAAGGGAACTTGCCTTGGTGCGCGAAATGTTTGCTTGTATGGAACAGGAAATACATCCTATAAACAGGAGATATTTTCAACAAGAGATCTTTCGGTTCCCAGACAAGTATGAGCAACAGCAAATTCGTATTGCTAAGAAATGCTTAACAATCATACACGCTCTAAAAGAATACGGTATCTTTCCAACGTTTGCGTCTTGCGAAGAAGCCTCTCAAGTTATTTCACGATATACGAAGGACGTTGACATACAGTTTTATTATGATGCCTACTGCTACTATCTCCTTTTTCTTGCCAAAAAGGGACTCTACACCTACGAAGACGTCATCCTTTTTGCGTTGGCAATACTAAAAGCACATCCAGATATAAGCAAACAGCAAAGCCGTTATGAGCACATCATTATTGATGAGTTCCAGGATCTTACAGGTGCTCAATCCGAACTTATTGGTCTATTAAGCGCCAGATACCAAAATCTCCTGGCTTTTGGAGATTTTGGACAAGATATTCGCGTTACTCAAAGTGAGTCTATGCCATTGGGTAAACGGTTCACCTGGCTCAAGTCACAACAGCTCGTTGTACATCCCTTGAGCACAAACTTCCGTTCCGTGCAAGAGATCTTAGATTTTGCAACAGCGATTTATCCTTACGGAGGTCGCCAACGTCAGATCGCATTTTGTGGTTCACGAGGAATAAAGCCAACATTTATTCATATCAATGTGCCTCCATTGGTTGATATTGATAACAATGACGAAGAAATTAGTGACGCACTTCTACACATAATGGTAGATATTGCGCTTCAGCAGAAGAACGTACTACCAGCATCTGATCAAGAAAGTGTAGCATTTATCGTCGCAAAAAGTTCGTGGGTCTGGCGTGTGAGTAAATATTTGCAAGATGTACCGCATAGTCTGCTCGGTGGCCATCCTTATCAGTCTCGTCATATTGATCCCTTCATTAATTATTTACGCTTGATTAGAGACGAGAACCAGGACGATAGAGTAGCACGCTGGCTGCTCGATAGTTCCATCATTAATGAAGAACAGTTAAGAAAGCTAAAAACATTGGCACAGAGCAACCAATGCTTTTTGAGAGATGCAATTATAAAACAAGAGATCCTCAAACAGCTAGAGATAAGTCATCAACAAGAATTAACCCTTTATGATGAACATCCTCTATTGTATGGTTTCAATGCTCATAGTCCGTTTAGCGAAGTGTATGAAGTAATTAAAAATGTACAAAATGGTCTTTTCGCCCATATTGAAGACAATGAACGGCTTAAAGAAGTTGAAAAAATAAGTATAGATTTTAAGGATCTTACAGTAGAACAAGCAATATATAAGGTGGATAGCCATATTTCATTCCTTAATGAGCACAATGGCAAAAGAAACTTGATTGTAACCAGTATAGATTCTGCAAAAAGTAATGCTTTCGATACTGTGTTTTTGCTAGGAGCAGATTGGCCCATTAACCAAAAACGGTGGTATGTCAGTGTCTCTCGTGCAAAAAAAAGATTTTTCTTCCTTGGGATAGGCGAGCGAAAAAAGAGTAAAGTACTTTCTGATATTCTAAAAGAGAAAGAATTATATGATGAACAACTATGGACTTGACCAGTTTATTGTAAGCGAAACGCCTTGTAAACATCCTTTGAGTTTTGATTACCGGAATATTACTCAATCCCGCCCCTCCATAAGATCGGGGTTTTGTCTGAGGTAATCCAAACGTCAATATGATAAAAAAGCATGTGAAACTGTAATCAAATCTGGGTTGTTGTCACACGAGCCATCAAGTGGGCTCTTACCAACTTTTTAACTCTGCAATATAAACAGGTGGTAGTTTACTTGGGCGGACCTAATTGTCACTTTTTTACCATAAGGACTATCAGGGCCACCGACAAAATGGACATGCACTTTACAAGATTCCCTCCCGGTTTTTCCGCTCGTGTTCTGCTTTTTCTGCTCAGCACTTCGCGGTTGTGTTGCAAAAACGATGCTGGTCTGGTAAACTCTGCTGTATTCGAGAAGAGCAGAGGAGTTTCCTTCGTGAGCAATCAAAGCCCCTTCAAATGGCGTCATTTCGAAGCCGAGATCATTTTGCTGTGCGTGCGCTGGTACCAGCGCTACGCGCTCAGCTACCGCGATCTGGAGGAGATGATGCGGGAACGGGGGTCTGCATGTCGATCACACGATCATCTTTCGCTCTCGTCCAACGGTATGCTCCCGAACTGGAGAAGCGCTGCCGTCCCCACCTCAAAGCCACCAATGACTCCTGGCGCGTGGATGAGACCTACATCAAAGGTGCGACAAGAACTTGGCCACTGGCATTATCTGAAGCAAAGGAGATTTCTTCTTTGGTAGGGTTCAGGTTTTCCCCCAAAAGCCTGATGGCTACAGGCGTAGCTTCCGGTTGAGCAGCCGGAGGTGAAAGAGCTGCCTGGACAATGTGGACGAGAGGAG
>Ga0137371_10004593_pt1 | contig 10809 bp, 10 predicted proteins | sample SagtaG_7_FD_104919 | JGI IMG/M metagenome (GOLD analysis project Ga0137371, IMG submission 104919) | Vadose zone soil microbial communities from Sagehorn Ranch, Mendocino, California, USA - Sage1_R_40_16 metaG | ecosystem: Environmental > Terrestrial > Soil > Vadose zone | place: USA... | reverse complement strand
GCAGCTCCCCGCACAGCGGCTCGAAGCGCTCCATGATCCGCGCCGTCTGTTGCGCGTGGGACGAGGAGCCGACTTCGAGGTTGTGTTTTGGCTCGGGGATCTCGAGCTCGGTGAAGAAGCTCTCCGACAGCAGCGGATCGTAATGCTGGCCGGTGTGGACGACGATGTGCTCGACACCCGGCTGGGTCGCGAGCGCGCGCGCCACGGGCGCGAGCTTCACGAAGTTGGGGCGGGCCCCGACGACGGAGACAATCCGCATCAGGCGCCCCACCGCTCCCGAATGCAGGGCGCCACCTGGGCGTGCATACGAGAGAAGTTACACCCTCAAGCCATTGACTGGGCGGTCGCGCCGAGCAGAGATTGCCGATGTCGCCAGCCGCCGCGCGAGCACCTCGAGAGCCTCGAGGCGCTGGTCGACACGGCGGCAACTTTCACGTGGATCCCGCGCGAAGACGCGGCGGTGCGAAGCGTTTTTCAGGCCACCGTGGCAACGTTTCGATACCACGCCCGCGCAGGATCACGCCGACATTTTCGTCATGCTCGCCCCCACGCTTGCCCTGCCCTCGGGTATGACATATAGTCATACCATGCCGCGCTCCAAGATCGCCGTCACCCTCGACCGGGATACGCTCGCCCGTATTGACCGCCTGGTCCGCGACGGCGTGTTCCCCAACCGCAGCCGGGCGATTCAGCACGCCCTCGACGACCACCTCGAGCGGGTGGGCCGCACCCGGCTGGCCCGCGAGTGCGCCAGGCTTGACCGCGCCAGTGAGCGGGCCCTCGCCGAACAGGGCATGGAAAGCGATCTGAGCCGGTGGCCCGCGTACTAAGAGGGGAAATCCGTTGGGCCGACCTCCGCCCCACTCGGGGCCGCGAGCAGGCTGGGCGGCGGCCCGTCCTTGTCCTGAGCCACGACGTCTTCAACGAGCGCTCCGGCACGGTGATCGCCGTCGCCATCACCAGCCAGCCGCAGAGCGCCGGTTTCCCTCTCACGGTGCCCCTGCGGTCGACTCGCCTCCCGAAGCCATCCTGGGTGAAGGTCAGCCAGATCCGCACGCTCGCCGTCGAGCGCATCGGGTCGCGTCTCGCGCGCGCGACGCCCGAGGAGGTCGCGACGGTCGTGGACGGACTTCAGGAGATTATCGGGGATTGAATCGACGCGCCGCGCGGCCTAGCCGAGCACCCCTAGAAGGCAGGGGTCGCGGACGCTCCCGGCAGGCGTGGGACCTCCCGGCTCAGATCCGTAACCACTCGCTCACACGCCTGGTCGATCTGCTGGAACACCCGCTCGAAATCCGCCGCGTCCCCATCCACAGGATCTGGGATTTCGCCGCCGCCGCTTGATCCCGCGAGCAGACGGACGCGCGCCGCATCACCAGGGCCCGCGGCCATGGCGAGCACGTCGCGGCGGTTCCGCTCCTCCATGACGAAGATGTGATCGAAGCGCTGAAAGTCGCTGGGGCTGAACCGACGGGCGCGTCGATGCGCGATGGTGAGACCATGCCGGACGACCCACGCCCTGGCCCGCCAGTGCGGCCGCCTCCCGATGTTCCACCACCTCGTGCCCGCGCTGTCGACCGTGAAGCGGCCGGCGAGTCCCGCTCGCGCCAGCTTCGCTCGCAACAGCGCTTCGGCCACCGGAGACCGGCAGCTGTTGCCGAAACAGACGAACAGCACCCCGACGGGCGCCGCGGACGGCTCTGCCGGCCGCGGCGCCCGGGCCAACGCGTCGCGCGTGTCCCAATAGAATCGGTGGACGACGTCCTGCACGCGACGCCGCAGCTTCTGCCACAGGGAGCGCATCCCCGTCCGCCTCGGTCCGCGTCCGTCCGCCTCCGTCAGAACAGCCTGGTCAGCCCGTACACCGCCGCCGGCACGGTGATGACAATCCCCAGGAGCCGTAGCGTCTCGTCCGCCGAGCGGCGGTGCGGCACGACGAACTGGTCCCCCGCCCGCAGGTTCGCCCGGTCCAGCGTCGTGCCATCGGCGATGGCGCGGGCCAGCGCGTCCCCCGGCGGCAGCATGTGCTGTTGCGCCGCGCCGCGGGCCGGGAGGAACGCCATCAGGGCGCCTGCTGCGAACAGCGTGCGCCAGGACCGCTTCGGAATCGCCACCGTCATCGTCGTTCTCCTATTCCACTGTTACGCTCTTGGCCAGGTTGCGCGGGCGATCGACGTCGCAGCCGCGCAGCACGGCGATGTGATACGCGAGGAGCTGCAGCGGCAGCACCGTCAGCACCGGGGAGAGCAGCGGGTGCGTGGCGGGAACCTGGAGCTGGTGATCGACCAGCCCGGTGAGGTCGCTCCGCCCGTTGCCGTCCGTCGTGATCGCGGTGATCCGTCCGCCGCGCGCCTTCACTTCCTGCATGTTGGACACCACCTTCGGGAACACGGCGTCCCGCGGGGCCACGAACACCACCGGCATGTCCGCGTCGATCAGTGCGATCGGCCCGTGCTTCATCTCCGCCGCGGGATACCCCTCGGCGTGGATGTAGCTGATCTCCTTGAGCTTCAACGCCCCTTCCAGCGCCACGGGGAAGTTCACGCCCCGGCCCAGATACAGGACGTTCCGCGCCGCGGCGAGCTCACGGGCCAGCGCCTCGACCTGCGCCGCCTGCGCGAGGACGCGGCGGACCAGCTCCGGCAACCCCGCCAGCGCCCACACCAGCTCCTGGCCACGCGGCAGCGACAGCCCGCCCTCGCGGTGCCGGCCCAGATACAGCCCCAACAACGCCAGGGCGACGATCTGCGAGGTGAACGCCTTCGTCGACGCGACACCGATCTCCGGCCCCGCGTGCAGGTAGACGCCGCCGTCGGCCTCACGCGCGATCGTGCTGCCAACCACGTTGACGATCCCCAGCACGCGATGGCCGGCGCGGCGCGCCGCCCGCATCGCTTCGAGCGTGTCGGCCGTCTCCCCGGACTGCGAGATCGCGATCGCCACGACGCCCGGGTCCGGCGGCTGCGGGCGGTAGCGGTACTCCGACGCGTACTCGACGTGGACCGGGACGCCCGCCAGCTCCTCGAGCAGGTGGCGGCCCACGAGCCCCGCATGCCACGACGTGCCGCACCCCAGGAGGCAAATGCGACGGACTTCTGCGCAGGCGCTCGGCGGGAGGTTGAGCCCCGAGAGGCGCGCCGCCCCCTCGTCGAACAGCAGCCGCCCGCGCAACGTGCTTTTGACGGTCTCCGCCTGCTCGCAGATCTCCTTGAGCATGAAGTGCGCGTGCCCGCCCAGCTCGATCGCCTCGAGGTCCCACGCCAGCGCGTTCACGGTGCGCAGTTGCACGTGCGCCTCGGCGTCGCGCACCGTGTAGCCCTCGGGCGTCAACACCGCGAGGTCGCCGTCGTCCAGGTAGACCACCGACCGCGTGTGCTCCAGCACGGCGGAGGCGTCGGAGGCGACGAACAGCTCGTCGTCGCCGATCCCCAGCAGCACCGGAGAGCCGCGCCTGGCGGCGACCAGCTTGCCGGGCTCCGCCGCGCTCATCGCGACCAGGCCGTACGTCCCCTCCACCTGGGCCAGCGCCGCGGCGACCCGCTCCTCGAGCACCTCCCCGGGGGCGTCCTCGATCAGGTGCGCCAGCGTCTCGGTGTCGGTCTCGGTCGTGAAGCGGTGTCCCGCGCGCTGCAGCGCCACGCGCAGGACGTCCGCGTTCTCGATGATGCCGTTATGGACCAGGGCGAACCGGCCGGTGCAGTCCACGTGCGGGTGGGCGTTGCGCTCGGTCGGCGCGCCGTGCGTCGCCCAGCGGGTGTGCGCGATGCCGCAGCAGCCGTGCAGCGGCGTCGCCTGGGTCACTAGGCGCAGCGCGTCCACCCGCCCCGCGAGCTTGCGGATCTCCAGACCGCAACCGTTCTGGACGGCGATCCCCGCGGAGTCGTAGCCCCGGTACTCGAGCCGGGCCAGCCCGCTCAGCAGCAGCGGCACGGCCTCGTGCTTGCCGATGTAGCCGACGATGCCGCACATGTGTTACGCGATCGCCTCAGCCGGGCCGATGCGGCGCGGCGACAACGGAGGAGCCAGGTCCGCCACAACCCGGCGGGGCGGCTGCGGCGCGCGCGGGAGGCGCAAGGCGAGGCGAACGCAATTCCCTTGCTGGCAAGGCGTTGCTGGCCGTGTCGGGGAATGCCGACGCGCCGGGATGATTGCGCGGCGAGGATGACCGACTTTATGATTCGGAGACTTCCCGCCGGCGAGTCTATGCGCCCCCTCCCGGCACGCAAGCTGCCGTCCTCCCCTCGGGAGGATACGCTCAAAGGAGGGATGTTGACGCACGAACGGCTTTCCCCCGCCGGAGGCGCAGGACCGTTGGTCCTCCTCGGCAGTGCGCAAGAGTGGTTGTCGCGGGCGTTCGAGAGTGTGTTGACGCCCGCCGGCTATGTCGTGCAGCTGACGTTCACGGACGTGGCCACGCTGCGACGGGTGCAGACCGACCCTCCCGACGCCGTGATCCTCGATGTTGGGCTCCCCGACTCGGGCGGCTTGGCGCTCTGCCGCACGCTGCGCCGCGAAGGGCTCGTGACCGAGAGCACTTCCATCCTGATGACGACCCCGGGACCGACGAGCCGTGCCGACCGGCTCGAGGCGCTGCGCGCCGGGGCCTGCGAGCTGTGGGCGCAGCCGATGGACGCCGAGGAATATGTGCTGCGTCTCGGCGCGTATGTGCGCTCCAAGCTGGACGCGGACCGGGCGCGGCAACAGGGGCTCGTGGAACCGAACACCGGCTTCTACAACGTCCAGGGGCTGTTGCGGCGCGCGGAGGAAGTGGCGGCCGATGCCAAGCGTCGTGCCGCGGCGGCGGCGTGCGTCACCTTGACGCCCGCGCCCGCCCAACGGGCCGCGCCCGCCGATACCGGGCTGCGCGACGCCGTGCGGGTCCTGGCCGATGTCCTGCGGCGCCGGGGGCGCGACTCGGACGTCATCGCACAGCTCGGGGCCGAGGAGTTCGCCGTCCTCGCCCCCAACACCGACGAAGCCGGCGCCGCCCAGCTGCTCGCCAGGCTCTCGCAGGAATTCGAGCGCGCCTGGGTCGGCCGTGGCGACCACCCCCCGCTGCCCATGACGTTGCGCCACGGCACGGCGGCGATTGCGAATTGGAGAGCGGCCGCTGGGCTCGCCCCCAAGGATCTCGTCGGCCGGGCGTCGTCCCAACTCCGCACCCCCCCCCCTCGCCCCGCCTGAGCCGCCCACGTCAGCGCCCGCTCAGCAGCGGCGGCGGCAACGGCCGTGGCGCCGGTTCTTCCGCCACCTCATAGCCGGAGAGATAGTAGGAGTAGTAGCGGAAGCTCTCCTCCAGCGTCTTGACGTCGTTGAACACCGCCCCCAGGAGCCGCACCGGCAGCCCCGAGAACGTCGCGACTTTGGCCTGCGCGAGGAGGCGGTCGGTGACGCCGGTGCGCAGCACGAAGAGGACGTTCCCGGTCAGCGTGCCGAACATGTACGGGTCGGCAACTGCAGGTGCAGGTACCGCGTCGCACGGATCGCGGCCTCGCACGTCACGTTCTCCTGGAGGTTGTGCCCCCCAGCGTCACTCCCAGGACCAGCCAGCGGTGGCGGCGGACGGCGAGCCAGTACGCGCGCCAGTCCAGCTCCGCCGCGCCGTCAGGTTGCAGGGTCTGCAGTAGGGGTGCGGCGGATGGCACCGACATCGGCGGGCGGACAATTTCGTTGGCCATTCGCGCCGGAGCCCGGAGGTGAAGGTGCGGGCGTGTGATGCAAGCTCGGTACCAAGCCCCGGCGGCACAGGCGCGCTTCGCGACGGAGCGTCCCGGCCCCGTTGGACCGCCAGACTGTCGCAATTCAGTTACAACTTTCCCGGTCGCGCGGCCCGCGAGTTGGGGCCCGAGGGAATCAGTTTCGGGTTGACATGGGTTCAAAACCGTGCTAAATGACCTCCGTTCCGTGAGCGTTCGGGTACATTGTGATGTCCGCAGCCGACACCGCACGGTCGTCCACTTGTAACACATTGGCAGCCACACCTTGCATGGGATCGGAGACACACGCCGCGTGTTGACCCGAACCAGTCCCTCCCGGATTTCCGAGTCGCGGGGCGAGCGCCCCGTTGCCCCGACGGACACCCCCCGCCTCCTCCCGGTCGCTCCCGAGCTCAAAGCCAGCCTGCGCATCCTCGTCGTGGATGACGAGCGCACGCTGCGCGAGAGCTGCGCGACGGTGCTCCAGAGCGAAGGGTATCGCGTCGAGGCGTGCGGGCACGGCGAGGAAGCGCTCGATCTGCTGCGACGGCGGCCCGTCGACATCGCGCTGGTCGATCTCTGCATGACGCAGGTGCCCGGGCTCGAGCTGCTGCGCGCCGCGCTGACGACGAACCCCCGCACGATCGTCATCATCATGACGGGCAACCCGAGCGTCGAGTCGTCCGTCGAGGCGCTGCGCGCCGGCGCGTGGGATTATTTGCCGAAACCGTTCTCGGCGACGCACGTGCAGATCCTGCTGGGTCGTGCGGCCCACGCGGTCGCGGTGGTGCGATCGACGCTGGCGCTGCAGGAGTCCCTGGCCCGCGAGCACGGCAACAGCGAGAAGGTCACGGTCCTGGGCACCTCGCCGACGTTCCGCGAAGTGATCGCACGCGCGCGCCGCGTGGCCCCCACCGACGCGTCGGTGTTTCTCACCGGCGAAAGCGGCACGGGGAAAGAGTTGATCGCGCAGTTCATCCACCATCACAGCCGCCGCAGCGGCCGGCCGATGGTGGCGATCAACTGCGCGGCCCTCCCCGAAGCGCTGCTCGAGTCGGAGATGTTCGGGCACGCCAAAGGTGCCTTCACCGGGGCCGTGCGCGACAAGCCGGGCTTGCTCGAAACGGCCAACGGCGGCACGATGTTTCTCGACGAGCTGATCGAGATGTCGAAGCCGATCCAGGCCAAGCTGCTGCGGGTCATTCAAGACGGGGTCGTGCGGCGGGTGGGGAGCGAGAACACGGACGCCGTGGTGAACGTCCGCTTCATCGCCGCGACCAACCGCGACCCGGATGAGGCGGTGCGCGCGGGCCAGCTCCGCGAAGACCTCTACTACCGGCTGCGCGTCGTGCCGATCCGCGCCCCGGCCCTCCGCGAGCGTCGCGACGACATTCCGCTGCTGGCCAACCACTTCCTGGCGCACTACTGGACGCGGCACCGGGATCCGACGCTTCCTGTGCCTCGGCTCTCCGAGGCCACCGTCCAGGCCCTGCGGGCCCATCCCTGGCCCGGGAACGTGCGCGAGCTGCAGAACGTGATGGAGCATGCCGTCGTGCTGCTCGATCCGGGCGGGCTGGTGCAGCCGGAGGAGATCCCCTTCCTTAATCCCGGGGGGACGCCGGTCCCGTCGGTGGCCGAGCTCATGGACGCCGCCGGCCAGGTCAATTTTTACGAGAGTCGCGACCGGCTGCTCGCCGAGTTCGAGCGGCGCTATCTGAACCAGCTCGTGCAGCTGGCGGGCGGTAATATCTCCAAAGCGGCGCGGATGGCCGGGGTCGACCGGACGAGCTTGTACCGACTGTTGGAGCGCCACGGGCTCCATCGCAGCTCCGGCGCCGCTCCCGCCCACTCCGAGAACTAGTCCCCGTGTCCGCGCGGCCCTCCCCCTCGCCCGGGCACGTCCGCCGGCAGCGCATCACCGCGTCGTCGCGTCTCACACCACCGCCAGACCTCGACGCCCTCGCGGCGGCGGGGGTGCTCACCACGCTCAAGTGGTGGGACCAGCACCCAGGGGAAGGAGATCTGGCGCTGGTCGAGCACCTCGTCCTCTCCCTCGTCGCCGCCATCCGCCATCGCCTTGCCGGACTGGGCACGCCCCCCGATCTGCGGCTCGCGCCGGAGCTGGCGCAGCGACTGGTGCGCAGCTTCCGCACCGAGCTGCTCGCGGTGTGGACGGAGCCGGGGAAGGCACGCCCGCGGGTGGACGTCGTGCTCACGACGTTACGGGCGCTCGACGAGATCAGCGACGTCTTGCTCGCCGAATGGGGGGACAGTCCGATCGCCGTGCTGGGCGAAACGGACTTGTTGTTGCAGGTCGCCCACGACTTGCGCTCACCGCTCGCTTCCATCCTGTTCCTCGCCGAGACGCTGCAGAAGGAGTTGAGCGGGTCGGTGAGCCCTTTACAGCACCGGCAGCTGGGGCTGATCTACAGCGCCGCGCTGGGGCTGAGCTCACTCGCCAGCGATGCGATGGAGATGGCCCGTGGCAGCAGCCACCTCACCGAGCTGGATCCGGTGCCGTTCTCGGTCACCGGAGTCCTGGAAGGGGTCCGGGATATGGTGCGCCCCGTCGCGGAGGAAAAGGGGCTCGAGGTCCGCCTCACGCCGCCCGAGGTCGACCTTCGCCTCGGCTTCCCGGTCGAGATCAGTCGGGTGCTGCTCAACCTCACCACGAATGCGCTGAAGTTCACCGAAACCGGGTTCGTGGAGATCGCGACCGAGTCGCGCGGGCATCACGGTCTGGAGTTCTCTGTTCGCGATAGCGGACCGGGCATGGCCCCGGAGAACGTTCCGAACCTGTTCCGGCCGCTCCGGCCTTCGGCCGGCACGGCGAAGCTGCGCTTCTCCGGCACTGGGCTCGGGCTAGCCATCTGCCGCCGGCTCGTGCGCGCGATGGGGGCCGAGCTGCTCGTCGACACGCGGCGGGGCTGGGGCACGCGCTTTTCCTTCACCATCGAGCTGTCGATCGCGGAGGGACCGCAATCGAACTGTGAGCAGACTCCGACACGCCTGTAGGGGATTTGAAACAGCCCGGCTCGCCACCCACCAACCCCCAACGTCCTAACTCGTTTCCCACCAAGCAATAGTCGTCGTTCTCCCGCGCATCGTCCCGCGCACGGGCTGTGCGTCCCATCCCGGCACGGGTGTGATCGGGCCCACCCTGGTACAGCCTCACCACTCGAGGAGCGCCTCCATGGCGGTCGGCCGCGTCCCCACGCAGCGCACGCAGTTCCTCTCCTTCTCTCCCCCCACGATCGGGGAAGAGGAGATTGCCGAAGTCGTCGACACGCTGCGCTCGACCTGGATCACGACCGGCCCCAAGACGAAGCGGTTCGAGACCGAGTTCGCCGCCTATCTCGGCGCGGCCGGGGCGCTGGCGCTGAACTCCTGCACGGCGGCCCTGCATACGGCGCTGGTCACCCTCGGCATCGGCCCGGGGGACGAGGTCATCACGACCGACGTCACCTTCGCCGCCTCGGTGAACGTGATCGAGCACGTCGGCGCACGCCCGATCCTGGTGGACGTGGAGCCGGACACGTTGAACCTCGATCCGGCGGCGGTCGAGCGCGCCATCACGCCTCGCACCCGGGTCATCCTGCCGGTCCACTTCGCTGGCCATCCGGCGGAGCTGGACGCGCTCTGGGCACTGGCGGCCGCCCGCAACCTCTCGATCGTCGAAGACGCCGCGCACGCCCTCCCCGCCCGCTATCGTGGCCGCGCGATCGGCTCGGGCGACAACCCCGTGGCCTTCAGCTTCTACGCGACCAAGAACCTCACGACCGCCGAGGGCGGCATGCTCACCGGCACGCCCAAGTTCCTCGAGCATGCGCGGATCGTGAGCCTGCACGGGATGAGCCGCGACGGCTGGAAGCGCTATGACCGGGGTGGCCACTGGTACTACGAGGTGCTGCTCCCGGGCTTCAAATACAACATGACTGACATCCAGGCCGCCCTGGGGATCTGGCAGCTCAAGAAGCTGGCCGACTTCCAGGCGCGGCGGCGGTGGGTGGTGGAGCAGTACCAGCAGGCGTTCGCGGTCGAGGAGGTATTCGAGACGCCGGCGGTCCGGCGCGAGGTGGAGCACGCCTGGCACCTCTACGTGCTGCGGCTGCGGCCCGAGCTATTACGCATCGGGCGGGACGAGTTCCTCGAGGAGCTGCGCCGCAGGAACATCGGGACCTCGGTGCACTTCATCCCGATCCATCTCCACCCGTACTACCGGCACAAGTACGGCTACCGCCCCGACGACTTTCCTGTCGCCTACGGGAACTTCCGTCGCATGTTGAGTCTTCCCCTCAACCCTGGGCTCCGCGACGAAGACGTCGCGGACGTGATCGACGCCGTTGTGGACGTCGCCCGGAGCTTCCGTCGCTGATGCGACTGGCCTGGGTGGGTTGCCACGCGGAAGGCGTGCCGACGCTCGAAGCCCTCGTCGCCGCGGGGGCGGCGCCGGTCGCCGTGCTGACGCTGCCGCCCGAGCGCGCCGCCCGGCGCAGCGGATCGGCGGACTACCGGGCGCTCGGGGCGCGGCTGGGCCTGCCCGTCCACGAGACGGCCGACATCAACGACGATGCCACGGTCGCCCTGCTGCGCGCGCTCGACCTCGACGTCCTGTTCGTGATCGGCTGGGGTCAGGTCTTGCGCGGACCCGCGCTCGGCACCGCCAGGATCGGCGCGGTCGGCGCGCACGCCTCGCTGCTGCCCCACAACCGCGGCAGCGCCCCGATCAACTGGGCCCTGATCCGCGGCGAGCCGGCGACCGGGAACACCCTGCTGTGGCTGACGGAGGAGCTGGACGGTGGTGCGGTGATTGACCAGGTCCGTTTCCCCATCACCCCGCACGATACCTGCGCGACGTTGTACGACCGCGTGGCGGCCGCCAACCGCGACATGATCCTGCGCTTGTTGCCCCGCTTGTGCCGAGGGGAGCGGCCCGCGACCCACCAGCCAGCGATCGCCGGGCCGCTGCTGCCACGGCGCCGCCCGGCCGACGGCCGCATCGACTGGGGGCGGCCCGCGCCCGCCGTCTACGACTTCGTGCGGGCGCTGACCCGGCCGTATCCGGGCGCGTTCAGCCGGCTCGACGGCCGGCGCTGGACCGTGTGGCAGGCCG
>Ga0137371_10004591_pt1 | contig 10810 bp, 17 predicted proteins | sample SagtaG_7_FD_104919 | JGI IMG/M metagenome (GOLD analysis project Ga0137371, IMG submission 104919) | Vadose zone soil microbial communities from Sagehorn Ranch, Mendocino, California, USA - Sage1_R_40_16 metaG | ecosystem: Environmental > Terrestrial > Soil > Vadose zone | place: USA... | reverse complement strand
CTCGGGAGGATAAATTTTCTCAGCGATAGATCGTTTCCTCCGCACATGACGACAGCGGACCTGTGTGCCGCATTCGAAGTCAGCGAGAGCACCGTCCACGCTAAGGCGCGCGTGATCGAGGAGGCGCTCGGGACCGGGCCGTTGGATCCGAAGTGGACGCTTCCCAGCCTAGCCGGAAGCAATCCCCTTGTGTGGATGGTGGACGTGAACGGTCTGCTGGTCGATTTGCGAGACATGCCCCGCGAAGTCCAGGAAATTGCATTCGCAAAGGGATTAATTCCCTATATCCCAGCCGATCGGAACGACCGATCGTAAGCGCAGCGATCGCTAAGAGAGCAATATGGTGGAAGATCGGTTCCTTAAGCGCCTGCGCAAGAAGGCCCGGAAGGGGCTGCGGGGTTGGCCAATTGCGACGATTGCGTTCTATGGTCCGAACCTGAGCCAAGCAACGAAGGTCGCTGTTGGCATCGTGCCATCCGAGAATGCAGAGGTGGAAGAATTACGCGACTGGAAAGTGGATTATGGTGATATCCGTGCCGACCGGGGTATCGCCCGGGAGATTTTGGAATTTATCGAGAAGCATCGAGTGCTGTCGGTCGCGATTACCGACGGAATAATCGGCTGCCCCCACCAAGAAGGAATCGACTACGAAGGCGAATGGTGTCCGGTTTGCGAGTTTTGGCACGGAAGAGATCGCTTTATAGGACAGAAGGTCCATTAATTTTTGCGGGAAATCGACATCGCAAAGGCTCGATTGGCATGCCGTCGCGCGATGGCCGGTCTACCTTCAACACCGGACATGTTTAGTGACTGTCGGCATGGCCGAGTCGTGCCAATCAGCGACATCGCGATCTGTTATTCGATCACTTTGTCAGCGCGCGCCAACAAAGCCTCCGGTACCGTCACACCCATCGCCTTAGCGGTCTTGAGGTTGATCACCAGCTCGAATTTAGTCGGCTGTTCGACCGGCAGATCGGCAGGCACCGTGCCGCGCAAAAGGCTCGCCACCAATCGGGCAGTTAGGTCTGCAAAATGATCGAGGGGTGGGCCGTAGCCGATAAAGCCACCTACCTCGGCCCACACGGGCCATTGATAGATGGCCGGAAGGCGCAGTGCTGCAACTCGTTCCATAATCAGCGGAACATTGCCGTCGAGCATTGGGGACGCAAAAACATTCAGCGCCGTAGCGCCCGATGCCTGTGCCTTATCGATAGTCGCTACAATCTCCTCGGCTCTGGTGATGCGATAGATTGAAAGCTCGACGTTTTGTGCGCGCGCCGCCTCTTGAAGAGCGCGAGCCTTCGCCTCAGCTAACGTGCTGGAATCGGCGAGAGCCGCCATACGGCGAATCCCGGGCACGGCTTCGATCAGGATATCTTGTCGCTTTCCGTCAAGCTCAGTGGCGAGGATGCTGATCCCCGTTGTATTGCCATTGGGCCGGGCGAACGATTCTACCAGTCCCTCCCCGACCATATCGTCTGTGACCCCAACGATGGGAACGCTTTTGGTTGCCTGCTGTACGGCGCGAACTGCCACGGCTCCACCAGCCCAGATGACATCGGGTTGGGCTATGACCAGCTCCGCCGCATATTGCGAAATCAAATCGAAATGCGAAGTAAAGGCGCGGTAATCAATCGTAAGGTTTTGGCCTTCAATGAAACCAACGCGCCGTAGTTTGTCGAAAAAAGGACGGGCGAAGTGTTATCGCGAGGAAACGGAGACAAGCAACCTAGGCGATAAGTCCGGCCCGCTTTCTGGGCCAGCGCTGCAAGCGGCCATGCCGCCGCCACACCGAGCGCCGTGATGAACTCCCGCCGCCTCATTGCCTCTCCCGAACTCATGGCATCGTTGCGGATCAAACTAGCACACTCGAAGGGGATTGCCGATGTCGCAGTTGGGTCATTCGCGTCGATTCCGCCATGTCTGCGATATGTCCGGTTAGCGGGTAATTCCGGAAATGCCGGTTTCCTGTTGATGGCATCGCGCTAGCCATGATTCAAGCTCCCAACCAGGGGCCTCGAATCATGCTGCCATGAGCCACAACAAAGCAGCCCCGAAGACTCGCCAACTCTGCGAAGACGACACGAGTGCTCACGTTGATGCTCGCCTTGGATTACTGAAGTTGCGGCTCCCGCTCGAACCGCCGTGTTCTAGCCCGTTTGTGTGGTTTATTGGCTTTGGGTGAGTTGTGTGTTCAGTCAGTCCCAAAGAAAATCGCGTTGAGCGCATCTTTCGAAACAGAGCGGCCCTCGATTGATGCCGTCAGTCCCCCGAGCCGATACGCCGCTGTCAGCACTTCCACTGCATTGCCATCGAGGTCGAAGCGCACGGCAGCATCGGGCGAGTAGTTGACGACAACGCCGATGGCCCGGACTAACGAGCTAGTGCCAGATGTTTCTCCCGAGACCTACCGGCGTATCCTTGGCTACGACCCCTTTGAAACATTGCGCCCGGAAAAGATAGCCGCGAAAGTTTTGGACGACACAACCCTGCCCCCTGATCGAAACTGATAACGTCTCCCCTTGATGAGCCGTTGGTAAGATTTCAAACGGAATGCCTTGCATATCAAATCTCAAAGCCTCGTCGGGGGAATAGTTGATAATTACCCCGATTGCGTTGCCGAAAAACGGGATCGGGGATCGTTGTTTCGCCGCCCTGAGTGTTTGCTCGAGATACGTGATGGCGGTGCTGCCGGGTTCGAAGTCTACCCACAGAGATTGATCTGCTCCGACGAATGCAGCCATGGTGATGCTAGTCGGTACGGTATGTTCGGTGATGATAAACCCTCTAGGCTTGAACGCAGCACGGTAAGCAGCGTCCTCGGCCTCACGTTGCTGTCGGGCGGTCTCAGCAACGGCCTCGTGGACTGCTTCGGCCGGGACATCGAGTGCAGTTGGGAGCCGGTCGATCAGCCCCCGAGCAGCATGTACGTCGCCGGTCAGTAACTCATCCAGGCGGCGACACCCCTTGGCCAGATTGCGGTAGCCAGCCCTCTGCACAATATCCTGGCGCGACAGCCCAAGATCACGACTTCGGGTCTCGATTAGGGTCTTGATCGGCGACAAGCGGCGGTGCTCCATCCCGTCAATCTACCTGATCCCCCCGAGCCCGCATAATGGCCGCCCAGCCTCGCCAGGAACGCGCCAGGGCCAGGGAACGCGAGGGGCTAGTCGGTGGAGGGGGCGGGTGCGGAATTGGCTCTGGGCGGCCGTCACCACCACTCACCACTTACTACCCGCACGAACCGGAAAGAGCAAAAGCCCACATCTGGGCTATTGGCAATCGCTATCCAATCTCCACTGACGCTGCCCCGACGCCTCATCTATGTGGTCTATGTGGTCTTGGCGGTCTTGCGGGTTGAGGTAGCGTGTTTCGGCCTTGGCGTAGCCAACCTTAAACCGCTGCCCGTTGGGACGTGAATTGAGCGTTCAGCGTCACTAACAGCACGGTCGAATTCCTCTTCCAGGGATCGTGATGCTCCGCGCAGCCCCGAGACGACTTCCTGGGCCCACCGGATGTATTCTAATCTCCTCTTGACCGACCAATCAGGCGGAGGGCTGAAAGTAATGGCTCGCAAATTGCTCGTTTTATCTGCCAGCTTAATGCGTTTGGCATCATCGCTCTTTTTGTGGGCGGTTTCGATCTGTTTGCGTTTCCGCTGGTGCTTCTCAAGCGACTTATCATCAGTCACCTCTTCGACCAGGGTGGCGACCTCCTCCCCAAACTCTTGCGCAATGATGTTTCGTGGTACTTCCTGGTCCTCGATGGCATCGTGTAGCAGCGCCGCAATAATCACCTTGGGATTCTTGCCCTGGGTTGCCTCCGCGACCAAGCTCGCCACCTCCAGCAGGTGGTTTATATAGGGCTCCTCGGCAGCGCCCTTCCTTCTCTGGTGAACATGCCATCGGGCGGCTGCATCAGCAGCGCGTAACACCGCAATCCATTCTTTCATGGTTTCCCCTTTGAGGTCGCCAAGGGTGTGTCGAACCTATGCCTCGCGTTTACCCAACTGCGGCGACCCTCTCGGGTTCAGCGGGCATCACGTCTTCCGCTGGCGATAAAATGCCTCGGCGAGCAGGGCTTCGAGAAGGCGGCGGCTGTAGTCCTGGCCCGAAATGAGGCTTGCATCAAGCCGGTCGCACAGCGCCATTAGCTCATCCACCTTCGCGACGATGCGGTGCTGCTCGGCGAGGGGTGGCAGGGGAATAATCTGGCCAATCGCCATCTGGGCCGTCAGTTCGACCTGATTAGTCGAACCGGCAGCGCGGTCCTCGATGAGTGCATAAACGTGGTCCGATCGAAGCCACGTTCGGATATATTCGGGATCAACTTCCAAGCACCGAACGACCGTGACGTGGCTATCGCAAACGAGCTTCTGCGGCGGATTAACAAGCCGGATCACGCGCCCGAACACGCTCTTGATCGCTTCGATCTCCCCTAGGTCGCCTACTGGCGTGGAAGTCGCATGCGCATTGAGATGACGAACCTCACGCGGCGAAATCCCTGCCTGGGCGATCGCGATCTCCATGGCCCGACGCGCACCCTCGCCGTCCTCGGGACCGGACGTGACATGATGCGCATCCGCCGTCGTGCCGTAGCCGACGAGCTCGGCGAGCGGTTTCGCACCGCGCGCGAGCGCATGGCCCAATTCCTCGACGACGAGGATGCCCGCCCCTTCGCCCATGACGAATCCGTCCCGCGATATGTCGAAGGGGCGCGAGGCTTGAGCCGGCGTCTCATTGAAGCCGGTGGAAAGAGAGCGCGCAGCGGCGAAGCCGCCGAGACTGACGATGTTCATGCATGCTTCCGTTCCACCGCACACGGCGATATCGGCTTCGTTTGCGCGGATAAGACGAGCGGCATCGCCGATCGCCTGAATGCCGGCCGCGCACGCCGTCACCGGTGCGCCGAGTGGGCCTTTGAAGCCATGGCGGATCGAGACGTGACCTGCCGCGAGGTTCACCAGGAAGGACGGTATCGTAAACGGCGACAGGCGGCGGACACCGCGCAGATCGACCGTGCGCACCGCGTTGGTTATGGCTGGGAATCCGCCAATGCCTGAAGCGATGATCGTAGCCGAGCGGAGGCAATCCGTTTCCGAGACGGGTTCCCATTTCGCCTGTGCAAGCGCCTCTTCTGCCGCCGCGAGTGCGAAGAGAATGAATCGATCTACCTTGCGCTGATCCTTCGGCGCCAGGACGGTATCCGGATCGAAACCAGCGTCCAGGTCTTCTTCCAGCGAAAGAACCGCCCCGCCGATCTTCGCCGGCAGATCTCCCACCATATCGTCCGAAAGCCTCCGGATGCCCGAGCGGCCGGCCAGAAGACGCGACCATGATGCTTCGACACCCGCGGCGAGTGGAGTGACTGCTCCGAGACCGGTGACAACAATCCGTCGCATCTATCCTCCTGTCGATTCCGGTACGGTGCCAGCGCCGCCTATCTCCGCCTTGGGCTGACGCAGTGCAACAGGAAGAAAGATCAAAAGGGCAAGAACCGAACCTGCCGTCAGGATGACGGCGAGGGAAGCGGGCGGTGGAAGAGGCAGAACGCTGGCGAACGACGCGCCGATAGCCGCGCAGCCCATCTGGAGGAAACCGAGCAGCGCGGATGCCAGCCCGGCCTGTTGTCCAAAGGGATGCAGCGCAATCGCGGTGCCGAGCGGATTGATCAATCCCATGCCGAGCAGATACAGCGCGATGGCGGCAGTGAAGGACACGAAGGCCGGCGCGGCTGCGAACGCGAACATACACAGGCCGCCAGCGAGCGCGATGAAGAGACCGATCATGCCAACGGTGCGCTGACCCCAGCGATGAGCCAGGCGCGGCGCGAGGAACCCAGCTGCGAAGACGATGAGAACCATGGACGCGAAGTGCAGCCCAAGTTGAAAGGCGGTAAGGCCCAGCCCGTTCATCAGAATGGCGGGCGCCGCCGCGAAGAAGGTGTAAAGGCCGCCGATGACAAGGCTCACCGAAACGGCAGGGAGCAGAAAGCGCGGGTCGACGGCCAGGCGGCCATAGGCGGATGCCACGGCCGGAGTCGCCAGGGGTGCCCTGCGGTCGGCCGGATGAGTTTCGCCGGCGCTCGTCGAATAATGCAGCGCGAGCACCACGCCGAACGTCGCAACGCTAAGGAAGGTGACCCGCCAACCGAACAGGCCGTCAAAAGCACTTCCGAGCAGTGGCGAAAACCCCGGCGCGGCCGCCCCCGCAATCATGGTCAGCGCCAGAGCGCGCGCGAGTGCCTCTCCGTCGAACAGGTCGCGTGCGATGGCGCGCGACAGGACCGAGGCAGCGCAAGCGCCGAGCGCCTGGATGACGCGGCCCAGCACCAAAAAGGACAGGGAGTCGGCGAAGGCACAGAGGACACTGCCAGCGACAAAGACTGCAATACCGCCAAGCACCAGCCATTTGCGGCCGAAGCGGTCGGACAACGGCCCGACCAGAAGCTGCCCGACCGCGAAGGCAACGAAGAAGCTACTCAACGTCAGGCCGAGTTCCTGCGAAGAAACGCCAAGGCTAGCGCCAATCCGCGGAAAAGCCGGAAGGATGATGTTGGTGGCAAGTGCGCCAAGCGCAGCCAACCCGGCAAGCAGGAACAGGATGCCCCCCGTCAGCCGGCGCTCGGAAGGCGCGGAGCCCGTGATCGAGAGCGCGGACATCACGGCTTCCTGCTCACGACGAGGCATGTTGACGTGCCATGAGCGTGGAGCCTGCCTTCGGCGTCCTCGATCCTGCCCTCCAGCGTGATGACGGTCCGGCCGCGCGAAACCACCTGGCCGGTGACCCGCATGACGCAGGAATCGGTCAATATCGGGTGGACAAATTTGGCGGTGGTTTCATGTGACGGACAGGTTTCGCCAGGCGAGAGAGTAGTCTGGGCAGCCAGCGCCATGGCGGTGTCGAGCATCGTCATGATCCAGCCGCCATGGACGGTATTCGTCAGGTTGCAAAAGCGCGGCTCGGGGGTGGCCAGGAGCCCGACCTTGCCTTCCTCCGGGGGGAGCAGGGTGAAGGGGAGCGTTTCCGCCATGGGCGGGCGGCGGATGCTTCCGTCGGCCAGCCTCGCAACGAGCGCAAGCCCGGAGCACCCCGCCAACTTGGAGATAGAAACTGCTGCGTTGCATGCCTCGGTCGAAGAAGCCATCTTCATTCCAGCGATCCTTGTTGGGCAACGCTGGCAGATGAAGTCATCGACACGCTCTTGGCGGCCGCTTGCAGGAAGCGCTTTGATAGCCGCTTGTTGTTGACCGCCCGCGACAGAACCAGTGCGCCGACCATTGTCGACAGAATGGCCATCGACTTGTCAGTGGAGTCCTCGCCGTCGGTCTCGCCAATCCAACGACCGAGCATCTCTAGATAGTTCTTAATCCCGGCTTCGAATGATGCCTTTACGTCGACGCTCTGCCGGGCGACATCTGAGCCGAGCGCAACGACCGGGCATCCGTCCATCCTTTCTTGGCGATGCCCCATGCTGAGATAGAACGCGATCACCGCGCCAAACGGGTCCTTCGGATTGGCCTCGGCTGCGGCTGACCATCGGCGGGAGGCGCTCTCCAATGCCCGCCTGGACGCCTGCGCAGCCAAGTCGCCCTTCGACGCAAACTGCTTGTAAAAGGCGCCTTGGGTCAGCCCGGCACCCTTCATCAGGTCCTTCAGGCCGATGCCGTCAAAGCCGTGTTCCCGAAAAAGGCGGCTGGCCACGTCGATCACGGTTTGCCGGTTCTTCTCAGCCTGAGTTCGGCTCACGCGCATCGTCGACCTCCGTTTTTAGCTTTCGAACGAAATCTATATAGCCTATATAGCGTGCGAACGCAATCTAATCAAGAGAGGGCGATGGCCATGAAAAGGCGACCTCCTGTTGTGCGGGGGGCTCCTCATCGCGGTGTCGGGGGCGACCGCATTCGCCGCAGCTTCCTTGCGCACGCAGGCCTCCGCGGTGAGCGACTCGAGGCAGGAACCTCGGGTCGTCAGAGTTAGCCAGTTGTCCGCAAGCGGCTGGAGTAACGGCGTCGCCGCCCTTATTCTAGTTGTCCAGTAGGAGTGATTAATGCCTAGACTCGATTATGCCGATCCCGGCCTCTCTGATGAGTCTCGCGTCGAATTCGCGCGGCTGCCGATCAACCTCACGCGCATGCTGCTGCATGCTCCTGCCGAGATAAAGGGATTCCTGGACCTCGCGACCGGCTTCCGGCACCGCGCTAGACCCGAAGCTGCGCGAGACGGTGATCCTGCGCGTAGCAGCCGATGAAGATAACCTCTATCAGCGAATGCAGCATCTTCCGAACTCGCCGGATTGAGCAAGGAGGAGGTCGACTCAATCACGCTTGGCGACCTTGCGCGGCTCGATCCGCGCCTGGCGTTGGCGGTCCGTTTCGTTGACGAATGCGTCACCCGGGTCAAGGTTTCCGAGGGCCGAGGCCAAGGAAGTTTTCTCGCCGGCCGAAATCGTGGAGATGACGCGCCTCGCCAGCTTCTACGTGATGATCGCGCGCTTTCTGACAACGCTCGCCATCGATTTCGACGGCGCCCCGATCAATTGGTCACAATCGGATTGGGTGAACGAACGCGCCTACGCCTCGCGGATGCTCGCCCGGTCGGCATAACCGCCGCGCAAAGGCCTCTTCGCATAAGCCTGGAGGAGAAGTCCAATGCTATACAGCTACATTGTCGAGAGAGAAATCCGAAAGACCTTCGACCACGTCAACAACCATCGCTGGGACGAGGCGCCTAGGACCTCAGCCCAGTAATTCAAGTTTTCTCAAAAGTTTGCGCACTTCTGTGTTTGATCATTACGGTCATTCTGTCGCCATTATCGCGCGAGCCAGCTCCGACGGATTCTCAACAGCCGAGAAGTGGCCGGTATTTTTGAGCGTCACCATCTGCGAGGCAGGAATCAGCGACCGAGTGCGTTCGCGTTCATTTGGCCGAGACCAATCGCTATCGCCATAAATAAGCGTCACCGGTGCCGAGATCTGCGGATAGTAATCGCGTGCCTTGCTCCAGGAGCGCCAGCCTGCCAGCACCCTGCGCGCCATCCTCTTGTATCCTGGGCGGCGGGCTACTTCGTCGAACTCAGCAAGCAGATCGGCCGGCAGTTTGCGGGGGTCGTGATATCCGCCGCCCATGATCTTGCCGAGAATCATCTTGTTTTCGAGCGACGCATTCACCGCGCCGAGCATCGGGATCTGCAAACTTCCGATGATAAAATTCGCGAACCAGTTGCCGCGTCGAATACCGTCCCCGTAGCGGGTCTCGTAGTCGTAGGGGTTGATCGCATAGAGCCGCTTCACCCGCTGCGGAAGCGCCGCTGCCACTGTGAGGGCCAATGCCCCGCCGATCGACTCGCCAACAACCGTCACGGCCGAGAGGTTTAGCTCCTCGATGAAGCGAATGACGGCCTGCCTGAAGTACGGTTCGTCGAAGCTCGCGCTTGGATCTATTGGTGAGTGTCCATGGCCTGGCAGGTCAATGGCGTACACCGTGTGCGATCTCGCGAGGAGGGGCGCCAGACTGCGTAAATATTCGAGCTGCGTCCGGATCGTATGTATGAGGAGTAACGGAGGCCCGCTGCCGATCTCTTGAAAGCGTAGGCTAAGCGTATCCGATATTTCGAGCAAAGTTGGTTTGGCTTTTGTCACGCTAAGCATTCGAATTCTCCTGTGCTTTCAAGCGGTAGTTTCGCGAACGTGTTCGGCCGCGGCATTTCAGAAAGCCCTAGGCGAGATCGGGGTCGCTAACGGCCCGCGAGAGCAGGATCGCGACGCCCCTGGGTCGGGGCCCGGCATTCTCCCTCAGGAAAGCCGTGCTCCCGAAAAAGGCGGCCCGCCACGTTGATCACCGTTTGCCGGTTCTCCTCGGCCTGAATGCGACTCACGCGCATCATCGATCTCCATTTTTTAGCTTGCGTTCGTAATCTATATATCTTATATAGCGGTCGAACGCAATCTATTCAAGAGAAGGCGACGGCCATGAAAAAGCGACCCGCTGTTGTGTTGGGGGGCGTCCTGACCGCGATGTTAGCGACGGCCGCATTCGTCACGCTTTCCCTGCGCACGCAGGAAGCCTCTGCCGTGGGCGACCCGCGGCAGGAACCCCCGATGATCAGACTGGTGACGGCAGCGCACACCGCCATCTGTCGTGCAGGAGGAGTTCTATCAGGCCCGCAAGAAGCTCGGGGATGAAGCCCGCAACCTGCCGTCCGGCGTCTACGGCCCCTTCGTCAACGACGAATATTCGGACGTGAGCTTTGCCGTCTATGCGCTCAAGGCCAAGGGCATGCCGATGCGTGAGCTGGTCAGGCAGGCCGAGGTGATCCGCCAGGACCTCCTGCATGTGCCCGGCGTCAAGAAGATCAACATCCTCGGTGAGCGTCCCGAACAGATATTCGTCGACTTTTCCTATGCCAAACTGGCAACTCTCGGCGTGTCGGCACGGGATATTGTTGCCGCCTTGCAGCGGCAGAACACCGTCACACCGGCAGGATCGATCGACACCCAGGGGCCGCGGGTCTTCATCCGAATTGACGGCGCTTATAACAGTGTCCAGGCGATCGCCGACACGCCGATCGTCGCTGCGGGGCGGACACTGAAGCTGTCCGACATCGCCGAGATCCGCCGCGGCTACGAGGATCCTCCCACCTACATCATCCGGCACCAGGGTGAGCCCACCATCGTGCTCGCCGAGTTCCGGGGAGCTATCGCCGAATCTTGGTGACGGAAGGGATCAGGCGGCAGCGGCTTGAGCTTGCGATCTGATAACCTCGACTCCGTCAGCGAACTTTACACCGAGGATGACTTTCGGCAACTGGT
>Ga0137371_10004585_pt1 | contig 10813 bp, 12 predicted proteins | sample SagtaG_7_FD_104919 | JGI IMG/M metagenome (GOLD analysis project Ga0137371, IMG submission 104919) | Vadose zone soil microbial communities from Sagehorn Ranch, Mendocino, California, USA - Sage1_R_40_16 metaG | ecosystem: Environmental > Terrestrial > Soil > Vadose zone | place: USA... | reverse complement strand
TGGCCTGGCGCCTCGCCGTGGAGGCCTCGGACCGCGTGGCGGCCATCGCCCCCGTGGCCGGGGCCAGGGTATTGAAAGTCGGGCAACCGGCGCGCCCCGTCGCGGCCATGCACTTCCACAGCGTCGATGACCCGCGCGCGCTCTACGGGGGCGGGCTCGGCCCGCCATTTCCCATGACGACGTCGCAGGTGCTGCACTCCGCCGTAGAGCCCACCATCCGCGAGTGGGCGGCCACCATCGGGTGCCCGGCCGAGTCACGCGTGACCGCGGAGCTCAAGGGACAGGCGGGAACGAAGGAGGCAGGGCACACGGCGACGCGGTATGTCTGGGGGCCGTGTCGCGACGGCGGCGAGGTCGTGCTGTGGAAGCTCGCGGGCGCCGGTCACGTCTGGCCCGGCGGCCTTCCGGACTATCTCCCGCGTCTCCTCGGTCCCTCGACGGCCCTCGTCGACGCCAACGTCGAGATGTGGCGATTCTTCCAGCGCTTCACGGTGCCTCTCACGCGATAGCTCCTCACAGGAGAGTCCATGACGTATCAGATCTACGCGCTCAAGTACGGCGAGCGGGACACGAAGGAGAGCCAGTTCTTCTTCCGCGAGGCCTCGCAGAAGCCGCTCACCCTCCATTTCTTCATCTGGGTCATCCTGGGCGGACCACATCCGATCGTGGTCGACACGGGCTGCACGGCCGCCGATGCCCAGGCCAAGGAGCTGCGCGCCTTCGTCAGTCCCGCCGACATGCTGGCCAAGGTCGGCGTCAAGGCGGCCGAGGTGCCCGTGACGCTCGTCTCGCATCTGCACTGGGATCACTGGGGTGGCTATAGCCTCTTCCCCGGCAGCACCTTCTGGATGCAGCGCGAGGAGCTGGAGTTCTGGACGGGGATCGCGGGGCAGCACGAGAACTACCGGTCCTTCGCCATCCCCGAGTCGCTCGCCCAGCTCGTGCGGCTCAACTACAGCGGGCGCGTCAAGCTCGTCACGGGCGAGACCGAGGTGATGCCGGGCATTCGCGTGCACTGGGTGGGCGGGCACACGGCCGGTCTCCAGGTCGTCTCCGTGCCCACCGCCAAGGGCACGGTCGTGCTGACCTCCGACGCCTCGCACTTCTATCGCAACATCGAGCGGCGCGACCCTGTGCAGATCATCACGAACCTGCCGCAGATGCTCGCGGGGTTCGAGAAGATCGACGCGCTGGCGGGAGCGAAGGAGCGCGTGGTGGTCGGCCACGATCCCGAAGTGGCCACGCGCTTTGATCAGGTCGAGCCCGGCATCATCAAGATCGCCTAGCAGGCGGCGGATAAAGGCCCATCTGCTTCGTTGGCGCCCTCGGCAGCAGGTTCAACGTACAGGGAGTACGCCTCACCTGCCGCCTTCGGGCGCCGCCTCGCATCTGGACCTTTCTCCGCCGCCTGCGGAGCTCTCTTAGGGGACTAGGCTCGCTGCTTGGCCGCCTTGCGTCGTTCGCGGTAGATCTCGATCGCGATGGGCACGCAGGAGAGCACGATGATCACGATGACCAGGATGTGGATGCGGGCAAAGATTGCCGGAAACATGCGGGCGAGCCAATAGCCGCCCCAGGTCATGGAGGCGACCCAGCCGATTCCTCCCGCGACGTTGTAGAAGAGGAAGCGCCGGTACTGCATGGTGCCCACCCCGGCCAGCACGGGCGCGAAGGTACGGACGATAGGCACGAAGCGCGCGATGACGATGGTCTTGGGCCCGTACTTTTCGTAGAAGCGGTGGGTGCGCTCGACGTGCTTCGGATTGAAGAGGAGCGACTTCTGGCGCGTGAAGATGCGCGGCCCCAGGCGCACACCGATGGCGTAGCCCACGCTGTCCCCGATGATGGCCGCGGCGATGAGCAGCCCGTTCAGCCACCAGATATTCAGATGGCCCGCCGACGCGAGCAGGCCCGCGGTGATCAGGAGCGAATCGCCGGGGAGAAAGCACCCGATGAGCAGGCCCGTCTCGGAAAAGACGATGGCCACGAGGAGAATGTAGCCGCCCCACTGGATGAGCGCGTCGAGCGAGTAGCGGCCGGTGAGAACGTCGACCAGGAAGTCCACGCGGGGCGCACCTTAGCGGATCGTGACGCGACTGTCAACGAGCCCTGGACAGCTCCTGGCGCGCGAGGGCGGCGCCGGCGCCCAGGGCGTGGAGCTTGGCGCGGGCCAGCTCGCGGTCGAGGGGCACCATGCCGCAATTGGTGCACGGGAAGAGTCGAGACGGCGCCACGTGACGCAGGGCCTCGCGGATGACCGCGGCGACCTGCGCGGGCGTCTCCACCTCCTCGTTAGCCACATCGACGGCGCCCACGAGCACGTCCTTGTCGCCGAGCAGGCCGAGCAGGGAAATGGGCACGCGCGAGTTGGCGCACTCGAGAGAGACGCCGCCGATCCGGCTCGCCGCGAGCAGGGGAAAGGTCTGCTCGTACTGCCGCCACTCCCCGCCCAGGGTCTTCTTCCAGTCCGTGTTGGCCTTGATCCCGTAGCCGTAGCAGATGTGGACGACCGTCCGGCAGGGAAGCCCTTCCACCGCCCGGTTCAGCGCCTCGATGCCCCAGTCACGCACCTCGTCCATGTAGACGTTGAAGGCCGGCTCGTCGAGCTGGATCACGTCCACGCCCACGGCGGCGAGCTCGCGCGCTTCCTCGTTGATGAGTGAGGCGAGGGCGAGGCCGAGCTTGGCGCGGCTGCCGTAGTAGGCGTCGTGGATGGTGTCCACCACCGTCATCGGACCGGGCATGGTGAACTTGATCCGGCGCCCCGTCGCGGTGCGGAGAAACTGCGCCTCGTCGCGGTGGATGGGGCCACGGCGCCGGAGCGGTCCCGCCACCGTGGGCACCTCCGCCTTGTAGCGGTCGGCGCGGATCCCGATGGTGACCATCTTCGAGAAGTCCACGCCCTCGAGCTGTTCGACGAACCCCCACACGAAGTGCCGGCGCGTCTGCTCGCCGTCGGTCACGATGTCGATCCCCGCCGCCTCCTGATCGCGAAGGGCCAGGCGCACCGCGTCGCGCTTGCCTTCCTCGAGCGCAGCCCCCTCGAGCCGCCACGGCGCCCACAGCGTGCGGGGCGCGGCGAGCCAGGCAGGCTTGGGCAGGCTGCCGGCGATGGTGGTGTCGAGCATTCCGGCTGCATGGTATCATCGCGCCGTGAAATATTTGCCCCTGCTCGTGCCGGTCGCCATCCTGATCGCATCGGCGTGCGGCTCGGCCACCGACAAGCAGTGGTACAAGCCGAACGTCGACTACACGGCGGCCGACTTCGAGCGCGACCGCATCGAGTGCACGCCGAAGGAGAAGTCACTCGACGAGACCTGCCTGAGGGACAAGGGCTGGCTGCCGCTCTCGGGCGATGTCGGGCCGGCCGTCAAGGCGCCGTCCCTCCCCGCTCGCCCGAAGGCCGGCAAGTACTAATCTGCGCGGCATCATCTTCGACTTCGGTGGCGTTCTCTGGGACATGCGCTGGGATGTCGCCCGCGCCCTCGACCAGGCGCACGGGCTGCCGCGCTCGTCCGTGTTCGACACCCTCTACCGCAGCGACACCTGGCGAGACATCGAGCGGGGCCGGGGCGACCGTCAGGCCTGGCTCGAGGAAGCGCACCGGACGCTCGAGGAGCGTGCCGGCCACCCTCTGCCACGTCTGCACGATGAGTGGCGCCGGGCGCAGGGTCCCATCGAGGCCAACCTGAGCCTCGTCCGTGACCTGCGCGCCTCGCACAAGCTCGGGGTGCTGAGCAATGCCGACAGCTCGCTGCGCGACCGCCTCGAGCGCGAGATGGCCATCCACCATCTCTTCCACGACATCGTCTGCTCGGCGGAGGTGGGCATGGCCAAGCCCGAGCCGGCCGTCTACGTGATGGCCGCCGAGCGGCTCGGGATACCGCCCAGCGACTGTGTGTTCGTGGACGACCTCGACACCAATGTCGAGGCGGCCCGGCAGGTCGGCATGGCGGGCGTTCTCTTCCGGCTGGACAAGGGCGACGATCTCCGGGTCCAGCTCGCCGGTCTCGGCGTGCGGCCGCGAGGCTGAGCGGTGGCCCGCACCGCGGTCTTTCTCTCTCCGGGCGCGAATCTGGCGGCCGCCGTCGATTGCGCGCGCCGCGCGGACGGCCTCGGCTACGACAGCGTGTGGGTGACCCATGGCCTCGGCCGTGACGCCCTTCTCGTCCTCTCGGCCTACGCGCGCGTGGCGCCCCGGGTGGGGCTGGGCACGGGCGTGATTCCCATTTACCCGCGGCACCCCGTGCTCATGGCGCAAGAGGCGCTGACGCTCCAGGAGATGACGGGAGGTCGGCTGCGGCTCGGCATCGGCGTGAGTCATCGCCCGATGATGGAGGGCGCGCTCGGTCTGGACATGGGCCGCCCGTTGGAGGTGATGCGCGAGTACGTCGCCGCGCTCCGCCAGGGTCTCGGGGGCCGCGTCCAGCATGCGGGCGCGCGCTATCGCGTCGCCTGGCAGAGCGGCGTTCCGCGCCTGCCCTCGCCGGCGCCGATCTATCTCGCCGGGCTCGGGGCCGCCATGCTCGAGCTCGCGGGCGAGGTCGCCGATGGCGCCGTGCTCTGGCTCTGCGCGCCCGCCTACGTGCGCGACCACGCGGTGCCGGCCATCCGCCGCGGGCGCGAGCGCGCGGGCAAGACGATGGAGGGCTTCGAGATCGTCGCGTCGGTGCCGGCCGCGCTCACCGCGGACAGGGCGGCGGGCATGGCGGCCTTCAAGACGGAGCTGGCCCGCTATCTGGCCCTGCCCTTCTACCGCGCCATGCTCGAAAAGAGCGGCTTTGGCGCCGAGATCGCGGCTTGGGACCGCGCCCCGCGCCCTGATGCCATGGCCGATCGCCTCGCCCAGGGGCTGGGCGCCGTCGGGGACGTCGCGACCATCGGGGCCCTCGTGGCCGATTACCGGGCGGCGGGCCTCACGTTGCCGGCCATTCGCCCCATCGGCTTCGCCGACGCCCCGCACTACCTGCCCACGCTGGAGGCGTGCTCGGCTCTCTGAAGTGCTGTGCTAGGGTGGAATCATGGAAGGCGCCGTCGCCCCCACTGCCCCCTCCAGCCTGCTCCGGCCCGGCAAGATGTTCGTCAATCCGCTCTTCGACTATCTGCTGATCGGCGGCATCGTGAGCTGGATCGCCGGCGGCATCATCTACGGCGCGGGTGTCCGCTACAACGAAGCGGATCTCTTCTGGGTCCTGCTCGTGTCCAACTGGGCGCATTTCGCCGCCTCGACGGTGCGCCTGTACACCAAGCCCGACGCCGTGCGCACCTGGCCCTTCCTCACCCTGGCGTTTCCCGTCGTCACCATCGCCGTGGTCAGCGCCGTGGTCACCCTCGGCGAGCCCGCGGGGCGCTATTTCTTCGCCCTCTACTTTCTCTGGTCGCCGTTCCACTACTCGGCGCAGGCGTATGGCCTGAGCGTGATGTACGCCTACCGGTCCGGGACCACGCTTGCGCCCATGGACCGCACCCTGATTCGCTGGACGTGCTTGCTGCCGTTCTTCTGGACGCTGCTCCAGCCCCAGGGCGGGCTCGGACTCGTCCTGCCCGCGGGGTTCTTCGCGGGCTTCCCGCTGCGCGCGGCGCTGAGCCAGACCCTGACCGTGCTCTCGCTGGCCGTGCCCATCGTCGCCTTCCTCTGGCTCCGGAGACAGCGCGGCATCACGCTACCCGCCATCAGCCTCGTGGTGATCTTCTCCAATGCCATCTGGTGGACGGCCTTCAACTGGTTCGACGCCTTCATCTGGGCCACCGTCTTCCACGGCCTCCAGTACCTCGCCATCGTGCTCGTCTTCCACATCAAGGATCAGGAGCGGCTCGGCGTCAGCGCGCACGGCTGGCTCTACCACGCGGCGTGCTTCTACGGCACCTGCCTCGTCCTAGGCTTCGTGCTCTTCCAGAACTGGCCGCAGCTCTACTGGCTGGCGGGCTACGACATCGGGCGGGCCACGTTGCTGGTGGTGGCGGTCATCAACATCCACCACTTCATCGTGGATGCCTTCATCTGGAAGCTGCGCCGGGATCCCAACTACAAGAACGTGGTCGACGTCCCCGCTTCCGTGGTCGCAGTCTGAACCGCCTAGAACGAAACCGGGAGCGCGCTCAGGCCCCGCAAGGTCAAGCTCTGGCGGTACTGGGGCGTGTCCGTGGCCAGGGCCAGCTTCGGCATCCGCTGCAGCAGCGCATTGATGGCGATCTGGCCCTCGATGCGCGCGAGGGGGGCGCCGAGGCAGAAGTGAATTCCCCAGCCGAAGGCGATGTGACGATTGTCCGCGCGCGTGATGTCGAGACAGTCGGGGTCGGGAAACTGGGCCGGGTCACGGTCGGCGGCCCCGATGAAGGGCAGGACCAGCTCGCCTTTGCCGATCGTGCGGCCGCCGATGGTGACGTCTTCGCTCGGAATGCGCGCGGTACGCTGCACGGGGCCGTCGTACCGTAGCAGCTCCTCGACGGCGCTCGCGATCAGCCCGGGGTTTTCGCGCAGCCGCCGGAGCTCGTGGGTATGGCGGAGCAGCGCGAGAGTGCCGTTGCCGATCAGGTTGACGGTGGTCTCGTGTCCGGCCACGAGCAACAGGATGCAGGTGGCGAGCAGCTCATCCTCGCTGAGCGTGTCGCCGGCTTCCTCGGCGGCGATGAGAGCCGAGAGCATGTCACCACGCGGTGAGGCGCGGCGCTCGGCAATGAGCGCGCGGAAGTAGTCGCTGAGCGCGTGGCGCGAGGCCATGCTCCTCGCCGCCACTTCCGAGTCCGGAGGCAGCCAGATCGCATCGAGGCCGCGGGCGATATCGAGCCCCCACTGCTTGAAGCGATCTCGGTCTTCCACGGGAACACCGAGGAGCTCGCAGATGACGATGACAGGCAGCGGGTAGGCGAAGTCCTCGATCAGGTCCATGGAGCCTGCGGTCTCCACACGCTCGAGGAGCCCGTCGACGATCCGCTGGATGTGCGGACGCAAGACCTCCACCACGCGCGGCGTGAAGGCCTTGCTGACGAGGCCGCGCAGTCGCGTGTGGTCTGGTGGATCGCGGTCGAGCATCGAGAGGCCGATGCCGGGCGGGGCGAATCCGAGCCGCGCGGCCACGAATGCCGCGATCGCCTCCTTCGCGAAGCGCGGATCGCGCAACGCCACGAGGACGTCCTCGTATCGTGTCAGCACCCAGAACCCGCGGGGATTGTGGTGGACGGGCTCCTCGGCGCGCAGCCGGTGGTAGGTCGGATACGGGTTGGCGATGAATTCGGCATCCATCGGGTTGAACGTGATCTCGCCCATCAGCTGGCCTCCGCAGGGACGTGTGATGTGTCAACTATGCGCGTTCTCACCGCCGGCGTCGAGTGGCTCGCGTCGGCGCGATCACATTCCTCCGCGCGAGGACTGAGGAGACCCGCGGGCCGAGGGCGGCGAGTCACTGGCCGAGGTGCTTCGCGAGATACGCGAGAATGCGCTCTCGCTCGCCGGGCTGCACGGGCATGCCGTAGGTGATCATCCGATCGACGATGACGGCCCATTCCTCGCGTGTCTGCCGCTGCTGGGCGATCATCTCGAGGCTGTGACAGATGATGCATCGTCCGGTCACCATCTGCTGATCACGGTCCCGCGGCAGGGGGTTCGCGTCCTGTGCCCACACGCCGGGGGGGCCGACGCGATCTCGCGGGCCGGCCACCCAGCTCCCTCCCCAGCCCATCGTGCCTCCGAGCACGAGCGCGGTCAGCGACCGCGCCAGGCGACTACGCCACATCGACCCGAACGGCGTGGATCACGTTCCAGCGGTAGCCTTGCGGGTCGCGCGACTTGCTGCCGGGCTGCACGCGGCCGAGGGAATCGGTGGCGCGGGCCATGATGACGTGCGTCCCGGCCGCGGCGGGCCAGGGAAACTCCCAGCGGCGCCACGCGTAGCGCATCTCCGGGCCCACCAGCGCGGCCGGCGCCCACGTCTTGCCGCCGTCCACCGAGATGTCCACGCCGGTGACGGAGCCTTCCCCCGCCCATGCGTAGCCCGCGATCGCCTGCGCGCCCGCCGCGATCTTGGCGCCGTCGAGCGGACTCATGATGAGCGACTTGCATTCCAGTGATTGCAGCGAGTACGTGTGCTTCGGATCCTCGGCGCGCGGCGAGCGGTAGCTTCGCTGCATGAACGGTCCGTCCCACTCCTTGTCGGCGAGCGTGAGCTGGATCAGCCACTTGATCGACGCCGAGCCGATCCAGCCCGGGACGATCAATCGCGCCGGCCCGCCGTGCAGGTGCGGCACGGGACGGCCGTTCATCTCGAGGGCGACCATCGTATGCGGGTCCATGGCGTTCCAGATCGGATGGCTCCGGATGAAGTCCGGCGCCTGCGGGGTGGGGGGCGTGTCGTTGCCGTCGGGCACCACGTGGGACGCGGTGGGACGCGGCCGGGCGAGGCGCAGAATGTCGGCGAGCCGCACGCCTTTCCAGACGGCGGTGCCCACCGCGCCGTTCTCCCACTGGACGCCGGGCGCCTTGGGGGAATAGAAGCCGCGGCCGTTGCCCGCGCATTCGAACGTGAGGGTCTGGGTGATTTGCTCCATCCGCTTGAGGTCGTCCAGCCGGAGGGTGAGGGGATTGTCCACCTGCCCGTCCACCTTGAGGGCGTACTGGGCGGGGTCGATCTCCGGCCCGTCGTAGTTGTTCCGGACGAAGAAGAGCTCGGTAGGCGTGATGTCCGCGCCCAGCTGTCCGAACGGAGTCTCGAGATTGATGGGGCGGGGACTCCGCACGATCAGCTTTTCCTTGCCGGGCACGGGCGCCGGCGCGGTCTGCGCGGGAACCGGAACGGCGCCGCCGAGCAGCGCGGCCGCTGTTCCCATGTGGATCACGAACGCCCGACGTGTGACGCCATTGTCCATGAGCGCCTCCCCACTGCGTGGCCGCTTCGTCACCGCGTGGATTGCCTCGTCTATCTCGACCGCCCGGGGCAGCGATCGCCGCGATTGTACAGGCTCACGGGCGAACAGGCTACGCCGAGGCGCCCTTTCGACGGCCGCGGGGGAGCCAGAGCGCGCCCAGCGTGCCGAGCGCCAGGAAGGGCACGCCGAGCCAGAAGCGCTGGCGCTCGCGGGCGTGCTCGCGCAGCGTCCGCAGCACGAAGCGGTCGCCCGCGCTGATCTCGCCCCGGGAGGCGAGGAACTGGCGCAGGCGCTGCTGCTGATCCTCCGTGAGCTTGGCCCGCCCCCACTGCACGTCCTCCTGCAGCGTCGTGAGGCGGCGGACTTCCGCCTGTGCCCGCGCCAGGGCCTCGCGGCTGTCGTGCCAGGTCTGGCGCTCGCCGCGCGTGAGAAACGCGAGCTCGATGGGCGGCACGGCCTCCTCGAGCCAGTTCAGCCAGTGGTGGTCCATGCGCGGGACGGCGGCCAGGAGCAGCCCCGCGAGCCCGAGGGCGCAGCAGCCGACCAGGCCGACGCCGCGCAAGGCTTCCCAGCCACGCTCGCGTACTCCACGCGCGAGACCCAGCCCGCCCCGCACGAGAGCGACGCCCGCCATCATCGCCCCGAAGGTGGCGACGACGGCGGCGCCCGTGGGGAGATCCCAGGCGAACGACGCCCAGAGCCCGAGCACGCTGACGAGAAAGCCGAGGGCCCAGCCCGTCACGAGCCTCCGCGCCACGGAGCCGGCGAGGAGGGCGGCCACGGCGGCGGGGACGATGAGGTAGGAGAAGACGAGGAGCACGCCGGCAACGCGCACGCTGCTCGTCACCACCACGCCGAAGGTGACGTAGAAGCAGAAGTCCCACCCGCGCATGGCGCGGCCGCGCGCGCGGGCGCCCTCGGGGTCGAAGGAGATCTCGAGGAGCGGGCGCCGGATCAAGACGTGCAGCACGCCGATCAGCCCGTACAGCACGGCGAGCCTCACCACCTCGGCGGGCGTGACGGTCAGGATGCTCCCGACGAGGAGCTGCTTGATGTGCTCGCTGCCCTGGGGCGCCCGGTCCACCGCGAGCACGGTGATGGCGGCGGAGACGGCGTACACGATCCCGATCACGGCTTCTTGCGGGATGACGGCGCGGCGCATGCGCGTCAGGGAGAAGAGCGCGGCGCCGCAAGCCGTGAAGGCCAGCGCGTACCAGTAGGCCGCCTCGCTCTGGATCGGATGCCCGGCCAGGAACGCGGCCGTGATGCCGAGGGCGGCCACCTGGGCGAGGGCAAGATCGACGAAGATCACGCCGCGGGCGAGCACGTGGAGCCCCAGGTAGACGTGGATGCCCGTCAGCACGAGGCAGGCGAGGAAGGGCAGCCACAACAGCTCCAGCATCAGCGCCCCGAGAAGGCGTCGACGAGACGCTTGACGTCGAGGTCGATGAGGCCGATGTAGTCACGCGCCTCGGGGTCGGCCCCGACGGACGGCGCCAGCCGGGCGATCCGCGCGCCGCTTCGCGCGGCGACCTGCTCGACCAGCGAGGCGCTGGCATAGGGCTCGGCGATGAGCACGCGCACCTGCGCCTGCTTCATTCGACTGATCAGCGAGGCCAGATACGCGGGCGAGGGAGGGACACCGGGAGTCGGCTCGACGGCCGCGACGATCTGGAGGCCGAAGCGCCCCGCGAAGTACGGCCAGCTCTCGTGCACGACGACGACCTTGGCGCCGCGATAGGGGGCGAGCGCGGCGCTCCAGCGCGTGAGGCCGGCGTCGAGGCGCTTGAGGAACTCGGCGCGACGGGACTCGAAGCCGGTCCGGTTCTCCGGCGCCAGTCTCCCGAGGGCCGCGACCATGGCCGCGGTGATAGGCCGCATGTTTTCGGGATCCAGCCAGTAGTGCGTGTTGCCGAAGTCATCGACGTGCTAGCCTCGCTAGGCGCGCACG
>Ga0137371_10004583_pt1 | contig 10814 bp, 8 predicted proteins | sample SagtaG_7_FD_104919 | JGI IMG/M metagenome (GOLD analysis project Ga0137371, IMG submission 104919) | Vadose zone soil microbial communities from Sagehorn Ranch, Mendocino, California, USA - Sage1_R_40_16 metaG | ecosystem: Environmental > Terrestrial > Soil > Vadose zone | place: USA: California... | reverse complement strand
GGTCGCGTCGCCGCGGTTTCGGATCCGTACCGTCGCCGGTACGGAGCGCAGCCGCGCGCCCGGAGGCGAGCGCGCCGAGCGCGACCGCGACCGCCTTCACGAGCGCGCCCTAGTGCGGATCCGCTGGTTCGCGAACGCGCCCGCGTGGAGGAGCAGGCCGAGCGCGAGGAACGAGCCGACGCGGTAGACGGACTCGAGCGCGGCCAGGTCGACGACGAACACCTTGCCGACGGCGACGCCGAGGAGCGTCAGCCCGCCGAGCCGCAGCGGCCGCAGGTCGCGGACGAGCCCGACCACCAGCGCGGCCAGGCCGGTGACCGTCCAGAATGCGGACAGCAGCAGCTGCGCGCCCTGGTCCGCGCCGGCCGCGTCCACGATCGCGACCGAGCCCGCATAGAGCCCCAGTACGGCGGCGACACCCACGAGGACGGGCCGCCAGACATCGAACGCCCAGGCACAGGCGAGGCACGCCCCGGCCGCGAGCGCAAGGCCGACGAGCGCAGTCGGCAGCGAGTCGACCCCGTACGCGAGCGCGTCGGGTGGCGCCTCGAACGCGAGCACGTGTCCGATCGCGAGCGCAAGGAACGCACCGGCGCCGATGTGACCGCGATCCTCAGCGGTCCGCCGAGCCGCGAGCGAGAGGAGCACGGCCTCGGCCGCGTAGCCGGCGACCAGCGCAGGCCCGCTGAGGACGACCGAGAGGCCGACCGCGGCCAGCGCCGCACCGACGGCGACGAGCAGCGCGCCGATCTCGCCGCTGATCCGGCTGCGCAGCACCGCGACGCCGAGCCCGACGTGCGCGGCGGCGATCGCGAGCAGCCACGCCTTCGCAGCCGTCGGGTCGCGGTCGTGAAGGACACCCCAGCAGAGCGCAGCGGTCACGCCCGCATTGGCGAGCAGGAGGAGCGTCGAGACGACGCGGAGCTTCGCGGTCGGCTCACGCAGCTCGTACCCGAGCGCCCCGGCGACGTACAGCGCCCAGAAGACGCCCAGCACGACGAGCACGAGCAGCCGGTGCGCGTCCTCGCTTGCGCTCACCCAGACGACGAGCTGAGGCAGGCTGACCACGTAGGCGAGGCCTGCGAGCCACCCCCAGCGCCGCCAGAGCAGGATCCCCACCGCCGACCCGAGGGCGATCGCCATGAAGGCGAGGCTCGCGTTCGTCGTCCCGGCGTCGACGAGCACCGGTGCGAGCAGCGCGCCGACGACGCCGATGCCCGCGACCACCTGCGATTCCCAGCGCACGGCGACGATCGTCGCGACGAGGCCGATCACCCCGCCGACCGCGAGCCCCACCGCGGGAGACACGAGGTGGTAGAGGGCAGTCGCGGCCGTGTCGCTCGCATAGAGCGCGGCGATCGCCGCGGCCATCGTTGCGAGCGCGGCCTGCGTCCGGCCCTGCCGTTCGTACAGCCACAGCCCGACGCCGAAGAGCGCGGTCGAGCCGGCGAACGCGAGCGCGACACGCGTCGGCTCGTCGATCCAGCCGCGGTGGATCGCCAGCGCGAGGAAGAAGACGACGCCCAGCACGACGGCGGCGCCGCCGACCCACGCAAGCACGCGGCCGCCGAGGAGCTCCTCGAGATCGAGCTGCGGCCCGCGCGGCGACTCAGGCGGCCGCGGCGGCAGAGGCGCCGGCTGCGGCGCGACCGGAAACGGCTTCGGCGGCGCCACCGCCGCCTCGAGCCGCCGCATGCGACCTTCGAGATCCTGCAGACGAGCTTCGACCGAGGCTTCCATCGCTCCCTCCCGAGGTCATAGCAATTCTGCTATGCTGGACAATAGCAAGTTTGCTATGCGTGTCAAGTGCGAAAGTGTCGCTCGTGGACGGCTTCTCGTTCGCGACGGAGATCCGCGTGCGCTTCGCCGAGACCGACGCGCAGGGCGTCGCGCACAACTCGTCCTATTTCGTCTGGTTCGAGATCGCGCGCGTCGAGTACCTGCGCACGTTCGCCGGCGGCTACCAGTCGCTTCGCGATCGCGGGCTCGAGGCGTTCGTGCTCGAGACGCACCTCCGCTACCTGCAGCCGGCGCGCTTCGACGACAAGCTCGTCGTCCACACTCGCTGCGACGGCGTCCGCGGCGCCCGCTTCCGCTTCGACTACGCGATCGTGCGGGACGGCGAGACCGTCGCCGACGGCTGGACGTCGCACGCATGCGTCGACCGGGCGACCCTGCGTCCGGCACGCGTGCCTGAGTGGCTCGCAGACGCGATCGCTACGGCTGAGTCGTCGTCGGCGTCGTCGGTGCCGGCGCGGTCGTCGTCGTCGGCGTCGTCGTAGTCGTAGTCGTAGTCCCGGTCGTCGTCCCGGGCTTCACTTTCGGCGGCTTCTTCTTCGCCTCGGGCTTCGGACCGACACGGACGAGCTTCGGCTCGGCGCGGTACGAGGAGTACCAGGTGTTGTCGTACAGGAGCCGCCCGCCGCCGTCGTAGACCTTCCGCTCGACGCTCGTCGTACGGGCGGGCTCCCCGAAGTCGTCGACGACCGTCGCGCCCGGATCGAGCGACGGGTCGACCGTCTTCTTCAGCGGCGGCTGCGAGACGTCGACGAGGGGAGTCGTCGAGCTCTCGACCCGCCGGTGCGTGGGCGCCCCGTACAGGCTCACCGTCAGCTCCGACGAGCCGACGAACGTTCGCAGCAGCAACCAGTGCGAGGTGTCGTTGACGAACTTGAGATCGACGTCGGGGTAGTTCACCGTCGCGTCGCGACCCTGCGGGTAGTGGCTGATGTAGAGCGCGTGGTTCGTCCGCTCGGTGATCTTCAAGCCCGCCTCGAAGGCGGCGTTGAAGACGGTGGTCGACACCTGGCAGACGCCGCCCCCGAGCCCGGTCTGGAGCTCGCCGTTGATGATCACCGGCGCCTCGAGGAATCCCTTCGCGGCGGTTCGCTCGCCGGTCGTCTCATTGAACGAGAACGTCTCGCCAGGGGCGATCAGCTTGTGGTCGACGAGGTGGGATACGAGCTGGACGTTGTGGATCCGGTTCGGATCGCCGCCGTACACGGTCGTGTAGGTCGAGACGAGCCCCGTGACGCCCATCGCGCGCGCGTCGGCGGTGGTTCGCTTGGCGAGGGTCTTCGCGACCACGATCGGCGCCGTCCGGTTCCGCAGCCGAAGCGCCGCGCGCAGGAGAGCCCGCGCGGTCGCCTCGGCGTCGAGGGCGTAGCCGGGCCGGTCGGGAACGATGCGCACGCTCGACCCGGAGACGGCGAAGTCGGCGTCTGTCGGCTTCCGGTTCACCCGCGCGCCGAGGCGGGCGAGCCAGCGGTCGGCCGCCGGGCCGCCGATGCGGAGCGTCGTGCGCCCGTCGGCCGGGAGATCGAGCAGCTCGGCGATCCGCCAGCGCGGGAGGCGGAAGCGCGTCGGTCCGAGTCTCAGCCGGACCGGAGCCGCCAGGGCGCGGCGCGCCTGCGCGGCGGCGGGCGCAAGCGCCGAGGCCGTGAGCCGCGGCGCGTCGACGCGGACGGGCAACGGGATCGCCGCGCCGCGCTCGAAGCCGGCGAGCGTCCGCACCACCGTCGAGGCTGCAAGCGCCCGGTTGAGAACGCGGCCCTCGCGCCCCGCCACGATCACGGGCCGGAGCCCCCGGAGGCGGAGCTCCGCCTCGCGGTGCGGTTGGTCGACGTCGCGGGCGATCCTGGCGAGCTCGAGCTCGAGGGCGCCCTCGAACACGCGCGTCGGCGGCGCGACGTCGGCGCCGAAGAAGCGGACGTCGAGCCGCTTGAAGCCGCGCAGCGGGCCGAAGCCTTCGCCCTGGCGCCGCGCGTCCGAGACCGCCGCGGCCCAGTCGACCCTCACGCCCAGCGAGTCCGGCGTCACGCGCCAGCTCTTCCCGCCGGCGGTGAAGGTCACGGGCACGCGCAGGAGCGCGTCTGTCTTCCGCTCGAGCAGGGTCTGCGCCTGGGCCGGCTCGAGGCCGCCGACGTCGATCCCGGCGACGCTGACGCCGTCCGCGATCTTCGTCGGCGAGCCCGCGAAGGCGAGCCCGAGGACGATCCCGACGGCGCCGAGCAGACCGATCACGAGCACGGCGCGGCGGGCGTGCAGCGAGGCCGCCGGCGTACGGCGGGCCCGACGGGAGACTCGAGAGCGATGCGGACGCTGACGGGGGGCCAGGCGACCCAGTCTAGCCACCGTAAAGGCGGACGCCGTACGAGCCGATTGGTATCTGGTGAGCACCGACGCCGCCTCGCTTCGCCCTGCGCTCAAGGACGCCGCGCTGCCGCGCCTGCGCGGCGCGGCACTCGCCGGCGCGCTCGGCGCGGCCTTCCTGCTCAGGCTCGTGCTCGTCTGGAGCCGGGCGACGCCGAACTACTTCCCGGACGAGTACCTCTACGCGGCGCTCGGCCGCTCGCTGGCCGGGCTCGGCGTTCCGTCGGTGCGCGGTCACGCCGCCCACTTCCCCGCTCTGCTGCAGCCGCTGCTGACGGCGGCCGCCTGGCGGGCGGGGAGCCTGGAGACGGGCTACCGGCTCGTGCAGGCGCTCGGAGCGGCGGCCTTCACGCTCGCGGCGGTGCCCGCATACCTGCTCGCGCGCCGGGTCGGGCTCGCCCGCGGGATCGCGGTTGCGATCGCCGGGCTCGCCCTGCTCGTCCCGGACGGGCTCTACGCCGGCTTCGTGCTGGCCGAGCCGTTCGCATACCCGCTCGTCCTCGGCGCCGTCGCCGCCGGTGTCGCTGCCCTCGCGCGGCCGAGCCGCCGCAACCAGCTGCTCTTCCTCCTTCTCGCCGGACTGGCCGCATTCGCGCGGACGCAGTTCGGCGTGCTCGCGGCCTGCTTCGTCGCCGGCGTCGTGATCGTCGGGCTGCGCGAGCGCTCGCTCCGGCGCACGCTGCGCGAGCAACGGCTCCCGCTCGCCTGCATCGGCCTCGCCGCGGCCGCCGCCGTCACACTCGCCGCGGTGCGCGGCCTCGGCTACTACGCGAGCGCCGGCCACGTGCACGCCCATCCCGCGGCGCTGAGCAAGGCGATCGGCGTCAACCTCACCGTGCTCATGTATGCGGCCGGCTGGGTGCTCGTGCCCGGGGCCGTGCTCGGCCTTGCGCTCGCGCTCGCCCGGCCGCGCACTCGCGTGGAGCTCGCGCTCGGCGCGCTGACGCTCGTGACGTCCACGGCGCTGCTGCTCGAGGCGGCCCTGTGGGGCGACACCGGGATGGTGCAGGAGCGCTACGTCTTCTACGTCCTCCCGCTCGCGGCGATCTGCTTCGGGCTGTACGCGTCGCGCGGCTGGCCCCTCCGGCGAGGGCATGCCGTGCTCGCGCTCGGTCTCGTCCTCCTTGCGGCGCGTCTGCCCCTGTCGGGCTACTCGCGCCCCGGCGCGGACGACCACTCACCGCTGCTGCTCGCCGTGCAGCGGCTCGGGATGATCGTCGGCGGCGACGCGACAGCCGCGACCGTGATCGCCGCCGTCGCGACGGTGCTCGCCTTCGCCGCGGCAGCGGCCGCGTGGCGCCCGCGGCTCGGCACGCCGGTCCTGCTCGCGCTCGCATTCCTCGTCAGCGCAGGTGCGCTCGCAGGCGCGTCCGACTTCGACCGCCTGAACTCGGCCGCGGCTCACCGCCGCTACCTCCCGGCCGACCGCTCCTGGGTCGACCACGCGGGCGTAGGCTCGGCGACGCTCGTCACCGCGTACGGCGGCAGGCCGGCGGACGCCGAGGAGCAGTTGTTCTGGAACCGCTCACTGCAGCGCGTGGCCGTGCTGCCCGGCGGCGGGCCGCCCGACCGGCTCGCAGCTGCGCACCTGTCGATCGGCAAAGACGGCAGGCTGCTCGACGGCACCCGGCCGCTGCGCGGACCGCTCGTCGTGGACGGCTACTCGGGGACGATCGAGCTGCGCGGCGCGCGGCCGGTCGCCGCGGCTCCGCACTTCCGGCTCTGGGTCCCGGCGGGGACGCCGCGGCTCGCGATGTACGTTCCGGGCCGAACGTTCGACGGTTACATCGGCGACTCGGGCGCGATCGTGCTCTGGCCCACCACCCGTGGACTCGCCGGCTGGCTCGACCTCGACGTCGCGGCGCTTCCTGGAACGACGCTCGACCTGCGCCTTGGCGACCGGGTCGTCCACGGCGGTCACGTTCGGCTGCGGGTGTGCTCGGCGGGGCGTTGGTCGATCCCGTTCGCGTCGGGCGCGCAGCAGGTCGTCGGCAGACGCCTCGTCGCCGGGCACATGTCGAAGCCCGTGTTCCGCGCCGATCCCTCGGCCTGCCGCTCGTAGTCAGCCGCGCCAGAAGACGGCGCGATCCTCGTACGTGATCTCGATGCGGCGGCCGTCGGGGTCATGGACGACGAATCCCGCGACCAACGCGTGTGATCGACCGGATCGCGGCGAAGCGCCTCGAGACGTCTCGCCCGCTCGAGCGTCTCGGCGAAGCCGCGTTCGTCGACCTCGAACGCGATCTCGTCGGGATCCTCGGTCGCGCCTCCGCGAGCCGACTCGAAGAACACGAGCATTCGCGTTACGCTCGCGGCGACTGAGGCACCGCTTGCGGTGCCGCCCTCAGGAAGCGCAGGCTTCGCCCGTGCTTCCGTCCGAAATGACCGGTCGACCCGCTCGACCTAGTCCGAACGGTCTCTAAGGCGGGAGAGCTCGGGCCCCGGTGCTACACGCACGTGTTTCTTGAAAAACTGCGGACAGCTCGACATTTAGAACACGAATAGCTCGACGCCGCCCGACACGTTCAGCTCGATTCCGGTGACGTACGAGGCGAGGTCCGAGCAGAGGAACGCGATCGCGTTCGCGATGTTCTGCGGCTCGCCCGGACGCTTGAAGACCGTGCGCTCGACGATGCGCCGGTTCATCTCCGGGTTCGCCATGTTGAACGCCTCGGTGCCGATCACTCCGGGAACGATCGCGTTGCAGGTGATCCCGTGGCGGCCGCCCTCCATCGCCAGCGTCCTCGTCAGCCCGAGCAGGCCGGCCTTCGTCGTCGAGTAGCTCGCCTGGCCGAAGCCGCCGAGCGTTCCGGCCACCGAGGCCATGTTCACGATCCGGCCCCAGCCGCGTTCCTTCATGTGCGGCCAGACGGCCTGGGCGCAGTTGAACGCGCCGGTCAGGTTGACGCGCAGGTCGCGCTCCCACAGCTCGGGCGACTGGTTGTGGAACTGCGCGGCGTGGTCGAGCGTGCCCGCGTTGTTGACGAGGATGTCGACAGAGCCGAGCTCCTCGACGACACGCGCAACCGTCGCCGCGACCCGCTCGCGGTCGGTGACGTCACAGCGGATCGCCGCCGAGCGGCGACCCATCTCCTGGATCTCGAGCGCGGTCGCCTCGCTGTAGACGAGCCCCTGCTTCCGGGCCACCGTCGCGAGCGGGCCGTACGCATCGGTCTCTTCTGATGCGTCTGACTCGACGAGGATGTCTGCGATCGCGACGTCGGCCCCCGCGCGAGCGAGCGTCAGCGCGTCCGCGCGCCCGAGGCCCCGCGACCCTCCCGTGACGAGCGCTACCCGCCCCGAGAGATCGATCTCAAGCGCCACGCGGCAAGAATATTTCCTTCGCGATCACGAGCCGCTGGATCTGCGAGGTGCCCTCGTAGATCTGGAACAGCTTCGCGTCGCGCATGAGCTTCTCGACCGGGTACTCCTTGATGTAGCCGTAGCCGCCGAAGACCTGGACGGCGTCCGTCGTGACCTTCATGACCATGTCCGCGGCGAACCGCTTCGCAAACGACGACTGTAGCGTCGCGCGCTTGCCCTGGTCGATCAGCCACGCCGCCTGCCAGACGAGGAGGCGAGCGGCCTCGATCACCGTCGCCATGTCCGCGATCATGAAGCTGACGCCCTGGTGCATCGCGATCGGCAGCTCGAAGGTGACGCGCTCCTTCGCGTAGGCGACCGCGAGCTCGTATGCCGACTGCGCGACCCCGACCGCGCCGGCCGCGGTGCCGGGCCGCGTGAAGTCGAGCGTCTGCATCGCGATCCGGAAGCCCTGCCCCTCCTCGCCGAGCCGGTTCGCGGCCGGGACGACGACGTCCTGGAGCGAGAACGCGGAAGTATCGGTCGAGCGCTGCCCCATCTTGTCGAGGTGCTTCTCGATCGTGACGCCGCGCGCGTCCATGGGGACGACGAACCCCGAGATGCCCTTGTGGCCCTTCGACGGATCCGTCTTCGCGAACACGACCGTCCAGGCGGCGTGACCCGCATTGGTGATGAACGTCTTCGAGCCGTTGAGGACGTACTCGTCGCCCTTGCGGACGGCCGTCGTCTTCATGCTCGCGACGTCGGAGCCCGCGCCCGGCTCGCTGAGCCCGAAGGAGCAGAGGATCGGCTCCTCCAGCAGCGGCGGCAGCCACTCGCGCTTCTGCCCGTCCGTGCCGGCAAGGATGACGGGGCCCGCGCCCAGCCCGTTGGCCATGATCGAGGTGCCGATCCCGGAGCAGCCCCGGTTGATCTCCTCGCCGATCAGCATTCCGTCGAAGCAGGGCAGGCCGAGCCCGCCGTACTCCTCGGGCACGTGCACGTTCATCAGGCCGAGCTCGTGCGCCGTCGCGATCACGTCGGCGGGATGGGTCGAGTGCTCGTCGTAGGCGGCCGCCTTCGGCCGGACCTCGTTGTCGGCGAACTCCCGCGCGAGCTCGCGCAGCGCCTTCTGCTCGTCGGTCAACGCGAAGGACACGCCCGTCGCGACACCGCTCTCGATGGTGGCCATGCTTCTCCTTGCTCCGTCTCTCGATCGACTGACCAGTCAGTCAAAGTCTAGCCAGCTCGAAACGCCCGCGCTACCCTCGGTCGGGTGCGTCGCGCCGTCCTCGCCGCCGCCCTCGCGCTCGCGCTCGCGCTCGTCCCGCCCGCAGCCGCCGCACCCCGCCTCGTCGGCGTCGGCTTCGTCGCTGCGAACGCGCGCAACTACCACCAAGCGCACCGGCGGCCCTCAGCGATCCGTCTGATCGTCATCCACGACATCGAGGGCACCTTCGCCGGCGCGATCTCCTGGTTCCGGAACCCGCGTGCGCGAGCCTCGGCGAACTACGTCGTCTCGCGGGACGGCGAGGCCGTCCAGATGGTCCCGGACCACGACGTTGCCTGGCACGCCGGCAACGGCTGGGTCAACGACCACTCACTCGGGATCGAGCACGAGGGCTACATGGGCATCGCCGGGATCTACACCGACGCGGAGTACCGCGCGTCGGCCCAGCTCGTCGCCGCGCTGGTCAGCCGTTACCGGATTCCCGTCGACCGCCGCCACCTGATCGGACACGACCAGGTGCCGGACCCGTTCCACCGGGGCCGCTTCGGCGGCTGGGCGCACCACACCGACCCGGGCAAGACGTGGAACTGGACGCGGTACCTCGGGTACGTGCGGGACTACCTCAGAGGAAGCGAGCCGCCGCCCCCGGCGTTCGACGTGACGATCCCCGGGATCGAGCTCGCGGCGAGGTTGCGCGGGACGGTGCTCTGGGACGTCGAGACCACGGGCGAGGTGCCCGACCACATGGACTTCCTCGTCGACGGCGTCGTCCGGACGACCGCGCGCGCGGATCCGTTCGAGCTCGAATGGGACACGCTCGCGGAGACAAACGGCCGCCACGTCCTCACAGTCCACGCCGTCTCGGCGACGGGCAGGACCGCCGACGCCTCGGCCGTCGTCTTCGTCGTCAATCCGCCGCTGCCGCCGACGATCACGGGCGAGACGGTCACCGATGGCCAGACCGCCTCGGGGACGCTGCATTGGGAGGTGACCGCGACCGGCCGCATCGACCGGGTCGAGTTCCTCGTCGACGGGCTCTTCCGCGACGTCGAGTTCACGCCGCCGTACGCGTTCGACTGGGACACGACGGAGGAGACGCCCGGACCACACACGCTGACGGCCCGCGTGGTCGGTGTGAATGGCAAGGCGGCATCGGTCACGGTCACGGTCACCGTCGCGCAGCCGGAGCCCTAGCGAAGGGAGCGGCCCAGCGCGAGCACGCGCGCGACGTGGACATCGAGCTCGCCGCGCCGGGCGAGCGGGACGAGCGCCCGGATCGCGCGGCGCGCGTGCGCCGGACTCGTGAAGAGGAGCAGGTCGGCGCCCGCGCGAACCGCCTGACGCGACCACCGCTCGACCGGCGCGGCGCGCACGATCGAGAGCGAGTCGGTGATCGCGACGCCGCGGAAACCGAGCGAGCGCAGCAGCCTGTAGGTCGCCGGCTCGAGCGACGCCCGCAGCCTTCCGAAGCGGCTGTAGAACACGTGGCCGACCATCACGCACGGAATCCGGGCCCGGACGGCCGCCCGGAAGCCCCGCAGCTCGTCCGCCCGGACGACGCCGTGAACGTGCGGCGACTCGTCGGTCGAGACGGTCGACGATCCGAGTCCCGGGAAGTGCTTCGCGCACGCGCCCGCACCGGCGGCGGCGAGGCCGCGCGCGAACGCGACCCCGAGCGCGGCGCGGCGGAACTGCCGCGAGCCGAGCGGCCCGCTCGGCGCGTCGAGCACCGGCGCCAGGTCGACATCCGCGCCTGCGCGGCGGAGCGCGCGTCCGGTCGCGCGGCCGGCGGCGAACGCGTCGGCGACGCTCGTCCACTCCGAGGCGGCGCGCCACGGCGGCAGCTCCGGGAACACCTTGACCGCCCCGCCCTCCTGGTCGACGAAGACGAGCGCTCCGCGGGGTCGCGGCCGGTCTCGATCCCAGCTGCGGACGATCACCCCACCCACCCCGCGTGGCGCGGGCAGCCCGGAGACGACGACGAGCGCGGCTTTCTGGTACGGCGTGAGCGGCGGAAGCGCGGGCACGGCCGCGTATCCTGCCGACCCATGAGCGTCGCGGCGAAGCGGGGGCCGATCGCGACCGAGACGGCGGCGGTGTTCTCGCTGGTCGACGGCCGCCGGGCGCT
>Ga0137371_10004574_pt1 | contig 10833 bp, 6 predicted proteins | sample SagtaG_7_FD_104919 | JGI IMG/M metagenome (GOLD analysis project Ga0137371, IMG submission 104919) | Vadose zone soil microbial communities from Sagehorn Ranch, Mendocino, California, USA - Sage1_R_40_16 metaG | ecosystem: Environmental > Terrestrial > Soil > Vadose zone | place: USA: California... | reverse complement strand
TTCAACGTCGTCAGCTTCTCGAATGCGGGCAGGTCGTAGCCGCCGCTCGCTTCCACCGTCTTCTCGATCGCCGATGGTTGCGAGAGATGGACCAGCAGGCTCTTGGCCGCCGACTTGTTCTTGCCGAAGTTCCAGATGCCCCAGAAGTAGGGTATGAACGGTGCGTAACGCCCCTGCGGGCCGGCCGGCATGCCGTGCGTCCACAACTGCTCGGCGACCTGCGGCGCGTCGCGTTTGGCGACCGCCCAGGCGCTCGGCGGGTTCATGATCAACGCGCCCTTGCCGGAGATCAGGTACTTGTTGTTGGACGCATTGTCCCAGGCCGGCGCATCCGGCGGCAGCCACTGCGCGAGCTTCTTGTAATATTCGAGCGCCTGGCGCACCGGGTCTGACTTGACCGCGATGTTCCCTTTGGCATCGACGAGGTTCGCGCCGAACGATTGGAAGATCGCCCCGGCCGTGTCGACATTGTCCTCGGTCACGCCAAGTCCAATGCCGAACGGATGACCGCCCTTGTGACATGCTTCGGCGGCCTTGAGCATGGCATCCAGAGTCCATTCTTCGGCTTTCGGCGGCGAGCCCGCTGGATACATCGCCTGCACGTCGATCCCGGCAAGCCGCTTCATGAGGTCGATGCGCGAGCACGGGCCTTTGATCTGGCTCCCCACGCAGGCCGGCACCGCGACCCATCGGCCGGTGGACTTGGCCAAATACTCGACTGTTGGATTGACGGCGCCGTTCTGCTTGATCAGTTCCGTCATGACGTCGTCGACTGGCTCCAGCCGGTTGGCGTGGTCGGCCGGTTGCCAACTCGGGAAGGCGAAAATGTCGTGGCCCGACCGCGCCTGCGCTTCGGCGGCGATGGTGAGCAGATTCTTGTTCCCCATCGAGGTGATGTAGTCGACGGAGAGATCGACCTTCTCTTTGGTGGCCCACTCCTCGCACAAGGTCTGCGATGCTTTGTTGGCGCCCGGCACCCAATGGTCCCAGAATCCGACCGAGAGTTTGCCGGCGGCGTGGGCACCGCGCACGTACGGCATCGCCATAGTGGCCGCGGCGGTGGTCGCCAGGAAGCGGCGGCGCGTCAGTTTGCTCTTGAACATGATGCAGTCCTCCCATGGGTTCCCGCTCAGGCGCCGCCGATTCTACCGCCGCCGTCGATCGCCACTGGCGGCTCGTTCGGCTTCACGCCGTGACTTAAGAGGAAGCTTAGATCAAAATCGCCGCGATTGTCAGTCGACATTTGTGTGCCGAGCGCACAATTGCCGGGTCACGCCACCGCGGCATTCTGCGCCAGGGCGGCGGGGACCGAGCGGCGGTCGAGCCGCAGCGTCAGACAGAAGGCTGAGCCGCCGCTGCGTAGGAACGAGGAGAGCGGCGTCGCGACGATCTCATAGCCCCGCTCGCCAAGTTCGGCGCGTAGCCGCCGGCCGCACCCCGACATGATAAGCGTGTTGCCGAGGGTGACCGCATTGGCGGCAAGCCGGCAGCCGTCCTCCATCGCAATCTCGATGCGCTCGTGCGGCGCGACCCGCGCGCGGATCACGCCCCTTGCGGCCGCAGTGAACGCGGTGGGCAGATACATCACCTCGCCGCCAGGCAGCGGAGCAAGCGCGGTATCCATATGATAAAAGCGCGGGTCGGCGAGCTCGAGCGTGACGACGTCCTGCGCGAACAAGTCCTCGACCGCACGCGCGGCGCTGACGTCGGAACGGGGACCATAGCCCATCCAGAACAACTTGCGCCGCGCGTCCCAAACGCAGTCGCCGGCGCCTTCGAGCATCAGATTCTTGGGAAGCTTACGCACGGCATCGATCAGCCCGCGCGCCTGCAACGCGCGGAATGCCGCTTCGAAATGCGCTTCCTCCCGCTGCCGCTCCGGATGGCGAAAGTGTGCCAGCAGTGCTCTGCCGTCGAGCACGATGGCCGCATTCGCGGTGAACACGAGATCGGGCAGGCCAGACACGGGCGCGAGGAGCTCGATCGCCGCGCCAAGCTTGGTGAGCTTGCGGTAAAGCGCGCCCCATTCGCGTTCCGCCGCGGCGTGCGCGCCGCCGTCGCGGGCCCAGCGCTTCGGGTCCATCCACGGATTGATGGTATAGCTGACCGCGAAGTGCTCCGGCCGGCACATGAGGAAACGCGCGCCGCAATCATTGAATGGCGTTATTTGCATCTTCCCCTCCTGAAGCTGACGTCGTGCCCTCTGCAAATTTTCACGCCGCCCGCGCGCGTCGGCGCGTGCCGCCGAGTTCGTGCAGAACCGCCTCAAAACGATCGAGCGCCCAGTCGAGATCCGAGCGCGCGATGACGAGGGGCGGAGCCAGCCGCACCACGGTCTGGTGCGTCTCCTTCGACAGCACGCCCTTTTCCAGCAGACGCTCACAGGCCTCGCGCGCGCTCGCGAGGGCAGGATCGATTTCGGCGCCGGCCCACAGCCCGCGGCCGCGCACCTCCTTGAGGGCCGGGCTCGCCATCGCGTGCAGGCGCTCGAGCATGTGCGCGCCGAGGACGCGGCTCTTCTCCACTAGGCCTTCCTCGCGGATCATATAAAGCGCCTCGAGCCCCACGGCCGCCGCGAGCGGATTGCCACCGAACGTCGAGCCGTGCGAGCCGGGCGTGAAGACGTCCGTGACCTCCCGGCGCGCTACGAAGGCGGACACCGGCAGCACGCCTCCGCCGAGTGCCTTGCCCAGGATTACCCCGTCCGGCCGGATACTTTCGTGCTCAAAGGCAAACCAGGCGCCGGTGCGGCCAAGGCCGGACTGCACCTCGTCGAGAATGAGCAGCACGCGGTGCGCGTCGCAGACTCGCCGCAGCCCAGCAAGCCATCCTTGCGGTGGTACGATGACGCCCGCCTCGCCCTGGATCGGTTCGACCAGCACGGCGGCGGTCTGCGGCGTGATTGCGCGCTCGAGCGCGGCGAGATCGCCGAACGGCACCATGCGGAAGCCGGGTGTGAACGGTCCAAAACCATCGCGATACTCGGGCTCGGTCGAAAACGAGATAACGGCCGTGGTACGGCCGTGGAAATTGCCCTCCGCAACGATGATCTCGGCAGCGCCGTGGGCAATTCCCTTGACCCGATAGCTCCAGCGCCGTGCGGCTTTGATCGCGGTCTCGACCGCTTCGGCGCCGGTGTTCATCGGCACCGCAGCGTCGAGGCCCGTGAGCCTGCACAACTCCTCGAGGAACGGGCCGAGCCGGTCGTTGTAGTAAGCGCGCGAGGGCACGGCGAGCCGGCCAGCCTGCGCCGTTAGGGCGGCCAGGATGCGCGGGTGGGCGTGCCCGTGGCTCGCCGCCGAATAGGCGCTCATCATGTCGACGTAGCGCCGCCCGGCCGTATCCCACAGATGCGCGCCTTGGCCGCGCGTCAGCACGACCGGAAGCGGCGCATAGTTATGCGCGCTGTAGCGGGTCTCGAGCTCAATAGCGTTCATGGCACGTCTCCGCATTGCTGCGGGCGAATCACCGCTCGCATTGCAGATTGCATTTATGTCGCGGCTGCGGCTCGTGCGGCGGAAGCAAACGCGTGCTGCGGCCGATTCGGCGCTTAGCGCCGGCCGACGCGGCCGAAACGGCGGTTTGTTAACGTTTGGCTGGTTGCTGTCCCAGCAGCGTCTCGGGGTAGCCGCTAAAGCGCCGGACCGGGCGCAAGGCGACATGGCTCACGATACGGGCGACGCCGAGATTTTCATCGTCGATGAGCGCGTTGGTGAGTTCCTCGTAGGCCGCCAGATCCGCGCAAACAAAGCGGGCCACGTAGTCGACGGTGCCGCTGACCTCCCAGCACTCAACGACCTCCTCCAACGCGGCGAGCCGTTTCTCGAACCGGCCGCTGTTGGCTTGCCGCTCCAGGATGATTTCGGCAAAGACATTGACCGGGTGCGACAGACGGGAAAGCTCGACTACGGCTTGGTATCCGGCGATCACGCCTGCGGCTTCCAGCCGCCGCACCCGCTCGAGCGAGGCGCGCGCCGAGAGTCCCACCGTCTGTGCCAGTTTCTGGATGGTCGAGCGTCCGTCGCGTTGCAAAGCGACGAGGATCTTGACATCGATGCGGTCGAGAGCCGGTGCGCGCTTGGCGGCCATGAACCATTTGCCCTCAGTCGAGGGCCTTCTCCTCGACCGGCACCGTATAGTTGAGCGCAAGCCGGCCGCCATCGGCGTAGATCGTCTCTCCCGTCATGTAGCTTGCCTCCGAGGAGGCAAGGAAGACAGCAATCGACGCGATCTCATCGGGCTCGCCGATGCGCCCGAGCGGCGTGCGCGCCAATATTCTTCGCTTGGCCTCCTTGTCGGTCGCGACCGCCTTGAGAATGTCGGTCAGGATCGAGCCCGGCCCGATGGCGTTGACCCGGATGCCGTAGGGCGCGAGCGAAAGCGCCATCACCTTGGTCAACTGATCGATGCCGCCTTTCGACACGCAATAAGGCGTGTGATTGGCGATCGCGACGACCGCGTTGATCGAGCTGATATTGATGATGCTGCCCGGTTGCTGGCCGGCCTTGACCTGCGCCACCATGCGCCGCGCCGCCGCTTGGCCGACGAGAAACATGCCCTTGAGGTTCACGCGCAAAACGCGGTCGAAGTCGGCTTCCGCCAAATCGAGGAAATCGGCCGCGTGGATGATGCCGGCATTGTTGACAAGAATGTCGAGATCGCCGAACGCGCGGCAGGTTTCGGCGACCATGCTTTGGGCTTTTGCCGCGTCGCCGACGTCGATGGCAAGGAAGCGAGCGTTGCCGAGGTCGCGAGCGGCTGCCTCGCCGGCGGCGGCGTCGATATCGGCGACCGTGACGCGCGCTCCCTCGGCGACATATCGCCTGGCGATCGCGAGCCCGATGCCGCGCGCGGCGCCGGTGACGATCGCGACCTTGTCCTTCAGCCGCATGCTGCTCTCCGGGTCTTGCTCGAGGGTAGCACACCCGCACACGTCGTCCCTGCGCCCCGTGGGATGCCAACGAAGCGTCAACGCTGTCCGAACAGGCGATCGAGAAACCAGCCGTCCAGTGAGCGATTGATCACTTGCGGGCGCGCGGATTCGGCCCCGCCCTGGCCGACTGGCGCCTCGCTCGATCCGGGCGACAGGAGGGCGTTCGGCAGCGCCGAAGCGAACGACGCTGCGCCTGCGAGCCCGGGCAGGGATGCCACGGGGACGCCTTGGTGGGCGACCTTCATGAAGCGCGACCAGATGTCGACCGGCAGGGCGCCGCCGGTCGCCTTCTTGGTCGGTGAGGAATCATCGTTGCCGAGCCAGACGCCGGTAACGAGATGGCCAGTATAGCCGACGAACCAGGCGTCGCGGAAATCTTGGCTCGTGCCGGTCTTGCCGGCGGCCGCCCAGCCTGGAAGTTGCGCCCTTTGCGCCGTGCCGGAAACAAGCGTCTCGCGCATCATCGCATTCATCATTGCGATGTGACGCGGCTCGATGATGCGCCCAAGCTTTTGTGGCGCGTGCGTGAACAGGATTTTACCAGCGCGCGTGCGCACGCGCGCGACCACGTATGGCATGGTCGCGTTGCCGCCGTTCGCGAACGGCGCGTAGGCACAGGTGAGCTCAATGAGCGACACTTCCGAGGTGCCGAGTGCGAGCGACGGGTTGGCGTCGAGTTTTGAGGCAATGCCCAGCCGATAGGCGGTCTTCGCCACCGCGCGTGGCCCGACCTCGAGCGTCAGGCGCACCGCGACCGTGTTGAGCGAGAGCGCGAGCGCCTGCGTGAGCGTCACCGGCCCGTGATACTCGCGGCTGTAGTTCTCGGGCTTCCAGCCCTTGAGCGCCACCGGCTTGTCCTCGCGCACGGTTTCGGGCGTCAGCCCGCGTTCGAGCGCCGTCAGATAAACGAAAGGCTTGAACGCCGAGCCCGGCTGACGCTTGGCGGCGACCGCGCGGTTGAACTGGCTTTCGGCATAATTTCTGCCGCCGACCATGGCGCGCACCGCGCCCTCGGGCGTGATCGCGACAAGCGCGCCCTGCGCCACGTCGAGCTTTTGCCCCTTCAGCGCAAGCTCATCGGTGAGCGCCTTCTCGGCGGCGGCTTGCAGGGTGGGATCGATCGAGGTCTCGACGACCAGGTCCTGCTCCACGCGGCCGACGAGGTCATCGAGCACGTCCATGATCCAATCGGCCACGTAGTTGAGCGAGCCGGTGCCCGCGGTTTTAATCGCGTGGGCGGGCTGCGCGAGCGCGGACTTGGCCATGGTCTCCGTCACGAAGCCAAGCTCCGTCATCGCCGCGAGTACCGCGCGTGCCCGGCGCTCGGCGCCGTCGGGATTGCGGCTCGGCGCCAAGCGCGAGGGAGATTTCACCACGCCGGCGAGCATCGCCGCTTCGGCGACTTTCACCTCGCGCGCCGGCTTTCCGAAATATCGCTGCGCAGCGGCCTCGACCCCATAGGCGCCGGAGCCGAAATAGACCCGATTGAGATAAAGCTCGAGGATTTCCGTCTTGCTGAATCTGCGTTCGAGCCAGAGCGCCAGTACGACTTCCTGCATCTTGCGCCAGAGCGTGCGCTCCTGGGTTAGGAACAAATTCTTCGCGAGTTGCTGGGTAATTGTCGAGCCGCCTTGCGATACGCCGCGGCGAAGCACGTTGGCGGCGGCGGCGCGGATAAGCCCGATCGGGTCGATTCCGAAATGGCTGAAGAAGCGCCGATCCTCGATTGCGACGAACGCCCTCGGCAAATAGGGCGGAAGCTCCTTGATCGAGATATCGGTGCCGCTCATCTCGCCGCGGGTGATGAGCGGCCGCCCGTCGGTGCCGACGATCTCGATAGTCGGCGGTCGCTTGGGGACTTCGAGTGTCTGAATCGGCGGTAGCGTCGAGACGGCAAAGGCAATCGTGCCCACTGCGGCGATCAGCGCCCACAGGGCGAGCACCAGCGACCAATAAACGAGCCGTCGCAGGGGCGAGCGCGCGGCGCCGTTGCGCTTGCTGCCGCCTCGCTTGCTGGGAGCACGCTCCGACGCCCGCGAATGCGAGCCCGCATCGGGCGCATGCGCGCGGCGTGCCTTGCCCTTGCGCAGCGCCATTCTCGCCTCCCGCGGGGGTCCGACCCTGAAGGCAAGCTAACGGTGGCAATTTAAGAGGGGGTTACCGGAGGACCGCGCAATCGAGCGCTGTATTCCCGGGAAAAACTCAAGCACGAGAAATCAGCCCATCGCCGCGATCTTGGCCGGCTTCGCCGCTGCCCCAGGCGCGGGCGATAGCAAAGAAATAAGCGCGCGCTTGATGGTCGCCTGGCGCGTCGGCGAAGTGATCTTCGCCCCGAAGAGGTCGGTGACGTAGAACACGTCGACCACGCGCTCGCCGAAGGTTGCGACATGGGCGGAACCGATGTTGAGGGAAAGCTTCGATAACGTCGCGGTCAGCTCGAATAATAGCCCAGGGCGATCGAGCCCGGTGACCTCGACCATGGTGTAGCGGTTCGACCAGCCGTTGTTGATGGTCACCTCGGGCTGCAGTGCGAAAGCTTTGCGCCGCGCCTTGCCGCTTTCACGCTTCGCGACCACCTCCGGCAGCTTGATGTCGCCGCGCAGCGCTTTCTCGATCGAGTCGGTGACGCGTGCGGCGCGGCGGGCTTCGTCGGCATCGAGTTCGAACTCGCGCGAGATGGAGATGGTGTCGAGCGCACGCCCATCGGTGGTGGTGAAGATCTGCGCGTCCACGATGTTCGCGCCGGCAACGGCACAAGCGCCAGCGATGATCGAGAGCAGCCTGGGATGGTCCGGGGCGAGTACCGTGAGCTCGGTTACGCCGCGCGCAGCCGCGAACGAAACCGAGGTCGCGAGCGACTGTCCGGCTTGTGCGGCCGAGCGCAAGAATTGCGCATGCGCGATTTGGTGCGGTAGATCGACCTTGAGCCAGTAGGCCGGATACTGCAGCGCGCTATAGGCGTCGAGCTCGGCCGGTGGCCAGTCGCCAAGCTCGGCGCGTAACTCGGCCTGCGCGAGCGCGACGCGTTGCGCGCGATTGACCTCGGAGAATCCGCCGGTGAGGACCGGCTCGGTTTCATAATAGAGCGTGCGGATGAGCTGCGCCTTCCAGCCGTTCCACACGCCCGGGCCTACCGCCTTGATGTCAGCGGCCGTGAGGATGGTGAGCAGTTTCAATCTTTCGACCGATTGCATCACCGCGCTGAAGTTCTCGATGGTCATGCGGTCGGACAGATCGCGCGACTGGGCAACCGACGACATCACCAAATGCACCTCGATGAGCCAGGCGACGGTCTCGCTCTCCGCCGGCGAGAAGCCGAGCCACGGGCAAAAGTTGCGCGCGATCCGCGCCCCGGCAATCGAATGGTCTTCGATGCGGCCCTTGGCGATATCGTGCAAGAACAGCGCAACGTAAAGAAGATCGCGGTGCCGCGGCTGAATGGTCCGCATCAGTTCGGCCGCGAATTTGGCATCCTCGGCTCGGCCGGCCTCGATGTCGGAAAGCGCACCGATGCAGCGCAGGAGATGCTCATCCACGGTGTAGTGATGATACATGTTGAACTGCATCATCGCGACGATGCGGCCGAAGGCGGGCACGAAGTGACCGAGGACGCCGGCCTCGTTCATCCGCCGCAGCACGGTTTCCGCGTCGTTCTTGGAGGTGAGGATCTCCAGGAATAGGCGGTTGGCCTCCTCGTTTTCGCGCAATTGTTGATCAATGAGCTTGAGCGAGCGCGTAGCTAGATGCATGGCGTCCGGATGGAACGCCAGATTGTATTTCTGCGCGAGATGGAAGATGCGGATCAGATTGATCGGGTCGCGTTTGAAAACGTTCTCGTCGGCGACATTGATGCGGTTGTAGTCGACGACGAAGTCCTCGCTCTCGCTGAGCGTATGCCGGGCACGCGGGCGAAAGCGCGCCATCATGCGGCTGAGCACCGGCATGGCCTTGGCCTGGCTGTTCTCGAGCTTGGCGCACAGAATGGCGGTGAGATCGCCGACGTCCTTGGCAATCAGGAAGTAATGCTTCATGAAACGTTCGACATCACGCAGCCCGGGGTGCTCGGTGTAGCCCAGCCGCACCGCGATCTCGCGCTGGATCTCGAAGGAGAGCCGCTCCTCCGCCCGGCCGGCGAGAAAATGCATGTGGCAGCGCACGGCCCAGAGAAAATCGCCGCAGCGACGAAAGCGGCGGTACTCGCGCGGGTCGTAGACGCCCAGTTCGATCAGTTCCTCGCGCTCGCGCACGCGATAAACGTATTTGGCGATCCAGTAGAGCGTGTGCAGGTCGCGTAGTCCGCCCTTGCCGTCTTTGACGTTGGGCTCGACCAGATAGCGGGACTGGCCGGCGCGCCGATGGCGCTCCTCGCGCTCGGCAAGCTTGGCGGCGACGAATTGCGCGGCCGTGCCTTGCACCACCTCCTTATCGAAGCGGGCAATGAGCTCGTCGTAAAGCTTGCGGTCCCCCAGCAGATAGCGCGCCTCGAGGAGCGCCGTGCGGATGGTCATGTCGGCCTTGGCCGCGCGAATGCACTCGCTGATCGAGCGGGTGGCATGGCCGACTTTGAGTCCCATGTCCCAGAGACAATAAAGAATCGTTTCGGCGACCGATTCGCCCCACGCGGTCTGCTTGTAGGGAAGCAGGAACAAGAGATCGATGTCGGAACCGGCGGCGAGCACGCCGCGGCCGTAGCCGCCTGTGGCGACGATCGCCATGCGCTCGGCTTCGGACGGATTCTGCGCCGGATAGAGGTGCTTGATCGCGAACTCGAACAGCACGCGCACGATCTCGTCTTGCATGGCGGACAGCCGCTCGGCGCAGCGCCGCCCGTGCCGGTCGGCAAGCAGCAGCTCCTCGATGCTGGCGCGGCCGCGCGCGAGCGCGCCACGCAGGTGGCGCGAGACCGCCAATCTCAGCTCGCGCGCGTTGCCGGCGTGGACTTCGGCCAAGCGCTCGAGTTCGGCCGCGATGCCAACCGCATCGAAAAGTTCGGCTTCCCGGGACGTCTCAGTCAGGGTCAGCATGGGTTCATGGCCATAGCGAAGCGCGGGCGCCGTGTCATACCGAATCGGGCCGCGTGGGCTCATATTGTGTCGCCCTGCGGGGAAGATAGCGTGCTGCCGAGAACTGGCCCCGAATAAAAATATTTGCTATGTCGATGCAGTATTGCGGTAAATAATTCTCATTGACGCCTTCAATTCCGCTTCTTAAGAAATAAACCTAGCGCCGATTTGAGCAAGCAGCTTGCGGGCGCTCTACAAATGCAGCTAAAGCGCGGGGCCCGCCCCTCGCCAAGCTGACGGCGGGCAAACCTCCCGCCTTCATTAACCGGGCCCCTCCGCGCGACCCGCGGCCGAGGCGCAATGCATGGAGGTCGTTATGACCAGAGTTTCCCGCCGTTTACTGCTCGCCGCAGTGTTGGCGCTCAGCCTCATTCCTGCCGCGCGGGTGAGCGCCGCCGACAATCCCAAGGAGATCTACGTCGACTGGGCGACCTACAATCCGGTCTCGATGCTGCTCAAGGACAAAGGCTACCTGGAGAAGGAATTCGCCAAGGACGGCATCAAGGTCGTGTGGGTGCAGACCAACAGTTCGTCGAATGCGCTGCAATTTCTCAACGCTGGCTCCATCAATTTCGGTTCGACCGCCGGCTCCGCCGCGCTCGTCGCCAGGATCAACGGCAATCCGATCAAGTCGGTATACGTCTATTCGCGGCCGGAATGGACCGCCCTCGTCACCACCAAGGACAGCAGCATCAGTAAGGTTGCCGATCTCAAGGGCAAGAAAGTGGCTATGGTGCGCGGCACCGATCCGCACATCTTCGCGGTGCGGGCGCTGCTCGCGGCCGGGCTCTCCGACAAAGATATAACGCCGGTGCTGGTTCAACAGCACGCCGACGG
>Ga0137371_10004563_pt1 | contig 10842 bp, 13 predicted proteins | sample SagtaG_7_FD_104919 | JGI IMG/M metagenome (GOLD analysis project Ga0137371, IMG submission 104919) | Vadose zone soil microbial communities from Sagehorn Ranch, Mendocino, California, USA - Sage1_R_40_16 metaG | ecosystem: Environmental > Terrestrial > Soil > Vadose zone | place: USA... | reverse complement strand
GCGACCGGCCGCGCGTTCTGGCGCTACCGCGTCGCGCTCCACGACGCGGCGCTCGCGCAACTAGACCACCGTTAGCGGCTCAGGCAAGCGTTCATCCCTTGCGGGCCCGGACGGCGGTGCCGTACGCGCAGATCTCGGTCCAGTTCGAGCCCATTTCGGACGTGTCGAACCGCATAGCGACGATCGCATCGGCGCCCTTCGCGCTCGCCTCCTCGACCATGCGCTCGATCACCTGCTCCCTGCTGTCGACGAGGGCTTTCGTCATGCCTTTTAGCTCGCCGCCCATGATCGACTTCAGGCCTGCACCGAGCTGCGAGCCGACGTTGCGCGAGCGAACGGTGAGCCCGAAAACCTCGCCCAGCGTCTCGGTGATCTCGTACCCCGGCAGATCGTTCGCCGTCGTGATCAGCATCGAGCCTCCCTTTGTAGAACCTTCCAGGCCAATTGTCACGCGGCCGGCGCCTCGACGAGCGGCAGCAGCTCGGGCAGCGAACGAATGCGTAGGCCCGACCAGTTCCGCTCGAACTCCGGGCGCTCCAGCAGGACAGCCGTCATCCCGACTCGCTCCGCGCCGGCCAGCTCGTCGTTGTCGCCGTCGCCGACGAAGAGCGCGTCCTCCGGCGCGACGCCGAGCTGCCCGCACGCAAGGTGGTAGATCCGCGGGTCGGGCTTCCGCAAGCCAACCGAGCACGAGAAGATCTCGGCGTCGAAGAGCCCGTGGAACGCCGTCTCACTCCAGAGCGACGGCACCTCGTCGCTGCAGATCGTGATCAGCCCGATCCGAAAGCCACGACGGCGCAGCTCCGCAATGGTCTCGACGGCACCGTCCACGGGTACGAGCCCTCGCCGCCCGACCTCGCGGCGCATCGAGATGAACTGCTCGACGACCTCGGGCGAGGGATCGAAGTGCCCGAGCGCATCCGTGGCGGGCCCCATTTCACGCATCTCCCGCAGCTCGCCGTACCAGGCCGCGTCGAACTCCTCCAGCGTCAGCCCGAGCCGCTGTGCAATCTGCCGCCGCATCACGTCCCACTCGGCGGCGTCCCAATCGGCGAGCGTGTTCCAGAGATCGAAGACGACCGCGCGCGTCACTTCTTCCTCGCCATCCGGCCGACCGTACTTCAACTGTGGGACGAGCCGGCAAGACCGGCTTCCCTCAAAGCAACCGACCTGAGCCGCAACGCGGACTAAAACTCTTCATCAGCTTCTTGAGCTGCGTCCATGTGCGTGCACGACGCGGCGTTCGCCGCGCTCACCGACTAGGACGCAGTGGCGAGGTTCTTCGAGAAGTACTCGAGCGCGGTCTTCGCCTTCGTCTGCTGCTCGCCCGTAAGCTCGACCCCACGGTCTCGCAAGAACGCCTTGCAGGCCAACGAGGCCTGGAGAGCCTCCGCCGGAGCGCATTTCGTCGAGAGCTCGAGGATCCGAGAGCCATCCGGGTAGTTCCACAGCTCGGCGACGAGCTTGCCCTCGTAGTCCGCGGGCTTGAACTTCAGCTTGAGGACGAAGATCGGCCCCAGCACGGACAGGTCGTCGAGCTCGAGGCCCTCCGGAGCGTGCTCGGCGAAGAAGGCCCGCTGCTCCTTCGAGAAGAGCTTGCGGATGGGGCGCCCCTCCTGGACGGTCTTCCGGACCGGAGCGGAGTCGAGGGTGCCCTTGAGCGAGGCCGAGCAGACATAGCCGCCCGGCCATCGCGTCTACCTCCACCACGAGGTTCGGCGACGAGCGAAGCGTGTCGGGCAGTTCGCTCGGTACGACCGGACGCAGCTTCACGACCGAGTCGTCGCCCTTGCGCTGGACGCGCCGGGCGCGCACGACGACGCCGTTCTCGTTGAGCGCAAGGTCAGGGGTATCGAAGAAGAAGACCTGCCTGATCTCGGCGTCGAGCGGATCCATCCCGAGTGCCACGACGGTTGAACGGTGATCCGCCTCGGGGACGGTGAGCTTGAGCTCGACGCTGTCCGCATCTCGAATCAGCCCGAAGACCTCCTCGAGCTCTTCGCCGATCAGCGGCTCCGGCTCGGTCGTGGTCGCCATGCGACGATCCTACGCCTCTCGCCTCACCTCCGCCGGCAAGCCCTCGATCGCGAGCCGGGTGTTCGAGTAGCGCCCGTCCTCGGTCAGCTCACGTGCGAACCAGGCCGGCGGCGAGAACGCGTCCGCGGCGGCCGGATCCTCGAACTCGACCTCGACCGTCTTCAGGCCGGCGAGCGGGCCCTTGTAGAGGTCGATCTCGGCAGTGTGCTCGTCCACGGGGGTCGTGAGCCGCGTCTTCTCCAGCCGCCGGCCCTCGGTGAGCGGCCAGAGCTGCTCGAAGGACTCGCGCTCGAGCGGCACCTCCACCTCGTCTCGAACCATTCCGTGCCCGCGCTTGACGGTGATGAGGTGGCGATCCGCCCTTCGCCGCAGCCGAACCTGGTCGTCGCCGACGGCCAGGTAGCCCTGCTCGATCTCGTCCTCGCTGTCGATCGGAAGACCGTCCGGCAGCCGCTCGACGAGGAACTTCCGCTCGACCTCCGCCATCACGCGCTCGCACTCACTTCATCAGCTTCTTGAGCTGCGCCCACGTGCGCGTGTTCGCGACCTGATCCGGGGTCAGCCCGGCCCGCCGCGCCTGCGCGATCCCGAAGTCGACGTAGTCGAGCGCCGCCACCTCGTGCCCGTCGCTCGAGACGACCACTTTCACGCCCGCCTCACCGGCGAGCCGCGCGTGGACGTCGCTGAGGTCGAGCCGGTCCGGCTGGGAGTTGATCTCGAGGAACGTGCCTGTCTCGACGGCCTTCTCGACGATCTTCTCGACGGCCATGTCCATCGGCCCGCGGCGGTTGAGCTTGCGTCCGGTCAGGTGCCCGATGCAGTCGACATGCGGGTTCTCCATTACGCCGAGGATGCGCTCGGTCGGGTCGCGGTCGAAGGCTGTGTGGATCGACGCGACAACCCAGTCGCGCTCGGCCAGCACGTCGTCGGGCACATCCAGGGAGCCGTCGGCCTTGATGTTCACCTCGACGCCCTTGAGCAGCTTCAGCGGCGCCACCCGCTTCGCGAGCCTGTCGATCTCCTTCGACTGCTGCTCCATCCGGCCCTCTCGGAGGTAGTGCGAGTGATCGGTGATCGCGTAGTAGGTGTAGCCGCAGGCCTTCGCGGCCTCGACCATCTCCGTGAGGGTGTTCTTCCCGTCCGCCGACCAGTGGGAGTGCGTGTGGAGGTCGCCGTGCAGCTGCCCTGGCTCGACGAGCTTTGGGAGCTCCCCTTTCCGCGCCGCCTCGATCTCGCCGAGGTTCTCGCGCAGCTCTGGCGGGATGTACTCGTACCCGAGCCGCTCGTAGAGCTCCTCCTCGCTCTGCGCGGTGAAGACCTCGCCACTCTCGACCTCGGTCACGCCGTACTCGGAGATCGACAGCCCGCGCCGGACCGCGTCCTCCCGCAGCGCGATGTTGTGGTCCTTCGAGCCGGTGAAGTGCTGGAGCAGGTTGCCGTAGCAGTCGGGCGGGACCACGCGCAGGTCGAAGCGGAAGCCCTCGTGCGATACGACCGTTGCCTTGGTCGGCCCCTTCGCCGCGATCTCGGACACCCAGGTCAGCTTCGTGAAGTAGTCGATCAGCGCAGCCGGGTCATTCGCGGTCGCGATGATGTCCAGGTCGCGCACCGTCTCCTTGCGGCGCCGGGCGCTGCCCGCGTCGGAGACCCGGTCCGCGGCCGGGTGTTCGCGCAGGACCTCGACGACCGCGAGGAGCGCCGGCAGCGCCCGCCCGAGCAGCGTCCGCTGGGGGCCGGTCGCCTTCTTCTTGCGTCCGACCGCCTTGAGCACGTTCTCCTCCAACCGCGCGCCGAGACCGGGAAGCGTCCGCAGCCGCTGGGCGCGCGCCGCCGCCTTCAGGTCGGCAAGCGTCGTGACCCCGAGCTCCTGCCAGATCTTCCGGACCGTTTTGGGGCCGAGCCCCGGAATCTGGAGGAACTCGACCACCTCGGGCGGGATCGTCTTCCGCCGCTTGCTGAGCGCCTCGATCTCGCCCTTGTCGACGATCTGGACGATCTTGTCCTGGATCGTCGCGCCGATCCCCGGCAGCTCCTTCGCCTTGCCGTCGAGCGCCAGCTGCGCGACCGGGCCGCCCGTCTCGCGTACTCGCGTGGCCGCCCGGCGGTACGCGAGCACCCGAAACGCAGCCTCGCCTTCGATCTCGAGGAGGTCGGCGAGCAGCTCGAGCTGGTCGGCCACGTCGGCGTTACGTGGGAGCGTCGTCGCCACCACGGCGATGATACGGACGTGCGCGCGACCGTCTGCCTGCCCACGTACAACGAGCGGGAGAACCTCGAGCGGATGGTGCGCGCGCTCGGCGAGCACGGCGTCTCGGTGCTCGTGATCGACGACAACTCGCCGGACGGAACCGGGAAGCTCGCCGACCGGCTCGCGCAAGAGCTCGACCACGTCGTCGTGCTGCACCGGCCGCGCAAGGAAGGCCTCGGCCCTGCCTACCTGGCGGGCTTCAAGCGCGCGCTGGCCGACGGCGCCGAGCTGATCCTCGAGATGGACTGCGACTTCTCCCATGACCCGGCCGACGTGCCGCGCCTGATCGCTGCCGCCGAGGACGCCGACCTCGTCCTCGGCTCGCGCTACGTCGAGGGCGGCTCGATTCGGAACTGGGGCCTGCTTCGCCGCCTGGTCTCGGCAGGCGGCTCGCTCTACGCACGCGCGGTTCTGGGCGTCGACGTGCGCGACCTGACCGGCGGGTTCAAGTGCTACCGCCGTCAGGTGCTGGAGACGATCGACCTCGACGCGATCTCGTCACGAGGCTATGCCTTCCAGATCGAGACCACCTACCGGGCCATCCGCACGGGCTTCCGCGTCATCGAGATTCCGATCACGTTCGCCGACCGCGACCGGGGAGCCTCCAAGATGAGCAAGACGATTTTCCTCGAGGGAATCTGGAAGGTCCCTGCGCTGCGCCTGCGACGGTTGTAGCATCGCCCTCGTGGAAGACCTGACCGACACGAACTTCGAGGAAGAGGTTCTCCAGGCAGACGGCCCGGTCGTCGTCGATTTCTGGGCGCCATGGTGCGGCCCGTGCCACGCGATCGAGCCGATCTTCCGCCAGCTCGAGGAGGAGTACGGCTCCCGGGTCAAGTTCGCGAAGCTCGACATCGACCAGAACTTCCAGACCGCGTCGCGCTACGACGTGCTGTCGATCCCCACCGCCATCCTGTTCGAAGGCGGCGAGCCCCAGGAGACCGTGATCGGCGCCCGCCCGCGCTCCCACTTCGAGGCAGCGTGGGCGCAGTGGCTCAGCCGGTCTCAGTGACCTGAGCCTGGGGCGCGGGAGCTCGCCCGCGGGTGAGCTCCGGCAGGGGGCGGGGCTTGAGGCCGGTGCCGCCCCGGATGCGCGGGTCGAGGATGCCGGACGCGATGTCCGCGATCAGGTTCGTGAGGACGACCGCGAAGCTGACGACGAGCACGACTCCCATGATCACCGGGAGGTCGCCCGAGTTCAACGACCGGAAGAGCATCGTCCCCATGCCGGGGAGCGCGAAGACCGTCTCGATGAACAGCGCGCCGGCGAAAGCGAGGCCGACGTCCATGCCGAGCATCGCGACCACCGGGAGGAGCGCATTGCGGAGCACGTGGCTCCGCATGAGCCGGTAGCCGCCCACGCCCTTGGCCTTGGCGGTGCGGACGTAGTCCTCGTCGAGCGCCTCGAGGACGCTCGCGCGGATCATTCGCGCGTACAGGGCGGCAAACAGCAGCGCGAAGGTGAGCCACGGAAGGACCATGTGGTAGGCCCAGTACTTGGGGCCGGCGCACTGCTGAGGCCCTGACGGATGCAGGAAGTTGCAGTAGCCCGAAACCGGAAACCAGTGGAGCCGGAAGCCGAGGAAGTAGGAGAGGACCAGGCCGAGCCAGAGCGGGTGGCACGAGATCCCGATCAGCACGAACAGCATCAGGCCCTTGTCGAGGACCGAGCGCGGATACAGCGCCGAGAGGATCCCGATTGGTAACGCGAGGATGAAGAAGAGGATCGTTCCGCCGACGACCAGCGCCAGGGTCACCGGTAGGGCTCGAGTGATCATCGTCCTAGCAGGGAAGCCGGTGACCATCGAGAGCCCGAGGTCGCCGTGGAAGACCACCCGCCGCATGAACCCGACGTACTGCAGCGGCAGAGGCCCGTGAAGGTCGAACTGAACCTGTGGGCTCGGCTCGATCAGCCCATGCTGGCCCAGGCCGCCGGCCGTCTCGCCCGGGATCATGAAGAAGACGAGAAACGACACGAACGTGATCAGGACCGCAAGCACAACGGCCCAGATCAGCCGCCGGATCACGAAGCCCAGCATCGGCCCCTAGGGTCGTACCTCTCGCGGCTCAGCGCAAGTCGACTGACCCTCGCCCGCCGAAATGATCCCAACCCGTGAGCGTTACGGGCGAGCCGCCGAGTCGGATTTCGACGCCTGTTCCCTCTTCGCAGCGGCCGATCACCGCGTAGTCGAGCGGTTCAGGGGTTGCGGCCAAGAGCTCGTAGTCCTCTCCGAAGCCGAGGTCATCTTGCGTGGCCCCGGGGGCAAGCGGGACCTGCTCGAGGTCGATCGCCAGGCGGCAGCCCGAACGCTCTGCGATGTGGCCCGCGTCGGCCGCGAGCCCGTCCGAGACGTCGATGAGCGCGTGGGCGCTCGCAGCGAGACGGCGGCCGTCTTCGAGCCGCAGCGGCGGGCGGGCGTGACGGCCCTCGCGGAACGCGGCGCCGGCCGCCCCGAGGGGGCCGGTGATCACGAGCAGGTCGCCCGGACGTGCTCCGCCTCTCCCGGGGACTCGGTCCGAGCGGCCTATCGCCGTGATCGAGACCGAGAGGGCCTCGGCTCGCGTCGTGTCGCCGCCCACAACCGGCACTCCGGGCTCGTTCAGCCCCTCGTAGAGCGAGATCACGTCCTCGAGGCTCGTGTCCGGCGGAGCGGCGAGCGTCACGAGCAGCGCCTCGGGCTCTGCGCCGGACGCGGCGAGGTCGCTCAGGTTGACCGCGGCCGCCTTGAAGCCGAGCTCGCGGTTCGTCGTCCAGTCGAGCCGGAAGTGGACGCCTTCGACGAGCGCGTCCTGGGTGACGACCACGCCGTCCGCGAGCTGCGCGGCGTCGTCGTCGAGCCCTCGCGCAAGGCCCCGCTCTTCGAGCTCCGCGAGGAGCCCGAACTCGCCGAGCTCAGAGAGCCGCATCGATCACCGCGCGCAGAGCGGCCGCGTCCTTCGCCGCACGGATGACGGCGACGCCGGCGGCGCCTGCCCGGATGCACTCAGCGGCGTTCGAGTCGTCGATCCCGCCGATGGCCACGACGGGAATGCTCACAGCCGCACAGATCTCCCGAAGGCCGTCGAGCCCGATCGGCGGGTCGGCGTCCGGCTTGGACGGCGTCGCCCAGACCGGGCCGGCGCCGACGTAGGCGGCGCCTGCGAGCTCCGCCTCCTTTGCCTCGTCGAGCGAGGATGCGGAGAGGCCGAGCAGAAGGCCCGCCTCGCGGGCGCGGTCGGCGCCCGGGTCGTCGTGGCCGAGATGGACGCCGTCGGCCCCGAGGCGGATCGCCGCTTCGGCGTCGTCGTTCACGACGAAGGTCGCCGACAGCTCGTGGAAGAGCGCACCGGTCTCGACGAGCTCGCCCGTGCTCGCGCCCTTGCGTCGCAGCTGGACGACTGTCGCGCCGCCCTCGACCGCCATGCGGGCCGTCTCGACGTCCTCGACGATCGCGTGCAGCCTCAATCGAGCTTGGCCCGCGAGTCGAGCGTCGCCGGGTCGAGGTTGTAGAGCGCGTCGTAGAGGGCGACGTGGAAGGTGCCGGGGCCCCTCGCGTCCCGAGCGGCATCCTCGCCGGCGACACCGAAGGCGACAAGCGCCTCCACCGCCGCCTCGAGCGGGGAGGCCTGCCGCACGGCGAGGAAGCAGCCGGTGATCGCGGTCGACATGCAGCCGGTCCCGGAGACCGTGCCGAGCAGCTCGTGGCCGTTCGCAACCGCAACCACACGCTGCCCGTCCGAGACGTGGTCGACTGGGCCCGTAACGGAGACGACACATTCGAGTGCGTCCGCCGCAGCCTGCGCGAGCTCCGGTCCGGCCGCGTCGCCGACGGCCTCGACACCGCGGATCTCCGCCTCGCGTCCCGCAAGCGTCGCGATCTCTGCCGCGTTGCCGCGGACGACCGCGATCTCGAGCTCGCTCAGGAGCCGCCGCGCGGTCACGGTCCGGTACGTGGTCGCGCCCGCCCCGACAGGGTCGAGCACGATCGGCGCTCCGGCACGATTCGCGGCCGCGCCGGCAACCACCATCGCCGCAACCCAGTGCTCCGAGAGCGTTCCGATGTTCAGCACGAGCGCGCTCGCGACCGATGCCATCTCCTCGACCTCCTGCGGCGCGTGGGCCATGACGGGCAGGGCGCCGAGAGCGAGGGTCGCGTTGGCGGTCTCGTTCATGACGACGTAGTTGGTGATCTGGTGCACGAGCGGCTTGCGCTCGCGGATCGCCTGCAGGTCGGCGCCGGCGGTCATGCGGCGCCTTTCAGGCCGATCACGTCGACGGGGCCCTCGCCCGCTCCGAGCTCGGCCAGGCCCTGCGCGACAGCGCGCGAGGCGGCCTCTGCGGCGCCCCGTGCGGCCGCTTCCAGGTCTTCGCCTTTTGCGAGCAGCGCGGCCAAGATCGCAGAATGCGTACAGCCGGCCCCGTGGGTCGCCGCGACGTCGTGCCGCTCGACCGGGATCTCGACGTGCCGCTCGCCGTCGAACAGGTGGTCGACCGGTTCGCCGTGCCCGCCGGTGATGATCACGGCCGACGCGCCCAGCTCGTGGACCCGCTCGGCGAGCTCCTCCCGACTTAGTAACAGACTGTTACTTGCTACGAGGGCGTGCGCCTCGGCGAGATTCGGCGTCACCACGGTCGCGAGCGGGAAGAGCCGCGTGACGAGCGTCTCGACCGCGTCCTCCCGCAACAGGCGCGCGCCGGAGCTCGCGACCATCACCGGGTCGACGACGAGCTTCACGTGATGCTCGTCGAGGACGTGCGCCACGGTCTCGATCAGCTCGGCCGAGAAGAGCATTCCCGTCTTCGCCGCGTCGACGCCGAGGTCGCCGAAGACCGCCTCGAGCTGCGCGCGCACGAGCTCCGGCGGCACCTCGTGCACGGCGCTCACGCCGGTCGTGTTCTGCGCAGTCAGCGCGACGATCGCGGTCATCCCGTGGCAGCCCGCAGCCGCAAAGGCCTTCAGATCGGCCTGGATCCCGGCGCCGCCGCCGGAGTCCGAGCCGGCAATCGTCAAACAGCGTGGGATCAAGCTTCTCCCTTCGCCGGCATTACCCGGATCAGGTTCGTCGGGTGTGATCTCAGCCCCGTTGAGGGGCACCCCGGTACGGCCAGGCTAGCATCGGCAGCGTGGCTGAAGCGCGCTACGACGGAATCGCCGAGTGGTACGACTCCGAGTTCGCGACAACCGGCTCCGGGGTCGCCGCGCGGAAAATCGTGCTTCGGCTGCTCGGCCCCGGGCCCGGGCGGCTGCTCGATGTCGGGTGCGGCGGAGGCGCGCACGCGGTCGAGTTCGCAGGGCAAGGTTGGTCGGTCGTCGGGGTGGACATCTCGAAGGCCCAGCTCGAGCTCGCGAGGCAGCGCGGAGTCGAGGTCGTCGAGGCAGACGCCGCCGACTTGCTCTTCGAGGACTCGAGCTTCGACGCGGCGGTCTCGATGTTCACGCACACCGACGTCGGCGACTTCGCGGCCGTGACCAGAGAGGTCGCGCGCGTGCTGCGCGAGGGCGGGCGCTTCGTCTACGTGGGGCTCCATCCGTGCTTCGTCGGTCCGCACGCGTTCGTGCACGACCGGGACGTGCCCGACCTGCACCCTGGCTACCGCGACACGTCCTATCGGACCGAAGCGCCGGGAATCTGGAGCGAAGGCATCCGCGCGAAGGTGGGAGCGACGCACTTGCCGCTCGGGCTCTACCTGCACGCGTTCCTCGATGCGGGCCTTCGACTCGAGCGCGTCGAGGAGCCGGAAGGCCGCGACTACCCGTACCTCCTGGCCCTGCGCGCGCGCCGATGAGCGTCTCGACACAGCTGCTGCAGGGCGAGGAGCTCGCGTACCTCGGCAGCGAGCCGACGCGCGACCCCAAGACCGCGCCACTCCCGGACGGGCTCCACCCGCGAGTCGTCGAGGCACTCGCGGCGCAAGGGATCGACGAGCTCTATACCCACCAGGCCGAGGCCTGGGAGGCCGCGGCCCGCGGCGAGCACCTGATCGTCACCACCGGCACCGCGAGCGGCAAGACGCTCGCGTTCAACCTGCCGGTGCTCGACGCGCTGGCGCACGAGCCGAAGCAGCGAGCGCTCTACCTCTACCCCACGAAGGCGCTCGCCCAGGACCAGCTCCGCTCGCTGGGGTCGCTTCGGCTACCGCGCCTGCGCGCCGCGATCTACGACGGAGACACCGCTGCCGAGCGGCGCTGGCAGATCCGCAAGTGGGCGAACCTGATCCTCTCGAACCCGGACATGCTCCACGTCGGCCTGCTCCCGCACCACGACCGCTGGGGCGATGTGCTCACGAACCTCCGCTACGTGATCGTCGACGAGTCGCTCGTTTACCGTGTTGTGTTCGTCTCGCACGTCGCGAACGTGCTCCGGCGGTTGCGCAGGCTTGCGCGGGTCTACGGCGCCGAGCCGCAGTTCCTGCTCGCCTCTGCGACGATCGCCAATCCCGGCGACCTGGCGTGCTCGCTGATCGGCTCGGAGGCAATGGTGATCGGGGACGACGGCGCACCTCGCGCCGAGCGGACGGTCGCGCTCTGGAATCCACCGCTGACCGACGAGGAGCTCGGCCTCCGCGCCAGCGCGCT
>Ga0137371_10004562_pt1 | contig 10843 bp, 9 predicted proteins | sample SagtaG_7_FD_104919 | JGI IMG/M metagenome (GOLD analysis project Ga0137371, IMG submission 104919) | Vadose zone soil microbial communities from Sagehorn Ranch, Mendocino, California, USA - Sage1_R_40_16 metaG | ecosystem: Environmental > Terrestrial > Soil > Vadose zone | place: USA: California... | reverse complement strand
GTGAATCAAGATGATCCAACTTCATACCATCTTTATTACGGTGACGAGTTAGGACGGCCAGGTACCATTCTTACTTTCTTTCACTGGCCAGATGCACCTAAAGGACATCGTGGGACTAGGGAGGTGATTGCGACATCTTTTCTGATTCCTGAGAATTCCATAAACTATTGGATAGATAGGTTTAAGAGCAAACAAATAGAGTTTCGTGGACCTTACAAACGTTTTGAGGATGAACAAGTAATAACACTATATGACCCCGATGGACTTGAATTAGAACTTGTTGCACATAGACCTGCAGAAGATCAAAGTGTTAATGTATGGAAGGAAGGTCCCATTCCTATTGAACATGCCATAAGAGGTTTTCATTCTGTAACTCTATCAGAGGAAGGATACGATCGCACTGCTTCTGTCTTGACTGATGAATTGGGATTCATGCCCACCCGTCAAGATGGAAGCCGCTTCCGTTATGAAATTCCTACAGCATCCGGTGTTACTCGAGGAGAAGAAGCAAGGAGAGCTAACATCGTTGATGTTCTTTGTCTACCAGATACTCAACAGGCGGTTATAGGAATTGGGTCAGTCCATCATGTGGCATGGCGTACGCCTACTGATGCACAACAAAAGGTCTTACGCCACAATATACTTAGAGCCGGATTAAATGCAACTCCGGTGATAGACCGATTCTACTTTCATTCTGTATATTTCCGTGAACCTGGGGGTGTACTATTCGAAATTGCAACTAATCCACCTGGATTTATGGTAGATGAAAAAGCTGAGGAGCTTGGTACTCGTCTCGTGCTTCCTCCTTGGCTTGAATATATGCGTAAGGATCTTGAGAAAGTTCTGCCTCGAGTATGTTTACCCAAGAAAGAAAAAGAGCAACAAGAATTAAACAAACAATGAGCTGATAGTAAGGAGAATTAAACAAAAATGGACAAGAAAACCCAACTTGGTTTCATCCACCGCTTTATCCCTTCAAATAAAATATCTGAAACACGAACACGAGAACAGGGAACAAAAGGAAAAAGGGTTTTTACCACACTCCTTTTGCTTCATGGTACAGGCGGAAATGAAGAAGATATGATTCCTCTGGGAAAACAAATAGCTCCAGAAGCAGCTATACTCAGTCCTCGAGGTAAAGTCTTGGAGAACGGGATGCCTCGCTTCTTTAAACGGCTAGCTGAAGGAGTTTTTGATATAGAGGACCTCAAATTTCGTACGTATGAACTTGCAGATTTTGTAGAAGAGGCATCGAAAGTTTATGGCTTTGATTTGCAGCACGTTATAGCACTAGGTTATTCGAATGGCGCAAATATAGCAGCAAGTGAACTGCTGCTTCGACCATCTATCCTGTCTTCCGCTATTTTATTTCGTCCTATGGTGCCGCTTATACCCGAGATATTGCCAGACCTTTCGACTAAACATGTATTCATATCTGCAGGATTGCATGATCCAATAGTCCCAGGCAAAGAAACTCAGAATCTTTTCAATCTACTGAAAAAGGCTGGAGTAGCAGATATATCGATAAATTGGCAAAACAGTGGACACGAATTAATTTTAGAAGAGATTAGAAAAGCTAAAGACTGGCTTTTGTCAGTGCTTTCTTTCAGCGATAAGAACATCTAGCCTAAAGATGTTTTTGAGTATTGCAAGCAGCATACATGAATATGGAAATTTACATGCATGTATGTAAGTTATCCCATATTGTCAGCCATAAACGCTATTGAATTGGATTTCCATCATTTGTGCCAGGAGAAAAGTATATGCCTTTCTTCTTGACATTTACTTTTACCATTCCTTATGAGAGTCTCGTAGCTGCAATAAATTCGTAAGTAATGTTACAGAAGAGAGAGTCCTCCCTGTGGCGACTACCCTTTTTGGTAACTATTTTTTACGTAATTTATTTTCTAGAAGAAGAAAAATGACTCTTTACTAATGAAAAACTAGAATAAGACAAGGCTTTTATCAAGACCGATAATTAGTAACTGCAAACAATTCCTGGTTACATGAGAAGCATCTATTATGTTGGAATGGCTTTCCGCACTTATTACTTCCGCATTCGTATATCATTCCGCACCTCTTACACTGGTGATAACACGGATTGCAAGTTTGCAAACTTCAAAGCTAATTCGCTGTAAAATATATTTCAACCATTGTGATACAATTTTTACAATAATGTGACTTAATGCTACTCTCCTGACCATCCATTGAAAGTTAGGTTAGTAGTTCGTGATTTAGCACAGTTTGTGATAAGAATAATAGCGCTTCTGAGAACAAGGTTCTTGTATATGTAATACGAGTGCATAGTGTTTTCAGTTCTGATTTCTCATAATCGCTGCTGACTAGCGTACATATGATACATGTCAATAGTTCGCAGCAGCAGAACATCTAGTACAACTACTACTAAAGTATTAGAAAACTCTGACGAAATTGTGAAGCAAGTAATCCATCTAGCTGAGAGCTCCAATGGGCTATCGATTGTCTCAGTGAGTGGAGGTATGGAATTGATTTACAACAGTTTTTTTGACTTGTATAGGAAGATTTTAGATGATTATAGAGGAGGACAAGGTAAGGGCATAAAATGGGTAATTAATATGGAAGGTAAAGAGGGTACAGATTTAGTTAAAAAATTCATAGATTTAGGTATGCAAATACGACATGTCAAAAATCTGTCTTCAATGAATTTTGCAGTTGGAGACAAAGAAGTTAATGCAACAATAGAGAAAATGGAAGGTGGTAAGATGGTTCAAAGTCTGTTAACCAGTAATGAACCCCTGTACATCCAACATTTTTACAGTATTTTTGAAGAATTATGGAACAAGGGCATTGACGCTCAAGACAGAATCAAGGCTATAGAAGAAGGTCAAGAGTCTGCCGATATAGAGATTATTCCAAATCCAAAAGAAGGAATGAAGCATGCTTGGAAGGTTATAAAATACGCAAGAAAAGAGGTGCTGATAATCTATTCTACTGCAAATGCGTTCCGCCGCCAAATAGAGAATGGCGGATTAGCATTGTTGAAGGAAGTATCAAAAAATCTTCTAGGGAAGGTTAGAATCCTAATACCTGCTGACAACAAGATTGTTCAAACTATAAGAGAAGTAATGGAGACGAGTCCAGATATTAACATAAGAACCATCGAAGAGAGTTTACAGACAAGAATCACAATAGTGCTCGTTGACCGAAAAGATTGCGTTATTGTTGAATCGATAGATTACGCAAGAGACAATTCAGCCGATGCAGCGGGATTAGCTACATATTCTAACAGCAAATCAATTGTTGCATCATACGTTTCTATTTTTGAAAGTCTGTGGAACCAAACAGAGCTATATGAACAATTAAAGGAATCAAAGAAGCAACTAGAGCAGGCATATGAAAAGTTAAAGATTAACGGGAAGAGACAAAAGGAATTCATAGATATAGCAGCCCATGAGCTGCGAAATCCAGTTCAACCGATTCTTGGTCTAGCTGAAATTCTAAGGTCTAAAATGAAAGTAGAAGAAGAACAAGATTTTACCAGGGAAAAGACCATTTTTGACGGCAATGATATCGTTGATGTCATTATAAGAAATGCAATTAGACTGAAGCGACTTACAGAGGATATTTTAGATATTACAAGAATTGAAAATCAATCATTAACACTCTATAAAGAAGAATTTTGTTTAAACGAGGTAATATTGCATGCTATTGCAGATACTAGGAATCAGTTTCAAAAACAACAAAGAGAAATTATAAAATTTATCTTGGATTCAGAACAGGGAAAGGATGATTTAACAATAGCAGTAGTTGCAGACAAACACAGAATTATTCAGGTTGTTTCTAACCTTCTTAATAATGCTGTGAAATTTACAAAGCAGGGGGTTATCACGATTAGCACTGCGAAGAAGAAGAAAGATAATAACAATAGCATCGAAGAAGATGAAGTTATTGTCAGTATAAGAGATACTGGAATAGGGATACATCCGCAGGTACTACCTAAACTGTTCACAAAATTTGTTAGTACATCACCAAAAGGGACCGGTTTAGGATTGTATATTTGTAAGAGTATTGTTGAGGCTCATGGTGGCAAGATTTGGGCCGAGAACAATGCTGATGGTGACGGAGCCACTTTTATGTTTAGTTTGCCAATCGATAAGGACCTATAAAACGCATCACCTCGAAGGGGTCATTCCAGACAATGAGATGAGAAGACAAACTAAAGGACTTACTATCGTTTCCATAGGCTGTTCGATTACCTTAACATGTGTTTGGATATGTAATATTACCAGCAACTTATGGTAAGTGTTTGTATAGACGGAATGTATATTATCTCCTTTTATCAACGATTTTCCGGCCTTACCGAGATGAATGGCTGTGCGTACATGCGGAAACAAGCTCATATAGTTATCTAGAAATCTAGAATCTAGTTATCTAGATTCTACCTGAGTAATTTCGAAACAACCTTGTACTTGAATTGAAGAAGATCCTGCTTTTATCGGGTAACCTGAGGAATTTGCAATTACAAAGTTCAAATACTGGATAATAGAACAGATTACTTAATTCTCACTCAAACCGGTTATGCAAAAGCAAGAAACATTTACAACTGAGACAACTATCCTTCCCTTATATACTAAGGAAACGAATATCATAACATATTATCGTAGCAACAAAAATAAATTCATATGAAAGTAAGAGTCTACTTCTGCAGAGAGATTGATCCTCAAATTATTCTTAAAGGTAATAAAATTAGTAGACAGGCATTAGATACTATTTACGACTTAGTTTGGGAATGCGAGTTTAAAAATATTCTTAATGTGGGCAGAGTGTGGCTAAAGTTTAGAGAAGAAGAAAGACCCTTTGGAATCCCAGTAAAGGCAAAAAGGAGTCATAGCAGAATAACTGCAGGAGATATAATTCAGATAGCCACTGATTTTTACATGGTTAACCAGATTGGTGCAAGACAAATAGAAGTTACTCTGTGACCATCCTCAAAATGATCAACTAACTTGTAGCAGAGCATGTCCATACGTTCTGTTTAATTCATTAAGATGAGAATATTCTTAAACTCACATTACCAGATTAAATCATAGATGGTGTCTATTGCCTGTGTACTGATCTTATCATTTCTCATAGTAATGGCTTGAACATCAGGCTGTGCAGAAATAAACTCTTTTTTATTATCATTGCCAATGGAAATAAATATCGTAATCGGTGAGCGGCATTGTATTTAAATCTCCCTGAAGAGGAGTTCTCATATGTGAAAGAAAGTTTCACATTCAAGAGATTATCTTAACACTCGTTAAGTCTGTTTATCCTGTAGTATGTAAATGTTTAATATTTTCATGAAGAGCTTTATATAATTCAAGCCTCATACAGGATATGTTGGAAAACATAGGTCTAGCAATGTACTTCATCATAGGTTACGTGATAACCTATCTTGCACTCGAAATAGCTTGGCATTTTACAGCTTGCAGATTGTCAGATAAGACGATAAAGCCATGTTTGTTTAAGCAAGTGAAAATGGTCATGACAGCAGAAAGAGGATATAGAACATAGGTAGAGGGGGAAAGAGAAATCAACTTGCCAAATGGAAACAAAGTTGGTGATTATGACAATCCTATATAATGAAGATAGCTTATCAACTAGGAGCCCGGTAAGGGTAGAAATATTGTCATCTGCAGAGAATACCCCCTTACTAGATAAAGACCTTCATGAGATTCTTAGAGATGCATCTAATTGTTGCGAGTTCACAAGCTATGTCGATAGAGATGGAGAAACACTTGTAAAAATAGAGTGTGAAGTTAGTGAAGATGAGAAAGAACGTCTTTGGGATCTTTTGAGGTTTAAACACAAAAGAGACTGCTCCCTGTCGGCAGAACCCAGCGAGCTTCATGAACAATGAATGAACAATGAATAATAGAACTTGATCCTTGGAAGGGATCAGTTTTGTAATGGTTCAAATCGGAATACAAAACTGGTCATGAATCATGATTCCGTGTTTTATAGATATATTAGTTAAATATATCGTTCTTCTGTATCTTCCTTTGATTACAACAGCACAGTTAGAATAAGGGAGTCCAAAGGATATACTCATAAACGATATGGCATATGATATTTTGCTTAAACATCATAGTAAAGCATAATCTCTTGTGCAATTGATTTATCTCTGGCTTCTGCCAATTCTTCAAATTTGAGTACCATATAAGTCTCCAGTAATTCGTCGTGAAAGCATTTCTTTAAGTAATCTGAATCGCTCTTCAATGATTCGAGTGATTCTTCTAAGCTTCCTGGAAGTGACTTTATTCCTAAACTGTTTCTTTTAGCATCAGACATTTTGTAGATATTTTCATCGGTTGGACTCCCAGGATCTATCGTCTTTTTGATTCCGTCAAACCCGGCAGCGACTATTGCTGAAAATGCCAGATATGGATTAGCAGCTGGGTCAGGGGCTCTGAATTCAATATGTTTTGATTTAGCATTATTTCTTTCATTAATAGGTATGCGTATGACAGCAGACCTGTTTCCTTTTGCCCAGGCAATATAGACTGGAGCTTCAAAACCAGGAATCAGCCTATGATATGAGTTTATCGTCGGAGCTACAATCGCTGCTAAGGAATGAGCATGCTCTACTAATCCACCTATAAAATATCTTCCTATTTGACTTAGTTCAGCGTAATAATCATCACTATCATAGAAGATGTTAGTAGTTGATGAATCGTTCCATAAACTAACACTAGTATGCATACCTGAACCATTATCGCCACCGTTTAAAGGATCATTTTTATCAAAAAGTGGTTTAGGCATAAAATTGGCTACTTTATTGTACTTCCTTGCGACATTCCGTACAACGTCCTTATATATCTGAACCCTGTCTGCAGCGTTTGTAAGGGCACTATGCATAAAATTAATTTCTATCTGACCGCAACTTGCTACTTCATGGTTTAGGCTTGTAACATGTATAGAATAGTATTTTCTTAAAATATCGGCAACATCAAATCTAAATTCTAGTAAGGAATCTTGAAATGGAGGTGCATCGTATCCACCTTTCCTTCTAATTGGGTACTTGCAGCAATCACCTCCGTATCCCTCTACTGATACAAATTGTGGTTCACGATATTCACTATTATCCTTAGCCCTATCACCGTTAAGATTATTATTATTATTTTTATGATTAAAAATGATATTGTCAAACACAAAGCATTCAACTTCAGGGCCTATTTGACAGGTTAGATTATTTTCTATCAGAAATTCTTCCATGCGTTGTGATACATATCTGGGATCCCTTACTAACCTGCCTTTCCCGAAACCCTGATATACATCCGCAATAACTGCAAATAGCTTGTTACTGTAATTCGATGATAGTTGGGATCGCTCTGAGGATATTAATGATGGAGGAAAGATCCTTACGGTAGACCTGTCTGGTACGAGTAGCATATCAGAATCATCGATACTTGCAAATCCTTTAACAGACGAACCGTCTACTCCTACACCATCTTTAAAAAAACTATCAAAAGTTTCTTTGTTTCCGAACACGTACTTTGCTAGAAACTTGCCAAGAACATCAGTATACCTTAACTGAATGAAGCCTGTATCTATAATCATCTTTATGCCATCAATTCCTTGTTCTTTTTCTTCTGGTTCTAATGCGGAATTACTTCTAAATGTCATCGATTAACATTAGTATATGGATTTAGCAGGATATAACATTTTATACGTATTGTATTAATATCTGATAAGTATTTATTGATAATACCTTCCATTTGTCAATTATCAATGAATTTAGTGGGAATGGACGAAACAGATGTTAAAATCCTCGGGAACTGATCTCCCCCCTGTTAGAAAGCGCTTATTTAGATAGAACGTGTCGTAATGACTTTTTTTTGCTCTCTACTAACTTGAAGACAAACTAAAAAACTCTCTAGTTGTGAAATGTCTTAATAGATACTATTTTCAACCGGACATGTTTATATTGTGATAGGATATTGCAGCATGTTGAATTCCAAACCAAGCACGGGAGCATCTTCACCAACAGATCCCCCGCCAATAATCTCAGCAATTTCTTCACTAAAATTTCCATTTACACTTACAAACGATCAGATTGAGGCTGTTGATGCATGGATAAGGAATGGCTATAAAGGCTCGATAATATACAGTACTGGCACCGGTAAAACAGAAATAGCTTTTGAATGTGCAAAAAGAGCGTGTGAAGCAATATTACATAATGGAGACAATAATGTTTATGACATAAAGAAAAATTCATTTAATATCCTCTTTCTTGTACCGCGAATTGTCCTAGTACTGCAAAATATTAACAGACTAATAAGATATGGTATTCCTCGAGAGAGATTAGGAGCATATTTTGGAGAACGTAAAGAAGCACGTGAAATAACAATAAGCACGTACCAGAGCGCAATTAGCAATCTTGATCTTATCAATAACTCCAAGATGATCATATTTGATGAAGTACATTTGGTAAGTGACACTGCTACAACTTTAAGAAAAGTATTTGATTTTGTAACAGCAGCAGATCCTAAAAAACCATTACTAGGCCTAACCGCAACAATAGATGAACAAGATCCCAAGTACAACACAATTCTCTCGTTGTTGCCACCAGTCAGAAGATATATGATAAAAGATGCTGTGAAAGATAAAAGATTAGCAAGACCCATTGTTATTCCAATAAAAGTTGATCTAACGTATAATGAAAAAAAGGTCTATGATGAATGCTCTGCTAAAATCAGAAATATCTCCATGTATCTAAATACTTCTGATCCTAAATCGATTTCCTCTCTGTTAAGAAGAGGAGGACGTAATGCAGGACTAGCAAGAACGTGGTTTGCAAATGTTAAGGAGAGAAAGAATCTGATTAATTGTGCTAAAAATAAACTATCAGCAGCAGTAGATATTATAGCAACACATCCTTCTGAAAGGATTATGGTATTTAGTGAAACTATAGAATCCATACAGAAACTAAAGGAAATTCTACAACAAAATAAAGGAATAGAATCAATGCTAATTGAGAGCAAACTGAAATCAAAAGAGAGACAAAAAATACTATCACAATGGGGAAAAGAATTCTTTCCGCTGCTCTCAGTACACACTTTAGAAATAGGATATGACGTACCGGAAGTTAGAGTGGCAATAATATTGGCAACATCATCTAATATGCACCAAATAGTACAAAGGATCGGTAGAACAATAAGAAAAACTGAAAGAAAGGATACAGCGTTGATATATACTATTTATCTTTCAGAAACTCATGATGCCAGCACTCTGAAGATGGTGAGACAAGCCACGGATGTAGATACTAGAGGACAAGAAAATAAGGACAAGAAAAATCGAAGAACAATAAGTGTATCTAGTAATAATGGTAACCTAGATAGATATTATTGAAGAATATATGTATTTATGCTGCTGAGCTGGGAGTGGATCTGCAACGACATATTATAAAACAAAAGGAATATCGCAATTACTTCAATACTACTTCTAACAATGCATTAGTATAACGAGAAGTTATTAATACATTCGTAAACTTTGATATGGTGAGTTCCACCAAGCTAAATTTTCGTTTTAATATCTATTCTCCCGGCGTTGCTTTGATTGTTTCGATTGATCAGATATATACCAGATAACATAATTCCGACTGCGATTATTTGAAATATTGTTATACGCTCATGCAAAAATATTGCCGCGAGAACTAGGCCAAACACGGATGAAAGTGAAAGTATTAACAGAGTATTTACTGTTCCTATCTTTCTTAAACCGTGTAAAAAGAAATACAAAGATGCAGCAAAACCAACAATTCCAAGAAACAATATGTACGGTATTTCTCTCAAGTTAATGCTTAGTGAAATGCCTAATAAAACGCTTAAAGATAGAAGGATAATACCACCAATAAAGGACTTTAGTTGTATTATTTTCGTAATGTCTATCCTATGACTAAGCATTCGGCTGATATTATTATCCAAGCCCCAGAATAAAGTAGCCCCGATGATAAACAAATTTCCGGTGTTTATTTTTAGTAGCGAGCTGTCAAATTGTAGATTCGTTGTAACAATTATCACTCCTATTAGAACTAAGGCCATTGCTATATATCCAATTCGATTCAGTTTTTCTCCAAATGCTGTTAATGCTAATAGTATTGAAAAGATTATTTCGCCATTTGACAAAAGTGAGCTATCTATCGCTGTAGTCAATTTAAGACCTAAGAAGAACATAGCTGGAGCAATTGCAGCACCAGAAATCGATGTTATAAGTAAAAGTAAATAGTCCTTCTTTCTGACTGAATACTTGACGCGTTTTACTACAGGAGTTATGGCCAAACCAGAAATTAAATATACGAGACAAGAAAGCAAGAGAGGATTTACACTAGATACAATTGGTTTTGCAACTGTAGAAACAGAGCCGAAAAGTATAGCTCCTATTATCGCTGACATATAACCAATCATAAGAGAGTTATCTTTCTGTAGATTGGCTTTCACACAACTAACAATCTCTTATCATAGTTAAACAGTTTGTCCATTCATAACCCATTTGCGACCCTGAACTAGCTTTGGTCGAGATAAACCATGTGAACTAGCAGCAGTTAGATCGAATAGAATGGTATTCAATCTAATTTGTCCCTGTCCAATATTCCTAAAACCGACAACACGTTGGAATGTCATTGCTTCGATATGATAAGAATCCACTATCTGTGGGCCCACTTTGCTTTTTAATGTACTGAGTAAGCCCGGTGCCGTTGCTGTAACTAGATTAGGCTTCAGTGCCATAATACACGCTAGATTTTTCGATCAATCCATCCTTACCGAATTCAAACTTTTCCCTTACAGACCAGTATATTTTATTGTCTGGTGTTCCATGATAT
>Ga0137371_10004552_pt1 | contig 10857 bp, 8 predicted proteins | sample SagtaG_7_FD_104919 | JGI IMG/M metagenome (GOLD analysis project Ga0137371, IMG submission 104919) | Vadose zone soil microbial communities from Sagehorn Ranch, Mendocino, California, USA - Sage1_R_40_16 metaG | ecosystem: Environmental > Terrestrial > Soil > Vadose zone | place: USA: California... | reverse complement strand
GCGTCGACGCCCATCACGATCAGCGAGACCCCGTAGATCAGGCTCCACAGCCCGAACAGCAGCGCGAGGGCGAACGCGCCGACACGCGGATGGGCGAACAGCACCACGCCGAACGCGACCGACACCAGCCCGGTCAGGAAGAACAGCGCCCGGGTGCCCGCGGTCTCCCCGCCGGCGAAGCCCGCGAAGATCTCAAAGATGCCGGCCGCGACCGCCCAGATCGCCACGATCAGCACCAGCACCAGCGCGGTGGGCCCGGGCCAGACCAGGGCGATCACCCCGGCCGCCAGGTCAACCAGCGCCAGCAGCAGGTGACCGATGACCGGTCCCGCGGTGGCGCTGCCGAAGGCCCGCATGGCCTCCAGGCCCGCGGCGATGAACGCGTAGATCGCGAACAGGATGACCAGTGCCAGGATCGTCACCCCCGGCCAGGCGAGGGCGATGATCCCGACGATGATGGCGAGAACGCCACGCAGGATCAATGAGGTGGACACCGATTTGAACATGACAGGTATTCCTTTCGTTTGGCTTAGTCACCGCGCTGTCCTGGACGTCCGCGGCGTGTCAGCACCAGTGGACGCGAAAAGGGCACTGTCGGCCAATATCTGCCTCCAATAGGCATATAGCTGCTAGCTTCTGATGATTCAGGGGTGATACCGGGGTTACGCCTTGTCAGCGGAATGTGCGTTCAGCCGGAGGCGAAGGTAGGCCAGCGCACCGGGAGGTAGCGGGAGCCAATAGTTCACGACCCGGTAGCCGAGTACGGCAAGGACCGCCGTTGCCCGCGGCGCGCCGAAACCGACGGTGATCGCTACCAGCGTGACTTCGATTACTCCCAACCCACCGGGTGTGATCGGGATGGCGCTGGCGATGTTCGCCGCCGCGTAGGCGACCGCCAGAGGCCCAAAGCCGGGCTGGTACCTGAAGGCAAGAAACATCAGATCAAGCGTGAGCAGGTCGAAAAGCAGGTCGGCCGAGGCGAATCCGAAGCTTTCGAGGAACGCCCGGCCGGTTAGCGCGGACCGTGCCAGTGACACGAGCCGCCCGCTGGTGCGGCCCACCTTCTCAGGATCGATGCCCGGCCGGACGCGCCGCGCCAACCCCGCCACCCGGCGCCCCGCCCGCTCGGCGATGCCAGGGTGGGCGCCCACCAGCAGCGCGATGGCCGCGGCGGACGCCACCAAGGCGAATGCGATGCCCGCGATCATGAGGTAACTCTGGGAGATGTGCCGGCCGGCCGTCGCTGCGAGCCCCGCCGCGAACAGCGCGATCAGGGCGGCCGCCGACACCAGGCTGGTCAGCCCGATCGCCTCACCGGTCGTTGACGCGGCGATGCCCTCCGCCTCCAGCGTGCTCACGTTCAGCAGGGTGCCGGTCGCCGATCCGAACGGGGTGACATGGCTGACCAGAAAGGATGCAAGCGTGACCCCCGCCGCCAGCCGAAACCGCAGCCGCGCTCCAAGTGACGCGAGCACCCGGCGGTACAGCAGGGCATAGCACCCGAGCGACACCGCCTGCGCCACCATCGCTGCCGCCACCAGGGCCGGGCGGGCGTGCCGCAGACCGGCGGCGTCGCGCGTCAGCCCGCCAAGCCGTGGCAGCAGGCCGAACACGCCGGCCGCCAGCGCCACAAACAGCACGCCGTGCACGATCCACCGCATCGCCGGCCGCCGCCGGCCTTTCTGGCGCGACGACGCGCGCCCGGCCGGCTGCGGCGGGCCGCCGCCGGCCGGCGCCTTCGGCCTGGTGTCCACGCTCTCGCTCCCGCCATGTGTCGTTCGGCGTGGCCGTACGGGCCCTTCAGCAGGTCAGCCGGTGATGTAGAGCTCGTCCACGACGTCCATGACGCCGCCCGCCATCCAGGCGGCGGCGACGACCGCGTCGTGTTCGGCCCAGGTGGCCACGTGGCCGGTCAGCGCCACGGTGTTGCCGCTGGTGCCCACCTCGACGTCGCTGTCGTCGGCGATGAGTGCGTAGCGGTCCAGCGCGTCCTGAACGAGCAGGGCGACGCCGGCCGGGTCGGCGTCGATCCAGATCTCGATTTCGTCCTTGACGTTGCGGACACCGGCCAGCCGGGAAACGGCTTGTTCGGCGGCGGCTCGCTGGCTGCCGTAGCCCACGCTGCCGGTCAGCGTGAGATTGCCATTGCTGGCGGTCGCCTCCACGCTGTCCGGCACGGTGACATTCGCTATGAGCGCGTTGTTCGCCGCGGTGGTCAGCATGGCGTCGTCGCGGTAGTCATCTGGCAGCAGCATGACCTCCAGGTGATTGTGGACGTTCTTCACGCCGGCGACGCGCTGCGCAGCGGCGGCCGCTTCCAGGTACTGCGGGTAGCTCGGCACGGTGCCGTTGAGCGCCACATCCCCGTTCATGTTCCTGACGCTGATGTCTGTGGCGTCGACGAGCGGGTCGAAGCTGAGTTCCGCTTCGGTTGCCTCGCGGATGTCCTTTGTCTTGCCCACTTGTGTTTATCCTCTCCGGTGACCGATGAGACGGCGGATTTGCCGCTCGTTGGCCAGTTCACCCCGCAATCTCGCGGTGGTAAAAGCGATCGTGGCTCTCGTGATATTGGCCCGCACAATAGGAGGAGGCCGGTGTCACCGAGGCGGGCAAATGAGAATGACCCCTGTGCGTGGCGTTTTGCGGCTGCTGATAGCCGTGGGTCAAAAGGTGATGCCGTCGGCGGTGTCGAAAAGTATCTGCTGGAGCTGGCGCGGCAGATCGCGGCTCCACACCAAGCCCGCCGTGGCGGCGAGCCGACGCTGTTTGACGCGGACGGGAACCATGTCATAGGTGCCGGTGCCAGCCGCCCGGTCTGGCCGTGTCAGTTCTGACCCGGGGCCGATGCGGTGGCGCGGGCTGGTCAGCACCGCGGTGGGGCGGCTCCCGGTTGCGGCGAAAGCCAGGGTAATCGGCAGCGCTTGCCGGAACGGCGGATCGGTGAATTCGAAGCGCGGGTCCTCGGCGCGCAGGACCGCGAGCCAGGCGTCGTAGGTCGCGGTGCCGGCGCGGCGCGGGCCGTGGATAACGTCCAGGTGGGTAAGCTCATCGAGGCCGACGACCCCGCGTGGTGCCGCCGGGTGCGCGGTGGGGATCCACACCTCGGGTTCGAATTCCCCGAGGCTCATGACGTCGAGGGTTGCGGGCAAGGCGTCACCCGCCGGGCTCAGCCAGCCCACCCCGGCGTCGGCGCGGCGCTGACGAAGCGGTGAGAACTCCGGGTCCAGCGCTGTCTCCAGCCAAGTGATGCCGGCGCCGGCGGCAGCGGCGGTAGCCTGCAGCCGCGACGCGGTTTCCACCGTGAGGGCCTCTGGCATATACGGGGGCACGACGAACCGCAGGCGCGGCCGTCCCAGACCCGCGGCTTGCCTGGTACGGCTTACTCCGTGATCGATCAGGGACAGGACGGTCCGGGACTCCTCCAGCAGCACGGTGCCAGCTTCGGTCAGCCGCACGCCCTCGCGCCGGCGATGCAACAGGGGCGTGCCAACCATCTCCTCGAGTCGCCGGATCTGCTGGCTCAGCGTCGGCTGTGCGATATACATACGCTCCGCGGCGTGCGTGAAGGTGCCGGCGTCGGCGACCGCCACGAAGTAGCGCAAGTGCCGCAGTTCAACACCCTGCGGCGCGGTACCGGAACTGGACAACCCGGAACGGGACAACAGAATCGACCCTGTGCCCGCCGTCTCCTCGGGAATGGCTGCTGCAGTCATGGCGGTACCTTCCGTTCTGCCCCCGACGTTAAGGCCCAGGCAATGTCCCGCCATTGGGCGCGCGTCACGAACCTCCGGCCCTGCGTGGGTTCCCCCGCACATCCGCGCCGCGCCATGCGATGAGGCGCCCGCTCGGCGGATGGGTGATTCCGGCGCCCCGGCTCAGAGGGGACGCGGGCGCGGTGACATGGCTGATCAAGGTTTTTGCCACGATGGGGTGACTCGGCAGCGGCGACGTAATATCGGTCGGTGGACAGCTCAAATACGTCCGCCGCCGAGAGCGTCTCCGATGTGTCAGCCGCGCTTGTGCCCCGCACCGCCGAGGTCGCCGCGGACATCTACCGCCTGATCGTGCGGGAGATCCCGCAGCTGCGCGGCGACAAGCGGGTCCTGACGCTGCTGGAAGCGAGCGTCGGTGAGAACGTGGCCACTATGCTGCACATTCTCCAGCACGGCATCGACCTGGAAAACGTGCACGCCCCGGCGGCGGCGGAAGAGTATGCCCGCCGCCTGGCGCAGCGGGGCGTACCCATTGCCGCGTTGCTGCGTGCCTACCGGATCGGGTCGGCCCGGTTTCAGGACTGGTGCCTGAATGAACTCGGGCGGCGCACCGACAGCGCGTCGGTCGTCAGCGCGGCCGGGCTGCGGAGCGCCGGGGTCACGGCTGCCTATATCGACCGGGTGTCGGAGGAGGTCCTGTCGGCCTACGAATCGGAGAAGGAGAACTGGCTCCGGAACCTGAGCGTTACCAGGGCGGCCCGCGTCCGGGCGCTGCTGCGGAACGAGCGGGTGGACCTAGATTCCTCCGAGGCGATCCTCGGCTACCGGCTCAGGCAGCACCACGTCGGCGTCGTGTGCTGGATCAGCGATGCGGGAACGGGGACCGATGCCCTCGGGCGGCTGGAGCACGCGACCGCGGACGCGGCGGTCCGCGCTCACTGCGACGGGCGGCCGGTCTTTCTTCCGCAAGACGAATCCAGCGCGTGGGCCTGGCTGCCCCTCGGCGCCCGGGACGGCTTCGCCGTCAGCGACGCGCGTGCCTGGACCGCTGGCGCCGGCGCCCGGATCCGGTTTGCCTTCGGCGCCCCTGCGCCCGGAGTGTCAGGTTTCCGCCGCACCCACCGGCAGGCGCTGAGCGCCCATGCGGTTGCGCTGGCGGCCGGGCCATCAGGTCAGCTCGTGACCAGCTTCGGCGAGGTTTCCCCGTTGGCCCTGATGTCGGGTTCGATCCCGCTGCTGCAGGCTTGGGTCATCGAGACACTGGGTGCGCTTGCAACCGACGACGGCCACAACGCCCGGCTGCGCGCCACGCTGGGCGTATTCCTGCAGGAGGACGGCAGTTACAAAGCCACCGCCGAGCGCCTCACGCTGCACAAGAACACGGTCCAGTACCGGGTACGCAAGGCCGAAGAGAGCCTCGGCCATCCCGTCGGCGAGCACCGTCTGCACGTCGAACTGGCCCTGCTGGCCAGCCAATGGCTCGGCGCAGCCGTCCTGCGGCCCGCAGGTGAACCCGGGACGGGGCTGCCGCGGCCGGATGGATCGTGACGAGGACGAAGGACGCTAAGGGGGTGCGCCTGGGTCAGCAGGCCCGCTGCCGAGGGGTCCGCCTGGCGCGGTGGCCTGCCATAGCGCCTTGACGATTACCTGCAGAGCGGCCGCGCAGGGAATGGAAAGCAGCGCCGCGACAAAGCCGCCGAACAAGCCGCCGAGCCAATCGCCGATCGACGAGCCGACCAGGATGGACACCAGGATGAGCAACGGATTGATGCGCACCGTGCGGCTCATGACCACCGGGTTCAGGATGCGGTTTTCCAGCTGCTGGTAGCCGATGAACACGGCCGCCGTGACGATGCCCGCGGTGAGCGAGTGACCGGCGGCGAACAGGACCGTCGGGATGCCTGCCAGCGCGCCGCCGATCTGTGGCAGGAAGTCGACCAGGGCGACCCACAGCGCCCACAGGAACGGGAAGGGCACCCCGAGGGCGGTGAGCGCGATGAAGACGACGACGCCCGCGACCAGGGAGGTGAGGAGGTCGCCGAGCACGTACCCGGTCACCGACTGGTTGATCTGATGCGCCACCCGGGTGTAGCGGGCTGCTCTGTCCGGCGACATCAGGCCCAGCAGCCCGCGGCGCATCTTGGGGCCTTCAAGCAGCAGGAGCAGGACAAGCGCGGCGATGGTTGCCAGCCGCGCCAGCAATGACGCCGCGCCCTTGCCGACGCTCAGGGCCGGCCGTGCCAGGCGGGCCGCGAGGCTTTGCAGCTTCGGGGCGTTCCGCGCCGCCCAGGCTTGCAGGTGAAAGCGGCGCGCCAGGTGGCCGATCCAGCCGTCGCCGTGCTCCGCGTCCCGCACATACGAGGGCAGCCGGTGTGCGAGATGGGTCAGCCCGTTCACCAGCGGGTAGCCGAACGCCACCACCAGGCCCGCGAACACCAGGGCCGCCCACACGGTCACGATGGCTACGGCCCAGCCGCGCCGGCGGACCCGCCGCTGCACGTACACCACCAGCGGGTTCAAGATCAAGGCGATGAACCCGGCGACCACGATCAGGAGAATGACGTCCCGCAGCCGGTAGGCGAGTTTGGCTGCCAGGTAGGTGAGGGCCACCACGGCGACCGCGGCGAGGATCGTGGCCAGCGGCACGCCGCGCGCGGCCGCGGCGGCCCGAAGACGCGCGCGCCGGGTGGGTGCGGTGGCCGCGGCGTCATCGGACACCTGGCCGGGCACGCCCGGCCCGGAGTTGCCCGCGCTGCCGTCGATCACAGCCACCAGTGCACCCGCAGCGGGTGTCGCTGGCTAATACCTGAAACCAATAGCGCTATTGATCAAAGCCGATGGCTATCGCTGTATGGTGCCAGCGCTCGGTCATGGCCGGCGCAGCCTGGGCCGCCAAACGGGCCTGTGTCACCTCGCGGCAGCCGTTGAGGACAATGATCCCGAACGGCTGCCGCGGGCGGTCACGGCCACGCCCCGTCACCGCTGCCGGTGGTGAGAAAGCCAGCGACGAGCGCCGCGATCTCCGCCGGGCTTTCGAGCAGAAACAGGTGGCCTCCGTGCCGCACGATGTGCAGCCGTGCGTCCGGGATGCACCGGGCGAGGATGCGGCCGTTGACGAGCGGCACGATCGGGTCGTCGTCACCGGCGAGCACCAGGGTCTGCTGCCGCAGCGTCCGCAGCCACGGCATGCTGGTCCAGCCGCTGATCGCGTAGATCTGGCCGAGATACCCCCGCAGCGACGGCCGTTCGATGAACCGGGCGAGCGAGCCGTGCAGCAGCGCGTCGGGGTCGCGGCGCGCGGCGCCGCCGTAGACGCGGCCGGCGATGCGCCGGTAGTAGCCGGGCTGGTAGTAGCGGCGCGGCGTGGCGAGCGACAGCAGCACGCGCGGCGACCCGGGCACCCCGCCGAGACCGGGCCCGGTGGCCGCCAGGACCAGGCGCCGCACCCGGTCCGGGGCCTGGTGCGCGAGCTGCTGCGCGATGACGCCGCCGAGGGAGACGCCGAGCACGTCGACGCGGCCGTAGCCGAGCGCGTCGAGCAAGCGCTGCACCGTCCGCGCGATGCCGGGCATCCGCCGTGGCCAGGCGTACGGGGTCGACTGCCCGATGCCGGGCGCGTCGAAGCTGATCGCCTGCACGCCCCGGGCGGCCAGTTCCCGCTCGAACGGCGCGCCGAGATCGAGGTTGGCCCCGATCCCGGTGATCAGCAGCAGCGGCGGCCCGGATCCGCGCACCGAGGCGCGCAGCCGGACCCGGTCGGCGTCGATATCGACGAACCGGACCGTGCGGCCGTCAGGCGAAGGCGCTGGCACCGGTGATGTCCCTGCCCACGATGAGGGTCTGGATGGTCTCGGTGCCTTCGTAGGTGTGGATCGCCTCGATGTCGGCCATGTGCCGCATCACGTGGAAGTCCAGCAGGATGCCGTTGCCGCCGAGCAGATCCCGGGCCTCGAAGATGACCTGCCGGGCCTTGCGGGTGTTGTTCATCTTCGCGATCGCCGCGATCGTGTCGGTCAGCCTGCCCTCCTCGATGAGCCGGCCGAGCCGCAGGCAGTACAGCTGCATCGAGCAGACCTCGGCGAGCATCTTGACCAGCTTGTCCTGCACGATCTGGAAACTCACCAGCGGCTTGCCGAACTGCCGCCGCTGCCGGCAGTAGGCCACGGCGGCCTCGTACGCCGCGGTCGCGTGGCCCAGCGCCGCCCACGCCACCGCGTTGCGCGTCCCGGCGAGCACCCGGCCGGTGTCCTTGAAGCTGTTCGCGCCGGGCAGCCGGCTGTGTTCGGGCACCCGGACATCGGACAGTGTGATCTCGGCCTGCCACACCGCGCGCAGCGATCCCTTGCCGTCGATCCGCTTGGCGTCGTAGCCCGGTGTGCCCTTCTCGACCAGAAACCCTTTGACCCGGCCGTCCGCGATGTCGCGGGCCCACACCACGATCACGTCGGCGATCGTGCCGTTGCCGATCCACTTCTTCGCGCCGCCCAGCACCCAGTCGCCGCCGTCGCGGCGGGCCGAGGTTTCAAGCGCGACGGAGTCCGAGCCGTGCAGCGGCTCGGTCAGCGCGAACGCGCCCAGCTTCTCCAGCCGGGCCATGCCCGGCAGCCAGCGCTGCTTTTGCTCGGCCGACCCGAGCAGGGCGATCGACTGCATCGCCAGCCCGGCCTGCACGCCGACGAAGGTGCCCAGGCTGCCATCGCCGCGGTTGAGCTCCATATGCACCAGCCCGCTGGCGATCGGGCTCATCGGCGGGCAGCCGTACCCCTCGATGCCGTCGCCCACGATTTCCAGCTTGGCCAGCTTTTCGACCAGCGGCCACGGGAACTCCGCGCGCTCCCAGTAGCCGTTGATCACCGGCAGCACCTCATCGTCGACGAACTCGCGGGTACGCCGCAGATAGCCAAGCTCCTCGCGGGTCAGCTGGTCGGCGATGCGAAAATAGTCGGTGCCCAGCGAGCGGCCGATGTTCTCGTACATGGAGCGATCCTGTCAGGTGTCGAAGACGTAGGTGCCGGGCGCGTCGACGAGCGGCCGCAGCCCGCCGCCACCGAGTTCTTCTGGCGCGGGCTTGTCAGCGCCGCCGCGGTCGGTGAGCCACGCCAGCAGGTCCGGCCACCAGCTGCCCTGCTCCGCGTCCGCGGTCTTCAGCCAGTCCGCCGGGTTGGCAGGGGTGCTCTTGTTGGTCTGGTAGCGGGCCTTTTGGTTGCCCGGCGGGTTGACAAGCGCCGCGATGTGACCGCTGGTGGACAAGATGAACCGGCTCTTGCCGCCGAGCAGCTGCGTGCTGCGGTAGCAGTTCTGCCACGGCGTGATGTGGTCGGCGATGCCCGCGACGATGTAGGCGTCGGCATCGACCTGGGACAGGTCGATGCCGGTGCCGAGCACCGTCAGCACCCCAGGCGTGAGGAGCTTGTTGTCCATCGCCAGGTCCACGAAATCGGCGTGCAGCTTCGCGCTCATCCGGGTGGTGTCGGCGTTCCAGAACAAGATGTCGAACGCCGGCGGCTTCCTGCCGAGCAGGTAGTTGTTCACCCAGTAGTTCCAGACCAGGTCGCCGGGGCGCAGCCAGGCGAAGACCTCGGCCAGGGCCCGGCCGTCCAGGTAACCGCGGCGCCTGGACATGGCTTTCGCCGCCGTGGCGAGCCGGCGGTCCACCAGCGCCCCCACCGCGCCGGCCTGTGCGGTGTCGAGCACCGTGACAAGCAGGCTGAACGCCGATAGCTGGCTTTGCTGGCCGGTGGCGGCCAGGTGAGCGGCGGTGACGCTGGCGATGATGCCGCCGGCGCAGACTCCCGTCAGCGCGGTCCGGTCAGTGCCACACACCCGCTGAACGGCGTCGAGCGCGTCGAGCACCGCCTGAACGTAGGTGTCGAGGCCCCAGCCGGCGTGCCGGGCGTCCGGGTTGCGCCAGGAGATCACGAACACCTGCAGGCCGTTTTGGACCAGGTACTCGACCAGGCTGCGCCCGGGCGCCAGGTCCAGCGCGTAGTACTTGTTGATCGTAGGCGGCACGATAAGCAGCGGGACCTCGCGGACCCGGTCGGTTTGCGGCCGGTATTGGATCAGCTCGAGGACGTCCGTGCGAAATACCACCGCTCCGGATGTGACCGCGATGTTGCGGCCCACCTCGAACGATGACGTGTCCACCATCTCCGGGACCCGCGGCGGCGCGGCGAGGTCGCGCAGCAAGCTGATCCCGCCGCGCACGAGGTTAAGGCCTGCGGTGTCGATGGCGGCCTTCGCCGACGCCGGGTTCACCAGCGGCACGTTGCTCGGTGACAGCGCCTCGGCGAGGTTCTCCAGGAGAAAGCGGACGCGTTTGTCGTCGCGCCAATCCAGTGCCGTATCGGCGACAAGCTGGTCGGCCGCCTGCCCGGCCGCCAGGTATGCCTGCACGATGCGGCGCAGCAGCAGGTTCTCGCTCCAGGCGGGATCGGTGAACCGGCGGTCCCGTTTGGGGGGCGCCAGCACCGAGGTGCCGATGCCGATCCGCGCGAGTTCGGCGGCGAGGCTGCCCAGCCGCTGGGCGGTGGTGCGCGGCCTTCGGGCGAGACCGGCCGCGAACCTCGCGGTCGACGCGCCCGGGGCGAACCGGCGAAGCGGACCCAGCGCGGCATCGACAAGCAGCGCGTCAAGCGGCGCCGCGTCGTCGGCGAGCTCTTCTGCAGTGGGTGCGGTGTTCGATGTGGCCGTCATGCGTTGTCCCCGATCAATGCGAGGTCGGGCAGGTTGGCCTCATCGCAGGCCCAGGCCGGCCGGAGGAACGATCTCCCGCTTGACGATCTTGCCGGTCGGGCCCTTCGGCAGCGCGTCCACAATCCACACCTTCCGCGGGTACTTATACGCCGCGACCTGACTCTTGACGTGCTCCCGCACCTCCTCGGCGGTGACGCCGGCACCCGGCTTGAGCACCACCGCCGCGCCGACCTCCTCACCGAGCGCCGGGTGCGGCAGGCCGATCACGGCGGCCTCGGCCACCGCCGGGTGCTCATAGAGCACCTCCTCGATCTCCCGCGGATATACGTTGTAGCCGCCGCGGATGATCATGTCCTTCTTGCGGTCGACGATCTCGAAGTAGCCGTCCTTGTCGACCCGGCCCAGGTCGCCGGTGCGGAACCACCCGTCCGGTATCGCCTTGGCCGTC
>Ga0137371_10004548_pt1 | contig 10861 bp, 10 predicted proteins | sample SagtaG_7_FD_104919 | JGI IMG/M metagenome (GOLD analysis project Ga0137371, IMG submission 104919) | Vadose zone soil microbial communities from Sagehorn Ranch, Mendocino, California, USA - Sage1_R_40_16 metaG | ecosystem: Environmental > Terrestrial > Soil > Vadose zone | place: USA... | reverse complement strand
TGGTCGCGGTCGACGACTGCGGCGTGCGGATCAACCCGATGATCGTCGAGGGTCAGATCCACGGAGGACTGGCCGAGGGCTACGGCATCGCGTTCATGGAGCTGATCACCTTCGACGCGGAGGGCAACTGCATCGGCTCCAACTTCATGGACTACCTGCTGCCGACGGCGTGGGAGACGCCCCGATTCGAGCTCGGTGAGACCAACACGCCGTCGCCGCATCACCCGCTCGGCGCCAAGGGTGTCGGCGAGTCGCCGACGGTCGGTTCGCCGGCCGCGTACGTGAACGCGGTCATCGACGCGCTCTCGCCATATGGGGTGACAAACATCGACATGCCTGTCACATCGGACAAGGTCTGGGCCGCATTGAGAGCGGGAGGAGTCACCGAATAGTCGACGACGTATTCGATCTGCTGAGGGAGTACGAGGCCGCGGGCACGCCGTGCGCGATCGCTACGGTCGTGCGCTGCGAGGCGCCGACGTCGGCGCATCCCGGCGACAAGGCCGTGATCACCGTCGACGGCCGCCTGCGAGGGTGGATCGGCGGCAGCTGCTCGGAGCCCGTCGTGCGCCGCGAGGCCCTGCGGACGCTGACCGATGGCTCTCCGCAGCTGATCCACATCGTGGGAGGCGACGAGGTGAAACAGACGCGCAAGCGTGGAGAGCTGATGATTGCCACCACGTGCCCAAGTGGCGGCTCGCTCGATATCTTCATTGAGCCCCGATTGCCCAAGCCCCTGCTCGTAGTTTTCGGAGACAGCCCGGCTGCGAGCACGCTCGTCAAACTCGCCGAGCTCACCGGATTTCGGTCGCGCGCCGTGAGCCAGGCCGACCTGGCGACACTCGAGATCTCGACGGGCGTCGCGCACGCGGTGGTGGCGACGATGGGCCACTTCGACGAAGACGCCCTCGAGGCGGCGCTGGCCTACCCGAACGTCGATGTGAGTCTCATCGCCAGCACCAGGCGCGCAGCGGCGGTGAGGAAGGAATTGCTGCGGCGCGGCCTGGACGAGCGCACTCTCGCGAGGGTGCGCACCCCCGCGGGCAAGGTGCGAGGTGGAACGCAGGAGGAGATCGCGCTGCTCGTCCTCGCCGAGGTGGTCGCGGCGCGCCGCAAGCGCGGCACGAAGCCTACCGCTGTCGAGATCTCGCCCGTCACGTTCGTCACCGATCCCGTTTGCGGCATGACGGTCGATCCGCTCACGTCGCCCCACAAGGCGATCCACAGCAACAAGACCTACTGGTTTTGCTCGGCGGGCTGCCTCGCAGAGTTCGAAAAGCAACCGGAGCGCTATTTGCACCGGGTAGAGGCTTAACCTCCCGACTCTACAGGTGCGTTCCGCGCACGTTGGCGCGGGACTAAGATCGCCCCGGTGCCACCGACCTCGCGAAGCCTTTCGACCCCGGTGGCCTGGCTCGCATGGGTCGTGACCTTCACCATCATGCTGCTCACCGTTCTGTCGGTCCAGGCGGTAGGCGACCGCCCGCTCCCCTCGGCGTACGGCCTGGGCCACGGCTTCGTGGCGGTCGGTTCGCGGCTTCTGGTGACGCTCATCTTCGCCACCATCGGCGTCCTCCTTATACGGCGACGGCTCGACAGCGTCGTCGGCTGGTTGCTCGCGGCGATCGGCCTCGACTGGGCGATTCAGGACTATGCCGTTTGGTACGCAGCGGCGGATCATCGTCGCCTACTGGCTGGCCCTGGGGGCGCTGCCGGTGGCGATCGGGATTGCTGTGCTCCGGCATCGGCTGTACGACATCGATGTCCTGATCAGCCGCACCTTCGTCTACGGCTCGCTGCTCGCGCTTGCGGCGGGCATTTATTCAGCCTCGATTCGCCTGTTCCAGTACTTCTTCGTCCTGGCCACCGGGAACAAATCGGATTTCGCCTTCGTCATCAGCACCCTGATCCTGGGCGCTGCCTTCTTGCCCGCCCGCAAGCGGCTCGAGCAGGTCGCTGATCGATGGTTCAACCGCCGGGAAAGGAGGCTCGACGTGTTTGCCGAGCATGTGGAGCTGGTATCGGGAATCTCGGTCGTCGACCCACACGCCCTGGCGAGGCGCCTGCTGCACGAAGCGATGAACGCCCTCGGATGCAGCGCAGGCGAAGTTCGGCTTCGGAGCGGGGGCGGAGAGGCGGTCGCTGCGGCGCAAGGCGAACTCGGCGTAGCTACATTGACGGTATCGATCGCAACGTCCAACGAGCGGCTTGGCTCGATCTCACTGGCCGCCCGGCCCGGAGGAGCGGCATATACGTCGGCGGAGATCACTGCCCTCACGCACGCGGCGGTGGTCGTCGCCGCGGCCCTGACGCCCCTGATCGAGGAGCGGGCCCCCGAACCAAGCCTGGTTCGCTAAGCCGTCGTCTCGGCGCCGCCTAGAACATCTCCGGCGCGCAAACGTTCCAGGTTCTGCATCCTTGTCTCGGCGCGCGTGCCGAGCTTGCCCAGCACCGAGGCGACGATGGCCTCGACGACGGCGATCGCCCCGACCAGCGAGTCGAACGGCCCGACCGTCTCGACGCTCGTGACCAGCACCTGACGCGCGAACGCCGACGCCGGCGACAGCCATTGATCGGTGAACAGGACCACGTCGCAGCCTCGCGCCGCGGCGACGCGAGCGCAGTCGATGGTGTCCGGCTGGTAGCGCCGGTAATCGAAGGCGACCAGGAGGTCCGTCCTGCGCATGTCGATCAGCTGCTGCGCCGGCGCGCTGCGCTCGGCGTCGACGAGTCCGATCCCGGGGCGCAGCAGGTGCAGCTGCGCCGCGAGGTAGCGAGCGAGAGGGGCGCTCACGCGACCGCCCAGGACCAGGACGCGGCGCCGGACGTCCGCCAGGAGCTCGACCGTTTCGACGACGTCGCGATCGGAGAGGAGCTCGGTGGTCGCCTTCAGGTTCTGGGCCGCCACGTCGAGTGCTGACTTCACGGCCGACTCTCGCTTCGGCTCTTCGCGATAGCGCTCGAGTGGCGAGCTGAGCCGGGCCTGGACCTCGTCCCGAAGGTTTTCCTGGAACTCGGGATAGCCACGGAAACCGAGCTTCGCGATGAAACGTGTCACCGTGGGCGGGCTCACGCCGGCACGCTCGGCAAACCGGGCCACGCTCTCGAGGCCCGCGATCGGGTACGAGGCAAGCAGGGCCCGAGCCAGCCGCCGCTCGGCGGGGCTCAGGGAGTCCAGGCGCTGGCGAACCAGCTCCACAACCCGATGTTCAGTAACAGACATTACATTTCATCCAGAACTAGGGTATTTCGGTACGTTCTTGACAAATCCACTGCGTTCGCCCGTAATCTTGTCAGCAAAGCCATGTCACGTGAAGAGCGGCCCCGCATCGGAATCACCACGAGCCCGCGTCGCGGCCGCGAGTACTACGACGCGTACAAGCGGGCGGTCGAGGCGGTGGGCGCGGAGCCGGTCGACCTGCCGCCTGGGACAAGATCGCTCCCCGACCTCGACGGACTGCTCTTGCCGGGTGGTTGGGACGTGGACCCCGCCCTCTACGGAGAGAAGCCTGACCCCAAGGTCGGGCCGATCGACCGCGAGCTCGACGACACCGAGCTCCGCCTCTTCGCGCAAGCCCGCGACCAGAACCTGCCCGTGATGGGGATCTGCCGCGGCCAGCAGGTGATCAACGTCGCGATGGGCGGATCGCTTCAGCAGCACCTCGATGGGCACGAGGTCCGACAGTTCGGTAGAAACCACCTCGCCCATGCCATCGAGGTCGATCCTCGCTCCGAGCTCGGGCGGGCGGCGGGCAACGAGAAGATCCGCGTCAACAGCCTCCACCACCAGGCGATCGACAAACTCGCGCCAGGCCTCCTCAAGACGGCGAGCGGAGAAGACGGCACGGTCGAGGCGGTCGAGACGGCGGACGGACTCATCGTCGCCGTGCAGTGCCACCCCGAGGAGCTCGCGTCCGACCTGCCCTGGGCCCGCAGGCTCTTCGAGCGGTTCGTCGAGCGCGCGCGCAGCCGGAAGCCCGCCTAGCTCCGGTTAGCTACACGCTGCGTTCGTAGCGCGACCTCTCCCAGTCGCTCACGGTCTGCTGCCACGCCTTCAGCTCCCACCTGCGTGAGGTCGCGTAGTAGTCGCTGAACTTCTCGCCGAGCGCCTTCCGCAGCGGACCGTCAGCTTCGAACGACCGCAGCGACTCCTCGAGAGATGCCGGCAGCGCGGCGAGGTCGGTGCGCGAGTACGCGTCGCCCACGACCGGTTCCGGTGGCGGCGCGCCCCGGCGCAGTCCGTCGGCGGCTGAGGCCACGATCGCCGCCAGGGCGAGGTAGGGGTTGGCGTCCGCCCCTGGACGCCGGCACTCGAAGCGATTCAGCTCTGAACGAGCCGAATGGATCGCCCGTACTGCGCACGATCGGTTCTCGACGCCCCAGCTCACATTGGTCGGCGCGAAGTAGCCGGGCACTAGCCGCTTGTACGAGTTGATCGTGGGGTTGAGCAAGAGCGACGCCGCGGGCAGGTGCTCGAGCACGCCCGCGATGGCCGCCGCAAGCGTCTCGGCGCCGGCAAACCCGTTCGTCCCGTCGCGCCAGCACGAGAGGTGCACGTGACCGCTGGATCCTTCCTCCCCGGGTGCGGTCTTGGCGAGAAAGCTCGCCCGCATGCCCATCGACCGGGCGAGCTCTTTGACCGCGAACTTGGTGTACGCGGCGTCGTCGGCCGCTTCAAGGGCGGGTCTGGCGGCGAGGTTTAGCTCGACGAGTCCCGGCGCCGCCTCGGTGTGCACCGCCGTCAGCTCGACCCCCAGGTCGTCGAGCGCCGGGCCCAGCGCGCTCACAAACGGATCCAGCGCGGTTACCTCGCTGGCGCTGTAGCTGATCCCGCTCGTCACCAGGCGATGCTTGTCGTCGCGCAGGCGCACCTCGTATTCGATCGCCGCCACCACGTCATATCCGACGTCCTGCATCTGCCCCAACGCGCCGCGCAGGACCTCGCGCGATGCCAGCTCGCAGCGAGCACCGTCCGGCCAGCTCGGCGTGCCGAGGCAGATCCTCCAGCCAGGTCGCCAACGCAGGTCGTGCAGCGTCGACGTATCTGGGTGCACCACAAGGTCGGCGGCACCCGAGCGGATGCCGAACCTTTCGTAATCGGCGATCGGCGTGTCGACGGGATCCAGCGCCAGCAGGAGATCCGTCATCACGGTGCCGTGCCGTACCGCGGCGTCGAATGCGTCGCGTCGCAGCGCCTTGCCCCGCAGCGAGCCGTTGACGTCGGGGATCACAAGCAGCACGAACTCGACGTGCTCGGTCGGTCGGTAGTCGACCGCGCTTTTCGTGGCCTCCGTCTGGGTGCGGATCAACTCAGGTCCTTCATTGTCGCCGCCAACCTCGCCACCATCAGCTCGAGCTCGTCATCCGTGCTGGTGAAGGGCGGAGCGAAAACGACTTCGTCGCCCGCGTAGCCGTCAGGGGTCGAATGGGTAGTCGCGATCAGCAGGCCGTGCTCGATCGCGGCGTCTTCCACGCGCTCGTCGAAATGCAGCTCGTCCGGCATGCCGGCCAGGCTGATCCCCAGCAGAAAACCGCGTCCCCGTACCTCGGCGACAAGTGGGTTGCCCCGCAGCGCGGACTTAAGGTCCGCCAGCAGTCGCGGTCCGCGCTCCTGCACTCGCTCCACCAACCGGCGCTCGACGAGCGCGTCCAGAACGGCCAGTCCCGTCGCGCATGAGATGGGTGCCCCGTCCCACGTGTGGCCGAGGTCGAAGAAGCGCGAGCCTCGGTCGACCGCGTCGTAAACGTGCTGCTTGCAGAGCACCGCGCTGATTGGCGCGTAGCCGGCCCCCAGCCCTTTGCCGACCGTCACGATGTCCGGCTCGATCGGCAGCTGCTGGTACGCGAACCACGTTCCGGTGCGGCCCATCCCGGTGACGACCTCGTCGAAGCAGATCAAGAACCCGTGGCTCGCCCGCCGCTCCTCCAGCCCGCGCCAGAACTTGTCTGCTGTTGCGAATGCCGGCCGGGCGGCTCCGCTGATCGGTTCGCAGAAGAAAGCCGCCACGGTCTGCGGGCCGGCTTCTTCGAGGCGAGCGTCCAGCTCCCGGAGGGCACCTTCGCCTGACCCATCCATCGATATATGCAAGTGCAGCGACAGGTAGGGCTCATACGGGTGCTGAAGCGTCCGGGTGCGCCCGGTCAGCGCCAGGGTCGCCATCGTCGAGCCGTGGTACGCCTGCGCCGGCGAGATCACACGCCACCGCTCGCCTCCTCCTCGATCGACGTGATACGAGCGGGCGAGCCGCAGTGCGGCCTCGTTGGCCTCGGAGCCGCTGGAGGCGAAACGGACGCGCGCCATCTCCGGCGCGGTCGTGGTGATCAGCCGTTCGGCGAGCTGCTCCATCGGCTCGTTGGTGAAGTGGTCCATGTAGAAGTAGGCGATCTTCTCCGCCTGCCGGGCTCCGGCCTGGATCACTTCTTGCACACCGTGGCCGAGGTTCGTCACCATCGCCCCGCCGGAGCACGCGTCGAGGATCTCCTTCCCGTCCGCCGTGTACACCCACACACCTTCGCCGCGTTCGACGTTCAGGTACGCGAGGTCGAGGAAGCGTGGAAAGGTGCTGGTTTGCTCGGCGCTGATCACGTGCGCCGCGCTCCGGTCGCCACCTCGTCGCGGAAGCGGTCGAACAATCGCCAGGTCAACCTGCGCGAGTCAGCCGCACGGCGCCGGGTCTCTGCCAGCAGTCCCGCCGGGTCGACGCCCTCGGCGCGGAGCTCGTGTGGGTAGACGCGCACCCACTCGGCCATGATCTGGGGCGTCACCTCGGGATGGAACTGCAGGCCAAGGCTGCGCTCCGAGACGAACGCCTGCGGCCCGACGTCGGTCTCGGCGATGACCTCAGCGCCCGGTGGTGCGCTGAACGTGTCGAAGTGCCACTGGAACCACGGCCCTGGGCCGATCAGCTCCGGATTTTTCGTCCGCACGGGCAGCCAGCCGATCTCCGCCTCCTCCGAGCGGTAGAGCCTCGCGCCGAGCACGCGCGCCAGCATCTGGCCACCGAAGCACAGACCAAGGATCGGCACGTCAGCCTCGCGCGCCTGCTCGAACAACTTGGCCTCGCGGGGCACAAATGAAATCGAGTCGTCGAAGGCCGCAAACTCCGAACCGAGGGACACGATCAGGTCGTAGTCGCGCGGATCGAGGTTCCTGTCGTCCTCGTCGATGCGTACGGTCTCCACGCGCGCGGACTGCTCATGGAGCCAGGTTGTCATGAGGCCGGGCGGGGTCGCCGCCTCGTGCTGGAGGATCAACGTGTGCGGCTTCCAGGCTGCGGTCATCACAGCTCGCTCTCGACCGACCCTGCCACGGCGCGGACCGTCCTGGCAAACCGGACGACCATCTCACCCAGATCGTCTTCGGGCGTCGTGAACGGGGGCGCGAAAAGCGTCTGGTCGCCCGCGAATCCGTCGCGCGTCGGCATTGTCGAATAAACGATGACTCCCATCTCCATCGCGGTCAGGTCGATGCGCCTGGCGACGCCCAGCGCCGGGGGCAGGAACGATTTGCCGTCTCGCGGATCCACATACTCGACACCCAACAGGAATCCATGGCCGCGCACCTCACGCACCATCGGAATCCCGGCGAGCGCGGCGGACAGCTCGTCGCGCAGCCCCGGCCCGCGAGCCCGCACGCGCTCGATCAGCTGCTCGCTGCGCAGCACGTCGAGGACCGTCAGCCCTACGGCGCAGGACATCGGAGCGCCGTCCCACGTGTGACCGAGCGTGAACCTTCGCGAGCCCTGCGCAAACGCCTGGTACACGTGGTCCGCGCAGATGACGGCGCCGATCGCGGCGTAGCCCGCGCCCAGGCCCTTCGCGGTGGCGATGATGTCCGGAACGAGCGGCAGCTTCTCGGCGGCAAACCATTGGCCGGTGCGGCCGACCCCGGTGACGACCTCGTCGAAGCAGATCAGGAATCCATGGCGGTCGCGGCGCTCGGCGAGGCCTTGCCAGAAACGCGGCGGCGGCGTGTACGCCGGCAGCGCGGCGGCGGTGATCGGCTCGCAGAAATACGCGGACACGTTTTCTGGGCCGACCTCGTCCAGCACCTGGTCGAGCGCGGCCAGCGCGGCCTCACCGCTCGGATCGAAGCGCCACGTGCTGGGAGGGATGTGGCGGTGGGCCGGCATGTAGGGCCCGAATGGTGCTTGCAAACCGGGCCGTCCCGTCAAGCCGAGGGTCGCCATGGTCGGGCCGTGGTACGCCTGCGCGGGAGAGATTATCTGCCACCGCTTGGGATCGCCGCGTTCGACGTGGTAGCCGCGCGCCATCTGGATCGCCATCTCGTTTGCCTCCGCGCCGCCGGTCACAAAGCCCACGCGCGTCATGCCGGGCGGAGCGACCTCTATGAGCTCCGCTGCCAGCTGCTCGCGCGGCGGGTTGGTCAGGCGCTCGTTGTGCACGTATGAAAGACGCGAGGCCTGCTGGGCCGCCGCCGCGATGATGTCGCGCCGTCCATGGCCGAGCGTGGCCGCCATCGAGCCTCCGCTCATGGCGTCGAGGTAGCGCTTGCCGGTCGAGTCTTCGACCCACGCGCCGTCTCCGGAAACCACGACCGGATAGCGGCGGTCCAGCTCCAGTGGAAAGACGCGGGTCGCGTCGCTCGCAACTGCTGCGTCACGCCGCCGGGCGTGCGCAGGGCGGATCAAATCAGCCATCGAACATGGGCTTCAGAGCGTAGTAGACGTCCCGGTAGCGACGGTACGCGTCGTCGTAGATCGCGCCCTGCTCAGGATTGGGAAGATGCTCCTCGGGCCCGTAGCGCACGAAGGCGCTGACGGCCGCCGCGACGTCGGGCAGGACGCCCGAGCCTACCGCCGCCAGGATCGCCGCGCCGGTGGCGGTCGTCTCGATGTTGTCGGGTACCCGCACAGGAAGGCCGGTGACGTCGGCTTTGATCTGCCGCCAGAGTGCGCTCTTGGCTCCGCCTCCCACGATGGTCAGCCGGCGCACGTCGAGGCCTGCATTGGTCATCGCCTCCAGGATGTCGCGCAGCGCAAAGGCGCTGCCCTCGAGGAGAGCTCGGGTCATGTGCGCCTTGGTGTGGGCGAGGCTGAGCCCGTAGAAGACGCCGCGCGCGGCGCCGTTCCACTCTGGCGCCATGGCGCCCTGCATGCAGGGCAGGAAGATAAGGCCCTCGGCGCCAGGCGCCACCCCGGCCGCAGGAGCGGTGATGTCGTCGTACTGGTCGTCGGGGGAGCAGAGCTGGTCGCGCCACCAGCGCAGGTTGCCGCCTGATACGAAGCCCGGGTTCTCGAGCAGCCAGCTGTTGGGATCGCCGTGCGGGTGGCACTCGACCAGCATCGTGCGGTCCTCGCGCGGCGCCGACGACACCGCGCACACCGGCTCCGCGGTGCCCACCACGTCGCACACCTCGCCGGGCGCGAACACGCCCGCGCCCAAGGTGGCCGCCATCTCGTCCCCGCATCCGACCACCAGGCACGTATCGCGCGCGAGCCCGGTCGCCGAAGCAAAGGCTTCCGTGATCGGGCCGATCCCGTGTGTTCCCGGCACGAGCTCTGGCAGCATCGCCGCCTCCAGGTCGACCGCGCCGATCACGTCGTCCGACCAACGACGTGTGCGATGGTCGAGAAGCGCAAGCGACGACGCGTTCGAGTAGTCGACCATCGCGACGCCGGCGGCCTCCTGCACCACAAAGGAACCCGGAGGCAACAGCTTTTTGGTTTGGGCGAAGATCTCGGGCTCCTCGTCCTTGATCCACAGAGCCTTGAACACTGCGTGTGACGAATCCAGGTTGGTCCCGGTGTGCATGTAGAAAGACTCGGGAGGGAGGCGCTGCCTGACCGCCGCCGCCTGCGCCTCCGCGCGGCGGTCCATCCAGATGATCGCGTTGCGCAGCGGTCGGCCGTGGGCGTCGCACGCGACCATGCCGTCCAGCTGTGAGCCAAACGAAACGGCTTTTACGGCGGATGGCTCGACATACTCGAGTACGAGCCGGATCGTCTTGTGCAGGGCGTCGATCCATTCGCGCGGGTCCTGCTCGGCCCATCCGGGATGGGGAAACAACACGTCGTACGACTGGTAGGCCGATGCGACCAGCTTGCCGTCCGCGGAGTAGAGCGCGGTGTTGGTCCCCTGGCTCCCGACGTCGCAGCCGATCACATAGGGTCCGGTCACTGAACGATGACGACTTTCAGCCCCGAGCCCGAACGGATCGTGTTGAACGCCTCGTCGATCCGGTCCAGTGGAAAGCGATGGGTCACAACCGAGGCCAGCTCGTCACGGCGTCGCTCGAGGTAATCCATCGTGATCCTGTACTGCCGGTGCGTGGCGCCATACGCGCCGACGATCGCCAGCTCCTTGTAATGGAGCTGGTTCATGTCGAGAGCCGCGACCGGGTCGTGCTTGGGCAGTCCCGCGAAATAAACCACCCGCGCGCGCTTGGCTGCCATCTCGAGCGCGGCTTGCTGCGCCTGCTTCGACGGCGCCGCGACGATAACGCGCTCCGGACCGCGTCCCCCAGTGCGCTCCAATGCGGCAGCCACCCCGTTGTCGTCGCCGGCGACCCACGAGTCGTCCACGAACGAACCGACCGCCCGTAGCGCGACATCCAGACGCTGCCGGTTGACGTCGGTCAGGAAGACCTTGCTCGCGCCGCGGTCGCGTGCCATCACCGCCTGCCAGCAGCCGATCGGACCCGACCCGATGATCACGACCGTGTCACCCATGCGCACATCCAGCATCTCGATCCCATTGAGGGCGCAGGCGAAGGGGTCTGCGACGGTCGCGAGGTCGGAGGGCAGGTCGGGCGGGAGCGGGATCAGGTTCTTGATCGCGATCGGCGGCACGGCCGCGTACTCCGCGTAGGCGCCGGGGTAGGGGTCGTAGCCGTACAGGA
>Ga0137371_10004541_pt1 | contig 10871 bp, 9 predicted proteins | sample SagtaG_7_FD_104919 | JGI IMG/M metagenome (GOLD analysis project Ga0137371, IMG submission 104919) | Vadose zone soil microbial communities from Sagehorn Ranch, Mendocino, California, USA - Sage1_R_40_16 metaG | ecosystem: Environmental > Terrestrial > Soil > Vadose zone | place: USA: California... | reverse complement strand
TGCGCCGTGGACAAGACGTCGCCGTTCCGGAGAATCACGGCGCCGACAGGGACCTCATTCCTCGCGGCGGCTTTGCGCGCCTCGTCGAGCGCCGCCTCCATCCCGGCCCGATCAGCGGCCGAGACCGGAGGAGCCTTGCGCGTCACGCGCGGACGGGCTCGGCGCCCGATGGAATCCGCTCGAACTTGAGATGGTTCCCGTCCCGATCGACGCGGACGCGGTCGCCCTCGTGGTACTGCCCCTCGAGCACCGCCATGGCGAGCGGGTTCTGCAACAGCCGCTGGATGGCCCGCTTCAAGGGGCGGGCGCCGTACACCGGATCGTAGCCCTCGGAGATGATGAGCTGCTTGGCCGCGGGCGTGACTTCGAGGCGCAGCTTCTTGTCCTCGACCAGTTTCGCCACGCGGGCGATCTGCAGGTCCACGATCTTGGCCAGATCGTCGTGATCGAGTGGCCGGAAGATGATGACGTCATCCACGCGGTTCAGGAACTCCGGCTTGAACGTCTGCCGCATCATCTCCAGCACCTTGGTCTCCGCCTGCTCCCAGCCGCCGGAGCCGGCCTCGAGCAGGTGCTGCGACCCGATGTTGGACGTCATGATGAGCACGCTGTTGCGGAAATCCACGGTGCGGCCCTGCGCGTCGGTCAGACGGCCGTCGTCCAAGATCTGCAGCAGTACGTTGAAGACGTCGGGGTGCGCCTTCTCGATTTCGTCGAACAGGATCACCGCGTACGGCCGGCGGCGCACCGCTTCGGTGAGCTGGCCACCCTCCTCGTAGCCGACGTAACCCGGCGGCGCGCCGATCATCCGCGCCACCGCGTGCTTCTCCATGTACTCCGACATGTCGAGCCGCACCATGGCACGCTCGTCGTCGAACAGGAACTCGGCGAGCGCCCGTGCGGTCTCCGTCTTGCCCACGCCCGTGGGGCCGAGGAAAATGAAGGAGCCCGTAGGCCGGTTCGGGTCCTGAAGGCCGGCGCGCGCGCGCCGCACTGCATTGGCCACCGCCGCGAGCGCCTCCGGTTGGCCGATCACGCGCTGCGCCAGCTCGTCCTCGAGCTTGGTGAGCCGCTCGCGCTCGGACTCGAGCATCTTGGCGACGGGGATGCCGGTCCACTTCGCCACGATCTCGGCGATGTCCTCGGCGTCCACTTCCTCCTTCAAGTACTTGCTCGTCTTCTGAATCTGGGCGAGTCGCTGCTCGACGGCCGCGATCTCCTTCTCGAGCGCCGGGATGCGCCCGTAGGTGATCTCCGCGGCTTTCTGGAGGTCGCCGCGGCGCGTCGCCTGGTCGGCTTCGATGCGCAGCTGCTCCAGCTGGGCCTTCTTGGCCTGGAGCCCGGTGATCGTCTCCTTCTCGGCCTGCCACTGCGCCTTCATCGCCGTCGATTGCTCGCGCAGCTCGGCGAGCTCACGCTGGACCCGCTCGCGGCGTTCCTTCGACGCCTTGTCCTTTTCCTTCGCGAGGGCGGCCAGCTCGATCTCGTACTGGACGATCCTCCGCTCGACCTCGTCGATCTCCTGCGGCAACGAGTCGATCTCGATGCGTAGCCGGCTCGCCGCTTCGTCCACCAGGTCGATCGCCTTGTCGGGCAGGAACCGGTCGGCGATGTAGCGGCGCGAGAGCGTCGCGGCGGCGACCAGCGCGTTGTCCGTGATCCGCACGCCGTGGTGGACTTCGTATTTCTCCTTCAGCCCGCGGAGAATCGCGATCGTGTCCTCGACCGACGGCTCACCCACGAACACCGGCTGGAAGCGGCGCTCCAGCGCGGCGTCCTTCTCGACGTGTTTGCGGTACTCATCGAGGGTCGTCGCCCCGACGACGTGCAGCTCGCCGCGCGCCAGCGCCGGCTTGAGCAGGTTCGAGGCGTCCACCGCCCCTTCGGCCGCCCCCGCGCCGACGAGGGTGTGCAGCTCGTCGATGAAGACGATGTACCGGCCCTCCGCTTCCGTGATCTCCTTGATGACGCTCTTCAGGCGCTCCTCGAACTCGCCGCGGTACTTGGTGCCGGCGATGAGGGCGCCGAGGTCGAGGGCGATCAGATGCTTGTTCTTGAGCGATTCTGGGACGTCGCCGTGGACGATGCGCTGCGCCAGCCCCTCGACGATCGCCGTCTTGCCGACCCCGGGCTCGCCGATGAGGACGGGGTTGTTCTTGGTGCGGCGGGACAACACTTGCATCACGCGGCGGATCTCCTCGTCGCGGCCGATCACCGGGTCAAGCTTGCCTTTGCGCGCCTGCTCGGTGAGGTCGCGCGTGAACCGCTCCAGGGCCTGGTATTTCGATTCGGGCTCCTGATCGGTCACGCGATGGGACCCCCGCACGCCCTCCAGGGCGGCGAGCAGCTCGGCCCGGCCCACCTTGCCGGCCGACAGCAGCTGGCGCGCCGTCGTGCCCTTCTCGTCCGCAAGCGCGAGCAGCAGGTGCTCCGTTGAGACATAGGCGTCGCCCAGCCCCCTGGCTTCCTCGTCGGCGCGGTCGAGCACGCGGGACAGCTCCCGCGACATCGTGGGCTCGGCCGCCGCGCCAGACTGCTGCGGGAACCGCTCCAGCTCGCGCGCCGTCTCGGCCTGGAGCTGGGTGACGTTGAGGCCGGTCTTCTGCAGCAGGGGGACGACGATGCCCTCTTCCTGCTCGAGGAGCACGTGGAAGAGATGCGCGTCGTTCACCACGGGGTTACCGCGGGAACGAGCGAGAGCGGCCGCCTGCTGGAGAGCTTCGGCGGCCTTGATGGTCAGTCGTTCAGGTCGAATCATGGCACTCCGGGCACAGGGCAACGTCCGTGCCGGATTAAAGATGCCGATTTGACAGAGGGAAAGTCAAAACAAAAGCGGGGGCGACGAGCCCCCGCCTGTTGATCGCGCGCCAGGACCCTAGAAGGTCACGTTCACCGTGACTCCGGGTGAGGTTGCCCCACCGATCCATGGAGCAACGCTGGCGCGCGGCTGCGCCCGTGGTGCCCCGGCGAACCGGTAGACGCCGAGGACCAGTGATGCCGCGCCGATCCCGGTGTTGAGCAGGCCGAGGTTGAAGCGCTGGCCGGAGCGGTTGAGATTCGACATGCCCGCCCCCATCCCGGCGGCGCCCGTCACGATCCCGAGGAGTCCGTTGCCCCGGGCTCCGAAACCGATCTGCGCGGCGTTGAGGACGACCGAGCCAACGTTGACTCCCACCGCCACGCCGGTGGTGGTCTTGTAGCCCTCACTCGCCGTCTGCACCGGGACGGGCAGGGGGGGAGGGCCATATTGCGGCTGAATGTGCGCCGCCTCCGCCGCCGTGAGTCCGTTGTCCCGCAGCCACGCAACGAGCTCCGGGTCCGACTTGAGGTCGCGGATGCGGGCGTTGTTGGTGGTGGCCGCCACGCGGGCAACGAGATCGCCGTGTCCCGACTGCTCGATGAGATAGGCCATCGCGCAGCGCGTCCCGTAGCGATCCACGAAGTACGGCATCATCTGGCCGGGAAAGTCGGTGTTCTTGGGAAACACGGCGCGAACCCAATACTCGTGCAGGACGTCGAGGTTGCGCGCGCGGGCCGCCCGCTGTGCCGACGTCAGTCTCGAGACATCCGTCTGTCGAAGCTGCTGCTCGACCGCGGCGAGACGCGTGCGGATGCGTGTGGTTTCGGAATCGTACGAATTAGTAGCGCGCAGGTGGAGCTGGCTACCGACGATCGCGATAGGCAACAGGAAGGCAGCGGCGAAGGCTAATGGTTTCATGACGGCCTCCTCAGCTTAGGCTTACTTCATGATGATCATCTTTTTGGTGAACCGACGCTCATCAACGGTGAGCTGGTAGATGTAGATCCCGGACGCCGCTTGCTGGCCGGTTGCGACGTTGCCGTCCCAATAGGCGGTGAACGAACAGCCGGAGGGATTCGAACACGTGAGGGCGCGCCCATCGAGCGGGTCGCCTGTGCCCTGGAGAATCGGCACCGCGACCAGCTGCGCGAGCACGTTGTAGATCTTCAGCGAGACCCGCGGCTCGTGGCCGTTGGCGAACAACTCCCCGCCCAAGGTGAACGGGATCGTCGTTGCCGGGTTGAACGGGTTCGGGTAGTTCTGCCTCAACTCAACTGGCGGAGCCGGGTTGTTCCCCTGGCCCACCGCGATACCAGTCCCCGCCGCCACCAGCCCGAGCCCCAGCACTACCGCCCAGGCATACCGCTTCATCTACCACTCCTGGTCTGACGTAAAGGCTCCTGACCCAAGCTCCTTCAAGCAGTGAGAATGACCGAAGTTAGGCGCCTTCGCGGCCGGCTGTCAAGCGAACCGCCAGCACCCGGGTGTCCCCTTCGCGTCGCGTAATGCCCCGCCGGTCGGCCCATTCCAGCAGCGGGATCAGATACTTGCGCGTCAGCCCAAAGCGATCCTTGAGCTGGGCCGGCGTGGCGGATCCCAATTGCCCCAGCGCGGCTTCGAGCGCCGTGCGAAACTCCGCGAGCGCGGTGCTCGCCGCGTACCGCTCTTGGTCCACGGATTCTACACCGCCGCCTCGCGCGAGGTGCGCCAGCAACGCGCGCACGGGATTGTCGGGGAACTCGCGCTCCAATTCCGTCACAGTAGGCACCTGCCAGCGCGCTTCACCGAGGCGTTGCGCCAGTGCGGCGCTCACTCCCCCATCGACCGCGGGCTTCCACCCCGGTTGCCGCGCCACGCTTCCTGCGATCTCCCAGGCGCGCTTTCGTACCCCCAGGTCCAGCACCTGATCTATGACCTCTTCCTGTCCCGGGCCGCCCACCGCCGAACGCAGCGCCTGCAACGACATGCCAGGGTCTAATGGGTGCGCGTGGTGGTGCTCCTTCACGACGGCGGCCAACCTGTCCACTTCGGCCGCCAGCGCCGCCCGCGCCATCAGCCACTCCCCTGACGATAGGACACCCTTGCCCGCGTCCGCGACGACACGACTCACATCTCCCGGAAAGATGCCCAGCCGCACTGGGAGGTCGCGCGAGCGCAGGCCCGCGAGGCCGGCTTCTCCCGCCCACGCGGCGAGGCGCTCCGCCGCCGACTGCGTGACGGTCAGCCGCCGCTGCCGCAGGCGGCCGGGGCGCCGGGGCGGGGACGGGTCCAGCACCACGCCGCCGCCGATCGTGGTCACCGGCGAAAAGCTACGCAGCACGAAACGATCGCCGCCGCGGGCGACCAGGGGCCGCTCCAGAATGAACCGGGCGAGCCCCTGCTCTCCCGGACCGATGGCACGGGTCTGGACGGCCCGCGCCAGCACTTCAGCGGTGCCGAGATGCACGCGCACGCGCGTGCGCGACACGACTGGCTTTCTCGCCGCCGGCAGCAGCTCGACGACTGCATCGAGCACCGTGGTCGCCGCCCAGCCCTCGCCCGTCACTGCCACGTCCCCGCGCGCGAGCTCCTGCTTGTCCACGCCGACCAAGGCCAATGCCGTGCGGCGGCCCGGGCCCGCCCGGTCGTCGGCCTGCCCATGCACCTCGATCGAGCGGACCCGGACCTCGCGGTCCAGCGGCAGCAGACGCACGGCCTCCCCGACGGCGACCGATCCGCTCCACGTCGAGCCGGTGACGACCGTCCCCGCGCCGGCCACGGCGAACACGCGGTCGATCGGAAGCCGGAACAGGTCGTCGGCGCGGCGCTCCGCGAGATCGCCGGCGAGGCGGCGCAGCGCGGCGCGCAGGTCATCGAGTCCCTCGCCCGTGACGGCCGAGGTCGCCACCGCGGGCTCCCAACGGATGCGGCTGCGCGCCAGCCGCGCCGCGACCTCCCCGCGCACGAGCTCCAGCCACTCGGCGTCCACCGCGTCGCGCTTGGTGAGGACCGGAACGCCGTGGCGCACGGCCAGCAGCTCGACGATGGCGAGGTGCTCCTCGGTCTGCGGCATGATCCCTTCATCGGCCGCGATGACGAGGAGCGCCACGTCGATCCCGGTCGCGCCCGCGAGCATGTTGCGCACGAACCCTTCGTGCCCCGGGACGTCGACGACGCTCGCGACGACGCCATCGCCGAGCGGGAGGGGAGCGAAGCCGAGATCGATGGTGATGCCGCGCCGCTTTTCCTCTTCCCAGCGGTCGGTATCCACGCCGGTCAGGGCTTTGACCAGCGCCGTCTTGCCGTGGTCGATGTGACCCGCGGTGCCGACTACGAAGCGACGGGCTGGGCGGATGAGGGGGGCCACGCGTGGCGCTCCCAGATTTCGAGGGCGGGGAAGCGGTCGGCCTCCCCCGAATGGTGGCGCGCGAACCGGGCGACGAGGCGGCGATGGGCGGCGGCGTGCTTGGCGTCGAGGGCGGGGAGCGGCACCGCCGAGTCGTTCAGCGCGACCAGATCGCGGTAGTCCCGCGCGGCTAGCCGGGTCTGGGCGGTGTCCGGCCGCTCGGCGGCGCAGCGATCGCACAGCACCCCTCCCTCGCCGGCGCTGAAGATCGCCGGGTGGTCGCCGCTCACCGGCGTGTCGTCGCGCACGCACGCGCCAAGCGCGGGCTCGAAGCCGAGGACGGCGAGCAGGCGCCACAGCGCCCGCACCCCGGCGGCGTCGGCGCTGCCGATCTCGGAGGCCACCAGGGCGTCGAGCCCGGCGAGGAGGGTATCGTAGGCGGCCGGCAGGGGGGCGGGCGGTGCCATCCGCAGCACCATCTCGACGAGGGCCGCCGCTCCGGCGAACCGGTCCAGGTCACGAGCCAGCTCGCGCCTCAGATTGACGACGTCGAAGGCACCGAGCGTCTGCAGCTCGCGGCCTTCGCGGAGGTAGAGCTGGGCGACGCCCTCGCTCAATAACTCCAAGCCGGCGCCGAACGGACTGCGGGGGCGGGTCGCGCCTTTGGCGATCGCGCTCTGGACGCCGAGGTCCCGCGTGGCGAGCCGCACGACCTTGGACGTCTCGCTGTAGCGATACGTTCGCAGCACCACCGCCGGCGTGGCCACAAGGGACATGCCAGGAAAGCTAATTCAACCTGCCTCCCATCAGCAGCGTGCGCCGCGGCGCCGGGAAGTTCTTGATTTCGGCGTACGGGGTGTCGAACAGGTTCTCCACCCGCGCAGTGAGCGTGAGGCCGGGCAGCGCGAGCCGGTATTCCCCCGCGACGTCCGTCCGGGTGTAGGGGGGCAGCGTCACGCGCGTGAACGCTCCATAGTCGAAGTCGTCGCGGCGGCCGACGTAGCGGGTCGCGAGCGACATCATCCCGCGGGCGCCGAGTGGCGTGGCGAACGCCACCGTGGCGCCGTCCCGCGGACGGCGCAGCAGTGCCTGCCCCGCCACGAACGCCGGATCGGGACCGCCGGTGAGCACACGGGTGGTGAGCCGGGTGTATCCCGCGCTCAGCGTGCGACCGGCGCCGACGGCAGCGGTGACGGTCACCTCCACGCCGCGGGCGAGCGCGCGGGCCACGTTGATGTAGTTGAGCGAGTCGGGACCCACCGGTGTGAACGAGTAGAGCACGAGGTTGCGGAACCGCTGGTCGAAGTAGGTAAGTCCAACGGCGACGCCGGCGGCCACTTCGCGCTCGGCACCCACTTCCCAGCTGGTGGACTGCTCGGGCTCGAGTTTCGGGTTTCCCCGCACGAACCCGGTCGCGAAGTTCTCGTAAAAGGTGGGCTCCTTGAACCCGGTTCCGGCGGAGAGCCGCAGCCGCGTCCCCGCCGCGACGCGCCACGCCGCCCCGCCCGTCCCGTGGCGTGGGCGCCGAACTGTTCGTTGTCCTCGAGCCGCGCACCCGCCGTGATCGAGATCGCCCGGTCCAATCCAGCAACGGCCTGGGCGTACACCGCGCCCGTGCGCCGCGCCGTGTCCAGCGTGGTGCCGCGCTGGCGCTGCCACTCGACCTCGGCGCCCCCGGTGAGAATCGTCCCGCTGCCGACGTGAAGATTGTAGCGCCCGCCGAGGGAGACACGACGGATCCGGTCGCGGCTGTGATACGAGGCGAACGGTCCCGTATCCAACGAGTCGTCGGGCTCGTCGTCGAAGCGTACCTCGTCCTCGTGGTAGGCGGCGTTGACCCGCACCTCCAGCCGTGAGGAGAGGAACCGGCCCGCGTCGAGCCCCACACTGGGACTACGGGTCGTCTGGCGCTGGTTCGTGTCCACGATGTTCCCGGCCCCATCGGTCGGGTAATGGAAGACGTCGTCCCCAAAACGCAGCGACAGCCCCAGGTCACCGAGCAGGTCCGTGCGCCAGGCGAGCCGGCCGCTCACCACCACGTTGCGGTAGCGGTTGTTGACCGGATAGATCCCGTCCGTTCCGAACCGGGAAAAGTTGAGTGCGTAGCCGAACGCGGGGCCGCCACCGTCGAGGCCGGCCGAGACTTCCGTCGTCCCGAACGTGCCCGCCCGCAGGGCCGCCGAAGGGCGCGGGGCGCCGGTGCCCGGCCGCGTGAAGATCTGCACGACCCCGGCGACGGCATCCGACCCGTACAGCACGCTCACCGGCCCGCGCACGACTTCGATGCGGTCCACGCCGTCGAGGGTCAGGTGCGCGAAATCGTAGGCGCCACCGGGCTGGTTCTGGGGCACGCCGTCGATCAGCACTTTGACGTAGTCGCTCTCTCCGCCGCGCACGAACAACGACGTCTGCGCGCCGAACGATCCACTCGCCACGACCGTCGCGCCCGGCACCGTGCGCAGGGCGTCGGCGACGGTGCGGATCCCCTGCGCCCGGAGCGCGGCGCCCGAGAGCACCGTGACGGCGGCCGGCACCGCCGCCGCCGGGATCGGCAGACGGTCGGCGGTCACCACGATCGGGCCCAAGCGCGCCGTATCGACCGGCTCCTGGGCGTGCAGCACTAACGGGGCGACAGCGAGCGCCGTCACGAAAACGGTTCGAGTCATACGGGCGGTCTCCTGCGCAAGGGGATCATCTGTGGAGCACCCTGATAGGTTTCGATCGCCACCGGCCACGCGAAGACGCGTTCCACCGTCTCACGGGTCAGCACCGCTCCGGGCGTCCCCTCGCCGGCGGGCCGCCCGGCATCGAGCAGCAGCACGCGATCGGCGAAGCGGGCGGCGAGGTTGACATGATGCGTGACGAGCACGACGGCGAGCCGCGAGCGGTCCGCGAGCCCCCGCACCAGCTCGAACAGCTCCATTTCGTGTCGCAGATCGAGCGACATGGTCGGCTCGTCGAGCACCAGCAGAACCGGCTCCTGGGCGAGGGCGCGCGCGACGCGCACGCGCTGGTGCTCGCCGCCGGACAGCGTCGACAGCCAGCGCGTCTCCAGGTGGGCGGCGTCGCACTGCGCCAGCGCCCGGTTCACCGCTTCATGATCGACCGGACGCTCGGCGCCGAACATCGAGAGATGCGGATAGCGACCGAGCAGCACCGCCTCGCGCACGCGTTGGGGGAATACCGTCTCCTCGCGTTGCGGCACGACGCCGACGAGGCGCGCGAGCTCGCGCCGGGTCCATGCCGTCGCCGGTCGCCCGCTCACCACCGCGTTCCCCGCCGCGGGCACGAGGGCACCCAACGCGACGCGGAGCAGCGTCGTCTTGCCGCTGCCGTTCGGCCCCAGCACGGCGACGAGCTCTCCGCGGCGGGCGGTGAGCGAGACGCCGGCCAGGGCGTCGCCGCCGGCACCGGGATAGCGGTAGCGCACGCCTTGGGCGGCGAGAATCAGGTCCGGGTCCATCGGCGTAGCAACAGAGCGAAGACGGGGACGCCCACGAGGGCGGTGACGATGCCGACCGGCAGCTCACGCGGGGCCACCGCGACGCGAGCGACGGTGTCGGCGAGACTGAGCAGCGTCCCGCCGCCGAGAAACGCGACCGGCAGCAGCGCACGGTGCCGGTGCCCCCACACGAGGCGCCCGATGTGCGGAACGATGAGGCCGACGAACCCGATCACCCCGGAGACGGCCACCGCCGCCGCCGTGAGCAGCGAGGCGGCGACGTACACCCAGCGCTTCAGGGCGCGGACGTCGACTCCCAGATAACCGGCCGGCTCCTCGCCCAAGGCGAGGAGGTCGAGCGGTCGCGCGGCGGCGTACAGAACAGCAAGGGGCAGAGGGGCATAGAGGCATAGAACGAGGACCGTTTCCCAGTTGGCTCCGGAGAGACCTCCCCACAGCCACAAGAAGGCGTTGCGCAGCGCCGTCGCCTCCGACAGGGACACGATGGCGGTACTGATTGCCGCCGCGAACGCGCCCACCGCGACGCCGGCGAGGACGAGCACGCGGGGGTCCAGCTCCGCACCCCCGACCAGGCCGAGGCGGTAGACGAGCCCCATGGCCACGAGCGCGCCGAGGAAGGCGGCGAGCGGCAGCGCCCAGGGTCCCGTCACATGGAGGGCGATGGCGGCGACGGCCCCGAGGCTGGCCCCGCCGGAGAGGCCGAGGAGGTAGGGGTCGGCGAGCGGGTTGCGCACGAGGGCCTGGAGGCTGGCGCCCGCAACCCCCAGCGAACCGCCGACGAGAAACGCGAGCACGGCCCGCGGCAGGCGCAGATCACGCACGATCGGCGACCGCCATAGGTCGGCGACCGGCACGTGCGCCGGGCCAAGCAGCACCGCGAGTCCGAAGGCGAGGACGGCAAGCGCCGTCAGCCCGGCCCATTTCATCGCAGGGCCTCGAGCCGCCGCCGCAGGTCGGCGACCGCCGCGGCGGCGCGCGGTGAGGGACGGCCGAACACAGCACCGGGAAGCGTCAGCACGCGCCGTTCCCTCACCGCGCGCACCGTCTGCCATTCGCGGGCGGTGGCGAAGGCCGGGAGCCTGGCCTCATTCGAGTCGGCGATCGTGATCACCACGTCCGGATCGCGCGCGGCGATGGTCTCGAGCGAAACGGTCGCGGACGCCGACCGCAGATCGTGGAACGCGTTGTGCGCGCCGGCGAGCGTGATCAGCTGGTCGAGAAAGCTTCCCGCGCCGATCACCATCGGCGGATTGTCCCAGACGACGACCGCCACGCGGACGGCC
>Ga0137371_10004538_pt1 | contig 10873 bp, 6 predicted proteins | sample SagtaG_7_FD_104919 | JGI IMG/M metagenome (GOLD analysis project Ga0137371, IMG submission 104919) | Vadose zone soil microbial communities from Sagehorn Ranch, Mendocino, California, USA - Sage1_R_40_16 metaG | ecosystem: Environmental > Terrestrial > Soil > Vadose zone | place: USA: California... | reverse complement strand
TCGCTGCTCGCGCTCGCCCGGACGCACCACGATCCCAACGTGCGGCGCGAGGCGGTCGAGGGCCTGGACCACAAGAGCGACCCGCGCGTGCTGCCGGTGACGATTGCGATCGCGCGCTCCGATCGCGACGAGGATGTCCAGCGCGAGGCGATCGAAGGCCTGGGCGAGATGAAGGAGCCGGGGCTGCGCGCCGTCATCGACATCGCCCGCACCCACGCGGACCCGGACGCGCGCAGCCACGCGGTCGAGACCGTCGCCGAGGCGGCGCCTCACGACGTCGCGCTCGCGGTGCTGGAGGGCGTCGCCCGCCGTGACCCCGACCGTCACGTCCAGCGCAAGGCGGTGGAGGAGCTGGGGAAGGTGGGTGGCCCGCGCGCGGTCGCGCTCGTCATCGCCTTCGCCCGTCACCATCCCGTCGCCGAGGTGCGACGCGAGGCCGCGAAACAGCTCGGCGAGTTCAACGCGTCGGACGGCACGACGACGGCGTTGCTGGAGCAGACCGCCTTGGAGGGCTCCGACGTCGATTTCCAGCGCGAAGCGGTGGAGGCGCTCGCCAGTCAGGGCAGCCCGCAGGCATTGGAGGCGGTCGCCCGCCTCGCCCACGTCCATTCCAGCGCCGACGTGCGGCGGGAGGCGATCGAGCGGTACGCCAAGGTCGCGGCCCCCGAAAGCGCCAGGCTACTGCTCACCGACCGGCTCGCAAACGACCGCTCGCCCGCGGTGCAGTCGGAGGCGTTGCGCCGGCTGATGGCGCTGCCCGGTGGAATCGGGATCCCTGCCGTGACCGAAGCGGCGCGCGCCCACCCGAACCCCGAGCTGCGCGCCGAGGCCCGCGAGCGCCTCGAAGAGAATCGCTAGCCGTCCCGCGGAACACCTCCGCCATGACGGGGTGACCACCGTCAGAACTGCAACAGATAGCTGAGCTTCAGGAACACCTGCCGCCCGACGGAGGTCGTCGGGTCGTCCGTGCGATACAGCGCGGGCGGAGTTCCCGGCAGGATGGCGAGGTTCTCGTAGCCGTCGCGATAGCCCACATACAGCGCCGTCCCCGGGTTGACGAGGTAGGTGAGCAGCACGTCGACGCCCCAGCGGTGCTCGGGGTCCACGCGCGACTGGGTCGAATCGCGCCGCACGATCGCGTAGTCCACGATGGCGCGCAGCGAGAGCGCGCGCGTGAACTGATAGTTCACCTTCTCCCGCAGGATGCGATCGGTGAACACCGGCGCGCCCAGTCGCGTCGCCAAGCGCTCGTACAGGAACGTATGGTCGATCCGGAATTGCGGGGCCGGCCGGAAGGTGAACCCGAGCTCTCCCTGCACGGCGTCGCCGAGCGAGGGATCGGTCCCCTTGGGTGGCTTGTGGTTCACCGCGGTCCCCAGCTTGAGCTGCGCGGATCCGGCGAGCCACTTCAGCCACTCGCTCTCGAGCGTCAGCTTGGTCTGGTAGGTGTCGAACGGCAGGTCGTCGAACAGCTCGAACGCCTGCTCCCGCGCGACGACGAGCTTCGTCTCGCCGCGCAGCTTCACTTCGAGCGAGGCTTCGAGCGATCGGTCCAGCAGGCGTCCGTCCCGGTCCCAGTCGAACTGCATCGTGAGGGTGGGCCCGACCTTCACCACGGGGCCGTGCGGCCGCCGCACCAGCTCGATCTGCTGCTCGAACTCGCGGATGCCCACCCGCTTCACGAAGCCGAGCTGCGTCTCGAACGCCGGGCTCAGGTCGAGATAGGTGGCGCTGTAGTCGAGGTTGCGCCCGTCGCGCAGCAGGTTCGCGTACCAGCCGGTGCCCGACGCGCCCGCGCCGGTCGAATCCCGCGTGGTGGTCGCGATCGCCTGGCCGGTGAATACCCAGGTCTTGCTCAGCGCGAGCCGGGTATCGGCGGAGACGACGCGGTTCCAGGCGCCGCCCAGCGTCCGGTTGCTCCCGAGCACAGCGACCGCCGACTGGCGGCCCAGCTCGCGCTCGATGCGCACCGCCGCGATGCCCGCCTCGTCGATCCCGAACGTCCGCGCGGGCGCGCGGTCGTCGATCCCGATCGCGCCGATCCCCCAGCGGCCCGCCTTGCCCGTGAGCCGCACCCCCTCCCCGGGGTCCGCGATCCGCCGCGAGAAGAGCAGGTTCACCGGGGTCTGGAAGTAGCCCGCGTTCTCGATGAAGAAGGGCCGCTTCTCCGGGAAGAACGTCTCGAAGCGCTCGTTGATCGTCACCTGCGGCTCGTCCGATTCCACCTGGCTGAAGTCCGGGTTGAGGGTGGCGTCGAGCGTGAGCGCGTCGCGGATCACCCCCTTCATATCGAGGCCGAAGCGGCGGTCGCTCGCCGTACGGAACGCAGGTGTCTCGGTGTCGAGAAAGCGGGCGCCCGTGAACGCCCCGTAGGGAATCGCCTGGAGGTTGCGGCCGGGGGAAATGTCGGCCAGTCCGTCGAGCGTCCCGAATTGGGGCACGAGCCCCGCGAGGCGCTTGGTGATGTAGGGCCAGTAGGACTCCTCGTTGTTGCGGCGGATGTAGCGCGCCAGCGCGATCCCCCAGCGCTGCGCGGGCGTCCGCGGGAAGCGCAGGCTCCGGAACGGGATCGCGAACCGCAGCACATATCCGTCCGCGGTCACGCGACCGTCGGCCTGCCACACGGCGTCGAAGCTGTAGTCGTCGTCCTGCCCTTCGGTCACCAGGGCATCGGCCTGCACGCCGAGCGGGTTCGCGGCGAACAGATACGCGTGCTTGCGGTCGCCGAACGTGTCGAGGTAGAGGGCGACGCCGTCGTCCGACGCGATCTCCTCCCGCTTGGCGAGGCCGGCGCGCACCAGCGCCGGCCGGTCGCGGCACACGAACACGACGTACAGGTTGGCGTCGTCGTAGCTCAGGTAGGCCATCGTCGGGGCGCCCGCCGGGTTGCCGTCGCCGGGGTCGCGCTGGCGAAAGTCGCTCACCACCGTCTCACCTGGTCGGGCGCTGTCGCCGCGAACGAAGTCATCGAGCTCGGGCGGCCGGGCGGCGCGGGCGATCTGCAGCGTACGCTCGGGCTCCTGGCCGGCGACCTCGCCGGCGGCAGGCGCGAGCAGCAGGCTCACAACGAGCGATTCACGAATCGGGCGCATGGCATCGACTCCGGTCCGTCACAGGGTCCTCACGCCATCTTGCCGGCCCCGAATACCACGGCGCGTGGCAGTTGAGCTGCCCTCAGATCAGACCGCGAGCGCGGCGGGATGGGCGTTGGGTCGGGGCCCGACTTCCACCGGCATGACCTCCCAGGCTTCGGCCCGAGCAAGAATGTAGTTCGCGATGGCGCCGGCGGCGCCGGCGACGGCGGTGAAGTTGGGGAACTCGTTGACCTCGAGTACCGCCACTCCGTCCGCCGTTTCGACCGTATCGACCCCGTAGATGTCCAGACCGAACACCCGTCCGCAGCGCAACGCCAGGTCCACCTGCGCCGCCCCGGGCTTGAGCGGGTGCGCCACAGCGGACGGCTCGCCGTTGAACGGCGACGGCTTGCGCGTGGCAAAGACGCGGTCGCCGCACACGTAGAACTTCAAATCGAAGCCGTCATTCGGCAGGTAACGCTGCGCCAGCACGAGCTGCTCCGGCCAGTGGACGTCCCACAGGTCGTCCCGGCGGCGGATCAGCCGCAACCCCTGGCTGTTGTCACCGTACGTCGGCTTGAGCAGCAGGGGGAACCAGTCCTCCGAGAGTCCGGCCACCACCGCGACGTCGCTCGCCAAGACCGTGGGGGCGCAGGGCACGCCGGCGCGCTCCAGCGCGACCGCCATCTCGGCCTTGCTGCGCACCCGCTCCGTCGCCGACCGCGTGTTGATGGTGAGCATGTGAGCGGTCTCGGCGTACGCCAGCATCGCGAGCCCCAGCGCGTCGCGGCAGCGCGCCACGACGACGTCGGACCGGTTCAGGTCGAGCGGCGGGCTCGAGTCGGGGGAGAAGATCCCGGACTGCGGGTCGAACCGCGCGCCCTGAGGACACAGCACGTCGGGCTCGAGGCCCCGCGCCTCCAGCTCGCGAATCACCGCGCGCGGCATCTCCTGGCGCAGGTACCGCCCTTCGACTATGAAGGCGATCTTCGGGGCCATGATGGGACCGTGGGGCGGCAAGTTCTGTACCTCCCGCGGCAGTTTCGAGCGCAACCATGCGACCATGTGAGCGCAGTCACACGCCGCGTCGCGCAACGTCTTTTCTGTTGCGTGAGGTCGGCGTCGCCCCGATCCAGCAGTGCCGGCGCACCACGCCCTGTCGGAGCTAGACCACGCCGCGGCCGGAGGACCTTGCAGAGAGGAGGTACACCGGCACACCGAGCGCCAGCAGACCGGCGCCGATCAGCGCATTGCGCGGGTTGGCAAGGATCGCGCTTGCTACCACGTACAACGCCGCCAGCACGAACAGCCCCGGGGTCCAGGGATACCCCGGCACACGGAACGCCCTCTCGACCGGCAGCGGCGGTACCGCACCGGCACCGGTGATCCGGTCTCGCGCCCTATAGATGAAGAGCCCCGCCACGGTCAGACCGAAGAAGATCCAGTCCCCGAAGGCCACATAGTCCACCAGCTGAGCGAACGTACCCGAGAGCGTGAGCACGGTCGCCCAACCGGCCTGCACCAGGATCGCCAACCCGGGCGTCCGGTAGCGGGGGTGCAGCACGGCGAGTCGCGGCAGGAAGACGCCGTCTGCCGCCATCGCCTGCAGCACGCGCGGCGTCACCAGGATCACCAGGTTCAGAAACCCGAAGGTGGAGGCGGTGATGCCGGCCGCGATGAGCGTGCCGCCGGCGGGACCGAGCAGCGCGCGCATCACGTCGGCCGCCGGCGCCGTGCTGCGGGCGAGCCCGGCGAGCCCGAGCACGCGCAGGTATGCGACGTTCGCGAGCAGATAAACGACCACGACGCCCGCGACGCCGAGCACCAGCGCGCGCGGCAGGTTCCGCTCCGGCTCGAGGATCTCTTCGGCGATGAAGTTGGTCTGCTGCCACCCCCCGTAGGTGAAGAGAATCGGCACCAGTGCGGCACCGAGGGCCACGGCCACCCCGACCACGCCGACCACCCCGCCCGGGGCCGTGAGGGCGGTAGGAGGCGGTAAGGGGCGGTGGGCACCACAGCGAATAGACCGACGCCGATGAGCGCGGCGAGCGCGGCGAGCTTGAGCAGCGTGAAGACGTTCTGCGTGACGGCCGCCGGTTTGACGCCTACGTAGTTGATCCCCGACAACAGCGCGATCGCGCCGATCGCCACCGGCACCGTGAGTCGGGCGGAGAGCCCCGCCAGCGCCAGCGCATAGTTGGCGAACGTGACCGCCACTGCGGCGATCGCGCCCGTGGCGATCACCAGCAACAGGGCCCACCCGTACAGGAAGGCCGGGAGCGGTCCCCACGTTTCACGCAGGTACACGTAGCCGCCACCGGCGCGCGGGCAGCGCCGGCCCAGCTCGCCGAAGCAGAAGGCGCCGATCAGGGCGATCGCCCCACCCACGATCCAGGCCGCGAGCGCCAGCTCGGGCGACCCCACCCGCTCCGCGACGGCCGCGGGCGTGCGGAAGATCCCGCCGCCGATGATGCCGCCGATCACGGCCATCGTGCCGGAGAAGAGACCGAGGCGCCGCGCGTAGGTGGTCAGGACGGGGGACCGGGAAAGGGGAAGGGGGAAGGGTACGGCATGGCGCAGAAATTAACACCCTTCCCCCTTCCCCCTTCCCCGCTGCCCCTACAGTTTTCGGGACGCACTTCTCGAGGAGCCCTCCGATGCCGCCGATCACTTTCACCGTCAACGGCAAGTCCCGCTCGGTCTCGGACAGCGCCGACACCCCGCTGCTCTGGGTGCTGCGCGACACGCTCGGCCTCACCGGCACGAAGTTCGGCTGTGGCATCGCGCAGTGTGGCGCGTGTACCGTGCACCTGGACGGCGTGGCCACTCGCTCGTGCGTGACGCCGATCGCCGCAGTGGCCGGCAAGCGCGTCACGACGATCGAAGGAATGTCTCCCAACCGCTCCCACGCGGTCCAGAAGGCCTGGATCGCGGAGGATGTGCCGCAGTGCGGCTACTGCCAGTCGGGCCAGATCATGGCGGCCGCCGCGCTGCTCGCGAAGAACGCCAATCCGAGCGATGCCGAGATCGACGCCGCGATGACGAACATCTGCCGCTGCGGCACGTACCAGCGGATCCGCGCCGCCATCCACCGCGCCGCGCAGCGGGCCTGACCATGAGCGCGCACACTGAGCTTACCCGACGGGAGTTCCTCGAGACGGCGGGCGCCGCGGGCGCCGGGCTCGTCATCGCCTTCCATCTCCCCTCCGGATCCCGCTTCCGCACCACCGCCGCCGCGCCGCTCGCCCCCAACGCGTGGCTGCGCATCGGCGCCGACGAGAGCGTGCTCGTGATCGTGGACCGCTCGGAGATGGGCCAGGGCGTGGCGACCGCGTTGCCGATGCTGCTCGCCGAAGAGCTCGATGCCGATTGGTCCAACATCAAGATCGAGTTCGCACCCGCCGACAAGGCGTATACCAACCCGATGTTCGGCATGCAGGGGACCGGCGGCAGCACCAGCGTACGCGCCGCCTACACTCCACTGCGCAAGGCGGGGGCGGCGGCCCGCGAGATGCTCGTCGCTGCGGCGGCCGAGACGTGGGGGGTCGACAAGGCCACGTGCCACGCCGACAAAGGCGCGGTGATCCACGCGCCGAGCAAGCGGCGCCTCACCTACGGCAAACTGGTGGCGAAAGCCGCGACCGTCTCGATGCCGCACGACGTGCCGCTCAAGGATCCGAAGGATTGGAAGATCCTCGGCACGCGCGTGCGGCGGCTCGACACACCGCCCAAAGTGGACGGCAGCGCTCAGTTCGGGATCGACGTGAAGGCCCCCGGGATGCTCGTCGCCGTGATCGCGCGCTCGCCGGTGTTCGGCGGCAAGGTCAAGAGCTTCGAGACGACCAAGGCGAAGGCCGTGCCAGGCGTGCGGCACGTGGTGCAGATCTCGAGCGGCGTCGCGGTCGTGGCGGACGGCTACTGGCCGGCCAAGAAGGGCCGGGACGCGCTCGACGTGAGCTGGGACGAGGGCTCGAACGCGCAGGTCTCGAGCGCGAGCATCGCCCAGCTGTTTGCTCAGCGGGCGGAGCAGGCCGGCGCGGTCGCCCGACACGACGGCGATCCGACCGGCACGCTGGCGTCGAGCGCGGCGAAAATCGACGCCGCGTACGACCTCCCCTTCCTTGCGCACGCCACCATGGAGCCGATGAACTGCACCGCCCACGTCCGCGCCGACGGCGTGGACATCTGGGCCCCGACCCAGTTTCAGACGGGGGCGCAGGGACTCGGCGCCAAGGTCGGCGGCGTCGCCCCGGACAAGGTTCAGGTCCACACGACCTATCTGGGCGGCGGATTCGGCCGGCGCTTCGAGCTGGACTTCATCCAGGAGGCGCTGGAGACCTCCAAGGCCGCCGGGACCGCGGTCAAGGTGATCTGGTCCCGCGAGGACGACATCCGGAACGCCCAGTATCGCCCGGTGAATCATCATCGCCTGCAGGCGGGACTCGACGCGAGTGGCAAGCCGGTCGTCTGGACGCACCGCATCGTGGCGCCGTCCATCATGGCGCGGGTGTTCCCCGATACGATCAAGAACGGGCTGGACGAGGAGGCGGTCGAGGGCGGCGTCGGCATGCCGTACACCATCCCCAACGTCCACGTGGATTACCAGCTCACCGACACGGGGATCCCGGTCGGGTTCTGGCGCTCCGTGAACAACTCGTACAACGCTTTCGCCGTGGAGAGCTTCATCGACGAGCTGGCGCACGCCGCGAAGCAAGATCCGTACGAATACCGGCGTGACCTGCTCGGCAAGGCGCCGCGGCATCTGGGCGCCCTCAATCTCGCCGCGAGCAAGGCGGGCTGGGGTACCGCACCGCCGGCGGGCCGCGCCCGCGGCATCGCCGTGTACAAGGCGTTCGAGAGCTACGTCGCGGAAGTCGCAGAAGTGTCCGTGGCCTCGGACGGGGCGGTGAAGGTGCATCGGGTGGTGTGTGCCGTGGACTGCGGGCCCGTCGTGAATCCGTCCATCGTCGAGGCCCAGATGGAGAGCGCGATCGTCTTCGGCCTCACGGCGGCGCTGTACGGCGAGATCGGCATCGAAGGCGGTCGCGTGAAGCAGAGCAACTTTCACGACTACCCGATGGTGCGCCTCGCCGAGATGCCGCAGATCGAGGTGCACATCGTCCCGTCGACCGACGCGCAGGGCGGCGTCGGCGAGCCGGGCACACCGCCGATCGCGCCCGCGGTGTGCAACGCGATCTTCGCGGCGACGGGGAAGCGGGTTCGCAAGCTGCCGATCGGGAAAGTGGTTTAGGGCCCAGGAGCGATCGTACAGGTATCCGGAGTCTTCGGTTTATGAGGGACTGAAGTCCCTCCTCGGCGGCGCTGCGTCCTTAAGGACGCGCCCCGGCCGAGCACGGACTTCAGTCCGTCATATCCCCACGGAGGACACCATGGGCACGAACGTCACCCGCCGCGAATTCGTCGAGACGAGCGCCGGCCTCGTCATCTCCTTCTATCTGCCCGCGCGCCGCGGTGCGGCGCCGAACGCCATGGACACCGACTTCGCCCCCAACGCCTGGCTGCGCATCGGCGCGGACGACGTCGTCACCCTGACCGTGGACAAGTCTGAAATGGGCCAGGGATCGCAGACCGGGCTCGCGATGATCCTCGCCGAAGAGCTCGAGGCGGACTGGGCGAAGGTGCGGCTCGGGCCGGTGCCCGAGAACCCGGCGGGCTGGTCGCGTCGCATGTCCACCGGCGGCAGCACGGCGATCCGCACCTCGTGGGATCCGCTGCGCAAGGCGGGTGCCACGGCGCGCGAGATGCTGATCAGCGCGGCCGCCGCGACGTGGAACGTGGACCGCTCGACGTGTCACGCCGAGCAGGGCGTCGTGATCCACACACCCACCAAGCGCCAGCTCCCCTACGGCAAACTCGCGGCCCGCGCCGCCCAGGTCCCTGTGCCCAGCGACGCGCCGCTCAAGGACCCCAAGGACTTCCGCCTGCTCGGCACGCGGGCGCCGCGGCTCGACACGCCCGCCAAGGTGGACGGGAGCGCCGTCTTCGGAATCGACGTCACCGTACCCGAGATGCTGATCGCGTCGATCGAGCGGTGTCCCGTGTTCGGCGGCATGCTGAAGCGGTACGACGGAGCCAAGGCGGAGGCGCTCCCGGGTGTGCGCGCCGTGGTGGCGCTCGAGCCGAGCCCCTGGACCGGGCGGGGCGGCGCGTGGGCGGCAGGTTGCGCCGCCGGCGTCGCCGTGGTCGCCGATACCTACTGGCACGCCGTGCAGGGGCGGCGCGCGCTCGAGATCGAGTGGGACGAGGGCGAGGCCGCCACGCTCGGCTCCGACGGCATTCGCGCCGAGTTCGCCCGGCTCGCCGAGCAGGCGGGGGTGGAGGCACGCAAGACCGGCGACGCGGAGGCCGCGCTCGCCGCGGCGACGCAGCGGGTGGAGGCGATCTACGAGGTGCCGTTCCTGCACCACGCCACCATGGAGCCGATGAACTGCACGGCGCACGTGCGCGCGAACGGGTGCGACGTGTGGGCCCCCACGCAGAACCAGACACGGGCGCAGGAGGTGGCGGCCGAGCTCACGGGACTCTCCAAGGATCGGGTCCGCGTCCATACGACGTTCCTGGGCGGCGGGTTCGGGCGCCGGCTCGAGCCCGACTTCGTCGCCGAGGCGGTGCGCGTCTCGCAGGCGGTGGGGGCGCCGGTGAAGGTCATCTGGTCACGGGAAGACGACGTGCAGCACGGCTTTTATCGCCCGGCGACGTACAACAAGTTCACGGCCGGTCTCGACGCCGCGGGCGCGCCGGTGGCCTGGTCGCATCGGATCGTGGCGCCGCCGATCCTGCTCAAGTTCGGGCCGCTCGACAAGGGGATCGACCGCACCTTGATCGACGGCGCGGCGAACCTGCCGTACGCGATTCCCAACGTCCTGGTAGACCAGGTAGCGATGGACTTACTGCCCGTGCCGCGGGGCTTCTGGCGCTCGGTGGGGATATCGCAGAACGCGTTCGTCACCGAGTGCTTCTTCGACGAAGTGGCCGTCGCGGCGAAGCAGGATCCCTTCGAGCTGCGCCGCCAGCTGCTGAAGGACAAGCCGCGGCACCTGCGGACACTCGAGCTCGCCGCCGAGAAGGCGGGCTGGGGCTCGCCCCTGCCCAGCGGGCGCAGTCGCGGCATCGCCATCGCCGAATGGGCGCCCACGGTGTGCGCGCAGGTGGCGGAAGTCTCCGTGTCAGCCGACGGATCGGTCCGCGTGCACCGCGTGGTCTGCGCCGTCGACTGCGGGCCGACCGTGAACGTGGGCCAGATCGAGGCGCAGCTCCAGGGCGGCATCGTGTACGGGCTGACGGCGGCGTTGTACGGCGAGATCACCATCGAGCGCGGCCGGGTGAAGCAGAGCAACTTTACCGACTACCCCATGATGCACATCAATGAAATGCCGGTGGTGGAGGTGCACGTCGTGCCGAGCGACGACAAGCAGGGCGGGATCGGCGAGCCGTCCGTGGGGCCGATCGCGCCCGCCGTGTGCAACGCCATCTTCGCGGCGACGGGGAAGCGCGTGCGGAGACTGCCGGTCGGGAAGCTGGCGTAATAGGAGTAGGGTGTGTGGGTGGGTGGGTTTGTGTGTGTGTGTTATAAGGGGTGGGTGTGTGTGTGTTATAAGGGACTGAAGTCCCAACTCGGCCACGGGGCGTCCTAAAGGACGCTGGTTTGTGCGACGTCCTTCAAGACGCATTGGCTCCGAGGTCGGACTTCAGTCCGTCATAACCCAAACCGCACGGACTCCGAGACTCTCCAGTACAGGCAGTCTAGTGCACCACCGTCACCGTGCCGTTCATCCCCG
>Ga0137371_10004533_pt1 | contig 10886 bp, 7 predicted proteins | sample SagtaG_7_FD_104919 | JGI IMG/M metagenome (GOLD analysis project Ga0137371, IMG submission 104919) | Vadose zone soil microbial communities from Sagehorn Ranch, Mendocino, California, USA - Sage1_R_40_16 metaG | ecosystem: Environmental > Terrestrial > Soil > Vadose zone | place: USA: California... | reverse complement strand
TGGTAGCGAATGGCATGGTGCGGCCGGAACGCGTGCTCGGGCTCACCTTCACCAGGAAGGCAGCCGCCGAGCTCGCGCACCGGGTGCGCGTCCGGCTGGACGGCCTGCGCGGTGCTGGTCTCGTCGCTGGCGGTGCTGGCCTGGCCGCTGGCGGTGCTGGTTCTGCCAGCGGGGCCGGGGCCCAGGCCGGGAACTCAGCGGCTGGCGCGCAGCCGGATGAGATTCTTGGCGACCCGGTGGTTTCCACCTATCACGCCTACGCGGGCCGGCTCGTCGCCGATCACGCGCTGCGCGAGGCGCTGGAGCCGTCGCTGCGGCTGATCACCCCGGCCGTCTGCTGGCAGCTCGCGGCCCGGGTGGTCGCCGCCTACGACGGCCCGATGGACGCGATCGGCTGGACTCCCGCGTCGGTCACCGCCGCGGTACTCGACCTCTCCGGTGAGCTGGCCGAGCACCTGCGCGGGCCTGCCGATGTGCGGTCCGCGGGGGAGTGGCTGGCCAGCCGCATCGGCGAGCTGCCCCGGCCCACGGCGCTCGCGCGCAAGATCGTCGATTGCCAGCGGACCCGTGAGCAGCTGCTGCCGCTGGTGGCCGCCTACACGGCCGCCAAGGCGGCCAGGGAGGTCATCGACTACGGCGACCAGATGGCGCTGGCCGCCCGGATTGCCGTCCGGCATCCGGAGGTCGGCGCGGCCGAGCGGGCCCGCTATCAGGTGGTGCTGCTTGATGAGTACCAGGACACCAGCCACGCCCAGCTGGTGCTGCTCCGCGCCCTGTTCGGTGGCGGGCACCCGGTGACGGCGGTCGGCGACCCATGCCAGTCGATCTACGGCTGGCGCGGCGCGAGCGCGGGCAACCTGCGCCGCTTCGCGGCGGACTTCTCGCCCCGCGGCGGCGGGCCAGCCCCGGAGCGGCAGCTGTCCACCAGCTTCCGCAACACCGGCCGGGTACTGGACGCGGCCGCGGCGCTGCAGGAGGGACTGCGGGCGGTCGCGCCAGGCGTACCCCGCCTGGTGGCCCCGCCCGGACGCGCGGGCCGCGGCGAAGTCGTCTGCGCGCTGCTGGAGACCGCGGCCGACGAGGCGCGGTGGGTGGCGGGCCAGATCGCGCGGCTGCTCAGCCTCCCGCCCGGCACCGCGCCGGACGGCCGCGGCTGGCCGGACGGCCGGACCGACGCGGTGCGCCCGTCCGACATCGCCGTGCTGTGCCGGAAGCGGGCGCAGTTCGCCGCACTGCGCACCGCGATCGAGGCTCGCGGCATCCCGGTCGAGGTGGTCGGCCTCGGCGGGCTGCTCACCGTGCCCGAGGTGCAGGACGTCGTCGCGACGCTCCGGGTAATGCACGACCCGGGCGCGGCGGATGCCCTGGCCAGGCTGCTGACCGGGCCGCGGTGGCGAATCGGGCCGCGGGACCTGGTCGCGCTCGGCCGCCGGTCCCGTGCGCTCGCCAGCCAGGCGAGGATGGCCGGGCGAGGGCGGGAGGCACCAGCCGGAGTGCCGGATCCGGACGTGCTGGCAGAGGCCGTCACCGACTTCACTGCGGATCCCGGCAGCCTGGTGGAGGCGCTCGATGACCTGGGCGAGCCCGCGGCCTACTCCGCCACCGGATACGGCCGGCTCACCGCGCTCGCCGCGGAACTGCGGGTGCTGCGCGGCCATGCCGCGCGGCCGCTGCCCGAGCTGGTCGGCGAGGTCGAGCGCGCGCTGGGGCTCGATATCGAGGTATCCGCGCGGCCTGGCGCCGACCCGGCCACCTCGCATGCCGACCTGGACGCGTTCGCGGACGCGGCGGCGGCCTTCGCCGGGGATCAGGATGAGCCAACGCTCGGTGCGTTCCTCGCCTATCTGGCCGCTGCCGAGGACGAGGAATTCGGCCTGGAGGCGGGCCGGGTCGGCGAGGCGGACTCGGTCAAGCTGGCGACCGTGCACGCGGCCAAGGGCCTGCAGTGGGCCGCGGTCATCGTGCCCGGGCTCGCTGACGGGGCGCAGGCGCACATGTTCCCGGCGAGACCGCGGGTGACCACGCGATGGACAGAGAATCCGCGGCTACTGCCGTTCGGCCTCCGGGGGGATACCGCTGACCTGCCCGGGCTCGCTGGCCTCGACGCCGAGGCACTGGCCGGCTTCGCCGCCGCGTGCGCGGAACGCGACCTCGCCGAGGAACGCAGGCTGGCCTATGTCGGCGCCACCAGGGCGGCGTTCTGGCTCGGCTGCGCCGGCTACTGGTGGGGAAACGGCACATCCCGGCTCGGCCCGTCCGTATTTCTCGAGGAGCTCCGCGCCGCGTGCGAGTCCGGCGCGGGTACGGTGGCGAGCTGGGCGCCGCCGCCGGAGCCGGATGCGGAGAATCCAGCGCTGGCCGAGCCGGCCGCGGCCTGGTGGCCGGCCGATGCCAGCGGCGCCACGTCCGAGATCCGCGAAGCGGCGGCGTTTGTGGATGCGGCGATCACTACTGCCCGCGAAGCTGCCACCGCCCGCGAAGCTGCCACCGCCCCCGGCGCGGCCGCTGCCGCCGCTCCGGCCGCTGCCGCCGGTCCGGCCGCGGCTGGCCGGGCCGCCGCCCGCGAAGCTGCCACCGCCCGCGGTACTGCCGCTCCCGCTGGCCTCAGCAACGCCGACCAGTCGATGATCGCGGCGTGGGCGAGAGACGCCAGCCTGCTGCTCGCCGAGCGGGAACAGCGCCGCGGCGAGCAGCCCGCGGCCGTCTGGCTGCCCCGGCGCCTGCCGGTGTCCTCGCTGGTGACCATGGCCAGGGACGCCGCCGAGCTGGCCCGGCAGGTCCGGCGGCCGATGCCGCGGCCGCCCGCGCCGCATGCGCACCGCGGCACCGCCTTCCACCGCTGGCTGGAGGAGCGGTTCGGGCCGCAGCGGCTCCTCGACCCCGGTGACCTGCCTGGCGCTGCCGATGACGAGCCGGGCGCGGGCGCCGATCCGGAGCTGGCCACGCTGCAGGAGCGATTCGAAACCGGCGAGTGGGCCGGCCGGTGGCCCGCCGAGGTCGAGGTGCCGTTCGAGACTCTGATCGCCGACCGGCTGGTACGGGGCCGGATCGACGCGGTGTTCGCCGACGCGCCGGGCGGCGGGTTCGACGTGGTCGACTGGAAGACCGGCCGGCCGCCAGGCTCGGCCGCCGAGCGCCGAGCGGTGGCGGTCCAGCTGGCCGCCTACCGGCTCGCCTGGGCGGGGCTGGCCGACGTGCCGGTCGGGCAGGTGCGGGCCGCGTTCTACTACGTCCGGGATGATGCGACCGTGCGGCCGGCCGACCTGCTCGACCTGGCGGGCCTGACCGCGCTGATCGAGGACATCCCGCTCGGCTGACGGCCCCGGCGTCAGCCCCACGGCGGACCCGCGCCAGCATTGGCTGCCGCCCGGCTGCCCGCCCGTCACGGGTATTCGGCTTCGAGGTCGCCAGCTACGTCGTGTGCTGACTCGGGGCAGCGGGACACGGCGGGACGCTCTCGGATTCGAGAAGCAAACTTCGCAGGCCGGTATGTCGGCAGTGTCGGGATCTGGGAAACTTGTGCTCTCCGCGAGCCGGCCGGTTCGGCTGACGTCACGACGAAAGGCACGGTGGCATGTTCGGCCGGAAGAAGGCAAGCCAGCAGAGCACGACGCTCCTCAGCGGCCCCTATGCCGGGGTGCTGCCGGCGAACCAGGTGCGGGCCCGGCTGCGGGTGGCCGCGGTGACCCCGCCGGGCAGGCAGCTCACCGGCGACGCGGTACTGGTGTCGGGCATCCTGCTCGGCGCGTTTCAGGTCGTCCTGGTGCAGGTCACCGCCGCGCTGCCGCGAGCCAGCTGGCCGGAGCCCGGCCAGGAGCTGCCCGCGGTGGCCGATCCGATGAATCCCATGCGCTTCGCCGTCCTGTGGTGGTCGGGCATGCGGGCCGACGGCGCGTCGGCGCCCAGCGATCCGGCGCAATGGAACGACGCCGGGGCCGTCGGCTGGGACGGCGGGCCTGGCGGGGCGCACACGCGGGCCATCGCCGACTGGCTGGCCGCGAACGGGTTCACCCCCGGCGACTTCGGACCAGCGCTGGCCGTCACGTCGCCGGAGCTGCCGGCGCTGCTCACCGCCGCGTGCGCACGCTACGCGACCGTGATCGCCGGGCATGACGCGCTCGCGCTGATGCGCACCGGCCAGCCGGCCCAGGGGGTGGTCGCCGCCATGACGCCGCTGCCCATGCCGGTCGAGATGCTGCCCAGCCCGTCAGCGTCGATGGCCTGGCTCACGCTGGACGTGACCCCGGCGGCGGGTATGCCCTATCGCTGCACGATCCGATTCGGGTTCCGGTCCCCGGAGCGGCTCGCCGCGATCGCGACCGTGGGCACGAGCCTGCCGCTGCGAGTGGATCCGGCCGACCGCCGCCGGGTAACGATCGACCTGCCCGCGCTCGGCATCGTGCCAGGATGAGCGCGCCGCGGTGAGCTGGCTCGGCAGGATCCGGGCGGATCGGCAGATCGCCCGGATGACCGACCCGGCGGCGGGCACCCTGCACGTCACCAGCGCGACCTACCCGCCGGCGGGCGCGAGCATGATGTACTCCAACTACCACCTGGCCGGAGTCGTCCAGGCGCCCGGGCTGAAGCCGACAGCGGTCGAGCACTCCGGCATCGCCCGGGTGGCCAAGTGGCCGCAGCCGGGCAGCGACCTGCCCGTCAGCGTCGACCGGGCCCGGCCGGACCGGCTCGTCATCCACTGGGAGCAGCTGCTGACCTCCCGGGACGCTGCCCTCGCCGCGGCACAGGCGGAGGCGAACCAGATGCGTACCGGGCTGGATCCGGCGGTGCTCGCCGACGCGGTCAAACAGACCGCGGTCGGCAACGCGCCGGATTGGGTCGCGGACCTCGCCTCGGGCGGCGATCCGGCCCGCCGCGCCGCGCCCGCGCCGCCGCCGCCTCCTCCGGCCGCGCCGTCCGGTCCGCTGCGGCACGAGTTGCCGCCATCGACCGCCACCGTCGCGGCCACCGGGCGAGTGGTCGCGCTGCGCGAGGTCGGCGTGCCCGCCGCGCTTGTCCCGGCCGGCGGCGTCGTCGACATGACGGTAGCCATCAGCGAGCCGAGCGGCGGGGAGCGTACCGCGGTCTGCCGGGCCTCGTTCGCCACACCCGAGGAGCGGTCCCGCGTCGCGGCCGTCGGCGCCATCGTCGGACTGCTCGTCGATCCCGATGACCCTGACGTCATCACCTTGTCGGCCGGCTGACCGGACGCTGCGGGCACGCGCGCCAGGCAGTCCGCGTGCCCGCCGCGTGATCCAGCCTGCCCGCCGCGTGATCCAGCCTGTTAGTGCTGGTCGGACGGCAGCTGCTCACGCGCAGCGTCGTCCACCGCGTCGAAGATCGCGTCCTCGGATCCGTCCTGCTCCCCGTCCGGTGCGGGCTGTCCGGCGGCGTCCCATTCCGGCGACCCGGCCGCCTCATAGGACTGCCCGTCGGGCCGACGGTAATCCCACGTGGCGCACATCTGCGCGAGCGCGGGGGAGACCTCGGCGGACCGCGGCGGCGGCGTGCCGGGCTGGATGCGGCCGGAGCGGATGTTCTTGGAGGCATCGCCGAGGCCGGGCGCAATGCGGAGGTCGGCGAACTGGCCATAATCCAGCATGGCCGGCTGGAAGGCCAGCCCGAGGAAGCTGCACAGCTGGCGGACGCTCGTCTCCGGGTCGGCGGTCAGATCCTCGTAACGGACCGTGTGGCCGGCCAGGTTGTTGCGGGCTTCCTCGACCTTGCGCATGTACCTGAGCGCGCTGGCGGTGACTTTCTCCAGGCTGCCGGTGCCGACCGCCTGCCAGTTAGCGTCCCAGGACGCGTGCAGCGAGGCGACCACGGCCGCCGGGTGCCGCAGCAGGAAGATGAACCGGGCATCGGGCCAGCATTCGGCGATCCGGGGCCAGCCCAGGACGTTGCTCGGCGTCTTGACCACGACGACCGGCTTGCCGCTGCGGGCCAGCGTGTCGGCGAGCACGCGATCCCACAGCATGTGGTCCAGGTCTTCCTTGGTGAGCTGGAGTGCCCGCAGGGACGTCTGGATCCATTTCGTTTCCACCCGGGCGGTCATGTGCAGCAAGGGCAGCTCGGGTGGCGCGTACAGCTGCGTGTGGCTGCCGAGAATCGCGCGCAGCAGGGTAGAGCCGGACCGCGCCGGGGAGAAGATGAAGACCGGGCGGGTCAGCATCCGGCCGCTCACCGGCGGCGGCAGTATCCTCGTCCGGTGGCCCGGCGGCCGCTGTAGCTGATATCCGATGGTTCGCGTCAGCAGCGAGTTGACTGGCTCTTTCCAACCCATGAGGGGAAACTTTACAGATGGACGCGGGGTTACAAGCGCTTTACGGTTCAACCTCGCGGCCATTGCCGCCTGCGGCGATCAGGAAAGTTGGCATGTGTCGGCCAACCTGACTGTTACGTCCCGGTATGCCTGACGACGCGGGCCGGTCGCTAGAGTCTGGATCAGCACTGCGCCAGGAAGACGGGTCTTCAGCATGGACGTTCGCGGCTACATCGACTCCCGCGCGCCGGAGTTTTTCGCCGCCCTCAAGCAGTGGCTGGCTATCCCGTCGATCTCCGCCGATCCCGGCCGGCATGCGGATGTCCGCCGGTCTGCCGACTGGCTGGCCGGGCATCTGCGCGCGGCCGGCTTCCCGGTAGCGGAGGTATGGGAAACCGGCAGCGCCGGTGCGCCAGCCGGCACTCCGGCGACGGGGCGCGGCGGCGCGGCGGGCATGCCAGCGGTCTTCGCGCACTGGCCGGCCGCCGACCCGGCTGCGCCGGTGGTGCTGGTCTACGGGCACCATGACGTTCAGCCAGTCGAGCCGCTCGATGAATGGGACTCACCGCCATTCGAGCCCGCCGAGCACGACGGCCAGCTGCTGGCCAGGGGTGCCTCGGACGACAAGGGGCAGGTGCTGTTCCACGCGCTCGGCGTACAGGCCTGCCTGGCCGCGGGCGGCCGCGCCGCGCCGCCCGTCACGCTCAAGCTGCTGATCGAGGGGGAGGAGGAGTCGGGCTCGCCGCATTTTGCCGAGCTGCTGCGCAGCCAGCGGAACCGGCTCGGCTGCGATGTGATCGTCGTTACGGACACATCCATGTGGGCCGCGGACGTGCCGTCGATGTGCGTGGGCATGCGCGGGGTGATCGACGCGCAGATCGACGTGACCGGGCCGGAGCGGGACCTGCATTCGGGCTCGTTCGGCGGCGGGGTGCCCAATCCGCTGCATGCGCTCGCGGACCTGCTGGCCGGGCTGCACGACGGCGACGGCCGCATCACGCTTCCCGGGTTCTACGACAACGTGACTCCGCTTTCTGCGCAGGAACGGGAAATGCTCGCCGCGCTGCCGTTCGACGAGCGGGCATGGCTGGCCGAGGCCGGCCACAGCGGCGCCGCGGCCGGTGAGGCCGGCTTCAGCACCCTGGAGCGGATCTGGACGCGGCCGACTGCCGAGATCAACGGGATGTGGGGCGGCCACACCGGGCCGGGCGGTAAGACGATCATCCCGCGCGAGGCACACGCGAAACTATCCTTCCGGCTGGTCGCCCACCAGGAGCCCGCGGACGTAGCGGCCGCGCTGCGCGAGTATGTCGTCAACCGCACTCCGCCCGGAGTCGAGGCAACCGTGACCGTCCGCGGTCCGGGCGTGCGGCCCTGCTTCTCGCCGGTCGACTCGCCGGCGGTGCTAGCGGCGCGCCGTGCCCTGCAGCGGGCGTTCGGCCGCGCGGTGCTCTTCACCCGGGAGGGCGGCAGCGGGCCGGAAGCCGATCTGGCCGGCATCCTGGCGGCGCCGCTTGTCTTCGTCGGGGTAGGCCTGGACGAAGACCGCATACACGCCCCGAATGAGAAGGTCGACATGGCGCTGCTGCTGAAAGGTGCGGAGGCGGTCGCCTACCTGTGGGACGAACTCGCCGCGGCGGCCGGGGATCTGGCGGCCGCGCGGTGAATGCCGCCCCCGGCGCAGCGGCGGGGGACGGCTATCACGCCGACCCGGATGAGGCAACGCTGACCGGGCCGGGCGGGCTGGCCAGCCCGGTACGGCCCGGCGGCCCGGACGGGCCGCCGGGTCCTGGCACCCTCGGCACGCTCACGCTGGCCCGCAGTGCCGTGGACCGGGCAGCAGAGCGCCGGACGGACACAGCCTGGCTGGACGCCGCCTGGACCGAGCCAGGCACCCGCGTGCTTGTCGTCGACGACGGCCGGGCGCTGGCCCGGTTCAGCGCGGGCGGTGCGGAGCTTATCTTCGTTCCGCCGCCGCAGGCACCGCCGGGAGTCAGGTTCCTGCTGGGCGCGGACGCGGCCGGGGTGGTGTATTTCGGCGTGCTCGGCCCGCTGCCGGACCTGGACCCGGATTCGGCCGTCGGCGTCCGTCCGGCCGGACTGCGGCAGGCCGGCCAGCTACTCAATGACCGGGATGCCGGGCTTATGACGCATGCGGTCGCGCTGGCCAACTGGCATGCGATCAGCACACACTGCTCGCGATGCGGCACCGTCACCGAGCCAGGTAACGCGGGCCATTCGCGGCGCTGCCCGGCCGACGGCAGCGAGCATTTCCCCCGGCTGGATCCCGCAGTGATCATGCTGGTGACGGATCCGGCCGACCGCTGCCTGCTCGCGCGGAACAGCCGCTGGCCGCAGCGGCGGGTGTCGATCCTGGCCGGCTTCGTCGAGCCGGGCGAGTCCGCCGAGCAGGCCGTAGCGCGCGAGGTTCTCGAGGAGACGGGCGTCACTATCGGCCAGGTCTGGTACCTGGGCAGCCAGCCATGGCCCATGCCGCACAGCCTGATGCTCGGCTTCCGTGCGCTGGCCGCCGGCGGCCAGCAGATCCAGGTTGATGCCGACGAGATCGCGGAGGCCAGCTGGTTCTCCAGGGAGGAATTGCGGGCCAGCGTGGCAACCGGGAGCTTGCTACTGCCGCCGCCGGTATCGATCGCGCACCGGATCATCGAGTCCTGGTACGGCGAGGAACTCCCCGGCGCCTGGTGAGGAACATCGGCCGGGTGCTGCGTGATCTCTGGCGATCCTGGCTGATGGGCCGGCCAGTCGTGGCAGGATGCCGGCATGATCCAGCAGTCCTCTGGCGAGCCGGGGCCGTTCGCCATCGATCTCGATGCCGAAGCCATCTTCGGCGCCTGCGCGCCCGCGGACGCCTTCGCCGCCGTGCTGATGGAGGCGCGTGTCGTCCTTGCTGACATCGCCAGCCCGCTGCACGCCGAGCTGGGGGGTTCGGACATCCTGGCCGCGCTCGGCGGCAGCGACGCGGCCGCCGAGCTGGTGCCCGCCGCCGAGGCCGCGGGCACGGCTGCCGCGCTTGCGCTGCTGCGCGCGCTCGGCGCGGTGGGCTCGCCCGGGCTCGGCTCCGCCGCCGCGGCCGCGGCCGGCCGCCTGGCCGGCCGCGGGGTCACCGAACCGGGCTGGGCGGCCAACGTGGGCAGTCCGGTGATCGGCGAGTGCTGGTACTACGGTGACCAGCGCGGTGCCCAGCAGGCGGTGACCACGAGCTTCGCCTACGGGCAGGCTGGCCATGTCGTCTCGGTGCTGATCGATCACCGCCGCGGCGGGCGGATCAAGGACGTCTGGGTGGGCGAGGCGGAAAATGTCCTCGCCCGTGCCAGGGCCATGTCGCGGCTGGATCCCAAGATTGTCTTCGAGATGATCAGCCCGGGCAGCGCTCGGGCCAGGCTTGAGCGGGCGGTCATCGCCGGCGAATGCCCGCAGCAGCCGGAAGAGGCAGCCAATGTCGCCTCGGCACGGGCCATCCTGCGGGCCCGGGTGGCGCACCTGCCGCGGCATTAGCCGGTCAGCGCCCGAGCAGGCGTGCCCGATTTCCTGAAACGGATGGTCCGGTGCCAGCCAGGGCTACCGTGCTGGCTGCCGCCGTGGCCGGCCCGTCAGGAGCCAGGCCGGGGTCAGGGCAGCCCGGCGAAGTCGGCCATCTGCTCGACCGCGTGGCCAAAGAAGTCGTCACTCGGGTCGACGGTGCCGACGAGCTGGCCGAACAGCTCGAAGCTGATCATGCCAAAGAGCTGCGTCCAGGCGATCAGGCCGCGAAGGACGACGACGCCGGGGACCTCCGGTGCGATGGCCGCCGCTAGCGTGCTGGCCTGCTCCGCCAGCAGCGGCGACAGCGGCGCACCGGTGGCCGGGTCGCTGATGGCGTGGCCTGCCCAGGCGTCAGCCAGCAGCCGCCCGAGTACGAGCCCGGCCCGGCCGGCTGGCTCGATTGTCTCCTGTGGCGCCCGGTAGCCGGGCACCGGCGAACCGTAGATCAGCGCGTACTCGTGCGGGCGCGCCGTGGCCCAGTTCCGCACCGCGTGGCAGATGGCATGCCACCGGCCGCGGAGGTCAGGCCGGGGCTGGCGGGCGTCGGCCGCCTCGGCAGCTTCGCCAAGCGCGTCGTAGGCATCGATGATCAGCGCCGTCAGCAGGCTGTCACGGCTCGGGAAATAGCGGTAGATAGCCGACGACACCATGCCGAGATGCCGCGCCACCGCTCGCAGGGAGAGGCGCTGCGCGCCCTCGGCGGCGACCTGCCGCCGTGCCTCCTCCTTGATCTCGCGGGTCAGTTCCGCCCGTGCCCGCTCGCGCGCCGTCCGGCTGGCATTCATGCGGCCTAGCTTGGCATAAAACAGACTGCTGATCAACAATGAGAGCGTTGCTCTTGACATTCCGAGCACGACCGGCGACACTTGTTCTCAAGAGAGCAATGCTCTCGGAAGTGAGAGCCCGCACTGCCGGGCCGGGAAACCCCGAGGAGCGTCCGATGACCGCCGGTTCCGCCCCGCGCAACATCCAGCCGAAGGGCGCGATGACCCGGATCTTCAACAACAGCGTGCGGAGCCTGACCCGGCACGGGATCAGCATCTGGGGCAGCCGCGTCCTGTACGTGCGCGGCCGCAAGAGCGGG
>Ga0137371_10004524_pt1 | contig 10891 bp, 9 predicted proteins | sample SagtaG_7_FD_104919 | JGI IMG/M metagenome (GOLD analysis project Ga0137371, IMG submission 104919) | Vadose zone soil microbial communities from Sagehorn Ranch, Mendocino, California, USA - Sage1_R_40_16 metaG | ecosystem: Environmental > Terrestrial > Soil > Vadose zone | place: USA: California... | reverse complement strand
GATATTTTCCTGACGCTTTGTAGCCACCGCCCTGTGGGCGGTTAGGAAGAGGACGGCTCACAGAGCCGTGGCTACAGATTACTCGTACCGTAACGCTTTCACCGGATCCAAACGAGCGGCGAAATAGGCGGGGATCAGGGCTGCAAACGAACAGATGAAAAAGGCGCTGATACAAATGATCGCAACGTCTCGCGGGATGACTTCCGCAGGAATTGACGAAAATTGATAGACTTCGCGTGGAAAAATCTCGATGTGCAACGTCGATGCCAGCCAGTGGCTGAATTCGTTCCGGTAACGGATTAGGGTCATCCCGAGCCCGAGTCCGGTGAGAGTTCCAAAAAGCCCAACGATTGTTCCCTGACCAAGAAAAACCCAGATAATTTGCGCGATGTTCGCTCCGAGCGCCTTCATAATTCCGATCTCGCGTCGTTTTTGCACGGTCACTGTGATCAGAGTGCTCATGATTCCGAAAGCCGCGACGACCACGATAAAGAACAAGAGAAAAAACATTACCGTCCGTTCGAGCCGCACGGCCTCGAAATATTGATGATTCATGTCAATCCAAGTCTGCGCGTATTGTGGCGGCTCGAGAAATTGTTGGATCGCCTGTTTTACGCGCTCCGCCCCGTACGGATCATTGGTCCTGACGGTGATGCCATGCAACGCGTCATCCAGGCCGTATAATTCTTGTCCGACATAAATTGGCACGAGCAGAAATTCGGAATCGTGCAGGTAGTGCCCCGTCTCGAAAATACCGGTCACGGTCAGTTCTTTCGGAAGAATCACATCTCGCAATTCGTCGACCGCTTTTTTTTCTTCTTCGCCTTTGGCGTTCTCCAGTTTCTTAATGCTGTCGAGAATCTGACCGAGATTACGTGGCGAATAAACCGTTACCTTGTCACCAACACTCACCTGCAGTTTTCGTGCGAGCTCGATCCCGAGCACGGTCGATTCGCCTTCCAGGTCGAGTTTGCCGTATTTGATGAATTTTCGCAGCGGAATCACTTTCTCCTCCTGCTCGGGATCGATGCCGCGTATGAGGGGTGCGAGCCGCCGGCTTTGAAATTCAACGATCACCGGCCCTTGAATGTACGGTGCAGTTGCAACGACGCCCGGTGTATTGTCGATCTTTGTTTTGAGCGGTCGCCAATCGCGCAACACGTCCTCAGAGCTCACGAGAATGTGCGCATCGAAATCGATCACTTTTTGACGCAGCTCGCGATCGAAGCCGGTCATCACTGAAATCACAAGAATTAACACAGTCACGCCAAGCATTACGCCGAGCACAGAAATCAGTGTGATGATCGACAGAAATGTCCGCTTCGGCTTCAAGTACCGCAACGCCACGAAAACACTGAAAGGAAGGTTCAATTCAGCGTTAGCGTGGCGGCAAACTCACTGCGATTCAACCGCGCTCTGCCGTTACTTCAAGGCGTACGCCTTTAATTCTTCCAGCGTGACGAACTCGAGCGCGGAGGTGTGGGTTGCTTCAAGATCAACATGGGCGGCGCGGTTGTGATCAAGCGCGCTTTTCCAGCGCGTCACGCACACGCACCATTTGTCGCCGGGTTTGAGTCCGGGAAAGCCGAATTCCGGACGCGGCGTAACCAGATCATTTCCATCGAGTACAGAGAAATCGAGAAACTCCTGGGTAACTTTCACGCAAACCGTGTGGAGGCCCACATCTTCAGGGCCAGTGCGGCAAAAGCCATCGCGGTAGAATCCGGTCATCGGGTCACGACAACAACATTTCAACTCTGTCCCCAGAACATTCGTCGGCATAAACAAGTATCAGTCGAATCCAACACACTTTAATTATCAGACAGCATAAATACAATGAAAGCGACGCGAGGACGCGTGTGCACTCCAGGGCTTCGCGAAACAAAGCCGGGCCTCCTGCAATTTTCGCACGAAGTGCTTTGGGAGTGCGATGCGTCGTCGCATCGCTTTTCAACAAGGAGGAAACCAATGCCAATCCACGCCAAGTACGTTCACACCAATCTGATTGCGAGAGACTGGAAACGACTGGTTCAATTCTATTGCGATGTGTTTGGATGCCGAGCCAAAGGTCCCGAACGCGATTTGTCGGGCAGCTGGCTCGACAGCGTGAACGCGGTCCCAAAGGCGCATCTTCGTGGCGTTCATCTACGCTTGCCCGGCTATGGCGATGACGGTCCGACACTTGAGATTTTCAGCTATGATCAATTGATTGAGCGCGGCCTGCCAGCAGCGAACCAGTGCGGGTTCGCGCACATCGCATTTGTAGTCGACGACGTGGATCAAGCATTGCAGGCGGTGATTGCCGCAGGCGGCAGCGCAGTGGGAAACATTGCGATGACACAAGTAAATGGGGTTGGTAGTCTTCGGGTTGTGTATGCGCGAGATCCGGAAGGCAACATCTTGAACTCCAGAAGTGGAGCGAGCGCGCTGACGCCAAAGATTAACATACAAGGACGTTCCTCCGTCATTGCTTACTGGCTCATACCAGCAGAGTCGGCGCACAGGTTTTTTCAGCGATTAATCAAGGATCTGGCGCGCCGGTATGACGCGCCTTTTTTCGAGCCGCATGTGACGATTTACGTCGGTGCAAATGATGCGAATGCCGCTGAGTAAGCGCTCTCAAAAGCCGCGCGCGAATGGCAAACGATCAACCTCAAGGCGCTCGGGATTAATCACTCTGACGAGTTTATCAAAACACTGTTTGTGCAATTCGCGATGAATAGAAAATTGCGGCAACTGCATCAGACCATTCGCAACGCTGCGCAAGACTTGTCCGATTACGAGCTTAACCCGCATTTGAGCCTGCTCTATAAAAACATGCCGGCCACAGCCCGGTGCCAATTAGCGGATTTGATCAAAGTTCCGTTTTCGAAAGTTATTTTCGACTCACTTAAAGCTGTCCGCTGCATTTCGCCTACACGAAGCCGCGCGGATGTGGAAGCGTGGCGCGTGGTAGCGACGAAAAGCTTGGGCGCATAGCTGTTGTCTGTCCGCGCGCAGAAGCCACGTATCTGTTTAACGCTAGTTCTGATTGTCATTAACACCCTGCTTTAGCGGGGTGCCAAAATGTCCACGCAAACACCGTTAACCGCTTCAGCGGTTTTGTTCATAGCGCGATGGAAAACCGCTAACGCGGTTTCCACCCGCGGCTCTTCGGAGACACCTCGCTGAAGCGAGGTGTTTATTAGAGAACGGCCCCTGTCGTCAAGATGCTCAACAAATGCCAGACGCCCTACAGTTCGACAATGCGGTACGGTTTTCCGGTTTTTTGGAGCGCCGGTGCGGAGACGTTATAAACGGGAATTCCCGTGGAAGTTTTGCCCTCGAGAATGCCGTTGTGAGCGTGGCCGTGAAAAACAGCGGTCACTTTGAATCGATTGATCGGCTCTTCCAATCGGCTCGATCCAAGAAACGCATAAATCTCCGGATCCTCACCTTGTAGCGTGGCGCGGATCGGAGAGTAATGCAGCACTACGATGCGCTTTTCAGATTGTAGTTTGGCCAGGGCCTGCTCCAAGCGAACGGCATGACTAATTGACTCCTGGACGAATTGCTTAATAAGCGGTTCGCCCCAGGCGTTCAGCATTCGTCGCCCGAAACCGCCGCCGAATCCCGCGATTCCAGCGAAACCAACTCCCGCGATTTCGATGGCTTCGCCGTTGAGCACGTTCACACCTGCTTCATCGAGAACTTTAGAAACCAGCTCCGGCTGCCCCGATTCGAAGTCGTGATTGCCGAGAACTGCGAGGGTCGGAATTCTTACAGCAGCGCGAATATCGGCCACGAGTTCCTCAGCTTCTTCTGGGAGCCCGTACTCTGTGAGATCTCCGCAGAGCAGCAGCATATCTGCGCTGCTTGAGATTTCGGCAAACGCTTCATGCAACATGCCGCGCGAATGCCTGGCGTAATGGAGATCAGCAGTCGCAGCGATCCGTAATGCTTGCTCGCCCATCGTGTTAAAGAAACGAAATCGCCGGTCTTAATGGACGTTTTTGGGGGCGACTTCCGCGATGCCGGAAGGCGGGCTCGCGGGAGCTCGCCCCTCCATGCGCGCGCTATGAGCCTGGAGTGCGTTATGATGTGTGATGGCTCGAAGGAGAGCAGCGGCCGAGAAGGCGAAAAGCAGCCCTAATGACTTTCATCGCAGATCCGTCGCGGCATTGCAGGCTGCGAATGTTCCGTTCTTAATTGGCGGCGCGTACGTGGTAGAGGCCTTCGCAGGCGTTTCGCGCCGGACGAAAGACTTCGATCTTTACATTCGGCCGCGTCATGTCCGTGCGGCCATGGATGCGCTTGCCGGCGCCGGGTACAAGGCCGAAATGACGTTTCCGCATTGGCTTGCAAAAGCCGCGCGCGGACGGGACTGCGTCGACCTGATTTTTCGCGCCGGCAATGGCCTATGCGAAGTCGATGACTCATGGTTCGAGCGTGCGCACGATGACGAGCTGTTGGGATTGCGGGTGAAACTTTGCGCACCCGAGGAAATGATTTGGATGAAGGCGTACATAATGGAGCGCGAGCGCTTCGATGGCGCCGACATTGCGCATATTCTTCGCCGCTGCGCGGTGGAACTCGATTGGCCGCATCTGGTTCGCCGGTTCGGTCTCGATTGGCGCGTGTTGCTCAGCCATTTGATATTGTTCGGATACATTTATCCGAGCGAACGCCACCGAATCCCTGTCGCCGTTATGGACGATCTGATTACGCGACTCCGGAACGAAGCGAGCACCCCTGGGCCTAGTCGTCTTTGTCGCGGCACGCTGCTTTCGCGAAAGCAATATTTGGTGGACATCCAGGAGTGGGGATTTCGCGATGCCCGCTTGGAAGACCGTGTCCATATGAATGAAAAGGACATCGCGCGTTGGACAAAGGCGATCGCAAGAGAAGAGCAAGCGCGGCGAGCGCAGGCGCTACAGCGGCTGTGATTCGTTACAGCGTTGCAAGGGATCGGATTTACCGATCTAGCGTTTTAACGCTTCAACGTTGTGAAGCCGTTGGCGTCGGGCTCAACTCCGCTGGGGTTGATGAAATTGCTGACGACGGAGTTGCTGAAGCAGCGGCGAGCTTGGTTTTCGCTTCGTCGAGCAGTTTCTTCTCTTCCGGGTAAATCTTTCCATTCTCGGCTGCCGCGATGTACTCCTGTGCGCCATCAAGTTGGCTTGCCTCAGCCAGCAACAGCGCGACGTAAACGGCTGCATGCTGATCATGCAACTGGTCGGGCGGCAAATTCTGCACAATCGCAAGGCCCTCGGGGTTTCTGCCCAGACGAGAGAGGGAAAACGCGTAAGTGACTGCGCAATTCACCTCCTTGGGGGCGCGATCATACGCCTCCCTGGCCAGTTGATGCGACCGCTCTGTATTTTGCTCAAGGTTAAGACCGAGCCGGGCGAGATCCGCTGCGATCGACGCCTCGTTGGGAGAGCTCTCATGAAGGCGCTGAAGAACATCGTAAAGCTTTCCTGTTTCATTCTTCGTGCGATAAAGCCGGCGAAGCGCCTCAAGCGCCTCACGCCGCATCGGAGGATTTTCCGCGACGCGCTGCCAGAGCTCCTCAGATTCGTTCTCGAGTTCCCATTTCGAAGCCAGACGCGCGAGCGCCAGTTCATGTTCCGGCTGTTCATTTGTTAATTGCTCCGCTGAGCGCCACAGCGTTTCGAATTCCGTGTTGGCAGTTCCGCCGCTGCGAGACTGTGATTGCCGAGTGGCGATTGCCTGATATGCGAGACGCAGGTATTCGGAGTCGCCCCATCCCGCGGTCGCGGTAATGCGCGTCCAGCGTTTCAGACGCGACCAATTTTTTACTACCGCATATGCGTCCGCGACTGCGATGGATGTCGGTGGCGAGCCTAGCTGTGCCGCCGGCAACTTGTCGATCCACTTAACAACATCTCCTGCGAGTCCGTTTTGATTCATCCAGTCGATGAGCGATGCGAGATCGGACGAATTGCGCGCGGCAAACGGTTTCACTTTTTCCAGTAGCAGCCGGAACTTTTTTTCATCGAGCTTCCGATAAAAATTCAGGCAGAGGAGATAATCCCCGAATGTGACCTCCGGCGACATTTGGAGTTGTTGCGCAAAGTTATCCGCCTCAGCGAGGTCATTGCGGTCCACAGCATCGTTAAGCAACGCCCGCAGCGTGCCTGTTCGGTAAGGAGTCACCTTGCTGAGTCGCTGGAGAGTATCACGAGCTTTCGCGCTCTTTTCCGCATCAGTGGAATGAATTCGCAGCGCTGCGAGATTAAACTGATAAAGGTCATTGTTGGGCTCTTTCTTTACCGCGGCCGCGCACTGTTCCTCTTGCTCGGCAAGATTCCCTTCGGCGCGAGCCAGCCAGCCTGCGACGACGTGAAAAGCTGCCGTGTCCCGATCAGTTGGAGCGATCTGATCGAGTGCTTTTCGCGCTACATCGAGCTTTCCAAAGCGCAAGGCCGCGGAAACAAAATTGAGCTGACTATCCGGGTCTTTCGGGAGCAATCGCGCTATTTGTTCGCGCCACGAGACGGCCTCTTCGAGGTTTTGTTTTTCCGCTGCCTCTGCCAAAACGTAGAGCGCCGGTAGAGAATCCGGATGTTGTCCCAGGAGTTCTTGCGCCGCCTGCGATGCTTCGCTGAGTTTTCCTTCCTGTAGCAATGCAGCGGCCCGGTGCAACAAACGGTTTTGCCGCCAGTCCTCAAATAATTTTGACCCGTAATTGAAGAAAAGCGCGCCCAGCAAAAAAGCGATTACCAATGCGGTAACCATAAGAGCGAGGCGAGCCGGCCAGAGGTTGTGTTGGAAGGAAGACTTCAGACCGAGAAATGACTTGCGAGCTGTTCCGTGTCCCGCCTCTTTGATTCGTTCCGGCATTTCGTGTCCTGTTTTCGCGCGCATCGCGCCGCTTGTCCCTCCCGGGCAAGCCTGGTTCCTGCGCTAAGGATGAGTCGCTACTTCGGGTTCTTTAACCGCCGGGGCTGGTTCGTTTAATTCGACAGTCTGTTCCCTCAAACGTCGGCCCCAAACGTACCGTCCCAGGAGGACCTTGACTGTCGCGGTGAGCGGCACCGCAAGCAGGGGACCGATGACTCCGCCAATGATCAGACCCCAGAGAAAGATCGACACGATCACCGTCATCGGATGCAATCCAACATAATTTCCGACAATTCGCGGGGCGTAGAACATGCCTTCGAGATTTTGTATAACGATAAAAATTAGCGTCACAATAATCGGGTGCGTCCAGTCGCCCCATTGAAAAGCGGCGATGAGAACTGCTGGCACCCAGCAAATGATTATTCCAATATAGGGGATCATCGTCAGGACGACCACCATGGCGCCGATCACTGGCGCAAAGTTCAGACCGAAAATTGTGAGGGCAACGCCGATGAGAATGCCATCCACCAGGCAGACCAGCAGTTGGCCTCGAAAATATGCGGTGACGTAACGATTGATTTCTGACAACGCTTCTGCGACTTCATCTCTAAATGGAGATGCGCGCAGCGGCAGGTAATCTCTCCAGCGCTGCTGGATGCGCGGCTTCTCGTTGAGTAAGAAAAACAAGTAGATCGGGACGAGGATGAGACTGAGCAGAAAACCTGTGATGCCAAGAAATCCGCCGATGCTTTTCTTCAAAATCTCCCAGAGCTTTCCCATCAATGTCGGAAGCGCTTGCTCCAGCTTCGGCATTTGTTTTTCCACGTAAGCTTGAATGCGCTGGCGTTCAGCAGTGGTCAGCTTCGGCGCGCTCGGGCCAATTGTTTCAGTCGCGGGCGGAGTGCCTTGCGGCGACTCGGTTGGAGTCACCGTCGCCTGAGCGCGAGGCGAAGGAGATGAGGCCGGGCCGATGAGCCAGTTCGTAAAGCTTGTCGATGCTGATTTACCGTGTGCTCCGAATAAGCCGAATGTTTCGTCGAAGCGATAAATAAGATCGACGATGTAGTCCCGCGCTCGTTCGGTGTAGGCAGGAACTTGTCTGGCAAAATTCGCGCTCTGGATCGAGATGGTGGGAACGAGCCACGCGGCGAATCCGCCCAATGCCAAAAAGGCAATCGCGAAAAGAAGAGCCACGGCTTTGGTGCGACTGAGCGTTCCGCGAGACATTTTCGTCACCAGCGGGTCGAGGAGATAAGTGAGAATCACGGCGATGGCCACCGGGATCAGGATTGGCTGGAGGAAACTGACGATATTTGCTCCGGCCCAAACCACTGCGCCGAGGACAACGACGAGAAGAAGCACAAAGCAGGCAGTCAGCGCCGCCCACATCGTCTTTCGCTGCCAGGGAGTGGGATATTCCTTCATGTTACGTTTTCAACGCCCGACCTCGAACGGTCACTACGTCGGATTCGTTTTTTCGGGCAAATCTTTGCTAATCGTTTTCTTGGTTCCCTCGATCTTGTCCGCGACCTTTTTGTTTTTTGGATCGAGCGCCAGTGCCTTTCGCCAGGCTTCTAATGCTTCGGCTGTGCGATTCAATTTGAGGTAAGTATCGCCAATGTGTTCAAACACGACCGGGTCGTCGCGCTCCACCGCCTTAGCGGCGCGAAGCAGGTCGCTCAAGGCTTGATCGAATTTGCCCTTTCGAAATTCCACCCAACCGAGGCTGTCCAGATATGAGGCGTTGTTTGGTTCGCTTTCGAGGGCGCGTTTAATCATGGCTTCAGCTTCATCCAAGTTCATATTGTGATCCGCCCACATGTAACCAATATAGTTACAGGCCTCTGCCGCATTGGCTGGATCGAGCGCAATCGACTTTCGGAGCAAATCAGCCGCCTTGTCGTACAGGCCAGCTTGCTCTGCCGCCGCTCCATAGTTGAAGTAAAATTTGGCATTTATCACATCGTCATCCTGGTCGAGTTGTGCTTCGTGCAGCGCCTCTTCGAAAGTCGCCACGGCTTGCTGGCTCTGCTTCGCCTCGCGCTGCGCGATCGCCAGATAGTAAACAATCTCCGGCGCGCCCGGGAATCGGTGCCGAGCTTCCGTCAACAGCTTCACCGCGCGATCTGCGTCTCTCAAAGGTCCGAGAAGCAGCTCCGCCAGATGCAAATAGGTGCTGGGATGATTTGGATTGATCAACAGACTTTGCTCATAATTCGCGGCCACCTTTGCAAACTTCGCTTTGGCTTCCTCAAGGCGGTTTGTGCGCAGCAGTGATCGCGCTTCATCATCCAGTACCTGTGCCAGTAAATCGTAGGGTTGATATTTTTCAGGGTGCTCCTTGATGATTTGCTCGAGCATCTCCACTGCTTTGCCGCGTTGATTAGTTAGAATAAAACCAGTCGCCAGTTTCTCTCGCGCGTTCGCGTCCTCCGGCTGCAGTTCGAGAACGCGCAGATAAAGCGGGATCGCTTCCTTCAGCTGCTGGGATGCCGCGTAATAATCGGCTACGTCCTTTAGGATCGCCGGATCGTCGCCGGCGTGGTTGGCTGCTTTTTTGAAAATCTCGTTGGTCCTTTTCAATTCCTCCGGCTTCGGCTGCGAGTCGGACTTGAAGAGAATGGCCATGTAAAGCTTTCCGAGCCGCATCCAAAAAGCGGGATCGTTGCTGCGAACTTTTGCGGCACGGTCCAGAACTTCGAGCGCCTTCTTCTCTTGGCCGGCTGCAACTTCGATTTCGACCAGGCGCTGGTAACCTTCCGCGTCTGCCGGATTCAGGGCGATTGCTCGATTCGCATAATCGATGGCCTGATCCGTTTTCTTCAGATACCTCACATAGATGAAAGCGAGTTGCTGATAAGGCTCAGCATTATTCGGGTTTGCCTTGATCGCGTCCTTGAGCACGTCAATTGCCTGCGGAAAATCATCCTGTTGTATCAGCAAACCCGCCACACGCGCGGCGAGTTGCGCCTGGCCGGGATCGACGTTGAGCACTTTGCGATACGCCTCCAGCGCCCGATCCATTTCGCCATTTTCTTCAAACGCCATTCCTTCAACAAAATGCGCGAGCGCATCTGCTTTGTGTGCGCCGCCCACCCGCAAGGCAAGATCGAGAGCCGGTTTGGGATCGACCGAATCGTCCTGGCGGCCAGGCCGTTTAACCGCCGTCGAGGAGGTCGCGCTTTTGGTCGATAACGTTTTCGCCGGTCGCGCGACGGCAACGCTTGCGGCGACAAGAAAGGCCAGTGAAAAGAAAAAACACTGGTGCGTCCAAACGCCCCGCTTCTTCCACTCCCTCATGCTTAATCTTATCTTTCCGCACTGTGTTCGGCAAACCAGCCTTCGCTTTGGCTACGAGTGGCAGGTCAGCCTCAGACCTGTAGCGGCATCCGTGCCAGCTGCGCTCTGGAATGCAGGCGACACGCCCACCACTGCAAGGAACGTGGCGCAACGATGCGTGCGCATCGCTGTTCAGTATTGGACGTTGGACGTTCGGCGTTGAGTGTTGGACGTTTTCCGAGCGTCGGCGCTGACGATTTACACCTTGTACCGGAGCCGCTTCTTGTGCCGATGCGCCCTCATGCGTTTGCGGCGCTTGTGCTTGGCAATTTTTGCTTTTCGTCTTTTCTTAAGAGAGCCCATTCAGTTTTTCCAGAGTCGCAAGGTGCGATTCAACCATCTAATCCGCTGTCTTGCAACTCGGTTTCTCTGGCTTCTGTGCAATTATGATCATGCTCTTCCACAGAAAAGGTATTCTGCCCGCTCCAATGAAGCGAACGACGCGGAAACCGGCATCGTTCAACAGCTGCGAGAGACTCTTGCGCGACCAGAACTTGATGTGGCCGCCGTCCCAGAAGGGATTGAGATGTGCGTCCCACTTGTTGGCGAGCGCAAGAACAAGATTCTTCGCGTAGCCGTGATACGGCGTGCTGATGATAACGTGACCGCCGGGCCGGAGCAGCTGCTTCGTGAAACGAGGCAGGCTACGAGGTCTAGCGAGATGCTCAATTACCTCGGTAGCAATAGCCACATCGAAGCTCTCATT
>Ga0137371_10004521_pt1 | contig 10892 bp, 8 predicted proteins | sample SagtaG_7_FD_104919 | JGI IMG/M metagenome (GOLD analysis project Ga0137371, IMG submission 104919) | Vadose zone soil microbial communities from Sagehorn Ranch, Mendocino, California, USA - Sage1_R_40_16 metaG | ecosystem: Environmental > Terrestrial > Soil > Vadose zone | place: USA: California... | reverse complement strand
TGGGCGAGCCCTTGACGAAGAAACGTCCCGGCTCCCATTCCAGGTCATCGTCGCCTACCTCTAGCAGATAAGCAGCGATTTTTCTGGCTTTGTCACGCACCTTGCGCGCCGCCATGGCGGTTGCGGCACCGGCGACAGGCGTGCTGCGGCTGGCGTAGGTGCCCAGGCCGTAGGGAGCGGTATCGGTATCGCCATGCTCCACATCCACATCATCCGGTGACATACCCAGTTCGGCGGCGATGATCTGGGCGAAGGTTGTTTCATGTCCCTGTCCCTGCGTTTGCACGCCGATGCGGGCGAGGATTTTGCCGGTGGGATGGACGCGAATCTCACAGCTATCGAACATCTGAATGCCAGCGATATCGAAGTGTTTGCCGGGACCGGCACCCACAATCTCGGTAAAGCTTGAGATGCCGATACCCATCAGTTCACCGCGCGCCCGCTTTTCGGCCTGCTCGCGGCGCAGCCCTTCGTAATCTACATTCTTCATCGCCAGGCGCAGCGCGGCTTCATAGTTCCCGCTGTCGTACGTCCAGTTCAGGGCAGAATGATAGGGGAAGGCCTGCGGCGGAATGAAGTTCTGCAGGCGCAGTTGCGCCGGGTCCTTTCCCAGGTCGTGTGCCAGCGTATCCATTATGCGCTCGATCAGATACGACGCCTCGGTGACACGGAAAGAGCAGCGGTACGCGATGCCACCGGGAGCCTTATTGGTATGCACAGCGTCGACATCCACAAAGGCATGCTTAAAGTCGTACGAGCCGGTACAGATGTGGAAGAGCCCGGCGGGGAATTTCGTCGGCTGGGCGGCGGCGTCAAATGCCCCGTGATCGGCCAGGGTATGCACGCGCAATGCTTTCACCGTGCCATCTTTTTCGGCTGCGATCTGCGCCTTGATGTGATAGTCGCGGCCGAAGCCCGTGCTGCTCAGGTTCTCAGTACGGTCTTCGATCCACTTGACAGGCTTCCCTGTTGTAATCGAGGCGACCACGGCACACACGTAGCCAGGGTAGATAGGTACTTTGTTGCCAAAGCCCCCACCGATATCCGGCGAAATGATGCGAATACGGTGCTCCGGCAGGCCGGCAACGATGGCAAAGAGCGTGCGATGCGCATGCGGAGCCTGCGAAGTAAGCCAGACGGTGAGCTTGCCTGTCGCCTTATTGAAGTCGGCCACGCAGCCGCAGGTCTCGATGGGGGCGGGGTGGATACGCGGGATGAACATATCCTGCTCGATGACGACACCGCTGGCCTGGGCCTCGGCAAAGGCAGCATCAGTCTCTGCACGCTCGCCCGTTTCCCAGTGGTATATCTGATTGGTGGGCTGCTTATCCTTCTTGTCGGGACGCAGCAGGGGCGCATCGGGATCAAGCGCCTTTTTCGGATCAACAAGCACCGGCAGCGGTTCGTAATCGACGTCCACGGCGGCGGCGCCATCCGCGGCCGCATAGCGACTGGTGGCAACGACGAAGGCGACTTCCTGCATCTGGAAATGCACGCGATCCAGGGCCAGCACGGCTTCGGTGTCAGCAGAAAGTGTGGGCATCCAGGCCAATCCAGCGGCATCCAGGTCTTTGCCAGTGATCACCGCCAGCACGCCCGGAACCTGCAAGGCCGCACTGGTATCGATACTTTTGATGAGCGCGTGCGCGTAAGGGCTGCGCACGATGTCGCCGTAGAGCATGCCGGGCAATTGCACGTCATCGACGTATTTGCCCTGACCGCGAATGAAACGGGCGTCTTCCTTGCGCTTATACGCTTCTCCTAAACCATGGGCATGTACTTCGGTCGCCATTATTCACCTCCCTCTCCGGCGCTTACCGGAACCTGTTCAGATACCTGCATTTTCTGCGCGGCATATTGTACCGCCTTGACGATGTTGACGTAGCCGGTGCAGCGACACAGGTTGCCCGAGATGCCAACGCGGATCTCCTGCTCGGTAGGGTCAGGATTACGCTGCAGGAGCGCCAGGCTGGTCATCATCATTCCAGGAGTGCAATAGCCACACTGGAGGGCATGTTCCTCGTGGAAACCTTCCTGCAAGGGATGCAGTTTGCCATTCTGCTCCAGACCTTCAACGGTCATGATCTGGCGGCCATGCGCCTGCACGGCGAACATAGTACAGGACTTGGTGGCTTTGCCATCGACGAGGATGGTGCAGGCTCCACAGCTGGTCGTATCACAGCCAATGTGGGTGCCAGTCAGGTACAGGACATCGCGCAACCAGTGTACAAGCAGCAGGCGCGCTTCGACGTCGCCTTCATAGACGGTGCCATTGATGGTGGCGCTAATATGATGTGTGCTCATGCTATTTCCCTCCTGTAGCGCGAGTATGAGCCTTGCGCAATGCGCGAACCGTGAGCGTGCGTACCATGGCACGTTTATAGGCGGCGGGACCGCGCGTATCGCTCACGGGCTGCGCGGCGGCAGCGGCCAGGTCAGCGGCATGATGGATACTGGCATCATCCAGGGGTTTACCGAGCAATGACTGTGCGGCGTCGCGCGCCTTGATGGTAGTCTGTCCAACATTGGTCAACCCGATGCCTGCATAGCTCACCTGTCCACTGTCGTCCAACGTGACATAGGCGGCCACACCAGCTATGGCATAGTCACCGACTTTCCGCTCCAGCTTGAAGTAGGCTCCTCCACTGCGCCCGGTGGGCGCCGGGACGCGAATCTCGGTTAAGAGTTCATTGGAATGCAGCGTTGTTTCAAAAGGTGTAGCGCCGAAAAAGTCGTCAATGGATATGACGCGCTCACCCGCTGGACCGACAGCCACGATTTGCGCTCCTAATGCCACCATGGTCGCCGGATGATCGTTGGCGGGGTCGGCATGGGCGATGTTGCCACCGACGGTGGCCCAGTTTCGCACTACGGGATCGGCTACCCCGGTAGAGGTATCGAACAGGATAGGGTAATGGTCGCGGATGAGGTTGGAGTCATCCAGTTCTGCCTCGCGGGCCAGGGCACCAATACGCAATACACCATCCGTTTCCTGGATGTAGTCCAGTGCGGTGATGCGATTGATGTCAATCAGGATCGGTGGCCCGGCCAGGCGGAAACGTAAGAGGGGAATGAGGCTCTGGCCACCTGCCAGAATTTTGGCGTCGTCGCCGTGCTGATTCAGGAGGGCGACGGCCTCGGCAACACTGCCAGCTGCCACGTAATCGAAGGGGGCAGGAATCAAAGTATCACCTCCAACAGCAGTAGATGCGCTGAAGGGGCGGCCTTTGCGGTCGTCCAAGGCGCTTCATCAAATAATAAACCTCGGGTCGAATGGGAGACTGATGCACGAGGGGGTGCAATCCTCGCACGTCTCCAGTGTAGCATGCAGGAAGTTGCTATGCAAGCAACTTGCATTAACGATACCTACGAAGAGAGGTTACAGAAAGCCGAGCGGGAAAGCCCCGTTGCATTCATGCCGGGGATGAACCGCCGCTCCTTGTTTGGGGAGGCCAGGGGAGCTTCTGCAGCGGCAAGGAGATGCTTGACCCAGACGGGAAAGCCTGCTATGTGCGCCTGATCAGACGGCGCGCCTCCAGTCAGCGAGCCGCAGGAGCCGATAGCCAGGGCTGGCGCTACAGCGTGCAACTGGCCCTGGAAGGGGTGCCCTATCAGAAGCCCAGGCACACGGTGGGCACAGAGATCATCGGGTTGGATCTGGGGCCATCAACCATTGCCAGCGTGCCCCGAGAAGGGCAGGCACACCTGGAACCGTTCTGCGAGGAACTGGCTCCCGAGGCCAAGGCCATCCGCCGCCTGCAGCGCAAGATGGAGCGGCAGAGGCGAGCGGCCAACCCGGAGCACTACGCCGAGCAAGGTCGTATCAAGAAGCGCGGCAAGAAGAAGCTGGCGTGGAAAAGCAGCAAGAGCTACGAGCAAACGCGACGCAGGAAAGCGGTGAAAGAACGCAAGCTGGCCGCGTATCGCAAGAGCCTGCATGGCAAAAAAGTGCATGAGATCGTGGCAGTGGGCAAGACCATCCTGTGCGAAAAGATTTCCTACAAGGCGTGGCAGAAGCAGTACGGCAAAAGCGTGGGGCTTCGGGCTCCAGGGATGTTTGTGGAGCTACTCAGACGCACCGTTGCAAGCACGGGCGGCACCCTGACTGAAGTTCCTACGCGAAGTACCAAACTGTCGCAGTATTGTCACGGATGCGGAAAGACGGTCAAAAAGCCCCTCTGGCAGCGCTGGCATCACTGTGCCTGTGGCATTGGGCCGGTGCAGCGTGATCTCTATCCCGCGTTTCTGGCCGCCTATCTCGATCCAGCAGATCCCAGTCCCTCGTGTGCCCAGTACGTCATTCCCTGGGAAGGTGCGGAGGCGCGCCTGCGGGCAGCACACGAGCGAGTTCAACAACGCGCGAATGCGGGGCGGTCCTTGCCCCAAAGCATGGGGATCCCTCGTGCCGGAGCGCGTCTGCCTCAAAGTCCGAGCGAAGCCACATTTGCCTGACGGTTTCTACTGGATCTTCTTCTCGAAAAATATATCTGTGAAGTTCCTGTGAACCCTTGTTTCGCCAGTTTCCTTGAAGCCGTTTTTGCGATACAGGTGTTGAGCTGCCACCTGGACAGTTGAAGTATCCAAATGGAGGGTGGTGTAGCCTAGCTCTAGCGCTCTTGTTTCTAACGCGTTGAGGATGAGTTGCCCAAAACCGCGTCCCTGAAAATCGGGGTGTACTCGCATGCGCTTGATTTCGGCGCGTTCCTCCGTCGTTTTTCTCAATGCGCCCATGGTGATGATGCGACCATCGAGGACACCGACGAGAAACTCTCCCCGGTTGTTCAAATAGATCTGCTCGATATGGTGGAGGTCATCATCCCATGGGCCATTGCCAGCGTACGCGCCTACATGTTGCAGGCCCAATATGTGAAGTGTCCATACATCATCGTGGTCGGCTTCTTGATAGCGTCTGATTTGCATGGTTGTTCCACAAACGACGCTCCTTGTGCCATTGCGTTCGATCCATACATAAACTCCTTTTGTACCAGGTACTTGACTATGCCCTGAGAAGGAGGGCCGTTTCTTTTGTCACGCCATCGTGTCCAAAGAGAGTTCGATCTGAGTCAATGGTTGATAGTCTATGGCTATAAGAAGTCCTTCTGCTCAAGCACCGCCTGCAAATCGTCAGGGAGAGGCGCTTCTAACTCCAGCACGACATTTGTGGTGGGATGGGTAAACTTGAGCTGATAGGCATGAAGAAATGGGCGTGCGAGTGTCAAACCATGCTCCTTCCTGCCTGGTCCATAGATGGGGTCGCCTACGATCGGGTAGCCTATTGCTTTCAGGTGCACGCGAATCTGGTGCGTACGCCCCGTTTCCAGTTGCAGGAGCAATAAGGTGTGCCCACGGGGGAAACGCTGGAGCACGCGAAAATGCGTGCGGGCCTCCCTGCTGCTCATTGCGGTGATCGCCATCTGCTGGCGATGGCGTGGGTCACGCCCAATGGGCGCGTCGATGCTTCCCTGGTCAAGCGGGATACTGCCTACTACAAGGGCAAGATAGCGCTTGACCACTGCGTGCCGCTGCATTTGTTCTGTAAGCGCCGCCAGTGTGCGGGTGTTTTTCGCTACTATAATCAGCCCGGATGTGTCCTTATCCAGGCGATGGATGATACCTGGCCGTTGAGCATTGCCCACGTCGCTCAAGGCAGGCGAATAGGCAAGCAAGGCATTGACCAGCGTATCACTGGTGTGACCAGGGGCAGGATGTACAACCATGCCAGCTTCCTTATTCACAACCAGCAGGTCGGAGTCTTCATAGACGATGTCGAGCTTATAGGAGAGAGGCTGCATATTGCTGGATTGGGCCTTTGCCACCCGGGACACCTGCACCGCGTCACCAGCTTTGAGAGTGTAGCTTGCTTTGCCTGGCTTGCCGTTTACGAATACAACGCCCCCTGCAATGAGCTGCTGTACCCCTGTGCGGGAGATGGTGTCCAGAGTGGACGCGAGATAGCGGTCAAGGCGCAGGCCAGCTTCCTGCGGCTGGATACTCAGCGAGATAGGCGATTGTGAATTGTCCATATTACTCTGTAGAGCGGATGGTCCCGCTGTTGTTTGCCGGAGGCGCCGCCTGAGCATCCGTAGTGCTGCTGCCCGGGCCTTCTTCGCTACCTGGCGCTACTGCTGGGCGGCGCAGGCCTCCTAACAGGATTATTACAAGGAGTAAGAAGACACCCACAGAGATAGAAGCATCCGCAACATTAAAAAGAGCAAAGCGAAATCCTATTTGTGGTATGCGGAAAAAGATGAAATCAACCACGTACCCACTGTGGCGCACTCTATCTATGAGATTCCCCAGCGCTCCACCAATGATCATGCCGAAGACCAGCTTATAGGACAGCGTTCCCGAGTTGAGCATACGCAGATAGAGGTAAGACACCACGGCAATGGCGACACCGATCAGCCCCACGAGCGCAATGTTATTGGCAAACAGGCCAAAGGCGGCTCCACTATTACGGATATAGTGGAGTACGAGATAATCGCCAATCAGGGGTATGGTTGGGCCAATTTCGGGCGGGCCCAGGTTTTCTACGACCTGGGCTTTTGTCCACTGGTCAAATGCGATCACGAGAATGGCGACGAGTAGCGCCAATGCATCGTAGATACGCGCGCGTCTGGCTGTCACGATTCTATGTTCTTCCTTTCGTGAACGCTGGATATGGATATTGTACATGATCTGCTCAAGCTTGAAAAGGTTATGGGCCTATAAAGCTCATGTGCCAAAAGTACTTGAAAGTAGCCGTTATTGCCATAGGAAGTTCAAGGTATCGTACAATACATTCAAATCACCCGATGCATAAAGAGATGCTAAGGAGAAATTGAGTATGGGCAGACGCCTGGGGCTTATCATAGGTGTCAATAAATATCAAGATGCTGCCTTCCGACCGCTGAAGTTTGCCGAGACCGATGCACGGGCCCTTGCCCAATGGCTGGTCAACGCGCAGGGGGGCAAGTGGTCGCCTGCAGATGTGCAGCTTGTATTGGGAGCACAGGCCTCAAGTGAGCTGGTGGAATCGCTGGTCACGCAGGTGTGTGTGAATGTGGCAAGGCCGGACGATGTGGTTCTCATCTACTTTGCCGGACACGCTTTCCTCGACGAGATGAAGAACGAAGGACACCTGGCTTTCGCAAATACACACTACCATCAGCCAGCAACAGGACTGAATGTGCTCTCGTTAGCGCGCAATGTACTAGGCAAGAGTCGCGCTTCCCAGATACTGGTCATCCTGGATTGTTTTCAAACGGGCAGTGTCTGGAACATGCGGCGCTCCTCACTGTACGATTCCAAGCCGGTGCTTGGTCCCAGGTTGCTCAAAGCCCTGCAACAATGGAAAGGACGAATGTTTCTGTGTTCCTGCCGGGGCAACGCGATGACACCAGAAGTTGGAGAACGGAATTTGGGGTTACTGGCGCATCGGCTGATCGTGGGGTTAAGCGATTCGGCCAGAGACGCGGCCACGGGACAGGTCACGCTGCAGCGCCTGCATGCCTTTCTCTTCAGCGCACTTGGCGAGCAGCACAGACCCCAACTTTTTGGGGAGGGCCAACTCGTCCTGGCAGGTAAAACGATGGCGGCATCCGAACCACTATCGCCTTCGAGCGCTTCCCAGCGTCTCCGGGCTACCACCAGCAGCCGCCTGCGGGCGCAAACGGCTCAAGGGATAGTCGCTACGGAACAAGCGGTCGAGCAGATGTCGCCCACAACCTCTGAAGCATATGCTTATCCAGCGGTAGAACAGAAGCGCCCGAAGCAGAGCGCGATGGCGCTGCACCAGGCAAAACAGCTCTTGCAAATGCAGAACCCTGGCGAAGCTTACAAGCTTGTTGACCAGGTGCTCCAGGACGAGCCAAATAACAAGAAGGCGCTCATCCTGAAGGGGCAGATTCTCGGGTTGACAGGCCGCTTCCCAGAAGCGCTATCAGCAGTAGAACAAGTAATACGGCAAGATGACGACAACGCGCTGGCCTGGGGTATGCGCGCGGCCATTCTAACGAACATGGGGCAGTTTCTGGATGCCCTGCCTGCCGTCGAGCGTGCATTGGATCTTGACCCGAAGAATACTGAGACACATGCCATCAAAGAAACGATTATGGCCAACCTCGCTCCTACGCGAGGAGCATTGGGGGATAGTCAATCGCTGCTTGCAGCTGGGAGACGTGGTGGGCCAGCATCATTTTTCATCGGCGCCGGCATTCAACTACTCGGGCTGGCCATCGGTAGTGCCGGTGCGGGGCTGCCCATCGTGCGACCAGGGTTACCGATCTATGCAGCGCTCGCATTGGAAAGCCTGGGGTTGGCGATACTGTGTGTCAATGCTGCACGCGGAACCTATCGCTACGGCACTGCGCGTTTCCTGCTCACTCTGCTGACCAGCGCGCTGGCGGCGGGCGCCATTGCTGGAGCATATAAGTTTGGCTACCAGCGCATTATACATTTTGTGATTGCGCACCAATCGCTGTTTGCATCTGTGCTGTTTGCGATTGGCTGGCTGGCACTGGCAGCAGTTGTACCACTCTTGCTCGCCTTTGGCGGGCTTGTTGGGGGCATTGGGCATAGGGCGAGGAGGCGCCGGTAGTCAGCAGGGCGACCGCAAGGGTCGCCCCTACATTTCTCCTCATCACATCAAGATTGACAGAGCACTACAGTGCCTCTTCTGCAAGACGTTCCCACTCTGCAAGCAGCGTATTCGATTGCACCTTGAGCTGCTCATATTCGGTGGAAAGTTGCGTTAGTCGGGCCGCGTCTCCATGCAGCGCTGCCTCGTTTAAGGCCTCTTCGACCGTTTTTACAAGGGCCTCGACTTTCTCAATCTCACGCTCCACGTCCCCCACCGTACGAACTTTGGGCCTCTCAGCTCTTTTGCTGCCGGACCTGCTTGGTGACGCAGGACGCTTTGACGCTGTGGGTATCACGGGGTCACCTTTACGGTTAGTATGGGGAGATGCTGGAACGTCAAGCACGATGGGACGCTTGCGCGTACGATAGTCGGTATAGTTCCCCCAGTAGGGAATCAATACACCATCTTCGATGACCCAGACCTTTGTTGCCAGGGTATCAATAAAGTAGCGGTCATGGGAGACAAAGAGCAACGTGCCCTCAAATTCACCCAACACTTCTTCGAGGAGCTGGCGCGATTGCAGGTCCAGGTGGTTCGTCGGCTCATCCAATACAAGAAAGTTGGAGCCTTGCAGCGTTAGCAGGGCAAGAGCCACACGGCTGCGTTCTCCACCGCTCAGGGCTCCAATAGGCTTGAAGACATCATCGCCTGTAAAGAGAAAACGGCCAAGGAAAGAGCGCGCACCCTCTTCACTCAACGCGCTCACCTGGCGGATCTCGTCAACGACGGTGTGCCGGGCATTCAACCTGCTGTGTGTCTGAGAATAATAACCGATGCGTACGTTGTGACCAGGATAGACGTACCCACTGGTAGGTGGCAGTTCGCCAATGATCGTACGCAGCAAGGTTGTCTTCCCCGAGCCATTGGGCCCGAGCAAACCGACCCTATCTCCACGCAGCAGTTCCAGGTCGGCGACATGTACCAGTACAGTTGGCTCGGAACCCGGATTTACATAGCCAACAGCAAGTTTTTGTGTCGAGAGCACGACCTGACCGCTATCTACCACAGGACTAAACTCGAAGTGCATCTCTGGAAAATCTCGCGGGCGTTCGACACGTTCCAGTCGATTTAGCAGCTTCTGGCGGCCACGCGCCTCACGACTGCGCTGGCCTGCTTTATAGCGGCGAATAAACTCTTCTGTGCGTGCAATATGCTCCTGCTGGGCCTCATATTCGCGCAGGCGGCGCTCCATACGTTCTTCGCGCAGGTGGAGGTACCTGGTATAATTGCCGGGGTATTCTTCGATCCGACCAAAGGCCATTTCGATGGTGCGCGAGACGATTTTGTCAAGAAAGTAGCGGTCGTGGGCGACTACGACCATAGCATGCTTCCATTCTGCCAGGTAGGTCTCCAGCCATTCCAGCGCCACCAGGTCCAGGTGATTTGTGGGCTCGTCCAGCAATAGAAGATCGGGTTCTTGCAGGAGTAGTTTGCCCAGCGCTGTTCGCGTCTGCTGTCCACTGCTCAGGTTCATAATGGGCGATTCTTGCTGCTCGTGTGTGAAGCCTAAACCATCGAGGACCTGAGACACACGATGCTCGAAGGTGTAGCCACTCGCGTGCTCAAAGCGTGTCTGTAGCTCGTCATAGCGCTGTAATAGTTCTTCATGGGCGGCATTGTTATCTCCGGTCGAGGTAGCTGCGAGTTGAAGCGCGAGTTCGTTCAGTTCGCGCTCCCAGGCCTGCACCTCTGCAAAGACGGTGAGCATCTCTTCGCGCAAGGTATTGCGTGGGTGAAAATCTGTATGTTGTGTCAGGTAGCCAATGCGCAGGCTGCGATTTCTAGCTATAGTGCCTTCGTCAGGTTCTCCACGGCCTGCCAGCAGATTGAGTAACGTTGACTTACCGACGCCGTTGGGTCCAACCAGTCCTATACGATCCTGTTCGTCGATCTGGAAGCTGACTCCGGCAAAGACGCGCTCTGCCCCAAACGATTTTCCCACCTGTATGGCGCTAACTATGGGCATATATCTATCCTATTACGATTGCTGTAAGTTGTTTCTTGATAAGTCTAACCAACGCCCTGGGAAAAAGTTGCATTTACACCTCTTAGGCCCTGGCAGTCGGTCCTACACATGTTTTTGTGGTATAGTGTTGCTTTTGCTGCATCGTAGCATGAGGCTTAAAACGCTGTCAAGTAAGGAGAGTAGCAGGGCTATTTAAAAGTCAGCAGTGAGCCAAGCAAGAAACGAACCGCCTGCAAGGGGTGAGCGTCAAAGATGCGCATCTGCTGAGGAACATTGGAGACCCCCAGGAAATCGAGCAGAGCCAGC
>Ga0137371_10004518_pt1 | contig 10900 bp, 10 predicted proteins | sample SagtaG_7_FD_104919 | JGI IMG/M metagenome (GOLD analysis project Ga0137371, IMG submission 104919) | Vadose zone soil microbial communities from Sagehorn Ranch, Mendocino, California, USA - Sage1_R_40_16 metaG | ecosystem: Environmental > Terrestrial > Soil > Vadose zone | place: USA... | reverse complement strand
CGAGCGGGCGCTCGGCACCTCGGGTGGGACTAGCCATGACGGCACTCACCGGCCACTCCTTGCCAACCTGCGCGTGGACGAAGCAGCGGCCCTTCCCATCACCGGCGGTTATGTTGTCCGTCCGGCTCGATCGGTACTACGGCCGCCTCCGACGCCGTCCCGGCTGGCCGCCCACTTCCCGGCTCGCCACCGGTTATAGGGCACCACGCTCCGGCGCTGTTCCGCAGTCACCGGGCCGGGGACGGCCTCCCCAGTTCCCGCCGCCACCTTCTGAACGTTCCACGCCCTCTACGCCGGGGAGTTCCTCACGGCTGCGCTCCAGGTTCTTCACCGTTTCCATGGCCTTCGCCCTGAGGGACGGGGCTCGGCTCTCCCTGCTCCCGCTCATCGCGGGCACGTTCACGGCGCGGCAGGCTTCGCTTCATGCTGCGGACCGCTCAGTCGCTTCCCCCAACGGGGCTCTCGACACTGGGCTCCGGCCTGGCCCGTTTCCACGCCAGGCCGCCAGTCTGCTACCGGGCTCCCTGGCGATTACCCGGACCGGACTTCCACCGGCTGGCGGCGACGAGCTTACGGCTGAGTCAGATCACGTCATGATCCCTCCCAGCCTCTGGGCGCACTCCCGGCCTTCGGTCGGGTAGCGGGAGCGCATTGCTGCGCTCCCGCCCCCTCAGAACCGTGCGTGCGGGTCAGTCCCCGCACACGGCTCAAGCAAGCCGCTCGGGCTTTGCGGGTTGAAGTGCTGGGCTCCTCCGCTGGCGGGCGTGGAGCCCGCGCTGGCAGGATGCGTGCACCAGGCGGGTCTGGTCACCGTCGGCATGGCCCGGTCTCCCGTGGTGGACGAGGTAGCTGGCGGCTATCGCCGTGCGAGTGACTTGCAGCCACCATCGTTCCCACTGTTCAGAGGATTGGGGTGGCTGGTCGGCGGTCAGCAGGTGGTCCCCGCAGAGCGGACATAGCCCGGCCTGCCTGGACAGCAGGCGCAGGGTGTACCTGTCCAGCGGGGGTCTGACCTTCTTGCGCCGGTTGGCCCAGTACGCGGCCAGTGCGGGATCATCGGGTGATGCCGCGCCCTGACCGGCACGTGCCGTTCGATGCCAGTCCAGGAGAACTTGACCAGGCAGGCGCCGCTGTCGCGGTCGCCGAACACCCAGTGGTCGTTCCTGAACTTGTTGAACTTGCCGAAGTACCGGCCGACGATCCAGCGCTTCGCCTTGTTCTTGTGGCGCCATCTGGCCCACTTGTGGAGCAGCTTCCACATGTAGCTGTCCAGCCAAGCGAACAGCCTGGATGACACCACGCCCCGGTAGTAGGCCGCCCAGCCCCGGATGATGGGGTTGAGCCTGGCGATGACCGCCATCGCGTTGCCGCCGCGCAGCATGCGCATCTCGGCCGCGAGCCGTTCCCGGAGCCGCCTGATGGCCGCCTTGCTCGGCTTGATCAGCAGCTTGGACTGGTAGCGGCGGACGTTGAACCCGAGGAAGTCGAAGCCCTCGCCGAGACAGACGATTCTCGTCTTGTCCTCGTTGAAGGCCAGGCCACGGGGCGCCAGCCACTCCGCCAGCCGCGCCTTGACCTGCCCGGCCTGCTGCTGGCTGTGGCAGAGCACGACCATGTCGTCGGCGTACCTGATCGCGATCGGGGAGCCTTGCCTGGCCTCCCCGGCACGCGTGCCGGAGGCCCAGTAGCGGACCCCGGCGGCCTCCTCCAGCCCGTGCAGCGCGACGTTCAGCAGGCACGGTGAAACCACACCGCCCTGCGGGGTTCCCTCCCCGGTCGGCGCGAACCCCTTGCCCGCCTCGAACACGCCCGCCTTCAGCCAGCCCCGGATCATGTCCCTGGCCGGGAAAGACCCGATCGCGGCGAGCAAACGGTCATGATCGATCTTGTCGAACGCCGCGGCCAGGTCAGCGTCCAGCGCCCATGTGCGCCTGGCCCGCGGGCCAGCGCACGTGGTGAATATCGCTGCGATCGCGTCGTGGCAGCCGCGGCCCGGCCGGAACCCATACGATCGGGGCTCGGACCGGGCCTCCCACTCGGGCTCCAGCGCGTTACGGACCCGTGCCTGATGGCAGCGGTCCATGATCACCGGGACGGTTGATTCATGCTGCCCCTCCTGCAGTCGCGTGTCGGGATGTGAGGTCCTGGCGCGAGAATGTCCTGGCCAGGACCGGATGGGCGGGTCTTGTGAAGCGAGCATGGCTGGCGGCACCGGCGTTGTCATCACCGGTGCCGTGCCTGGCGTGTCGGGGTGAGGTGCCCGGATCGGTCGATGCGGTGACGGCACGCGGCCTCGATGCGGTCGTTCCAGCTGACGCACAGCCGGTTGCCGGGGCCGCGGCGGGCGTCTAGCTGGGCGGCGTCGATCCAGTAGTAGATGACGCCTGTGCTGCAGCCGAGCCGGCGGGCGGCCTCGGTCACGGAGATCTCGCCGGAGCCGTAGGGGGCCGGCGCCGGGATCTTGTAGGCGTGGCGGATCCACTGGACGGCTTTGACGTCGAACGGCCGGCCGTGGCCGGTGGTCAGCCCGGCGGCGTTCAGCTTTTCGGCCAGCTCGGCGGTGGGCGTGACGGGGCCGAGGCCGCGGACCATCTCGACAGCGTGTGAGGGGCTGCGCTTGGCGGTGCCGGGATGGATGGCACGGGCCACGGTGAGCTCGTCGGTGGCGCCGGTGTGCCAGCGGATCCCGATCCGTGCCTTGCCAGGGTCGGGTTCGGGCAGCAGGGTGACATCGGCGACGAGGGTGCGCAGCAGCCGCTTGCGGTCTTTGCTGCTGGTGGTCGGCGCGTGCCAGAGTGCGGGCAGGTCCGCGGCGAGTTTCTCCAGCTCGGCCCGGCTGGGCAGCGGCGGAAGCAGGCCGCGGGCGGCCTCCAGGGACTGCTCGGCCTCGGCGAGGGCGGCGAGCCTGCTCTCCCAGCGGGCTTCCAGGGTGCTGGCGACCAGCCGGTTCTCCGGCTCGACCTGGTGGAAGGAACGCTCGGCCCGGTCTGCCTCGTAGCGGGCGCGCTCCACCGCGAGCTCGGCGGCCCGGCTAACGCGCTGGTGCCGGTCGGTGACCTGGTCGGCAGCCGACAGCGCGAGGGCGACCTGGCCGGGGGTGAGCGCGTCGAGCAGAGCAGCGGCGACTGCCGCATCTACTGTGGCCGCCGCGACCGACCGGCACGTCGGCGTGGTCAGCCGGTCGGCTCGTGAGCTGCACTCATAGGCTGGCCGCTGGTCGGTGTGGTAGTTGGCGCGCATCGGCTTGCCGCAGCTGCCGCAGGTGATGATGCCCTGACACAAGGCGCAGCCCTCACGCGGCGGCCTGGCTCCGGTATTGGTGCGGTTTGCGGCCAGCTTCGCCTCATTGGCCAGGTAGCCGGCCCAGGTGATGTATCCCTCGTGGTGGTCCTTTATCAGCACCGGCCACTCCGCGCGCGGCCGCTCGAACATCATGGTGCGCACGGTGCCGTCCTCATCGACGCTCCGGCGGGAGCCGTAGCGGCCATGGACATACGCGCCCGCGTAGGCCGGGTTCTTCAGCACGCCCACGACACGGGCGTGGGTGAGATGGCCCCAGCGCAGCTGGCCTGCCCAGGCGCCGCCGTAGGCGCGCAGCGGGAACCGGCGGCCGGCGAACACTGCCACCACGCCGTAAGCCGAACCGGTCGTGGCGAAGCCTGCGAACACGTCGGCTATCGCCGCCTGCACTTCGGCATCGGGGTCGATCACCACTTCGCCGGCGTCGTGGACGTAGCCGACCGGCAGCGGGGTGCGCAGCTCGCCGCGGGCGGCGGCGGCCCGCTTGGCCGCCTGGAGGCGGCCGGCCATCACATGCAGCTCCACCTCGCCCATGGTGCCCTTCAGGCCCAGCAGCATCCGATCGTTGACATCGGCGGGGTCGTAGACGCCGTCGCTGTCGATCAGCAGGGTGTCGGTGATCCGGGCAAACTCGATCAGCCGGCCCACATCGGCATTGCTGCGCGCCAGCCGGGAGATCTCGATCCCGAAGATCGCGCCGGCCTCGCCGCGGCAGACCAGGGAGACCAGGTCCCTGAATCCCTCCCGCGCGACACCGAAGCGGCCCGAGATCCCCAGGTCGGTGTCGATGACCTGCACGTCGCCCGGTGCCCAGCCGAGCCGGGTCGCCTCGCCGGCCAGCCCGTACTGGCGCGTCGTGGACTCGGTGTGCTCGCGGACCTGCGCCATTGAAGACTGGCGCAGGTAGACCACCGCCAGCCGCTCCCGGTGAGAGCTGGTGATCTTCTGCTCGCCGTTCACCACAGCCTCCCAGCACCGCCGACGTCATGTTGGCCAGCACCGCCACAGCCTCCGCCCGGGCGGGGCCGGCCAGGACGGCGCCGGTCACCGGTTATTCCAGCTCTCGCCGGGCCAGCAGCTCGGCGTTGATCGCCGAGATCTCCGCCAGCACCGCCTCGACCTGCTCGCCTCGCCGCAGATAGCCGCGGACCGTCTCGGCCAACCCGGCCGGCACGTATCTCAGCCGGCCAGCCCCCCGGGCCCGCTGAACGAAGTAGGCATACGGGCCATGCGGCTCCCCATCGGCGCACCGGCACCCGGCCTTGCCGCACCGGCGCGCCTGCTCCACCAGCGACCCGGCCAGCACCTGCTCCACATCGCCAACCCGGCCGGCCAGCATGCGACGCCGGGCCAGCAGCTGCCGCCCCGACATCACAGCTAGATCGTTCTTGTGCTCTTTCATCACACAAGAGTGTGCCGCTATCAGTCATCACAATCAACGACCCCCGATAGCACGGCACAGCGTGTCGAGCGCGGCCAGCCCGTCGGCCGACAGCCGGCGCGCCAGCGGAGGCTCACCCCGGTCGGTCCACGACTCCGGCAGCGTGATCTGCCCGCTGACGCCACCCGCGCAGACGAACACCGTGGCCGGCCCGCGGCGCTTGGCATAGAGAATCTCCAGCCGCTGACCGCGCAGCGCATGGAACGGATGGGTGACGACGACGAAACCCGAAAGATCACTGGACGGTGCGGCACTATGCCGCTTCCGTCGGAATTCCGAGCGGGCGGGGTTTCGCACGGTTTGATGCCTTCGGTATGTGCACGCGCCGGACCGCGCGGGGATTCCACGACGAGACGGACTGGCGCACCCGCGCCGCCACGTCCGCCCTGGCCTCGGGAGTCAGCGCGACCTCCCCGTCGATCCCGGCGGTCTTGCGCCCGGCGTTGCGCTGCGTCACCTGCTGCACGCTGACCAGCGTGTTAGACCGGCTCCGCAGCATCAGCTTCTGCAGGTTCCTGACCTTCGGCCAGTCCTGCTCCCGCGCTGCCTTGAAGATCCGCTGCCGCAGCCGCCATACCTCGCCCTCACAAGCCCGCCAGTCAATTGCATCCCAGCCGGCGGTGTCCTGCTCTGGGGTCTGGTCCTCCGGTCCGTTCACCTCGAGGGCCGCCATCGCCAGCGCGAACGCGTGTCCTGTCATCGGCGCCTAACTTGCCCTTCGGTTCCAGCGGTTACCGGCTGCTTGCCTTCATCGGCTCGCCTGCCCACGTCAGCGCGCTTTCGCGCCCGGGCACCAGGCCCGGTATCCGGCCGGTTAGGCGAAACGCCCGGCGGAGGAGCCGGCCATGCATGTCCCGCTTTCCCGCTGCCTTTCGGCCGCCGGCATTCGCTTCTTGGGCATCCTGTCCCGCCAGGGGCTTCCGCCCCTCTCACGATCGGCCTACCGCACCACGATCAGCGGCACGGACCCTGACGGGGTTTCCATGTTCCGCACGCGTGAGACACGGCTGGGGCCGGGTGCCCTCTCTACCCCGGGAACGGCGGTGCCCACACGGCCACGTTCCATCCTTAGCCGCCGCCTGCCGCCTTTCAGCGGCCGGTCCCTGTCACCCCGGTGTCACGATCCGTCCCCCGGGATGTTCTCAATCACGGAGCATCAGCGAGGGTTCACTGGCGTTCACCCCATACCCAGCCTTCCCCTCGCCTGTGATTCCCGGACGGAACAGGAACCCTCGGGCTTTTCCCTGAGCTTCACACCCGGCTGAGCAGGACCCAGCCACGCATGTCAGGGCGGGGACGAGCCTTGGACACTTGCCCGGAGCTATGTCTTCAGCATCGCTGACCTCCGACGGCACACTCACTCATCGCGAACGGCCTCATGTCGCACTAGAACTTGAAAGTGGCGGTCCCCTAACCTGATGCCTGCCGAGTGGCAGGCCACGGGTGAACGGACTAGGAACACCCGATGGAAAGGAACCGCCGCGAGGAACACCTACCAGAAGAAGACCCGCGGTGCCTAGCCCGCACCGCTGGCGGGGGAGATCAGCGTTCCCGAGCAGGTGATCGTATCGATGACCGAGATCGCCGGGGCGGCGAGGGAGCGCCTGCGGCGCTGGCCGTCGGCACTGGCCTGCAGGTGATGGCTGCCATGTTCGAGGAGGATGTCCCCCAGCTGTGCGGGCTGGACGGCAAGCACAATGCTGACCGGGCGGGGTACCGGCGCGGCACCCGGGGACGGGTCGGTCACGTTGGGCGGGCGCCGGGTTGGCGTGACCCGGCCGCGGGTGCGGGCCGCCGACGGCTCCAGCGAACTGCACCTGCCGTCCGATGATCTGTTCTCCTCCACCGAGATCCTCACCTCGATGGCGATGGAGAAGATGCTGGCTGGGCTGTCGTCCCGCGGTTATGGCGCGGGGGTTGAACCCGCCGGGCAGGCGGTGGAGGCGCAGGCTCGGCCAGCAAGTCGGCGGTGTCCCGCCGAGACCGCGCTCGGTCAGCTGATGTCTGCCCGGCTCGACGACCTGTGACGACGGTTGCTTACGACTTGAAGATCTTCTTCACCGTGGTGGGGAAGTGACCGCGGCGGGTTCGTGCCGCCGGTGTGCTGGCGTTCATGACCGCGCAGCGCACCGGCGGGCGGGGCCGCATGCAGGTGGCTGGCGATGACGCGGGCGAGGTGTCAGCTCACACACTGTGGCGGCGGCTTACGAGAAGCCCGGCACGCCGCCCTGGGCCAACTGCCTGCACTGATAGCAGCACGCCTGCCCCGGAATGCCCTCAGCGCACGGCGTGCACAGGGTTCCTGGTCCGCGACCCGGTCCACGGCCCGGCGACCTCCGATAACAGAACGTAATCATCATGACTCTCGGCACAGCGGAGTGCGGCGGCCACCACGCCGGGTGCCCTTGACCTCAGGACTGTGCTCCCCCCGACGGGCGTCCTGGTCCGGCTTGTCTCCCCGGGCACAGCCGCTACGGTCCAGGTCTTTCCGGCTGAGCGAAGAAGGAGAGCTGGCCGAGCAGCGTGTCAGCGGCGGCGATCAGCCGTTCTGCAGTCTCGACAGCCTGCTGGGCTTCGTCCGCGGTGGCTGTGTCTGCGGGCAGGCGGGGATATTCCAGCTCGTTTCGCCGGCGCCGCAGGTCCGCGAACGGCCGGAAACCCTCGCCAAACTGTGCCCTCACCGCGCGTTCCACCGCGTAGTGACCTCCGTCGGTGGTGGCGCGCATGCCTTGCTGTGCCAGCAGGGCGATGCAGGCGAACCGGGCGGCGTCGTAGGCCAGGACGTACGCGCTGTGCGCATCGGCCTGGACCAGGCCCGCGGCGGTGGCTGCCGTCTTGTGTGCCTGCACCAGCAGCGGGGCGCCGGCGGCGGCTGGGCCCGTCACATGCTCCAGCTCCCTACGGCGGATGAGCTGCTCCACGTCGGCGTCGCCTCGCTGCCACCTAGCCACCGGCGGCCCTCACCGCCGGATACCCCTTGCCGGTGACGTCGTCTGGCACGAGGACCGCCACGAAGGGGCCGGATTGGATCTGCTGGATGAGAGGGTCGGCGGCCTCGCGCCACGCCTGTGCCGGCCGGGTCACGGGGTTCACCGGCATGGCCAGCCGCTGCTGGGCGCGGTCGGCTGCGTCATAGACCGATTCCCGCGTGGGCCGCCCGACGACGAGGACATCCAGATCATGGGGTGGCGGGCCAGGCCGCTGCTGGTAGCGCGCTGCCCACGAGCCGAAGATCAGCACCCGCTCCGCCCCCTCCAGTTCCGCGAATTCGTCAGCGATTACCTGCAGCGGCCCCCAGGACAGCAACAGGACCTGCGTCAGCGGCTCGACCAGGCGGTTGCCCGGGTTCGCCTGGACCAGCGCCGACCGGCCGACATTGCGGCGGCGCAGCAAACCCGCCTCGGTCAGCCGTTTCACCTCGCCGTGGACCGTGCTGAGCGGAGCGCCGAACCGCTGCGCAAGCTCTGTCAGGCTGCACTCCCGCCCGGGGCTGAGCAGCAGCGCGGCGAGGATGTCGGCCTGCAGCTGGGACCGGAACACCGGCAGCAGCGCCGGTGCAGAACTTCGCATAACCTGAATTTATCTACGGCTCAACCGAAGTGTCAAGCTTGGGCAGCATAGCGGCGGGACGCAAGCGGCAGGCCATTAACACGGAGGTCACGAGCGGTGCCGCAGCGATATGCCCGGCCATGTCGTCGACCCTTCCAGGTACAACCCGACCGCCTCCGCGAGGTTCGCGAGAGTCTCGTCAATCGTGTGAGCCTGGCTGGCGAAGTTCACCTCCAGGCACTGCGCGATGTAGCAGTCCCTTCGCGATACAGTGCCGCGGTGAGAGTATGGGGCGTCTCCGGTACGGCCCAAGGTAGCCGCACACCAGCCTGCGTGCCGGGGACCACGAGCCAAGATCCGCGAGCCTTCCATCCTGACCCAAGCCCTCCGATAGGTTGCCGTCTATGGCCAAGCGCGGACGACGCCCGCACAATCGTGGGCAACAGGCCGGGCAGCATAAGCACAGGCGGCAGGCGCGTCCCGCGCCTGCGCACCGGCACGGCCCGGCCGGGCTGCTGGCCGATGTCCGCCACCGGCTCGCCAGCGGCGAGCCGTGGGACTTCCTCGCATACGCGAGCACTCTGCTCGCCGCCGTCGACGTGCGCGGGCAGAACCCGTTCGAGCGCGAGCGCGCCGACAGACCGGAGCGCGCCACGCTGCCCAGGCTGCTCGAGTCCTTCTCCGAAGTCGTGCTGCCGGAGACCACGGCGCTGCTCGCCGCGCTCGCCGAACTCGGCCCGGACGAGCTGTCCCGTGCTCGTGCCCGGCTGGCGCTGGCGACGCGGCCGCATCCGCTGCCGGACTGGCTCGCCCGGCTCGGCGAGGCCTCGGTCTACCGGGCGGTGGAGAGCACGCATGTGCTCGGCGACGGGGACAGTGTGCTGCTTGGTGCGCGGCTGCCGGGCCACGAACTGACTGCGGTCATCTACATCGACCACAACCTCGGCACGGTGGTGAAGGACGCCTTCCCGGCGCCGAGCCCAATCAGTGAGGTGGTCGAGCGCATGCAGGAGGCGGCCAACGACCCAGATGTGAGCTTCCGCGACATCAACCTCGCCGACGCGCGAGCCCGTGTTGCGGAGGCGATCGAGGTGGGCGCGATCACGTTCCCGCCGTTTGAGACGGAGACCTGGCCGGCCTCGAGGCCGCTGACCGAGTGGCTGCTGCGGCTGCTGCCTGAGGGCGGGACCGGCTACGTCCGGCCAACGTGGAGCGAGGCCACGAAGAAGAAGCTCGCGAACCGGTTCTTTGGCTCGGAGTTCGGCAAGCCGCTCGACGATGCAGACCACCGGGACCTGCTGGATCAGTTCCTCTGGTTCGGCACCGACTACGGGCCGGGCGACCCGCTGCGGTGGAGCCCGGCCGCGGTCGAGATCCTGCTGGCCGACTGGATCCCGCGCAAGATCGTGGAAAGCCCGGGGTATTTGAGCAGGGCGCCGGCGCTGCTGCGTGCGTTCATCCGGTTCTGCCATGCGGAGCGCAAGATCCGGCCGGCGCTGACCGGCCAGGCACTCGCCGCTGTCGACGAGCATGAGCCGGAGTATCAGCGGGTCATCCGCTCGCCCCGGCCGCAGGGGTCGATGGCGCTGCTCGCCGCAATGGGCATGCTCGGCGACCAGAAGCCGTGGGAGGACGAGCCGTTCGGGGCCGAGCGGTACCTCCTCGACGCGCTGGCCGAGGAGGTCGGCGGAGAGGACGCGCTCGACTCACTTGACGACACGCCGCTGCCGGAGGAGGACTTCGGCTGGGACGAGGTCCCCGCCGACGTCCGCGACCGGGTCGGGGAGGTGCTCGCCGCCTGCGACCGCTGCTGCGACGACCTGCTCGGAGCCGAGTACCGGACGGCGTGCCGGCGGCTGCTGGTCCGCGCCGTGCCGGGCCTGTCCGGCATGCTGCGCAAGACAACCAAGCCCGAGGTGATCGCGGCTGCGGTGTGCTGGGTGATCGGAAAGGGCAACCAGCGCTTCGGCCAAGGGGGCGCCGAGCTGCGGGTCAAGGACCTGATGAGCTACTTCAGCCTGGGCCAGTCGAGCGTCTCCGAACGCGGCTACCAGATCATGCACGCGGCTGGAGTCCAGCCCGCCAGTGCCTACCCAGCAGTTCGCCTGCGCTCGCCTGACCTGCTGGTCTCCGCCCGGAGGCGGCGAATCATCGAACTGCGCGACCGCCACCGCGCCGCGATCAGCGGTGTGCGCCGGGCATGAGGGGCCCGATCGGCCGCCGGCCGTGACGTCCAACGGGATCTCCCGCAGACGGCGCAGCGTCCGGCTATGGCCCGGAAACGAAGTCTCATGGAGCGATCTTGCCCATGGGCATTTGCTGCCGCTGATGGTGAATCGCGGCGGCGGCCCACGGTGCACTCGGGCAGCTGGTCGCCCGCCCGGCAGGCGCTCTATGTGACCCTGCGCCACGACCGCCATGGCCGGGCGTACCCGGAAGATCGACATCGGTCCACGACTCGGTCCACAGTGCTGCCGAGCGCGGGCCCTGGCCACACTCAATCGGGCCGCGTGACAAAAGAAACCCCAGGTAAAGGTAGATGACCTGGGCAGGACGGTGGAGCCGCCTACCGGATTCGAACCGGTGACTTACGCATTACGAGAAGCCCGG
>Ga0137371_10004513_pt1 | contig 10909 bp, 11 predicted proteins | sample SagtaG_7_FD_104919 | JGI IMG/M metagenome (GOLD analysis project Ga0137371, IMG submission 104919) | Vadose zone soil microbial communities from Sagehorn Ranch, Mendocino, California, USA - Sage1_R_40_16 metaG | ecosystem: Environmental > Terrestrial > Soil > Vadose zone | place: USA... | reverse complement strand
CGATCAGTTGCTCAATATTCGTCTGCTCGTTCCCCTGCTTCTTGTCCTCAATCTCGTCTCTACGCTCGCCATTTGGCGCTGGCCTGATTTGTTCGTCGCTCGTGCCGGTCACATTTGGTTGATTAGCGCTCAGCTCCTTTCCTTCATCGGCTATCTGTTTTATACCAGCCGTTACTTCACTGCGATTGCGCCGCTTGTCCCGCGGAGCTGGCAGACAAACTAGCAGGCGCGGATTTTCATGGCGCGATCCGGAGTTCCTCGCCGCGACTTGTGGTGGGTAATGATTTTTTGTTGTTTCGCCGCTGTACGTGTGCTGGTCTTTTCCGCGGCGTTTCCGTTTTTCAACAACGTAGATGAACGGCGCCATTTCGATCTGGTAATCAAGTACGCTTACGGCGATGTGCCGCGGAGCGCTGAACTGATCTCGCCGGCAACGCTCCCGTACCTCTCACGGTATGCTTCGCCGGAATTTCTTTCGGCGCCCGAACATTTTGAAGGCGGCTACTATGGACCAATGTGGAAGCATCGGGCCGAAGAAGTCGCGCCGACGATTGCCAGGATCGAAGAGATATGGAGTCGCACGCCCAATCAGGAATGCTCGCAACCACCGCTTTATTACGTCGCGGCGGCCGCCTGGTTTCACATCGGGCAATTGATCGGCGTCAAAGGTGGTTATGCGCTCTATTGGGTTCGCTTTCTTAACGTCGTTTTAGTGGTCACGCTGGTGTGGCTCGCGTACGTGACAGCGCGAATTATTTTTCTAGATCAAGTTGGGTTGCGACTCGGCATCCCCCTTCTGGTCGCGTCAATACCTCAAGACGCGTTTTACGGGATCGACAACGACGTCCTCTCGCCGATTTGCTTCGGGGTGACGTTCATCTGTCTGCTTGGCTGGGTCCGCGAGGACCAACGCAGTATCGTGCTCGGGATCGCGACCGGTTTGTCGACTGCCGCTAGCTATCTCACAAAGCTCAGCAACTTACCTCTTATTCTTGTCGCCGTGGGTGTAATCGCATGGTCGTGCTTCGCACAAGCTCGATCCAAGACATTGCGCGCCGCGATACCTGCTCTCGGCGCACTCGTCGCTTGTGCTGCAATTCCAATCATGGCGTGGATGTCCTGGATGAAATCCCATTTCGGCGACTTCACCGGTGCCGCCTCAAAGGCGCAATTGCTCGGGTGGACAGCGAGACCATTCTCGGACTGGTGGTCGCATCCAATTTTTACTCTCTCTGGGATGTGGACGTTCCTTTCTGAATTAATTGCGAGCTTCTGGCGCGGCGAATTCATGTGGCACGCGCACACCATCGGCTCAAAGGGAATGGACTTCTTTTACGTCTTTTCCTCGCTTGGGCTGATTCTCATTACGATAGCTTCGGTTTTGCGAACACGAACCAACAATCTCACCGAAATGCAGCGCCGCGTGCTTTGGATCGCCGTTGCCTGTGTTATCGCTACAATCGTGTTTCTCGCTTTTCTTTCGCTTCAATTTGATTTCGGCCAGTGCATCAACCCCTCGCGGGAGCGGCCCTACTTTTTCCAAGGCCGCCTGCTCGGCGGTGCGATGATTCCATTTGCGATGCTTTATGTTTACGGCTTGCATCGCCTGCTGCGCGCAGTCCCTGCTCTTGAGCTCGCCGCCATTAGTGCAATCGCAACTACAATCACCATCTCTGAATTTCTGGCAAACCGCGTAGCCTTTGCCAGCGAATACAATTGCTTCCACATGTAAGCATCCGCCGCGCAAGATCACGGTCTTCAGCCATCGATCGGTTCGCCTTTGGAGTGAATAGCTATCGCTCGAGGTGAATCTTACTGTCGAGATAAAGCAGCACAAACGCGATGCCGAGCAACGGTTGGAGAATTTTTCGTAGAATGACCAGCGCGAAACTGGAAATATCAAAGCCCCGAGCTTGCTGGGCTTCAGTCAGTTGTTGTAGGAGCGTCTGGGGATCCTGTGTGGTCGCCAATTGATTAAAATAGTGATGCAGGGTCGTCCACTGGGGAACGAGCGTGATCGCCAGAACAAATGCGAACCAGAGGGACGCGATGAACGCACCGCGCCACAACGGCCGTTCAAACCACGGAAGATCCCGTCCGCTGCGCGCGAGATTTCTACTATCGCGCAACGAATCGATGAATTCGGCGTTTTCGAGAACCGCAAACTGCTGCCAGAACAGAACGTTGACGAAGAAACGGCCGAACATCCAAACTTGCAGGATGAGCAAACCCAGCGCGAAAAAGATCAACAATACCGAAGACGCGCCAGCCGCAACCACGAGGGCTATTCCGAACCCAAATAGCGTGAGCAAGGCGAAAACGCCAAACACGAAGACGCACAGCGCAGCAACCCGTGGCCAGAATCTGACAGCTTCATTTAGCGCAGCGACCAAGCCGGGCCGGCGTCCGCCCGCAATCTCAGCAGTGAGGATTTGGATGCCGGCCACATAGACCGGCCACATCACCATCCAGAGGATAAACATCAAAAAGGCAAAGCTCCCACCAGCGAGAACGCGCAAATCGCCATCCGAACCCCGCGCGGTTTGCATTAATGCGGTCGTTAACTGTCCAAGTACCGACGGCAACAACACCAGCAGGGTAAGCCCAAGAAATTGAAAAAAGCCTTTGCGGTAAATCTGAAATGTCTCAGCCAAAATCTGGCCGAAGCTGCGATGTTGCGTTTGTAGCGGCGGCTGTGTCGGCTGTCGTGCGCTTGCCGCCGCGAGCGCCCCAACATCAAACAATCCCGGAATCGTTGATGCTGTGCTCCAAAGATCGGCATTGGTATTTCGGGCTTCGTTTTCAGGAAGGAGCCGCCCCTCTCTCTTCCATTCACGCAACGTGTCGATATCCGCCGGCCCATATTCCTTTCCCTGCACGCGCACGATCCATTCTTCGGTCATGTCTTGATCATCCAGCATCATGCATTGAGAATCCAGCATCAGCCTTTTTCAATGAAACTGCTGCTTATCGACGGTCATTACTACGTTTACCGTTCGTTTTTCGCTATCCCGACTCTCTCCAATTCGCGCGGCGAACCGACCAACGCGATTTTCGGCTTTACGAAAACGCTCCGGCTAATGCTGAAACATTTGCAACCCGATTTAGGCGGAGTCGTATGGGACGAAGGCGTGCCGCAGAAGCGAGTGGAATTGCAACCCGCGTACAAGGAGACGCGCAAAGAGATGCCCAAGCCCATGATTCCGCAGCTCGAGTTTATCCAGAAACTCACACCTTTGCTGGGCTTCCGAAATATTTCCCTCCCGGATACCGAGGCCGATGACCTGATGGGCTGTTATGCCATCGCCGCGTGCGAGCGGCCCGGGATGGAAGTTGTGCTCGCAACCAACGACAAAGACCTATATCAACTGGTCGGGCCTTGTGTGAAAGTCTATACCACAGCCAAAGCGGATCTCGCGTCGCCCAAGGATGCATTCGCCTTGCTGAGCGAAGACCAGGTCACTGCAAAATGGGAGGTTACGCCCAGCCTTATCGGCGATGTGCTCGCGTTGACAGGCGATTCAGTCGATAACATCCCCGGGGTCGGCCTGGGCCGCAAAACCGCCGCGGCGTTGATTCGCGAGTTCGGTGGGTTGGAACCCTTGCTGAACAACATCGACAAGGTGAAAAGTGCGCGAACCCGGGAGAAGCTCGCAAATGCGCGCGAGCAAATTTTGCAAAACCGGAAAATGGTCGACCTCGATTGTCGTCTCGAATTGCCTGTCCCGATTGATCAGCTTCGAATTGAGCCGGATTACCCTGCGCTGATCGCGGCGCTGGAACGCTGCGAATTCAAATCGCTGCTTCAGGAGGTGCGCGACGAAGGCCAGCGGGCTGCCGCTCGCACACAGGGTATGCTTCTGCAGTGAAACCCCTGCCGTCAGTGGTTTTCTAGACAATAGCGAACGCTGCGGAGACTCGGCCGGAGAATTGCTAATATCCTTAACGTCAGGAACTAGCATCAGACACGAATTTTTCGTAAAAAATTCGAACAAAATCCGCAACCGACTGTCAAAACTAACAGGTTAAGGCGATTCGGGTGGTAGCACGATTTTTCAGATTCGTTGTTTCTCCTTAGCGTGCGCTGCCCGAATCTTTTTTTGTCTGATTGGAGACAAACGGCCGGCGGATAGCCAGTTCAGTCTCCCTTTATGCGCCTTCGCGCACCACGGACTTGCCCAGCACGACCCAGACGTTTGAGACGCCGGTATCGAATAGACCCGCTCGCATTTCGCACTTATCGTGGGTACTTGCCCCTGCGCTGATGAAGCCAAAACGCTACGATCCGGTCGCCGCTGCCCTTAAAGAAGATATCGGGGACGGCGATGTGACGACCGACTTTTTCGTGCCAGAAACATTGCACGCAACCGGACGCATCATTGCCCGTGAAAAAGCCATTGTAGCCGGCACCGGAGCAGCTGCGGAAGTTTTCCGGCAGGTCGATCCTGCGACGGATATCCAGATTAGTCGCCACCATGGCGATGAAGTTGCAGCTGGTGACGTCATTATCGAAGTGCGTGGCCTGGCCCGTTCGATTCTGAAGGCCGAACGCGTCGCGCTGAATTTTTTGCAACGTCTCTGCGGCATCGCAACCCTCACGCGCGAATTTGTTAACGCTATTGGGAACCATTCGGCCAAGATACTGGACACGCGCAAAACCACCCCTGGGCTACGCGCATTGGAAAAGGCTGCAGTAGTCGCTGGGGGTGGCGTTAATCATCGTTTTGGCTTGTACGACATGGTGCTCATAAAAGACAACCATCTTGCTGCCCTCGGAGGGCTTTCCAGTTTTGCCGATCGAATTCGTCGTCTTCGCCAAGAGCGGCCAAACATCCGCATTGAAGTCGAGGCTGACGACCTTGAACAAGCCCGCGCTTTTGTCGAGCTGGACGGGATAGACGTTATCCTCCTCGACAACATGACACCCGCGCAAATTCGGGAAGCTTTGGCGCTGAGAAGGAACAATCTCAAGTTCGAAGCAAGCGGCGGCATCACGTTGAAAAACGTGAAGCGCGTGGCAGCTACGGGAGTCGATTACATTTCCATTGGGGCGCTAACGAACGCCGCGCCCGCGATCGATATCGGGCTGGAAATGACGCATGTTCCCGGTTGAGATATTGGATCGACTGGTCGCCGGTGAACTGGAAGCCCAGTTCTCCGGGACCGCGATCGGCAGGCAGATTATTGTCCTCGAGCAAACTGGCTCGACAAACGACGCGATTTTGCAGATCGCGACGGCAAATTCAAACGAAGGTCTGGTTCTGTTCGCCGAACATCAAATCGCCGGGCGTGGTCAGCGTGGCAACCGGTGGGAATCGGCCGCAGGCAAAGGGCTTTGGTTTTCAATCCTTTTACGACCTGAAATTCCGATGGGCGATTCCGGCCGGCTCACGATTTGGTCGATCCAAGCGATTTCAGACATGATTCGAACCGAGTTTTCTCTCGAGCCTAAGATTAAGTTGCCTAACGACGTTCAGGTTCGCGGGCGCAAAGTAGCCGGCGTGCTGGTGGAGATGCGCGCTCAAGAGAAGGCACCGCACCTGGCTGTTGTGGGAATCGGAATTAACGTGAACCAGTCGGTGGAAGATTTCCCACCAGAACTGCAAAGCCGCGCGATCTCGCTTGCCATGGCTCTGGGAAGACCAGTTGATCGGCAAAAATTAGCGGCCGTGGTGTTGCGAACGTTGGATCGGACTTATCGCGAACAGTTCGGTAAAGAAATCACAGGGTTACAAAGTTAAAAAGCTAAGAGCTTCGTCGCGCGCGTTTGCAGCGTTGTGACTTTGTAACTCTTTTAACTTTGTACCGTCCGTAACCATTCCCGATAAACGTGCGGCGAAATCTCCGATGGCTTGATCTCGCTGCGTCCGCCCCAGAAAACGTTTGTGTACGAAACCGGGACTCCGCTCAACCGGAGATGCTGATCAATGGCGGCCTTGTGATCGAGGAGCAGTTGTTTATCAGTGCCGTGCGCCACAGCCATGATGTTGACGTTCTTGAATTCCGGGCCCGCTTCGCGCCAGTAGCAATGCGTTAGGATATGGTGACAGCCGACCTCGCCGCCTGCTTCAATTTCACGGCCGGGCGGCACTGCCCAATGAAACAGCGCGTTGAATCGCGTGACACGCAAACCGCCAGCCGATGGTTTCACATGCTCGAGAAAAGTTGAAAAACGCCCGACAATCTTTCGCGCGTTCAGTTCTTCGGCCACGCGATAGAATTCTTCCAGTGATACGCCGGCTTCGTTCGCGCGAGCAACCCAAGGCGACGGCCTGATCTCTTCCGGAGTGAATTCGCGCTTAAGCGCAAGCAGGACATCCCACTCGTGATCGCTAAGATCGACAATCTGCACCGGAATCATTCTTGCCGGCTGATCCGCCTTACTGCCCGGCTCGATCGTTTTCCGGCGAACATGGCCAACTCCGAGAGTGAAAATTCCTTTTGCGGGCATGAGGCGAAAACGCTCCGCGCCGACTTTTTCTGTCAGCAATTCGCAATGCGCTTGCAGTGAAAATCCCTGAGGAACCTTGACAGTCGTCCAAAGTTTATAGTCCGATCCAGCGCTGAGAGTATCGGTAGAGCGCAGCACCACGTGACCCGAAAAAGGATCGCGCTGAAACATCCAGTCGAACGCACCGTCGATTTTGTGCTCCGGAACTTTCCACGCCACCAGCGCGCCCTCAGCCAGATTCGTCGCAAGCAAAGTTTGACGGACGCGCCGGATCGTTCCTGAGCGCAACATGGCGGCGATCCGCGCTAGAACTACATCGACAGCTACACCTGAGCGGTTCGCAATCTCTTCGAATGGCTCGCGCACGAATCCTTCGATCTTGTCCTCAGAAATCGCGAGAATTCTGGCGTTGACTGGATCATTGTGCTCAACCGGTAACATCCCGCTGCTAATTAGCGCTTCGGCGAGTAAATTGTCCACTAGCATGGCTCACTATCCTGACGGACTTTCCTTGGGGGAAGCGCGTACCTCGTTTTTTAGCGACGCGAAACTCGGACCGGAAGGCGGCTATCGCGATCGTTGGGTGCGGGTCGAGACCAAACCAATTCCCTTTTATTTTCCCAACTGGCCGTCGCGCGTGGAGGCGGCACGTTTGCACGATTTGCATCACATCGTAGCCGGTTACGAAACCGATTGGCCAGGCGAAGCGGAAATTGCCGCGTGGGAAATTGCCAGCGGCTGCTCGCAGTATTATGCTGCTTGGATTCTGAATCTGGGAGCGTTCGGTGCCGGGCTTGTCATTGCACCGAAGAGACTTTTTCGCGCCTTTCTGCGCGGGCGCCACGTCGAGACAAATTTATATAAGAGTGGCTTCGATGAATCGCGGCTTAACGATATCACAGTCGGAATGTTGCGCGATCAACTCGGGTTGGATGTTCCGATCTCATCACCACGACCTGCAGACACCGCGTTATTTGCGCTTTGGTGCATCCCATCGATCCTGTCTTGGCTGCTGGTTCCTTTGCTCACCGCCATTCTCTTTTGGCTGATTGTGCGCTGGAAGTTCCGGACTGCATAAATTAAGCAGCGCACACAAACACGGCCGCAAAGTGACAGCCGGTGCCGGCGAGGACAAACAGATGCCAGACAAAATGTGCGTAGCGCAGACGTCTGTTCACGTAAAACAACACGCCTGTCGTGTAAGCGATTCCACCGGCAAGAAGCCAGAGCAGCACGGAAAGCGGAACCGCGAGCGCAAGCGGCCGGATAAAAATGAGAGCCAGCCAGCCCATTCCCAGATAAAGAGCCATCGCAAATCTCTTGTGGCGCGCAGTGCCGTGCGTCGCCTTGACCAATACACCTAAGGCGGCCAATGCCCAGATAAGTCCCAGCATGCTCCAACCCCACACTCCACGAAGCGGACCCAGGGCAAACGGAGTGTATGTTCCTGCGATTAGCAAAAAAATCGCGGAGTGATCCAGCACTTGCAGGATAGACTTTGCAGGCGTCTGCGGCCAGGCGTGATACAGCAACGATCCTAGGTACAGCACCAACATGGTGACAGTAAAAACGACTGTGCCAATAAGAAAAGAGATGCTGCCATGGTGAAATGCTGCCAGCAGAAGAATTGGCGTGCCGATCATCGCACCGATGAGTCCGATTCCATGGCTGATTGTGTTCGCTAGCTCTTCGCCCGTTGATTGCGTCCACTTCGGGACGGCCAGCTCCTCGTCGACCGCGCTCATTGCCAGCGCCGATACAACCCGCATCAACCAATTTTGCAAAGCAAAATCGCGGCTCAATCCGGCCTCTGCGGAACGCATGGGCTTTCCTCGAAACGGCGCCTGTGCTCGTCGAGGATTCCTTGCAATCGCGGCCGCTGATCCGGCGCAAGGATCGGATCCATTCGATCCTTTGCGCGAGAGAAGATCCCATCGGTCTCGCGCACGTCGAGTGAGCGCAGGTTGTTCAACTCGTTGTCCATTTGCGTCAGGAGCGACTTGATCTTGTCTGTCTGTTCCTGCTTCAAATGGAGCTGCCTCTGCAATTGATCCGCTGTCAGAGCAGACGGCTGGCGCGGTTGTTCAGCGCGACGCACCGCATCCCGGCTCGCGCGGCCGGCGAGAAAACCACCCGTCAGTGCGCCTGCGGCAAAGGTTGCAATCAGCGCCAAAAGAATCTTCCATCGAGCTAGTGCATTCATGGCGACAACAAACAAACAGGCTTCGGTAAAAGCTATCTTTTTTGATGCAGTCGGAACACTGTTTTATTTGGACGGAACGGTCGGCCGCCACTATGCGCTGGTAGCCAACGAAGTGGGCTTGGCGCTCGATCCGGATCAGCTCGACCGAGCGTTTTATTCAGCCTGGCAGCAAATGCCACAGCGCGCCGCCATCGACGGGCCGCGTGAAAACGACGACAAAGGCTGGTGGCGCGAACTTGTCGATCTTGTTCTCGATCAGGTCGCCCCTTCACTGAGCGAGCTCGATCACGACAATTTCTTCGAGATCGCTTACGAACATTTTGCCGAAGCAGGTGTTTGGGAGGTTTACCCGGAAGTGCCCGACGTCTTGAGAGAATTGCAACCGCGGTTTCAACTCGCCGTGATTTCAAACTTCGACGGGCGCTTGCGGTTTATTCTGGAGCACCTCAGCATTTCGAAGTTCTTCAGGCACATTTTCATTTCCAGCGAGATAGGCGCAGACAAACCCGACCCAGAAATTTATCGGCGCGCAGTCGGGCTAATAGGTGTGAAACGGAACGAGGTCCTACATGTCGGCGACGATTCGCAACGCGACTGGGAGGCAGCGAGCACGGCTGGTCTGTTGGTGTTTCAATTAAATCGACCACGAAATTCGCTGCGCGATCTGCTCACGACTTTAACCACGAATCCGCCTTCGCGCGAGGCTACGGCGTGACAGGTGGACACGAATAAACGCAAATCAATGGCGAGCTACGCGGATCGACGCGTCCGACGTTGCTGTAGCCGCGGCCCTGCGGGCTGCGTCCGCGCGTCTCGCAGAGACGCGGCTACAATCTTGCGACAGCGCCTGATCTGGATTACAAAACGTTTCCGGCGCGGGTCGGTAGCTCAATCGGTAGAGCAGCGCCCTTTTAAGGCGTTGGTTCCGGGTTCGAGTCCCGGCCGACCCATCGCTTCATCACTCCACTACTCCCATACTCCATCGCCCAGGAGATGATCTCGCATCAACACAAATGCATTTTTGTTGAGGTACCGAAGACGGGCTCGACCAGCGTGAGGGCCATTTTGGGCAAAGCTTGGAAACCGCATCTTAACTTATGGCAGATCAAAAATCAGATGGAGACGTATTGGACACGCTATGGCGGAAGAAAAAATCGAATTCTGGCGGCTCTGTATTTGTTGCGTCCGGAAGAGCGCCGGAGAGAAATCGGGCGCAAGCAATTCGAGACCTACTTCAAGTTCGGATTCGTGCGCAATCCGTGGGACCGCGTTGTCTCGCTGTATCAGCGCACAGAAGCGCTACAGCTCAGGAACGAGATGACCTTTGAACAATTTGTCGATTGGATCGAGTACAGCAGCGCCACCTGCGTGCACTCCTCTCCGCATCGCTATCAATTGGATTGGTTTGTCGATCCCAATGGAAATGTGCTCGCCGATTTCATTGGGAAGTTCGAACGGCTCGACGAAGACTGGGCTTTTGTGGCGCAGAAGCTCGGCATCACCGAGAAGTTGCCGCATCGAAGAGCCAACCCGCGAGCGCGACACTATACTGAGTATTACAATTCACGAACATGCGACGTGATTGCAAACAAGTTCAGAGTGGATATTGAGCGGTTCGGTTATGAGTTTTCCCAATAAAATAAAGGCCATCGTGCTTACCTGTGATCGGTATCGAGCGATCACGCGGCACGTCATCTTTCAATACGACCGGCTGTGGCCGGATCATCCCTTTGTTTTCCACGTTCCTTACCAGGAGGTTGGCGGAACTGACACGAAGCGAGTCAAGTATATCCCCTCCCCTTCGGATATTAAGGGGACCATCCTGCACTTGTTGGCAGAGATTGATGACGAGGAGTGGATTTACTGGTGCGTGGACGACAAATACCCGATTGAACTTCCCACAGACAAGGTCGCCAGTCTCATTTCTCATGCCATGCGCTCGCCGGAGGTAGATGGCTTCTTATTCTGTAGATGCAGGGCGACATTGAGCAGCCCCAAGCTCACTCTTTACCCTCACAAAATTAAAAACCTATTTGGCGATATTTACCTGGAGCGAAAGACTTGGTCTCAAATATGGATTCATCAGATCCTGCGCGCGAAAGTGCTCAGGCACCTCTTCACTCATTTGCCCGACCATATCCCAAGCGCGAAAGCAATGGATGACCTGAAAGAGGAGGTGCCAAAACTGCCCGAGCACCGGCTGTTTGTGACCGAGAAAAATTTTGCAGTGTTCGGAGAGAGCACTCGACGAGGTG
>Ga0137371_10004508_pt1 | contig 10913 bp, 6 predicted proteins | sample SagtaG_7_FD_104919 | JGI IMG/M metagenome (GOLD analysis project Ga0137371, IMG submission 104919) | Vadose zone soil microbial communities from Sagehorn Ranch, Mendocino, California, USA - Sage1_R_40_16 metaG | ecosystem: Environmental > Terrestrial > Soil > Vadose zone | place: USA: California... | reverse complement strand
CGAACATTTATTGCACTTGAATTGAAGGAAACACTGCAACGTTTCCTCGGCGATATCATAAGTCAGGCGGCACAAGAGTTACCTAACCTGCGTTGGGTGAACCCAGCAGGGATTCATCTAACATTGGCCTTTCTGGGTTATTTGACGGATGAGCAGTTGAAAACTGCGATCGACGCCGCTCAGGTAGCAGCGCGGCAGGCTGTCCCCTTTGAATATTGCCTCAAAGGTCTGGGGATATTCGGTTCATCAAGTCAGCCTCGTGTGATCTGGATGGGGGTTGCAGACCTGCCGTCAGGAAAAATACAAGGATCACCTCTTCAGCAATTGCACCGCTTCCTTACCAGGGAACTTGAACTACGCGGCTTTGAAATCGAAAAACGACCTTTTTCACCACATCTCACGCTTGCGCGTATCAAGCAGCCACTTGCACCCGATGAACAACAACGTTTGCAGCGCCTGCTTCATAGTAAGAAAGCTGGCGCGTCTTCACCCCTCTACCGTGTAGACCATTTGAGCGTGATGAAAAGCGAACTTTCGCGAACCGGCGCGACGTATACTTGCTTGCGAGCATGCTCTTTCTCAACAGTAAATCGTCTTGCGTAAGTGTGGGAAAGATGTGGAGCGGATCGGGTCGCTTGCATCACCTTCGGTAGAGCAACGTGTACCCTACTCCTTCATCAGCCTTCTTAAAACTGTTAACAAGATACCACCGTTGTTGTAGTAAGTCACGTCAATAGGGCTATCCAACCTGGCGATTGTCTGGAAGGAGAAAGATGTGCCATCTTCTCGTGTAACCTTCACGGTCACTTCCTGGTGTGGCTTCAGGCTTTTCTCGATGCCCTCTATATCATACACTTCCTGGCCGGTGAGTCCGAGCGATTCTTTGTTTTCGCCCGGCTTGAACTGCAACGGCAAGATACCCATACCCACCAGGTTACTCCGGTGAATGCGCTCGAAGCTTTCGGCAATGGCGGCACTCACACCAAGCAGCAATGGCCCCTTGGCGGCCCAGTCGCGTGAACTGCCAGAACCGTATTCTTTCCCGGCAATCACGAGCAGTGGAACGCCTTCCTGCTGATAACGTATAGATGCTTCGTAAATGGTTGTCTGCTCTCCATCGGGCAGGTGGATTGTATAATACCCCTCTGTCCCTGGCACCAGGCGGTTACGCAAACGAATATTGCCAAATGTCCCACGCACCATCACTTCATGGTTGCCACGACGCGCCCCGTAAGTGTTAAAATCGCGTTTTTCGACTCCATGTTCGATCAGATACTTGCCCGCCGGGCTTGTGGCCGCGAAGTTGCCAGCAGGAGAAATGTGGTCCGTTGTAATGGAGTCATCGAGCATCACCAGGACTCGCGCACCACGAATATCCAGGACTGGCTCTGGCTCGAGAGGCATATTCTGGAAAAATGGAGGCTCCTGTATATACGTCGAGCTAGGGTCCCACTTGAACAACTCTCCTTCGGTATTTGGCAATGAACGCCAATGTTCATCACCTTCAAACACATGAGCATAGTCCTTCTCGAACAATTCAGGGGTAATAGACTTGGCGACCACATCGCGTACTTCATCCGGCGTAGGCCAAAGTTCGCTCAGGTAGACCGCCTCACCATTGACATCTGTGCCTACCGGTTCTTTTGTCAGATCAATGTCTACTGTGCCAGCCAGCGCGAAAGCCACAACTAGTGGAGGTGAAGCCAGGAAACTCGCTCGCACCTGTGGATGGATACGTCCCTCAAAGTTGCGGTTGCCACTCAGCACCGCCGCTACCACGAGGTCATTGTCCTGCACCGCCTCAGCAACAGGCTCCGGCAGAGGTCCACTATTACCAATACAGGTTGTGCAGCCATAGCCAACCAGGTGGAAGCGCAGAGCTTCCAGGTACGGCAATAGCTCAGCGTTTTCCAGATAGTCGATAACGGCCCTTGAGCCTGGAGCAAGGCTGGTTTTGACCGTTGGGCTTACGGAGAGGCCCCGTTCAACAGCGTGCTTTGCCAGCAAGCCGGCTGCTACCATCACCGAAGGATTTGAGGTGTTGGTGCAGCTCGTGATGGCAGCAATGGCAACAGAGCCATTAGTCATATGCGTCTGCATGTTACCAATCGTGACGAGTACCTCTTTGAGGTGCCCGTTTTGAGCGCTGCCACTACCTTTACCCTGGCTCTTTGCCTGGGCTAAAGCCTTCTCTTTATCTTCTTTCTGAACGATGGGATCGGGGTTGGCTTGCCCACCTTCGGTTCCAAGGCGAATCAGTGAATTCTCTGTGATATTGTTTTCCTGCAACGCTTTGAAACGATCTGCGAAAGCTTCGCGGAATACACGACCAAGGTTTTGCATTGGCACGCGATCCTGGGGACGGCGAGGCCCTGCCAGGCTTGGCTCAATGGTACCAAGGTCCAGTTCGAGTAGATCATCAAACTTCGGTTCGGGCGAATCGTCTGTGCGGAAAAGCCCTTGTGCCTTTGTATAACGTTCGACAAGGTCAACGTGATCTGGAGTGCGTCCGGTGTTACGCAGGTAACGCAATGTTTCGGCGTCAACGGGGAAGAGTGTGGCAGTTGCACCAAACTCAGGAGACATATTTGAAATAGTAGCACGGTCCGCGAGTGTGAGATAGCTGAGACCAGAACCAGTAAACTCCACAAACTTGCCGACCACCCCACGCTTGCGCAACATCTGCGTCACGGTCAGTACAAGGTCCGTGGCGGTAGAACCGCTCGGCAATGAACCTATGAGGCGCACACCTATGATCTCTGGTGTAAGTAGATAAAGCGGCTGCCCTAGCAAAACGGCTTCCGCTTCGATACCACCCACGCCCCAGCCAAGCACGCCAAGACCATTGATCATCGTAGTGTGAGAATCAGTGCCGACAAGTGTATCTGGGAAAGCAATCGTTTCACCATGCTCCTCTTTTGTCATGACGACAGATGCAAGGTACTCCAGGTTCACCTGGTGAACAATGCCTGTTCCAGGAGGCACAACCCTGAAGTTGCTGAAGGCCTGCTGGCCCCAACGCAATAATCCATAGCGCTCGCTGTTGCGCTCATATTCTCGTTCGACGTTACGCACAAATGCAAGGGTTGAGCCAAACATGTCTACCTGTACAGAATGGTCAATTACAAGATCGGCTGGAACGAGCGGATTGATTTTCTGAGGGTTCCCATCCATGCGTGCAACAGCAGAACGCATAGCTGCTAGATCCGCTACGGCAGGCACACCGGTAAAGTCTTGTAAGAGAACGCGGGCAGGCATAAACGAATACTCTGCCTCGGACTGAGATGCCTGGCCGGGGTTCCAACGAGCCAGAGATAATACCGCATCTTCGTTTATCAGCTCTCCGTCCGCATGGCGCACGGCATTCTCGAGGAGAATTTTGACGGTGTAAGGTAAACGGTCAAGCTCTGCTACACCTCGTTTAGTGAGCGATTCCAATTGATAATAAATAACCATACCCCTGGCACTTTTCAAACTGGTTCGAGCGCCGAAAATATCAAGTTGAGCAGTCATAGCTTTTTCCTTATATATGGATTTGATCCTGGAAATCCTTCTACCAGGGACGTTTTAAAGTTCTGAAAAGGGCTTCAGGGCTTCGCCTTCTGCACTCCCATTATATAACACTTTTGACTCTGGACTGTGGGGAGAGATTTGAAAGATGATCAGTAATTAAGGAGATTTGATGGTTAGGATGGGCCTCACAGCAGTATTGCAAATGGTTGAAGCTCTTTTCCATAAGAGAAGACCGCACGGAGAGACAAAGATGCTTCCCTATTCGGTTCAGATGATGGTGGATTTCCAGGCCGATACGTTCGCTCTCACAGTCCGGTCCCGGTTCCATTCTATGAGTGTATCGACCCATCACCATCCAGGCAAACTTCATTCATCGCAAACTGCTTGTGAATGCCACCCGCTATACTATGCACTATCTAAAGGGCAGAATACATCAGCAGATATACCTAAAAAGTAAGAGCAAGCCCTGCCCTGCTCATTGCTGATCCAATTACTCCGGTAAGGGAAGAGACAATTCAAGTGTAGAACCTTCATCATGTAAAGAATTGATTTTCAGGTTCGCGCCGATCAATAGAGCACGCTCACGCATGCCTACTAAGCCTAGCCCACCATGTGAATGATGACTGGGATCGAGGTACTGTTCGGTAGAAAATCCCTTACCATTATCATGAACTGTTAGTTGTAAGAAATGCGGGAGATACTTGAGTTCGACACTTGCCTGGGTCGCTTGAGAATGTCGCCAAATATTCGATAAGGCTTCCTGAACGATACGGAAAAGAGCAATTTCTACTTCAGGAGTAGTGGGTTGAGGCAATCCCACACATGTAAACTTACAGCGAACGCCGCGAGTAGAGCAGCTATCGCTCAACCACTCTAAAGCAGCACGCAAGCCAAGATCATCAAGCACTGATGGACGAAGATCCCGGCATGCGCGGCGTACTCCTTCCAGTGTGCGATCAGCCAGGTCTTGCAGATTGGCGAGCCATTGTGCATCTTTTTCTGCTAGATCAAGTTTGCCTATTGCCCGGCTCAGGCCGTCCAGCCCCAGGGAAAGAGCAATGAGCGCTTGTGCAGTATCATCGTGTAACTCACGTGCGAGGCGTCGGCGTTCCTCTTCCTGTACACGTGTGATCAGAGTTGCATAGTCACGCAATTCATCCTGTCGTCGTCTCGCACTATTCAGATCTTCAAGTGTATGTTGCAATTCATCCGTTCGAATGGATAGCCGCGTGCTGATCAATGCAAGATAGTAGATCGCAAAAAGCGGCACAAGGAAAAAAAACCATGCGAGTTCCGCAGCACGGTCATCGAAGATATCAACAACAGGTAAGAGTGGTCCTACAGTGAGAACCATTATCTGGAAGCGTAGCACTGATGACTGTGAGTATTCGTGCCAGGCTGCTTTTAGACTAGTATGCTCCATTTGCACAATGATAGGCAGTGAAACCGCTATAATTAATAACATCATAACTATGGCTGCCAGAATAGAGCCAAGAAACTCTCTTGATTCCGCGATGGGTTGAAAATGATTAACAAAATGGTTTAGTGGTGGGCCACCGATTCTGCTATAGACATAGCTAGAAATTAGTACTATCAAGGCAGTGCTTGCGACGCGGTAACAGGCTTCCGACCAGGAAACAAATCTTTGCGAGAGAGTGAAACCCTGCAAGACCGTCTGAGTAATCAATGCCAGTAACACTGCTGCTGGAGGACCAATTAATACTCCGGCAGCTAGATAGAGTGGAGCCGTTATATCAAAAAGAAATAGCAAACGCCATGTTGAACGAAGATGATAAGGGAGAACATCTGTTTTTGCTAGCTCAAGCTTCAGCATACGTAAAAGTATCACACGCCCCAACAAAGCAAGCGCAATTGATAGGATAAGCATACTAAAAATTGCACGAGGGCCATAAAAATTTGGGTTGGGTTGGTAGTGATAGAGTGACCAGGCTAACAAGGGAAGTGCAATAGTAAGAGAGAAGATAGCCAGAATGGACTGCAGTCGAAATGATCCAATTAGTTTGATGGTGTTGAGCTTACTGTGTATCATAGGTATCCTGCAATGAAATCAGGCCCTGGCGCAATGCTAGCAAAACCGCTTCAGTGCGGGAGCCAACCTGCATTTTCATAAAAATGTTAGCAAGGTGACTATGTACAGTACGGATACTTAATCTCAACCGGCGCGCAATCTCTTTGTTTGGTAACCCTCGCGCCGCCAGGCGCAAGACATCAAATTCTCGTTCGCTCAGAAGATCTGTCGAACGTGGTACGGTTTCTGTACGTCCAGACATACGCAGCATGATTTTTTCAGCTATCTCTGGCTGTAAGACCGACTCACCGCGTGACACTGCCCGGATAGCGCTGATCAATTCTTGTCCATGTACATTTTTCAGTAAAAACCCAGCCGCTCCCACCTCGAGTAACGCCATTAAGTATGGTTCATCATCATAGGCCGATAATACTAATACAGCGGTTTCAGGACAGGACGCTTTAATGACGCGTGTAGCTTCGATACCACCCATGCCCGGCATTGCAATATCCATTATAGCGATATCCGGGTGAAGTTTTATAGCTGCTTCAACTGCCTCTTCACCGCTGGCAGCTTCAGCTACGACTTCAACATCTTGCTCTGTTTCTAGTAAGCGACGCGTTCCCTCACGAACCAGAGCATGATCATCGGCGAGCAGAACTCGAATCAAGTGGCTCTGCTCCTGGTCACCATTGCCCAGATTCTGTATAACATCTTCAGTCATACTGACCATTTCTTTTTGTTCTGATAGTTCATCCAACATGCTGTAGCTTTCTCTTCCCTGCTCATGAGGTCGGATGGACAGGGTAAAACCTGGGTCACATGCAGACCATTATAGTTTATCAAAAAAACTATAGCTACAGTATTTTTGCTTACCAGTATGTTACCATGATTTAGCTAATGAGCAAATACCCGTCTTTGTACCGTTGCAGTACCTCAAGAACTACCTGAAACAGCATGAGATTTATAGCGAATAATGATAATAGTGATCAGACTACCAAGAATGCCAACAGCTCCAATCCCAAGCATCGTATACGCCCGACCGTGATAGTGTAAGCCTATCAGGAAATAAAGGCCGATGCTCAAAGCGACAATACCAAGAACTATCATCCCAAAGACAGTATCGCTAATAGATCGAATGATGATCCCTGCGAGACCCCCTAGGAAGCATAGAATGCCAACCCCAAGTATTGTATAAGCACGCTCATGATAATGAAAGGCATGCAAGAGATAGAGACCACTGCTGAGAGCAATTAGACCTAGGATCATTATCCCAACGGAAATAACCTGTGCTTTGGGCCGCGTCACAATACTCCCGAGAAAGCCGCCGAGACAGCAAAGAGAAACAGTAATAACAAGCACATGAAAGCGTTCCCGAAAAAACAGGGCTGCATAAATATATGCACCGATTTCGAGCGCAATGATCACAAGAGCTATGATAATAGAGAATCGTATAGATTTTCTCATACGTTGCTATTTCTTCCTACATACTTTTTTCACCCCGTCTAGAGTGTTTCACGGTATCTAACGGATAAGGCATACATGAAATCACATCTCCCCGACATCTTTGACAATTGGGTTAATAACTCATTGACAAAGTAGATGTATTTTCGCTACAGTAGAGACTATAGAACGTTATATATATGAATGTAAAGGTTTGGAAAGGGAAATGGTTACATGGGGATGTGCCTGGATACAGAAGATTGCAGGTTTCAGAATCTAGACAAAGCTCGCTTCTGTGCTAAGTGCGGTATCCCAACTCAGGGAGCATTATTGCAGGGGCGCTATGAAATCCAGGATCTGATAGGCAAAGATAGCAGTACAATTACATTGCGTGCTACTGATCATCACGAAGAACTATCTGTGACAGTGCGTGCTCTTTTGCCTGAAAAGGCGAGCAAGGAAGAACGTGATATCTTTTTGCAGGATGCAGAACTGGCATTTGCGCTCTCTAGTCGCATTAATGAAACCGGCAGTATTCGCGTTATTGATTATGGCCAAGATGGACCTATAACGTTTCTGATAAAGTCCGATGTTGATGTCTCGGTGACCGAGAAGAGTACCGCCAAACGTCGCATGACAGTGCGCGTAGGCAGTGAAATAATCCAACCAGCAGAGGCGCCCTATGGCGATTCGGAAGACACTATTTCTTCGACTGCGTTGCGACCAATTATCCCAAAAGAGTCACATCAAATACCCAAGGGTATACCAATGGAAATTCCTCAGCTAGTATCCAGACCGCATCTCCTTGGTACCGGCAATGATCCGTCTCTCCAACAACGATACGAACTTGAAATACCCTCTGTCAATGTCGCAAGCGCAACTACCTACAATCAGGCAGGACGCAAGGAAGTTTCTGCCGCTGCGCAGTCAGACGAGTTGAAAGGAGAGCGAGACTGGTTAGCCGAAGGTGACCGGGCCTATGAACTGGGTAATTATGAGCATGCATTCAGCGCCTATGAAGTCGCGTTAGAGCATAACGCTGTATCCGTGGAAGCATGGAGTGGCAAAGGAGCAACAATGCTTCACCTGGGGCATGTCGAAGAGGCCCTTTTAGCATATGACCAGGCACTTTCGCTACATCCAAATGATCCTGACTTGTGGAATTCGCGCGCGCATGTGCTGCATGAGCTACATCGCTACGATGAAGAGATGCATTGTTATGATCAGGCCCTGGCGCTAGATCCAACCTATATGTTTGCCTGGAGTGGCCGGGGCATGACGCTGGTTGAACAAAATCGTCCTGAAGAAGCGTTGCTAGCTTTTGACCGGGCGCTTGTATTAGACCCGACACAGGCGGTGATCTGGCTGGCAATGAGCGATACACTCTACAGTCTGCATAGATACGAGGACGCGCTACTTACCATTAACCGGGCACTCAATCTTGATCCAGACAACGCTATGATGTGGGATATCAAAGGCAACATTCTACGCCGCATCCAAAGCCCCGACCAGGCATTGCTCCTTCATGAACATGCAACCTCGCTTTCCCCAGATAGCGCCATCGTCTGGTTCGATAAAGCCAATGATCTCCGTGCTCTTAAACGTTATGCCGAAGCGCTCACAGATTACGACCGGGCGCTCTCGCTTGACCAAACACTCGCTGGCGCATGGTATAATCGAGGGAACGTGTTAGCAGCTATGCACTTGTATGAAGATGCCTTGGAATCCTACGATCAGGCGCTACACTTTGATGACGGGCTAATTTCAGCCTGGTATAACAAAGGCAGCCTGCTGCATGAGTTAGGACGCGACGAAGAAGCATTGATTGCCTTTGATTATGCCCTGGCTCTGAATGCTCATTATAGCGCCGCCTGGAACAACAAGGGACTCTCACTCTTTGCTCTTGGTCACCTGGAGGAAGCTCTGGCAGCCTTTGACCAGGCAACGACCTTCGCACCAGAGGAACCCGATGCCTGGTATAATAAAGCCATAGTGCTTGAAAGGCTATCCAGGACAGAAGAAGCTCTTTCGTGCCAGGAACGGGCAACTAAATTGGAGCATCGGACAAATTAAAAGTTATAAAAGGAGTGCAGGGGACGCAGTCCCTTGTCGAGGCGTGGGGTGACCCCCACCATTTCCTCTTCCTTAGGGTGGAGAGGGGAAGTAAAGCACTGTTACATCCTCGGATGTGGTGATATAATCCTTTACACTCAATTACGTTTAAATATGCCTGATTTATGGAGAAGGAATGCGACGTTGCGCCGATCTGGCTGACTGTGGAAACGAAAATCGGGACAGCGATGTGTTTTGTCGTGTGTGTGCATTACCCTTATTGAGTACCGCGTTGGCTGGGCGCTACGTGGTGGAGGCCTTGATCAGTAAGGGCGGTTATGCCGCAGTTTTTCGTGGCGTAGATCAAAATCTATCTCGCCGCATTGCAATAAAAGTGCTTTTGCAGAACAAGACAACACCCACCGAGCAAGAGCATTTCTTGCGCGAAGCTCGCATTGCAGCTACTTTGGATCACCCAAATATTGCTCCCATCCTCGACTACGGCAAAGATGGGCCTAGCGTTTTTCTTGTTATGCCGTTGTACACAGCAGGATCTTTGCGTACAAGGTTAGCATTCCTTAATGAACCATTTCCAGCTGCTGAGACTATTCATGACTTTCATCAACTTGTGAGCGCCCTCCACTACGCGCATACACGACCACGGCCGGTAATCCACCGCGATATTAAACCTGAGAACATCCTGATCCACCAGGAAGATCGTCGCCTGGTTATCACTGACTTTGGTATCGCGCGCTTACTGGAGCCTGGTGCGCGAGTAGGGAAAACGATTACAGTACGTGGCACCGTGGGATACATGGCGCCAGAGCAAACAAACGGCGTGGTAGATCCACGTAGTGACCAGTTTGGGTGCGCGGTAGTACTATATGAAATGCTCACTGGCTATAACCCCTTTGATGAGCAAGGCGGACCAGTCCTTCCCCCTTCCACATTCAATAAAGAGTTGCCTTCTGCCCTGGATACTGTCGTTTTGCGAGCTTTGGCCACCCGCCCGGAAGATCGCTTCGCTGATATGCTGGAGTTTAGGTACGCGTTTGACCAGGCTTCTCGCCCAAGTTCAGGTATACGAGCTCTAGTGCAAAACGCCCAGCCTGATATGTGGAACACCCCATTAAGGCACCAGGGTACAAATCCTTCTTCACCGGTTATTCAGATTGGAATAGAGCGTGGAGATTCCCCAGATCGCCAACAAGCAGTGAGAAAAAACACAAGTGGCAGTGTGCGTGAGAAATGCCAGGATGGTGACCAGTTGCTCAAGCAGCAACATTACTCTCAAGCTCTTCATGCCTATGAAGAAGCGTTAAGCATAGAACCGCGCAATTTTTACGCTTGGAATGGCAAAGGAACAGCGCTATATAGCCAGGGTAATTACAAAAAGGCTTATGAAGCCTATCAGCGCGCTATCGAAATCGAGCCAGAGCACCCAGTAGTATGGGTAAGTGCAGGGCTTGCATTAAAACGCCTTCAGCGCCATCAACAAGCACTGGTACATTTTGAACGAGCGTTAACCATAGATCCAAAGTATATCGCGGCCTGGATTGGCAAAGCCGATACCGAAATGGATATGAACCAGCCAGAAGATGCTATTGCATCCTATGAGCAGGCCCTCACCTATGATCAGAATAGCTTCCAGGCCTGGAACGGCCTGGGGAATGCTCGTTCTTTTTTGCGTGATTATGCTGGAGCTGTCGATGCTTACAGCAGGGCGCTGCTGATCAATCCACGTAGCGCCGTCGCCTGGTGCAACAAGGCAGAGGCGCTCGTCAGCTACGGTCATCATCGCGACGCGCTTGACGCACTCAACGAGGCGACCGAACTTGACCGCAACTATACACCAGCCTGGACTCTCAAAGCGGAT